>Ga0209101_1001491_pt1 | contig 17222 bp, 13 predicted proteins | sample ConPoolayeCmetaG_FD_185481 | JGI IMG/M metagenome (GOLD analysis project Ga0209101, IMG submission 185481) | Hot spring microbial mat communities from California, USA to study Microbial Dark Matter (Phase II) - Cone Pool mat layer C metaG... ...
AGGTCAAGCTATCGACCAAAAGCGCCCGCGCCCTCGAACAGCAAAGCGCGGCGGCGCTGGGCGGCCTCGAGCAGGCGATCGCGGCGCTGCGGTCGGTGCAGCCCAAGGAAGCGGAGGCCGCGCATCGGGCGGCCCAACCTTTGGTCCAGACGCTCGCCGAACTCGACGAGGCCCTCCGCCGTTGCCGCGCCGTGGTGGAAAGCGCCCGGCGGCGGATCGTCGAGGAGTCGCCCGCGGCGTTGCTCGGCCAACTCGACGCGCATTTTCGAAGCCAGCCTTGGGGATTCCGCTGGTTGGCGGCCGCATGGTATCGGCGCCTCCGGCGGCTGGTCGAGCGGCAGTCCGGCGAGTTCCACGCGGCGATCTTCGATTCCTTGCTGGCCGGCTACGAACTGGTGCAGAACCGGCTTCACCGGGCGATGGCTCGCGAGGAGCTGGTCCGCGTCGCGTGCGTGGGCAAGCCGGTCGATCCCCACGTGATGACCGTGATCGAGGCGGTCGACGATCCGACCCAAGCGCCCGGCACGGTGGTCGAGGAAATCCGCCCCGGATACTTGTGGAAAGGAAAAGTCCTTCAATACGCCGAGGTGCGTGCCGTCCGGCAGCCCGCCGCCTCGCGCGGCCCATGAACGATTTCCCCCGCGGATTGCCTGAACCTTGCTCGAGATTCCGGCCCGCGATCCTTGAACCCTAGCTTGCAGGATGCATCCATGGAACCGATCATTGGCATCGACCTGGGAACCACCAATAGCGAAGTCGCCGTGGTCCGCGACGGCCAGCCCGTCGTGTTGCGCGAAGACGGCGAGGCCATCCTTCCCTCGGTGGTCGGCCTCGACCCCCAAGGGCAACTGATCGTGGGCACGCCCGCCCGCAATCAATGGATCCTCGCCCCCGAGCGGACGATCCGTTCGATCAAGCGGAAGATGGGCGAGGAGACGACGGTCCGGCTGGGCGATCGCGAGTATGCCCCCCAGGAGATCTCGGCCATCATCCTCCGTCGGCTCAAGGAGCGGGCGGAAAAGGAGCTTGGCCAACCGGTGCGCAAGGCGGTCATCACCGTGCCGGCGTTCTTCAACGAGATTCAGCGCGAGGCGACGCGCGAGGCGGGCGAATTGGCCGGGCTGGAAGTCGTGCGGATCCTCAACGAACCCACCGCCGCCGCGCTGACCTACGACCCGCGACCCGACCGCTTGGAACGCCTGCTGGTGTACGACCTCGGCGGCGGCACGTTCGACGTTTCCATCGTCCAGATCGAGCAAGGCGTGGTCGAGGTGCTCTCCAGCCACGGCGACACGCACCTCGGCGGCGACGATTTCGACCAACTGCTTCTGGACGACGTCTGCAACAGCTTCCAGGACCAACACGGCATCGACCTGCGGAAGTCGCTCGCGGCCAAATCCCGCGTGCTCCGTGCCGTGGAAGAGGCCAAGAAGCGGCTTTCCTTCGAGCCGACGGCGCGAATCCAAGAGGAGTTCATCGCCGAGAAAAAGGGATTGCCGCTGCACTTGGACGTCGAGGTCCGCCGCGACCAGTACGAGGACCTGATCGAGCCTTGGATCGCCAAGACGCTCACCTGCGTGGACGAGGCGCTTTCCGACGCCAAGCTCCACGTCGGCCAGATCGACAAGGTGATTCTGGTGGGCGGGTCGAGTCGAACCCCGATGATCCACCGCCTGCTCCAGGAACGGCTAGGGCAAGAGGCCCACGCCGAGGTGGACCCCGATTTGTGCGTGGCGCTAGGCGCCGCCATCCAGGGCGCGATGATCGCCGGGATCGACGTGGGACCGGTGCTCGTCGACATCACCCCGCACACCCTCGGCATACAGGTTATCGGCCTCATGCACGGATATGAGTCTCCCTACTGTTTCGCGCCGATCATCCAGCGGAACACCCCCTTGCCGGCAAGCCGTTCGGAAATCTTTGGCACCTCCGTCGACCGGCAAGAGAGCGTCATTGTCCGCGTCTTCCAGGGGGAACACCGCGACGTGCGGAACAACGAGCGGGTCGGCGAATTCCTGCTCGAAGGACTGGCCGAAGTGAGCCGCGGCAACGAGATCCTCGTCCGCTTCGATCTCGATTTGGACGGCATCCTCAAGGTCACCGCGCGCGAGCGGCTCACCGGGCTGGAGGAACGGCTGACCATCGACAACGCGGTCTCGCGTTTCCGCGCGCGAAGCCGGGATGAGGTGGTTCTGTCGCCCAAGGTCGTCCCCGTCACGGCTGGAGTCGCGCCCTCCAGCGACGGCTTGGCCGCGGCCGCGACGCCCTGGGCCGCGGAAAGCGAAGCTCCCCAATGGAGCGAAAAGGTCCGCCAAAGCGAATCGCTCCTGGCCAAGGCCCGAAAACTGGCCCCCCAAGCGACCCCGGAGGACCAGAAGGAAATTGAACGGCTGATCGACCTGGTGGAGCAACAGCTTGCCTCGCAGTCGCCCGAGCCGTTGGCCAACACCCTGGCCGAGTTGGAAGACCTGCTGTTCTACCTGGAGGACGTTTGATGGGCTTCGGCTCGCCGGAAGGGGGTCAGGATCGCCAAATGCAGTGCCCCGCGTGCCGGGCGGTCCAACCGTGGTCCGACACGTGCCGGCGCTGCAAATGCGATCTTGGCCTCTTGCGCTCCGCGATGGCCGCCGCGGAAGAAAGCCGCACGCGCTGCCTGGAAGCCCTCCGCGACGGCCGCTGGTCGGACGCTGTCCAACATGCCCGGCAGGCCCACGAACTCTCGCCCTCCCAGGAAACGCTTCGAACGCTAGCCGTCTGCCATCTGCTGGGCGAAGACTGGCGTTTAGCGCTCGCCCTGGCCAGCCAGGCAACCCAAGCAAGGCGTCCCTGACGGGAAAAGAATATGGGGACATTCTACTTTTTCAAGCAAGAGACCAGGCTACGGAGAAATTGGGTGCAGCCCCTCCCACAGCGATGAATCGCTGGGCTATTGTCGAACGTCCCTCCGAAGCAACAACGCCGGAGAAGATTTTTCAGATCGACAACGGGAACCAGGAAAGGCCGAGGATCGAGGGGACAGATCGCGGGCACAAGTGTTGTGCAACGACGCCCGGCGACGGGCGTTTGCCGCCGCAGGCGGTCTAAAACGGGAACCAGGACATCGCGAGAATCGCGGGCAAGAGGTTGTGCGAAGACGCCCGTTGACGGGCGTTTGCCGCCGCAGGCGGTCTTCGGCCCGGCATTCATGCCGGGTATTCGCAGGGCAACGCCACGGCCCGAGGCCCGTTGACGGGCCTTCTCGCTGGGACAAAACACGGAGCGCGGGCGTCTCGCCCGGCAGGCCCGGAGCGCGGGCGTCCCGCCCGCCATCACAAATGCGGGCAAGATGCCCGCGCTCCACAGGGGAATCGGCCTGAACGCCGTCCGCGAATCTGGGAGCGCGGGCGTCTCGCCCGCAATTCACCAACGCACCGACAAGCCCCGTGAACGGGGCTTGAGGTTCGCTACGGGATCGAAACCGCGACCCGGCGTGAAACGCCGGGCCTCTAGACCGCCTAGGGCGGCGAAGGCCCGTCAACGGGCCTTCTCGTGGGGGCAAAACACGGAGCGCGGGCGTCCCGCCCGGCAGGCCCGGAGCGCGGGCGTCCCGCCCGCAAAGACAAATGCGGGCAAGATGCCCGCGCTCCACAAAGCAGTTGGCCTCAAAATCGCCACAGCGAGAAGCCCCGTCAACGGGGCTTGAGGTTCGCCACGGGGTGGAAAGCGCGGCCCGCCGTCGCAAGCATAAAGTCGCACGGGTGGACAGCCTTGGCAAAGTAGCAGAATTTCTCGAACAACAACGGCTGATGTTGTACACTACTGAACAACATGCGCGCACGGCTTGCGCATGTTGCGTGCTAGGATTCTAAGAGTCTATCCCGAAAGTTCCTTCTCCCTCCAGGGACGGAACAGGGCGAAGGCAAAAGGCGGATCAGGATCGGACTGAAAGACTCGTTGCGATTTCAGCCGCCCTCACCCCCGGCCCCTCTCCCGCAAGCGGGAGAGGGGAGGTTGTAGGATAGGCGCAAAGGATTGTCAGGCATTTTTCCGCGATCGGGCGCTTCGGCAACCTCCTTCAGGCCGGCGAAGAGGCGGTTTTTCAACGATGCCAGCCTTCCCGAGTGCCGGGCCAGACGCCGCGGCAAGGCTTGAGGATCGAATCGTTCAGGTTCGAGGAACAGCCGAGCGGGATCTTCGAGTTGGCAGGCGCTCGCCGCGCGCCACAAGAGCCAGGCATCCAAGATGCTCAGGCGATGGGCCTTGACCAAGGCGAGGAACAGCCTGCGGGGGCTGTGAAAAGCCGCGTGTCGGCGACGCGACTCGGAGAAGCAACAAAGCGCCCCCACCAACAATAGAACCGCCGCGAAACCCACGGCGATGAGCATCAGGCGGGTCGAGTTGATGGCGGCGGGGTCGCGCTGGAGGCCCTCGACCGCTCGGGCAGCCGTGTCCCCAAGGTTATTCGACTCGCTGATCGCCCAAAGCAACGCCATCCCACGGATCATCGTGAAGCCTCCGCCCATTCGCTCGCCGGCAGTCCCAGGCTCTTCCTCGCCGCCTCGCGAACCGCCAGACTGCGATCGTAAATCGCCTCGGCGAGCGCCTCGCGGGCCTGTTCGGACCGCGACTGCCCCAGGGTCGCGGCGGCCTCGGCACGGATCAAGTGGTCCTCGTCCTGCAACAACGGAACAATGGCCGCCTCGACTTCTTGAACCAACCGCAGTGCCCGCGCCACGGCCAAACCCCGCAGCCTTCGCGTCCGGACCTTCGATTCCAGCTCGGCCTGAAGCAACGGCGCCGTCTGCGAGTCCACTTTCTTGACCAGCTCGCCCGTGCTCTCCCGCACTTCATCGTCCAACAGATCGAAGGTCGCCAAATAGCGAGGGAACGTGAATTCTTCGAGGCTCTGCCTGGCGGCAGCGCGGACAATGGCATGGGGGCTGTCGATCATCTCCACCAGTCGGGCCAGGGCGCCGGGAATGCCGCGGCTGCGCAACTGGACGAGGATCCGGGCCTGAACCTCGGGATCTTCGTCATGGAGAGCGGCCATGGCCGCCAGATTGGCGTCGACCCCGCGGAACTGATCGAGGGCATCGGCCGCCGCGCGGCGGCCGGCCGGCTTGCCGCGGCGGAGGACGTGTTCGACCAGGGCATAGGCCTGACTCCGGGGGATTCCCGACTCCATCGCCAATCGGACCGCCGCCTCTTGCGCTTGCTCGTTGAGTGCGTCCAACGTGGCGGGCATCCCCGCCCAGGGAAGGGTTTCGATGCGTTTCAAGTTTCGGGCGAGGGGACCCGACGGGTCGCGTCCGATTTTCTGGAGGAACCGCTGCAAAAAGTTCAGATCGGACCGCTTGGAGAGGACCGAAATCGCCGCCGACGGCGGTCGAGCGTCATCGAGAAAACTCAGCAGCAAACCGATCACGGCCTCGTGTGGCGACTTGGAGAGCAAGTCCACCAGCGCGACGAAGGCGGCGTGGTAAGGATCCTGAAGCACCTGAAGCAGCACCGCGTCGTCGCGGTAGGTCAGCAACAAGAACGCCTCGACGATTTCCCGCCGCCGATGCTTGGAAAAACGGGTGACCGCCGTTCCCAGGGCTTCCACGACGCGGCGGCGCACGAAAGGCACGTCTCCCCCGTCCGCGCGCAAGCGCCGCCCGCTCAATTCCTCGCAGAGCAATTCGGCCAACTCCAGAAGCGCGTTGCTCAAAACCGCGGCGTTGGGGTGGTTCGGGTCTTCCAGACCGGTGATCATGGCAATCGCCAGATCATACTGACGCAGCCAGACCGCCGCCTGGCAGGCGTTGATGCACAACTGCCGATCCGAGGAGACGATCGCTTCGCGCAAGGCGGGCACGAGCCGGGAACGGTTCTCCGCGACCTTGGCGCGCCAGCCGTCGTCGAACGTGTGGAGCCGGGCGAGAATCTCCCGATGGCCGGCCGGACTCCGCCGCTTCAACAACGTCTCCAGCGCTTGATCTCGAATCGCCGCGAAGGGGGAATCCATCGCCGGAATCAAAGCGGGCACGGCCGCCTCGTTTTCCGTACGGCACAACACCTCGAAGGTCGTTTTCAGTCCCTCATCCACTGCGCACGCTTCTTCCGCTTGGGCCTCGATCGCCTCGACTCCTTCGTCCCACGGTTTCCCAGGCAACTATAGGGCAGAAATCCCACCCGGTCCGCCGAATGCGATGCAAAACCTGAACGTGATCCGAGTCGCGGCACTGCGCCAGCCAGTACGGTCAGATCGGATGTAGCGGAAGGTCTTGCAAATACCCCGCCAGCGGAGAATTTCCTCGGCCCGGCAGGCCACCTGCGGGGAGTGGGGCAGGTCACGCGAGGTCCACGCCAGAAAACTGGGGGGCCTCCAACGGCCGGAGGGCCACGCTCCGTCACGGCCGACCGCGCGCTCCGCAACTTGGACATCAAGGAGCGCGTCCCTTCAGATATGCGGACTCGTCACCGAATCGCGATCGGTCGTTTCGTCTTTTACGCCCGGTCGTGCTTTCGATTCAGCGACGAAGATGGAGTTCCGATCTTTCGGACCGGTTCACTTTGCCCGCGGAGCCAAGGGGGCGTAAAGGTTCGGACGCCGCGAGGCGAGGATCGTCTCGCGCAGATCGTTGGCCACGCGCGGCATTTGCGTGGGCTGGTACTCGGGCAGGTAGCCGCCGGGTTTGTGCGGGTCGTACACCCGCAGCCACCGGGGAGGCCGGTCGGCGTCCAGGTCGATCACCGCCGAGACGATTCCCGCCCGGCGGTACTCGGATCGGGCAATGACCGTGCCGGTCGGGTCCACGATCATGCTGCGGTGGATCGGCTCGGTCGAGGGATGGGTGCATTCGACGAGGAAATTCACGCCGTCCATGGCCCGGGAAATGTCGCGGAGATTGCGGAACAACGCGTCCGGTCCCCAACTCTGCGTCGGGGTGAAAACGATGTCCACCCCTTGCACGGCGAACGAGCGGTCCAGCTCGATCATCCACTCGTCGGCGCAAATTCGGGCGGCAATGCGTCCGAAATCGGTGTCGAACACGGGGGCGGTCTCGCCCGGGATCATCTCGTCGTGCGTCTTGGCGATCTTGTGGTACCGCCACGCCTCCTTCCCCTCGCGGTCGTAAAGGATCGCCTCGTTCCGCTCGATGCGGTCGATCACCCCGGCCACCAGCACGTACATCTTGTACTGCCTGGCTTTCTCGGCCACGCGCTGGAGGTTCTGCTTGGCGGCGGCGGTCATCGACTCGATCTGCTTCTTGTCAGGCCCGGCGATCCAGACGAATTCATAGGTGCAAACGATGTCGCTTTGCATCCGGCCCGCCTCGTCGAGCCTGGCGATCAGCTCGTCGACGCCGACGTGGGCCTCGATCGCGCTGACGCGCACGCGCCGCTTGGACCAAGGCTTCTTGGGTGGGATTTGCACGGGGGCGGTGATCGGGGCGAAGGCGGGCAGGCGGCTCGGGCCGCGGCCGGCGACGAGGCTCGACCTGGCCAGCGTGGCCGTCGCCACGCCGCCGGTCCGCGCGGTGCTCGCAATCCGCTGGCCTTCCCGGTCAATCACGTACGCGCGGCCGATCGGACAACCGCAGTAGGGCGGATAGAAGTTGGTGATCCAACCCGGCCCAGGATGCGCGTATCGGGCACAGGCAATCGCAATCCCCATGTCGGCGGCCCGACCCTGCGAGGGAAAGTCTTGAAGATGTTCGTCTTCGACCGGCTCGGGGGCCTGGGACCAAAGGACGATTCTCGCCCCTTGGGCCGCATAGACCATGTCGATTTCGGGAAAGAACCGGTCCGTGCCGATCCGCATCGCCACGGGACCAAACTCCGTGGGAAACACCGGCAACTCGTCGCCCAAGTCGAACGATTCGTCGGGCAGCTTGTGCGACTTGCGATATTTGCCCACCAAATTCCCCTCGCGATCCAACAAGAACGACGTCAGGAAGGTCTTCTGCCCGTCGCGCTCGCGGAGGTTGGCCACCACATACATGCGGTGTCTCTTGGCCGCCTGAGCAATCGCGTTGGCGATTGGACCGGGAATCGTCTCGCCGTCGGAGAGCACGCATTCCTGCGGCAAGAGGACGAGATCGGCCCCCTGAGCGGCCGCCTCGTCGAGCTTGGCGAGGACGGCGGGCAACGACCGTCCCTCGGCGTTGAAGACTTGCGACACAACGCTTACTCGCACCGTTTCGGCGGATAAGGCCGTCGCCGCCGCCAAGTAAAAGCTCCACCCAAGAATCCAGCATCGATTCATCTTCACGCGTGCTCCCTTCGTTCGATGGCCCGGAGGTTTGGTCGTCCGAACGCCCGGCGCGCACTTCGGCCGTTCGCATCTCGTGGCCCTGGCGCGTCCTGCCGCGAGAATGGCTCGTTCGCGTCGCCACAAACGCGAGGCGTCGAAGGCAATCGCTCATTGACCTTGAGGATCGTAGGCCTGGTAGGTCTTCACCACCAGACCTCCCTCGGCAAGCCGCTGCATCTTTTGGAACAAGGCCCTGAATGCCTCGCTCTTGGCGACGGCTTCCATCCCGGCCCGGCTTGCCCAGACGCTGACCGCGATGTTTTCTCGCGTCTGGGGATCGAAGGCGAACGTGATTCCACGGAACTCCTTCGAGGTCTTGAAGACCCGGGTAATGGCGTCGGTCACTTGGAGCACCTGCGGCTGCTGATCGGGCGAGGCGACTTTGAACGTGACCACTCTGACGATGGGTTCGGCCGAGGCCGACGCGACGGCCACCCCGACGATCCCCGCCAGGCACGCCCCGACCCAACGCGCGATGTAGCGGCGAGTTCTCATGACTCGGTCCCCCTGAAACGAGAATGGATGGGACGGGAGCCGCCCGCCCCTATCGCGACCGAGAATAGCCCGGCCCACCGCCAGGGTCAAGAAGCCGCATCACCGCGGGCTTGAGTCGCCATCGGGAACAGTGCCCGCGAAGACACACGCCCTAACGTTCAATATACTCCGCACGCGTTGAGATGACATGTTTTTCAGGCGAAAAGGACTCATTCTCGGCCGCGCGGAAACTAGCGTGAGGATCGCCGGCAAGAGGTTGTGCGAAGACGCCCGCCCGCGGGCGTTTGCCGCCGCAGGCGGTCTTCGGCCCGGCATTCATGCCGGGTATCCGTGGACCAACGCCACGGCGCGAGGCCCGTTCACGGGCCTTTTCGCTGGGACAAAACGCGGAGCGCGGGCGTCTCGCCCGCAATTCACGAACCCACCGAGAAGCCCCGTCAACGGGGCTTGAGGTTCAGCGCGTGATCGAAACCGTTACCCGGCGTCAAACGCCGGGCCTGAGACCGCCCACGGCGGAGAAGGCCCGTCAACGGGCCTTTATGCTCCGCACGCGTTGAAATGAGACGTTTCTCGAATAAGAAGGACTCCTATTCGGCCGCGCGGAGTATAGCCCTGACGGGACAAGCCGCTCTATCGGCGGATCAGGAAAGCGGAGTTGTCGCCGACGCCGAGCAAGGGGTGGAAGGGATTTTTGAAGACGCCACGGGCGGCCCGGCCCGGATACCAAACGAGATTGATCGTGACGCTCCAGTGTTCCTCGACCTGGCCTCCGTTGGCGGCGGAGTTTTTGGGGATGACGTAAACGAAGTTGTTTTCCAAGGCCCAACTCGTGCCCAGCGGCACGGTGGCCTCGCCACCGAGGATCCCCTGCCCGGCCCCCGTGGCGCCAGCCCAAAGCCGCCCTTGCCCGCCGCCGGTAAAGTGCCGTCGGTAAAAAGCCGCGAAGATGTCGTTTGATTGCAAGAAGACAAATTCGCTGGGCCGGGTGGGGATGATGAAACGTTCTCGATTGACGCCATACGCGCCCCAGTAGCCGATTTCCGATACGCCGTCGCGAAAAACATAGGAGGTTTCGCTTCGGATCTGGCGAAGATCGGCCTTGTCGTAATAGTTGTCGTGGAGGTAGTCGAAGACGACCCCGCTTTGAAGGCCGCCGCACACGGCCCGGCGGAAAATGCCCCCGGTGAAGAAAATCTGGTCACGTCCATTGCTCTCCAAGGGGCCGCCGTTGGCCGGGTCCACTCGGAAGCCGGTCAGATCGCTATGCACGGCCTGGGCCCCAAGCTGATAGCCGAACCCCCAAGGGTCCCCGAGTGGGCCGCCAAAGTTGAGGCCCTCGTGAAACCCGAAGTTTCCGTTTTGACCGAGATCCACCGGTCCCTTGAATCCGTGGATGCCCGCAAAAAAACTGAAACCCGAAAGGGCGTTGATCAGGCAAACCCCCAGCCCGTCGCGGAACAGCTCGCTGTTGTCGAAATTCCCGCCTGGCCCCCAGGGATAGCATTCATCGCATGGGGGGGCTTGCATCTCCATCGGGCCAAATGGAATCGGCAATTGTTGTGGTTCCGCAAGCTGATCGCCCATTTGCGGAGCGAAAATCCGCGGCTGCTTTTGAACCTCTTCTGGGTTAATCGCTTCGGGAGTTGGGATTACCTCGGGAGGCTCGGGCTTCTTCTCGATGAACAGCTTGTCCGATTCGCCTTCAACCAAGCTCGTTTGGCGGACCGAAGTCTTTTCCGCGATCGGTTGTTCGACCGACAGAGACCTCGATTGCCCGGTCGCAGGTGTAGTGCCTGACTCCCACCGAGCGGTGTTTCCACCGTCCAAAGTAGGGCTGGACCGTGCGGTGAGGCTCGATGCTGGCAGTTTGGGGGACTGCCATACCAGTTGAGCGGGGGCCCGATCGGGTAGCGCCAAACCAATCCCGATGACCATCCACAAGCACAAATGGAGCAGATTCCTCCTGCTCCGGAGGCACTCGCAATACATGCCTAGTTCCTTCTTGGGGGGATGGAACACTGGCTCGCCGGGATACTGGTCCCGGGCGTTGCAAGATTATCGGACGTTCTTTGGCCCCAACTTTCGCTAAAGTTTCTGCTATTGGAAAACTTTTCAAAAGCTTCCTATATTGCCCATTGTGTTGGTGCGGCCGTTTCCAATTGATAGACGGATGAAATTGCAACCTGGGGCGAGTTGCGTTGCCGCTTTGCAGCGCTAGGTCAGTAGGTTGTGCCTTGGTATCGAAAATTAGAATGCCGTTGTTCCGGTGTGGAAAGTGCGCGGCTGACGCTATACTCCGCGCGGCCGAATATGAGTCCTTCATATTCGAGAAACGTCTCATTTCAACGCCTGCGGAGCATAAAGGCCCGTTGACGGGCCTTCGCCGCCGCAGGCGGTCTAGAGGCCCGGCGTTTGACGCCGGGTCGCGGTGTCGATCCCGTGGCGAACCTTAAGCCCCGTTCACGGGGCTTCTCAGTGCGTTGGTGAATTGCGGGCGGGACGCCCGCGCTCCGGGATTCGCGGACGGCGTTCAGGCCGATTCCTCTTTGGAGCGCGGGCATCTTGCCCGCATTTGTCGTTGCGGGCGAGACGCCCGCGCTCCGGGCCTGGCGGGCGGGACGCCCGCGCTCCATGTTTTGTCCCAGCGAGAAGGCCCGTCAACGGGCCTCGCGGCGTGGCGCTGGTCCAGGGATACCCGGCATGAATGCCGGGCCGAAGACCGCCTACGGCGGCAAACGCCCGCAGGCGGGCGTCTTCGCACAACCTCTTGCCGGCGATCCTCACGCTATTTTCCTCGCAGCCGAGAATGAGTTCTTTTCGCCCGAAAAACATGTCATCTCAACGCGTGCCGAGTGTAGAATAGCTCGAAGCTCTCCATCGGTACTGCCTTTGAACTACAAACCGCTAACGTGGTGAGCCACGGCCCGTCGCTTGTTACTTCCTCGTTGGGTCGCAGGATACTCAGGATGGATAATTTTCCCACGACTGCCACTCGCGAGCACCTCGGCGTCGCGATCGAGGAACTCGACACGCCGTCATTGCTCTTGGACTGGCCTAGCGCCCAGCGGAACTTGCAGCGCATGGCGGCGTTTTTTCAGGGACGCAAGGCTCGACTGCGTCCTCATTTCAAGAACCACAAATGTCCCGCACTGGCCCGGCGTCAAATCGAGGCTGGCAATTGTGTCGGCATCACCTGCGCAAAGCTGGGCGAGGCCGAGGTCCTCGCCGCCCGCGGATTCGATGACGTGCTGGTGGCCAACCAGGTGGTCGGAACAAAGAAAATAGCTCGGCTTGTTGAACTCGCGCGACGCATTCGGATCACGATTGCGGTGGACGACCTGGAGCAGGCGAAGGCCGTTTCCGAGGCCGCGGCGGCGGCCAAAGTGACGGTGGGGGTACTCATCGAGGTGGACATCGGCATGGGGCGATGCGGCGTGGCGCCAGGTCAGCCTGCCCTGGACTTGGCGCGTGCCGTCGAATCCTTGCCAGGTCTGCGTTTCGAGGGCCTTCAAGCCTACGAGGGGCAGGTGGTCTATGTAAACGACTTCGAACGCCGCGCCGAGTTGACCCGGCAGGCCATGTCGCACGCGATTCAAACCCGGCGTTTGTTGGAGGCGGCGGGCATTTCGGTGGGCGTCATCAGCGGCGGATCGTCTTCGACCTACCGGATCACCGGCGCGATGGACGGCATCGACGAAATCCAGGCCGGAACATACCCCACCATGGACTGGCGCTACGCCGAGCTGGCGCCGGAGTTCGAGATTGCCTTGTCGGTTCTCACCCGCGTGGTAAGCAAGCGGCCGGGAATCGCCGTCCTCGACGTAGGCTCCAAGGGCGTTGGGAGCGAATTCGGGCCTCCGCGGATCCAAGGACACCCGGAGGTGGAGATCTCTCATCCCCTAGCTGAAGAGCATTGTGTGGTGCGCAATGCCCCCGCCAGATGGCGGGTCGGCGAGGTAGTCCACTTGATCCCCAGCCACGCCTGCACCACCTGCAATCTTTACCGTTATCTTCATGTATGCGAGGATGGGCGAGTAGTCGACGTGTGGCCGATTGAAGCTTCGGGCCGGCTGGACTGACGGCCGGCCGGGCGATGGAGTAGCAAACGAGAGATTTCCCCCATGTCGGTCGATTTCGATCCGTTGCACAAATGGCTGGGGATCCCGCCGAGCGAGCAACCGCCGAATTGCTACCGTCTTCTTGGTTTGGAGGTGTTCGAGGACAACCTGGACGTGATCGAAAACGCGGCAGACCGCCAAATCGCGTTTCTGCGCGGATTTCAGTCCGGTCCGCACGCAGCGATTGCGGAGGAGGTAATCAATCAGGTCCGGGTGGCGCGTTCGTGGTTGCTCCAGCCCGAGCGTAAAGCCCAGTACGACGCCTGGCTGCGTGAGCAGCTCCGCGCGATCTCTCCGCCGTCCCTTCCGGCCAACGAGCCTACGTTGCCTTTCCCGCCGGTTTCGGTATCCACGCCAGCGCAAGAAACAGCCCCCAACCTGGAGGAGATTCTCGGCGGCCTGGAGTCCTACGCCCCCCCCGCCCGCAAATCCCGCCGGGGCCTTCGCCAACAGAAAATCGGCATCGCGATCTACGTGGGCGGCGCCGTTTTTGCCATGGCGGCCCTTGCCGTCGTGGTCTGGATGGTTCATCAGAGCTGGTCCCCCGAGGGAACCCTCGAAGTGGACTGGCCCGAGGAAGAACGCGGGGAGGGGACGCTTTTGGTCGAGGGCAAACCGGTTGATGTGCCTTCGGTGGGAAAGATCCGCGTTTCGGTGCCCGGCGGGGCACGCCAGATAAGCGTTGTCCGCCCTGGCTATAAGGCCTATGAACTGACGGTATCGGTGACGCCGCGCAAGACGACCGTGGTCCGACCCGTTTGGCGGGCCTTGCGCGAAGACGATGCCCAGAAGGACTCGGCCGAGGTCAAGGCAGCCGGCGATTCGCAAAACGACAAATCCGCGGACAAGCAGCCGCCAGCCAAACCATCCGGTGAGGGGAAAAACCAGCCCGACACTCGCGAAACGCCTGAACGCGGCGTCCAAAAGAATCCATCGAAGGATAATCCGTGATGCGACCGCTACTGCGAAACGTGATGGCCCCGGCGGGCCTTTTGCTGGCGATGATCGTCGGGTGCCAGCCACCGGGCGATGACTACGACGCGCTGTTGAACGAATATCAGAGGATCGCCGATCGCGCGGCCGCGTTGGCGCAGAGCGCAAGTCCGCCGGACGCGGCGGTTGCCAAGGAAGTGGCGGAGCTTGCCGAGAAAGCGGCGAAACTGCAACACAAGATGTTGATGATCCCCAAACAACCCACCGCCGAGCAGCGCCAACGATACGATGCGAGCTGGGCCAAACTCCAGCAGGCGGTTCATATTGCCTGTCCGAAGTGCCCCAGAGGATGACGGTGGCGGCGGTTTCGGTGGTAGTCGCCGTTCCCGAGAACGATCGTCGGTTCGTGAACGATTTCGGGCAGAAAGTGACTGGCGAAGGGCCTCGTTCGCGGACAACCTGCCTCCCAGGCCTACTTCCCGACGAACCTCCAACTCTGCCCGCCCAGAGCCGTCAAATCTCCGTCAGCGGTCTTCCAGAGCCATCGATCGTCTTACAAATCGATGCCCAACTCTTGGCAAAACAGGACGCGGCGGCGGCTCCGGCGAACCTCCACTGGCCGAACAAAGGCCCTGAGGAGGCCTGCCGAGGGATGTGGCGTTCGAAAGTACCTGGTGGCGATTTTGGCTTCCGAAACCGCGTCGGGACACTCGTCGGCGGGCACCAGAAGCCAGTCCAGCACTCGGGTTTCCGAGATCGGGTCGATGATTTTGCTGCCGTGGGTCTTCATTGGTGAAGCCCCCCTGCATCCGCTAAAATCGCTCGATTTGGCTGTCACCTGATCCAAACCGATTTTATAGCAAGTTGCGTGCCGTCATCTTTTTGCAGAACCTTAAGTCGTTTCAGTTCTTAATGTTGCGATTATTTTCCGGTTCGCATTTGGCATTGCAGTGGAGTGTCCGTGTTCCCAAATTGCACCACTCTGGCGGCCGACGGCAACATGGTGCTCCGCCAAGGCGACGTTGGGTGGTGTCCCGCCGCGGGGCGAACGTTGCCGGTTTTTTTAACTCACCGGGGCTTGGAGAGCGGCCGAGACTACTGTATCTTTCGGGTCGAATCTGGGAGAATAGAGGTTGCGAACGGGTAAGGGGAGGTCGTTGCGGAGTCGTGCCTCCTGCCAACGACTTCGCTCATCGCGGCGGTCAGCGCCGAGTTTTGATACCGTGGCGGAATCTACGTCAGGGAGCAATCGATGCAGGTCCTAGTGGGCTGGGACAATCCCACCGAGGCGGAAACGATCGGGCTGTTCCTCAATGTCGGGGACATTCAGGCCAAGATCACCACTGATCCAGAGGAATTCGAGAACGCAGCGGCCATGGGGGTTTGGGACGTGATCCTCATGGCCCTCAATTTTCCCTCGCTGGAAAAATCTTTCGCCTTGTTTACCAAGGTCCGTGCCTTGCAGCCGGAAGCGCCGGTGCTGGGGGCCTGTTATCAGGGCGAGGTGGTCCATTTGGCGCGATTCATGTCGCATGGGTTGCACAATTTCGTCACCCGGGACGCGAACGGCGAGTTCATTCTCCTTTTGGGTTCGGTGATCGAGTCGGCCAATCAGGCGGTCCTCGCGCAGCGTTCCAAGCAGTTGGCCGAGCGGCTCCGCGAGGAAATCGAATCGGTGCGCCAGCTTCAGGAGTCGGTCATTCCCCGCGACATCCCGACCCCGCCAGGCTACCGCATCGCCGCCCGATACGAACCCGCCCAAATCCGCGTGCTCGGCGACCAGCCGGTGATCCTCGCCGGAGGCGACTACTACGATATTTTCAGCATGGACGCGAAAAACCTGATCCTGCTGGTGGGCGACGCCGCGGGCCACGGCATCAAGGCCTGCATGTCGATCATGACGATGCGGACCCTGATCCACATGATCCAGGACAGGAGCTACGTCGACACCGCCCACTTCGTCGCCGAAGTGAATCAGCGGCTGGCCAGCAAGGCCATCGTTCAGGACGAGGGCGGGTTCATCACCATGATGTATTGCACGCTGAACACCGACACGCACCGCCTCCAATACACCTCGGCGGGGCATCCCATGCCCTTGCTGCACAACCTCAGGACCAACGAGGTCATTACCTTGGGCAGCGAGGCCGAGGCGGGCATGCCGCTGGGGATCGACCCCAATGAGACTTACCACTCGGTCAGCGTCGACATGCCCGAGGATTCCCGCCTGCTGATCTTTTCCGATGGCCTGACCGACGCCTTTCCGGCCGGTGGCGACATGTACGATCAGTTCGGCGAGAAGGGCATCATCAAATGCCTTCAGTCGGCCAGGGATTTGAGTCTGGACGAGGCCCTCGATAAACTCTTTGTCGATTCCCAGGCGTTCACCCAGGGCAGTGGTCGCCACGACGACACCTCGGCCGTGCTCGTGGAACGCTCCAGCAGGCGGTAAATAGCCCGGCTCTAGCGTCCTGTGCCGCAGACAGAATCGCGGGCCGATACCGCGGTTTCGCGTTTATCTATTCCACCCATCTGGCCCACCGCGGCCTGTGCCCGCAACCGAATAGTGAACAATCACTGTACGTCAAACTCACCCAGCGGGCCTGGTCTCAACGGAAGATGGCAGGCTTTTATACTCCGCACGCGTTGAGATGACATGTTTTTCGGGCGAAAAGGACTCATTCTCGGCCGCGGGGAAACTAGCGCGAGGATCGCCGGCAAGCGGTTGTGCAATGACGCCCGCCTGCGGGCGTTTGCCGCCGTAGGCGGTCTTCGGCCCGGCATTCATGCCGGGTATCCGCGGATCCACGCCACGGCGCGAGGCCCGTTCACGGGCCTTCTCGCTGGGGCAAAACACAAAGCGCGGGCGTCCCGTCCGCGAATCTGGGAGCGCGGGCGTCTCGCCCGCAACGACAAATGCGGGCAAGATGCCCGCGCTCCAAAGAGGAATCGGCCTGAACGCCGTCCGCGAATCTGGGAGCGCGGGCGTCCCGCCCGCAAATCACGAAGGCAGCGAGAAGCCCCGTAAACGGGGCTTGAGGTTTGCCACGGGATCAAAACCGCGACCCGGCGTGAAACGCCGGGCCTCTAGACCGCCTACGGCGGACAAGGCCCGTCAACGGGCCTTCTCGCTGGGGCAAAACACGGAGCGCGGGCGTCCCGCCCGCGAATCTGGGAGCGCGGGCGTCTCGCCCGCAACCACAAATGCGGGCAAGATGCCCGCGCTCCCCAGGGGAAACGGCCTGAACGCCGCCCACAAATCCCGGAGCGCGGACGTCCCGCCCGCAAATCACGAAGGCAGCGAGAAGCCCCGTAAACGGGGCTTGAGGTTTGCCACGGGATCAAAACCGCGACCCGGCGTGAAACGCCGGGCCTCTAGACCGCCTACGGCGGACAAGGCC
>Ga0209101_1001492_pt1 | contig 17198 bp, 13 predicted proteins | sample ConPoolayeCmetaG_FD_185481 | JGI IMG/M metagenome (GOLD analysis project Ga0209101, IMG submission 185481) | Hot spring microbial mat communities from California, USA to study Microbial Dark Matter (Phase II) - Cone Pool mat layer C metaG... ...
TCTCCAGAGTGTGTTCTTTTACCCTCCTTCTCTTCTTCTCTTATCGAATTCTTATATCGGGGAGTCACAGAGAAAATAATAAGCTGAAAATAAACGCTTTTCTCTTTACCTGTCTTCTGATCGTGATTTATTATTACCGGTCGAGTTACCGGCCGCACTGTTATGGCTACGTAGCCCTCGCATTGACGCTTTGGCTCACAGGATACTTGATTCGTTTGCCATGCCGTTGGGTATTGGCGGTAGTATGGGCGGTGTTTATCGTGTGGCGGAACTTCCACCCCTCTTGGATACTTGGACTTATCCTCTGTACCGTGCTTTTAGGTGATGCTGTTTTTAATGCTATCAAAAAAGGCCGGGCGGCACACCTTCTCCCCCTTCTTGTGTGGTGGCCGGTAATAGCATTTTCGACATTTCTTTTGTCTCCACAACAATTTGATTTTTCATTATATTCAGGTCATCATGTAGGGGTCGGCGATATTGCAGAGTGGCTTCCCTTCTGGCGGTTTACCCGCCCATTCCCCTTCCTTTTTGGAACCGGTGCCCTTTTTCTCCTCTTTGTCCTCCAGACACGGTTTTCTATCCGCCGCTTCCCGCTTCTTACGCTGGCCTGTGGCGCGTTGGGGATACTTGCTCTCTACAAGCATCGGTTTGCTGTTGAATTTACTATAGGATTTCTTGCATTAGGGGGGTACCGTTTCTTCCTTTGGTGGCGGATAATGAGAAGGCGGTTTTTCTGTATGCGGAAAGTACCTCGTACCGGATGGGTAGTGGGTACCATGGCGATAGTTTTTCTCTCCTCTTTCTACCACATTATACTCATGGATGAACGGATTGGGATAGGGATAGATGAACGAAAAAACCCAGTGAGTGCGGTAACTTTTATGAAGAAGATGGGGGTTGAGGGTACCCTGATTGCCAATTCAACACCTGTCCAAGCATATGTGATCGGAATGATGTGGCCCCGTATTCGAGTCTACATAGATGGCCGGATTCCCACCCTCTATCCAGTTGCTTTTCTCAATGAGTATGCCCAAAAAGGTGCCATCCAGCGGGCGGTTGAAAAAGAGAAGGTGGATGTGGTACTTATTCACGGGGGCATTTTTCAGAACGTCCCTGACGGGTTTCTCAGGTATGATGGGTATTACACCGTAGTCTACTTTGATGAGTATTCAGTGCTTCTCATGAGGAATGACCGGCTGGCGGAGTACCCTTTTATGCCTCGTTTTCGTATCCTCCTTCCCTGGCGTCTCTTTTTGCCAGGGTATGTGAAACATTTCGGCGAAACAGAAAGAAGCGCCATCCAAAAAGAATTAGATAACCTACTGATATTGCAGAGAATTGTTGGTGACAGACTGCTATACGATACATTACGCGAAGCGCTGCCAGTGTATTAGTCTCGTCTCATGGCACGCCGATTGCTTGGTCTCCTTCGACACCGGAAAATGGTGGTTTATTAACAACTACGAAGGAGAGAAGACGATGAAAAAAGGTTTCACGCTCATCGAACTCATGATCGTTATTGCGATCATCGGCATCCTTGCGGCCGTCGCTATTCCGATGTACAACGACTACACCAAAAAGGCGCGTACCTCGGAGGTTCCCGGTTCGCTCAAGGAAATCGTAAAGCAACAGATTGCGTTCCGTGAAGACCCCCAAGGCGGCAATGGTGCTTATGCCGACAACATCGGCTCCATCGGCTGGAAAACCAACCTGAACACAGAATCTACCACTGCATCGGGATGTGCTTCGGGCACTCCGATTAACCCCGATGGAAGTTACGATTTTGCCTGTGGGAAGTATTTTGCCTATTACGCAGGGAACAACGACACCTGTGCGACGGGTACCATTACCACCATTACTGCCTCCATCTCGGGTGCCATCCCAATCAACACTCAACAGGTTCCTCTTGATTGGGATGTTGGAGCGTGCATGGGCAACAATCTGAGCCTCATTCACGACTAATTCGTTGAGCACATGACAGTGTCCGGGGGAGGCGGGAGCGCCTCCCCCTTTTTTTTGGCTAGGTACCATGGAGCATGTGAGAAAGGGAAGGAGAATCGGCTTTCTCGCAGCGGTACTCATAACGCTTTTCCTTTACCTCCCCTCGCTTGGTAATGACTTCATCTTTGATGATCGTGCGCTTACCATAGACAACTATAGTGTGACTCACCCGAGTGTTACCTCGCTGTTCTCGAGTTACCGACCTCTCCGTACAGCATCCTATGCACTCGACTATTGGTTGTTTGGAGGGAACCCCGCTGGTTTTCGTGCGATGAACATTCTCTATCACCTTGCGCTTCTTTTTCTGCTTCTCTTGTTTTTACAGGAGGTTTCCCATCGTCCTCTCCCTGTATGCGCGGCATTACTCCTTTTTACGATTCATCCGATAAACACTGAAGTTGTCGCGTATATCTCGGGGAGGCGTGATCTCCTGTCTGTGTTGGGGGGGATAGGGTCATTGTTTTTCTTTGTCTCTTACCATAAACATAGAAAATGGTGGCAGGCAATCCTTGCAACCGTTCTTTTGGTGGTCAGTATTGCATCCAAAGAGACAGGGGTGGTTGTACCGCTCGTTGGAGGGGTGTGGCTCTTGTTGCTGGGAAATACGGTGGGGATGTCACGCCGCTATCGAATAGCGGCAGGTGTTTTTCTCATAGGAGTGACTTTTCTTTTGGGGATTGTTGCCATTGCAGGAGGAGGGAGCGCGCTGGTGCAATCGGGGGAGGTTCACTTCCACGGGAATTCTCCCTGGGTTCACTATGCGACAGCGCTCACGCTTTTTCCTTACTACCTCAAGCAGATGGTGTTCCCCATGCAACTTATCATGGACAACGCAAACTACCCGCTGAGAGCATGGAATGATACGGTTGTGTGGTTGTCAGCCATCGCTTTCATCGAATATGTTCTTCTTACCATCTTTGTCGTTTCCCGAGGCTACCACCAGATAGGTTTTTACCTCACCTTCACTCTTCTTGCACTCCTGCCGGTTTCTCAGATAGTACCGCTCCACGAAATAGCCGCCGACCACTACCTGTATCTCCCCCTTGTTGGAATATGTGCTCTCGGTGGGGAAGCAGCACAATGCCTGTGTTCCCGCCTTGACAGATCCCTTCACGAGAAAAAAAGAGGATGGTGGTTGTTCTTTGCGGTGGGGCTCGTGCTTTTCCTTCTCGTGCCTTCTCTTTTTGTATACAAAAGTGCGATCAGAGTAAGGGAGCTGCGTGATATTTATACTGTTCTCACAAGTGATAGCCGGTGGCGTCCTCTTTCATTTCGCGGCCTTTACACAATCGGTGCTTCTTATCTTGAGGCAGGATTCCCTGAGATTGCAGGGCGCTTCTATCAGCGATCGTGGGAGACAGGCTATCGGGATGCCAACCTCTATGGCAATATCGTAAACTACTACATCGTAAAAGGGGAACACGAAAAGGCTCTCGATCTTTTCCGACAATGGCAAAGTTCGGGAGAGAGAGTCTCTCCTCTCGCGGTTGCAAATATGGCGGTGGTGGTAGCCATCCAAGGGAATTGTAGAGAAGCACAACACCTTCTCGCGGGGATACCTCCTGCCTCGCCATGGATTGAGCAGCGTCGCTCGTTCGTTTCCCAATGTGACAGTATGAGGAAAGAGCGCTACTCCTCTCTGGAGCAGTGGCTTGCGAGAGTGAAAGAAAAGGGTATTGGTATAGAGGTGCGTCCTTTTTATCAAGAGGAGATAGCGAAAGGTGATACTATCCCGTTCCATCTTAGGATGACTTTCTTTACGGCGCTGTTCGACCTTTTGTCACATTACGATGTATTGGCGGCTATTGCCCTTGTCGAGAGGCATCCTGATCTTTTTGCCGCCCTCTCCGATGATGAGAGACAAAGAATCTCCTTGCGGATGGAATGGCTTCATCGTGCCAGACGCCTTGTGTATGAGCAGATAGAGTCGAGAAAATGGTATTGATTTTGCTTTGATTTCGGTGGTAAGGTGTGTGAGGAAAAGGATTATGAGAGGTTTTACACTCATTGAACTGATGATAGTTATTGCTATCATTGGGATAATGGCGGGGGTTGCTTTACCGATAATGAGTGATTATGCCCGGAAGGCTCGTACTGCCGAGGTGCCTGAGATGCTCAAGGAGGTCGCGAAGTCCCAGTTTGTCTTCTTCGAGGACCCCATGGGGGGGGAGGGACGGTATGCAACGAGGATAGGGACCCTCCTGTGGACGACTACCCTAAAAACGCATGATAACGGAATACCAATAGTGGAAAATGATACTACCTACATGAATGCAGACGGTACATTCTGGATGTTCAATGCTCAAAACAACCAGCTTTGTGGAGGAGGTAATGTGGTGAACGTTGGCATCGCGAGCGCCATACCACGCCTTCCTGACCTTTCCATGTATCCATTGGACTGGCAACTTGGTGCCTGTATGAACACCACCAAGGATTTGCATCATCAGTAGAAACTGGTTATACTTTCCTACAGTATCTTGTTTTTTTAAGAGTAAGGTGTCATATACGGTATGAGTGGTTATCAGGAGCACACCGAACGCTGGACGACCATTATTGAGCCGGTCACTCGCTGGCGACTCGTTGATTGGCGGGAACTGATCGCCTATCGCGACCTCATTGCTATGTTCGTTAGCCGCGATTTCGTGGTTCAGTATAAGCAGACGATTCTTGGACCCCTCTGGTTTATCCTTCAGCCGATCCTTTCGATGGTGGTCTTTTTTGTCGTCTTTGGTCGTATTGCAGGGATTCCAACCGACGGGGTTCCGCAACCGCTCTTCTACCTCGGCGGCCTCATGGTGTGGAACTATTTCTCCACGATTCTGACCCAGACCTCCTCCGTGCTCATCTCGAATGCCCACCTCTTCTCGAAGGTCTATTTTCCACGGCTCGTCATTCCGATAGCCCAGGTGATCTCTGGGTTGGGCCGCGTTGCTATTCAGGGTGTTTTGTTCGTATTCCTTTACCTTGCCTACTGGTTCCTTGGTATGCAGAGCATGATCGGGTGGGAAGTGCTATTGGCGCCGATCGTTTTTCTGTATGTGGCAGTGTTGGGTTTCGGGGTTGGTCTATTGGTGAGCGCCCTTACGACCCGCTACCGCGATCTGCACATCGCCCTTTCATTCCTCGTGCAGTTGTGGATGTATGCGACCCCAATCGTCTATCCGCTCTCACTTGTGCCAGAGCGATGGCGCACCATCTATGCGCTCAACCCGGTGGTGCCGCCGCTGGAACTTTTCAAACATGTCGTCTTTGGTACACCGCTTCCCTCGTTTTCGGTTTTTGGCGATGGGATTGTGGTAACACTCCTGTTGCTTTTTGTTGGATTGGTTTTCTTTAACCGTGTCGAACGGGCCTTTATTGATACGGTGTGACCGATGTCCGATGTGGTCATTGCGGTAGAACATCTCTCCAAACAGTACCATCTCGGCGTCATTGGGCACCGCACGCTGTACCGCGCTCTGCAGGCATGGTGGGCGCGTGTGCGCGGGAGGGAGGACCCGAACCTGCCGCTGGACGGTGGGCGCCGGAAGAAACTGGAGCAATTCGCCGATGAGGAGGGGATAATCCATGCTCTTCAGGATATTTCGTTCGAGGTGCGGCGTGGGGAGGTGCTCGGCATCATCGGCAAGAATGGCGCCGGGAAGTCAACGCTCCTCAAGATCCTCTCGCGGGTCACCGCGCCGACCTCCGGGTGTGTGAAGATAAAGGGGCGGGTGGGGAGCCTCCTCGAGGTGGGAACCGGTTTCCACCCCGAACTTACTGGCCGTGAAAACATCTACATGAACGGTGCGATTCTCGGGATGAAAAAGCGGGAGATAGATCGGAAACTGGACGAGATAATAGACTTTGCCGGAATCGAACCATTCATAGATACCCCAGTGAAACGCTATTCCTCCGGGATGTATGTGCGGCTTGCCTTTGCCGTGGCAGCGCATCTGGAGCCGGAGATTCTCCTTGTTGACGAAGTTCTCGCCGTCGGCGATGCCGAGTTTCAGAGGAAGTGCATTGGAAAAATGGGTGATGTGAGCAAGAAAGAGGGGCGAACGGTGCTGTTCGTGAGCCATAATATGGCGGCGGTAGAGAAACTCTGCAGGAGAGGATTTCTCTTGGAGAAAGGAAGGATAGCGAAAAGTGGCGAAATGGGAGAGGTGATAGATGCCTATTTGCAGGATGGCCGGGATGCAAGTCTTCCCCTTTCAGAGAGAAAAGAGAGATGGGGTTCTCAGCGTATTCGTGTGCAGAAGATTGAGTTAAGGAACGAGCGAGGGCTTGTTATCAATCAGGTGAAGTCCGGTGATTTGCTCGATATCTATCTCTATTTTGAAAATGACACGCCGGGCAAAATAAGAAAATTCACGGCGAGCATCTTGGTAAAGACACATCATGACATTCCTGTTTTTTTGCAACATAACCGATTAACGGCCAATGAGTTTAGTGATATCCCCGCAAGCGGTGCTTTTGTGTGCAGGATAAGGAAGCTTCCGTTACCACCTTCTGTGTATCAATGTACATTTTCTCTGCTCCAAGAAAATGATTATATTGATGGAGCGGACAATGCGTTTGAACTGAGGGTAGTGGAAGGAAACTTTTTCCCATCAGGAGAAACCCCTCCTACTTCACACGGATTGTGCTTAGTAGATGCTGAGTGGAGATTAGAATAATAACGGAGATATTTCATTGTCCCACGGAAGCAGCACGGGGATGTTTCTCGAGGTAGAGAAACACTAACCCAATTTCTCGATGACAAACTCGGTGACAAAATAGTTTTTCTACTTCAGAGAAGAGGATAAAAGACCGGTGATCGGGATACGAATGCAGGGAAGACTAGGGAACCAGATGTTCCAATATGCGTTTGGCCTATCATTGTCGAGGAGATTGAATACAACAGTTTATTATGATTGGCGTGACACGCCGAAAATTCTTCTTCGCTATTTTTCTTATCCTGTGATGTCCCAGTGGTTGATCGGGCAATTAGTCGCCGTACGGAAGATGCTCTATGGGAAATCCTTTACCAGAAATCTTACTATAGATGACGACCGGTTTTATCCCCTGTCGAAGGGCTCTGAGATTGAAGCAACAAATGATACCTATTATGAGGGATTCTTTCAATCAGTGAGTTACTTCCGTGATTGTGAAGAGATCGTCAGAGAAGAGTTCAGGATAAAAAGTAGGTATGTGAGAGAATTCGAAAGGAAATACAGATCATTCTATCGAGATAACAAGATCATTGCTGTCCATGTGAGGAGAACCGATTACCTCATTTACGGGAGCAATTTCCTTGGTGGGCCTAATATGACTCTCCCGCTTCTGTATTATGAAAAGGTATTTCGCTTAATTGAGAATATAGGCGAATATAAGATCATATTTGTTGGTGACGATTTGTCGGAAGTGAAGAGTCATTTTGCGGGGATGAAAAATGCGCTATTTGAAACAAACGGAGAAATAGTCGATTTCCAGATTCTCCAGAACGCTGATATTTTAGTTATCTCGAATAGTACCTTCTCGTGGTGGGCTGCTTACTTAAACCCTAAAAAGGATAAAAAGGTATATGCTCCAGTATATTGGTTAGGATATAAGGTGAAAAAGGATTACCCAGGCGCTATCTATGACAAGGTATCGTGGAACATCGTTGATTTTGTAGGGCCAGATAAATAGCATGGATACATTGTTTGCTGTTGTCCTTTTGGGTCTCGGCTCTTTCGCTTACCATTCTTTTTTGGGGGGGATGGTATCTCCCCAAACAGTATGTGCGGAATAATTGGCGTTTTTTTTCGGAATCCTCTGGCAGCGTCGCCGTTATCGCAAGAACAGGTTAATCGTCTTCGCCATCGGGGGCCTGATGCGTATGGTATCTATAGTAATGGGCCGGTATCGCTGGGACATCGGAGACTTGCGATACTTGACCTTACCGAAGGAGGTGCTCAGCCTAAAAGCACCTCTGATGGTCGCTACACGGTCACTTTCAATGGGGAGATCTACAACTATCTCGAGTTGCGGCAGGAACTCGCGGGGCATGGGATCTCTTTTTACAGCTCCTCTGATACAGAGGTGCTTCTTGCGGCTTACCGCGTTTGGGGAAAAAAGTGCGTTGAACGTTTTCGCGGAATGTTCGCCTTTGCACTATATGACCGTAATGAACAGACGCTGTTTATGGCGCGTGATCGATGCGGGGAAAAGCCGTTTTTCTTTTACCGTGATAGAGAGAGATTCTGTTTTGCTTCCGAATTGAAAGGGTTGTTGCCACTTCTTCCGTATACGCCGTCGCTCAATCGTTCAGCAATAGATCTGTACTTGCACTATCAATATGTGCCGGAGCCTCTGACTTTGCTTACCGGGGTACGCAAGCTCCCAGCAGGACATACACTCTTTTTATCGGTTGATGAATGGGACGCTGAACCGGAGTGCTATTGGAATGTTGAGGCGGCAGTGACAACGGAATGTGATCTCGTAAAGCCAGACGAGATACCTGATCTTATACGAAGCCGTATCGAGGAGTCAGTGGTTCTGACCTTACGCTCTGATGTTCCCGTAGGATTAGCACTCTCGGGAGGTATTGATTCAGGGACAATTGCTGCTCTCGTACGCAAGCATAAATCAGATCAGTTTCACGCCTTTGGCGTTGGGTACCCTGGTCGCCCGCCCTATGACGAGCGGGATCAGGCAAAGGCTCTTGCCCAACAGTTACAGATTGAGTTTCACGAGATCGAACTTAAGGTGGACGATTTCGTCAACGAGTTCCAATCTCTTGTTTCAATTATGGATGAACCAATAGCAGATATCGCTGCTTTTGGACACTATGCAGTACCGCGGGCAGCTGCTGATTATGGCATCAAAGTGCTCTTGTCAGGAACAGGGGGAGACGAGGTGTTTTGGGGGTATCCGTGGGTGGTGCATGTGGCTGAAGTAAATGAGATTATCATGAAATACCCTTTTCTGGAACTCCTTCCTCTTATTCCTTCGTGGGTGCCGGGACGAAGATGGATAAGGAAGATATTGAATCGTTTTTCTCCTATTCACGATCTCATGGATATTGATATGAGAAGGCCTCCCGGGCAAATCATCTTTTACGGAATGCATGGTGATTTCTCCTATGCTCGCTCAGTAGTCCCACGGGTATACGGACAGGCGATGAGAAGCCTTCCTCCGGACAATCCGTTCCTACCGATGAGCGGGTATCCCACCCGCGTAAAGGAGATCCCTTCGCGGATAGTAGGGCTTCTTTTTGCTACGTATCTTACCTCGAATTGCCTTGCGCTGGGTGATCGGGTGAGCATGGGATGCAGTGTGGAAATGCGCCTTCCATTTCTTGATGTTCGGTTGATCGAGTGTGTAATGTCGTTACGCAGGCGTTACTCGGATCACTGTTTGGGACACAAGGCGTGGCTTCGTGCCGCTTTGAAAGGGGTATTGCCCGACGAGGTATTGAACCGTCCAAAAGCCGGATTCCAGCCTCCTGTTGTGGAGTGGCTCTCTGAGGTTTGGAAACGATATCACGGGATAGTGTACGAAAGTCATCTTACTGCATCGGGGATATTTGATGCCCCGTCATTACGGGAACTGGCTGGGGAGGCAGAAAAGAAAGATTTTTCTTCTCTTTTCTTTCTTTATAAAATTCTTCTTCTCGAAATGTGGTATCGGTTGATTGTGCGTCGAGAGGTGTTTTGATGCCGGCACGAGCCCCGATAATCCTCTTTGTTTATAACCGCCCTGTTCATACCCGCCATGTCATCGAAGCATTGCAAAAGAATATCGGGGCTGCCGAAAGTGATCTTATTGTCTATTCCGACGGATCTGTGCCGGGGCACGAAGAAAAAGTCACGCAGGTCAGGGAGTACCTGAAAAGCATTACAGGGTTTAAGTCGGTAACCATTGTGGAGCGTGCTGAAAACTGGGGACTTGCCGATTCTATTGTCAGCGGCGTCACGGAGGTCATAGAGAAATATGGGCGAGTCATTGTGTTGGAAGATGATCTCGTATCCTCTCCTTTCTTCCTTTCTTATATGAACGATGCATTACAACTCTACGAGAACGACGAGCAGGTCATGCATGTGAGTGCGTTTCTACCGCGCTCTCGTTTTTCGTGGCTGTTGCCTTCCACGTTCTTCCTGCACTTCATGAGTTGTTGGGGGTGGGGGACATGGGGGCGTGCATGGAGAAAATTCAATCCTGATGCGAAGGCGCTGTACGACGAACTGGTGAAAAGGAATGCTCTCGCAGACTATAACCTTGATGGCGTTCTCTCATTTCATGAGCAACTGGAGCAAAATATACGGGGAGAGATAAAAACGTGGGCAACTAAGTGGTTTACTACCATCTATTTAGAGGGAGGATTGTGCCTCTACCCGCGTCAGACGCTCGTCCAGAACATTGGGTTTGATGGAACAGGCGTTCATTGCGAGACTCTCAACGCACGGAATCCATATGCTCCGCCTCTCGCGGAGAAAAGAATCCCCGTCCATCGTGTACCGCTCCGGCAGTCCCGAATAGGAAGATGGTATCTAAAACGCTTTTATGCCAGGTTATCTCGTGAACCTTTAACGACGTTTGTCAAACGCTACATATTGAAAGCAAAACGACTGGTGACGAAATTGTATAAGTTGGTACCAAAGGGTGCTTGGTCAAAAAAGAATATCCCCGAGGACTACTACAATAGAGACTACTTTTTGTGGCAAAAAGAGGTGGGAGAGTTTGGAGGTAGTGCCAATTTGTTTAAATTCAGAGAGCACATCTTACCGCACCATCATGTGCTTGATTTCGGGTGTGGGGGGGGATATCTTTTGAAAAATATCGTATGTGCCCAAAAGTATGGGGTTGAAATAAATGCAGTGGCACGTAACGAGGCTGAAAAGAATGGGGTTAAGGTGTTTGCGACGCTAGAAGATGTCCCCAACAAGATCGCAGATATAGTGATCTCGAATCACACATTAGAACATGTGCGTGACCCGTATGGGACCCTTGTCACTTTGCGTAAAAAATTACGGAAAGGAGGACTTGCTGTTTTTGTTGTTCCTCACCAATCATATGACGAAGAGTGGGTGCCAAACGATATCAACCAACACCTCTACACCTGGAACAGGTTGTGCCTAGGGAACCTTTTCTCGGCTGCTGGCTTTACTGTTCAAAAAGTGGAATTGATTCAACACCAATGGCCCCCTGATTACCTACGCATATACCAAGAGTATGGGGAGGAGAGGTTTCATGAGATGTGTCGCAAAGAGGCACAGAAGAACAACAACTACCAAATCCGTATAGTAGCTTCAAATGATTGATGATATTGGTAAGATACGAATTCTCCATATCTCAACGAGTGATTCCGGTGGCGCTGGACTTGCGGCGCTCCGTTTACACTGCGGCTTGAGAGCACAGGGCTACGATAGCCGCATGCTGGTTCTCTGTAAGAATTCTTCAGATCCGGAGGTGTATCGTTTCGAGCCTTCTCGAAAAAGAGTGCCTCCCCCTTTGTCATGGGTATGGCCCTATGTGGAACTAACCGCCCGAAAACTGGGGGTTCCTCTCTCGCGCGCCGAATGGTATCGCAGGCGGCTCGAGCGCCTGAGGCAACAGAAAGATTTCTTTTTTACCCTCCCTTTTTCCGACTACGATCTAACAGTCCACCCGCTTGTGCAGGAGGCTGACATTATTCATCTCCACTGGGTGGCCGACTTTCTTGATTATCCGAGTTTCTTTAGAAAGGTTAACAAGCCAATCGTCTGGACTGTCCGGGATGAGAACCTCTACTTGGGTGGGTGGCACTATCGAAGAGAGCGAAGTAAGCATCCCCATCTTGATTCCTTTGATGATAAGTTGGCAAGAATTAAGCGTGAATGTGTTAGGCGATGCAAACAAATCACCATAGTCTCCCTTTCCCGGATGATGAGGGATGTCTCTCTTTCGTCTCTTTCGTATGAGATAGCGGCTCATCGGAATCACTGGGTCATACCCAATCCGGTAGATTATTCTCTGTTTAAACCACTAAACAGGGATTTTTCTCGGGAAGTGTTGGGGCTTCCTCAAGACAAACGAATAGTGTGTTTTGTTTCATGGGATGTGTGGGACACGCGCAAGGGATTGTCCGAGTTGCTGGCAGCCGTCAGAAAGATGGGACGCTCTGATATCGCCGTATGTGCGGTTGGTGCCGGAGATAAAAGGAAAACAGAGGGCATAGATATCTTTTTTACCGGGCCTATTTCAGATCAGCGTTTGATGGCACTTGCCTATTCGGCCGCTGATTTATTTGTTCTGCCCTCTTTTCAAGAGGCATTTGCAAAAACCCCGTTGGAAGCAATGGCATGCGGAGTGCCGGTAGTTGCATTTCCCTGTAGCGGGACTGAGGAGTTGATAAACGAAAGGAACGGCATCCGTGTTTCCGATTTTACCGTTGAAGCGCTTGCCGAGGGGATACAAAAGGCGTTGATAACTCGCTATGATCGGGACTGGATACGAAACGATGTTATTGAACGATTTGGCATAGAAAAGATAGTGTCTCAGTATGGTGACCTCTACCGTGAAGTGCTGAAAGAGAATGGTAGCGCATCATGAAGGTATCCATCATCACTGTCTGCAAGAATGCCAAACATTTTCTTCCACAAACCATGAACAGTGTGCTTTCCCAGACCTATCCTGATATCGAATATATCGTCATTGATGGGGCTTCCACCGATGGCACTCTCGATCTTCTTCAGGAGTACGACAGAGCATATGCCGCCTCGCGTGAAAGAGGTTGTACTACCCACAAGTTTAGATGGGTATCAGAACCCGACTCCGGCATCTACGAGGCAATGAATAAAGGGATAGATATGTCTTGTGGCACCTATCTTCTTTTCCTCAATGCCGGCGATTGCTTGCACGATGAATCTGTGTTGGCGGATGTTTTCTCACGTGACCATCAGGAAGACATCCTGTATGGTGATGTTGTGTGGATTGATCGAGAAAAGGGACAACAGAAGGAGCATTCTTTTGCGGACTGTGTTCTAAATGAAGAATTTTTCTTTCATGCCTCCCTTGCGCATCCTTCTACTTTTATCAAGAAGGATCTGTTTGTGCGATACGGAAAGTATGATGAGTCATTTTCGATAGTTTCTGACTGGGAGTTTTGGATTCGGGCGATACTCATAGGGAGGTGTTCTGTTACGTATCTTGCTCGGGTAGTTTCCGATTTTGATGTACATGGCATTTCGTCAGAGAGTGCTTCCCACGGGAAACACAAACGTGAACGGTTACGTGTACTACGAACATATTACGCAGGACCTGTGGTATGGTCCTACGCCGTAAAATCATGGAGTGAGAATTCCCATTCGAGGATAATTGCCTGCATAGGGAGGATGATTGCAGAGAGACTACTGGACAAATGTGATCGTTCGTACAGGTTAAAAAGAAGGTTTAGAACGTGATCAAGGCATCAAGAGCCGACGCGGAAGAGAGCACCCATGGTTCACCATAGTACGTTGGTTTCTGTAATCATTCCGACATACAATCGGAAAAACATGGTTGTCGAGGCTATAGAGAGTGTTCAGAAGCAGACGTATGAGCAGATAGAGATTCTCGTTATCGATGATGGGTCTACGGATGGTACCGAGGAAGCAGTATTAGAGGTAGCGGACCCCCGCGTATGGTATCATCGCCTTCCCCATCAGGGACGCTCTGCAGCACGAAACTATGGGGTTCGACACGCTCGAGGAGAATATGTGGCGTTTCTTGATTCTGACGACCTTTTCTTGCCTGAAAAGGTGGCCCGCCAGGTTTTGTTTCTCGAGAATCTGAGAGAAGTGAGCTTTGTCTATACCTCTGCTATCGTGGAACATATGGTTCCCTCTGGAGAAAGAAGTCTGCTCAGGGCACCTTCGTCATATACCGTTGAGGCACACTGCTCGGGTAATCTTTACTCTCGAATCCTTCTCTATGATAACACCTGTCCTATCCTTCTTTCATCGGTAATGGTACGAAAATCATTGTTTGAAAAGTCTGGCTTTTTTGATGAGAGTATGGCGCGGCTCGAGGATTTTGATTTGTGGAGAAGGATGTCTCGGTATACTCACTTTCAGGCGATTTGTGAGCCATTGGTCAAGGTGCGCATCCACAGTGGTAATACCATCGAGTCACCTTCCGAATTCAAGGAGGCGATAGATCGGTATGTCAGAAAAGTATTTGAGGAGGAGTCTGCTGCTGCTGGCCGGAATGTGATAAGGGAAAAAGCGGCTAAACTCTATCTCATAGAATATCGTTACCTGCGAACACTCCATTCTTCCTTTAACCCTCACTGCCTCTCTTTTTTCTTAACCTCTCTTTGGTATTACTTCCTCTCGTGTTGTTCACATCTCTGGCAACATATTCGTAAGATTGGGCGCCGGATGGAGAAATAGGCATAGAATGACGGGGCAGAAAAAGCCGCTCGTTTCCATTGTTATTCCTGTGTACAACGGGGCGAACTATCTGCGGGAAGCGATAGAGAGTGCGCTTGCCCAGACGTATGAGAACATTGAAGTACTGGTGGTTAATGATGGTTCTAACGATGGCGGGGCGACGGAGAGGATAGCACTCTCCTATGGTGATCAGATACGCTATTTTAGGAAGGAGAATGGAGGTGTGGCTTCGGCCTTGAACCGGGGCATTCGCGAGATGCGGGGCGAGTACTTCTCGTGGTTGAGCCACGATGATGTGTATTACCCTCATAAAATAGAGGTTCAGATGAACTATGTGGACACGCATACTCTGCAGAATGTTGTTCTGTATGGTGATTACGATGTCGTTGATGAAAAGGGAAATATTGTCTATTCTCCACGGCTACCAGAAGTGCCGCCGTCGAGATTCCGTTATTTTATTACTACTCACAGTATGGTCCATGGATGCACACTCCTTATTCCTCGTGCCTGTATCAACCGTACTGGGTGCTTCAATGAAGCATTGAAAACCACCCAAGATTATGACTTCTGGTTTAGAATGGCGTCACGTTTTAACTTCATTCATCTTTCAAACACATTGCTGAAGTCGAGATCTCATGAAGCACAGGGAACCAAAACGATGTCTTCTGTCGTTGTCCAGGAGTGCAATGATCTCATGATTCGTTTTTTTTCCGAGTTAACACCGGAAGAATTTAAGCGAGGGGCGGGTATTCCTTTTCTTTTCCTGGCAAAATGGAAGGTGGCACAGACTTTTAAGAAGAGGGGATTCCATGAAGCCTACCAGTTTGCTATGAGAGAGATAGGCATGAACTTGCTAACGAGAAAGACAAAAGACATTTCGAGGTAATATGCGTATCTTGTTCGTTGCGTTCCCTGATAGTATTCACACGGTACGCTGGATACGGCAACTTGAGGGGACAGGGTGGGAAGTTTATCTTTTTCCGTCGGCAGATGTTCCCGTTATTCATGATGAGATGCCTTCTTTTGTTTCCCTCTTTGTCCCCTTGTATATGGCGAAGCATCCCATCTGGTTTGTTCGAAAGAACAGAAGGGGGGATTTTTTCGTCGCTCTCTGTTTGCTTTTTGTTTATCTTCTCCTCAAAACATGGTGTCGAATCTGTGGGAAAAAAGATCATTTGAGGTACCTGCACTTCCCGTTGAAACTTCTCATTCGTCTCAAACGTCCCGAAGTCATTCATTCCCTTGAAACTCAGAACGCTGGCTATCTTGTGGCAGATATCAAGAAAAAGGGGGGAGGAAAATTCCCGGTGTGGGTTCATACTAACTGGGGGAGCGATCTCTATCTATTTGGCCGGTTGGAAAAGCATCGCAAGAAGGTGACGGAAGTGCTCTCTTCCTGCGATCACTATCTTTGTGAGTGTCAGAGAGATATCACTTTGGCAAAGAGTTTTGGTTATACGGGGCCGCTGTACGAACCTTACCCCAATACCGGAGGGTTTGATTTGGTAAAAGTGGGAATGTTACGGGGGAAGCTGAGACCATCACAGCGTAAGATTGTTCTCGTAAAAGGGTATCAACATTGGGCAGGACGTGCGTTGACCGCTTTGCGAGCGCTGGAGTTATGTGCCGATGCTCTGAGAGGATATGAGGTGTGGCTGTATAGCGTGCAAAGCGAAGCAGTGGCAATCAAGGCAGAGTTGTTTTCCCAAACAACGGGAATTTCCACGCAGGTGTTACCTCTTGACAGTTCTCATGAGGCGGTACTGGATCTCTTTTCTCGTTCACGGATATACCTTGGCCTAAGTATTGCCGATGCTATCAGTACCTCCCTCCTAGAGGCAATCGTCACTGGTGCTTTCCCTATACAGTCGTGCACATCCTGTGCCGATGAATGGATCGTAGATGGGGAAACGGGATTTGTGGTTCCTCCAGAAGATCCAGAAAAAGTAGCAATCGCACTACGGCGCGCTCTGACGGATGATGTACTTGTTGACCGTGCCGCAGAACTGAATTGGGAACGAAATAGAGAACGGTTCGACGGGAAGATACTTGCCCAAAAGACAATACAGTTTTATACTTCTCTCTCTAAGACTGAGAGAAAGGAGCACGGCAATGTTTACTGACAAGGTGATACTGGTAACCGGGGGGACCGGTTCGTTCGGAAATGCAGTGGTAAAGCGGTTTCTCGACTCTGATGTGCGAGAGATTCGTATCCTGAGCCGGGACGAGAAAAAGCAAGAGGATATGCGTGATTTCTATCAATCCTCGAAACTGAAATTCTACATCGGCGATGTCCGAAACTATGATAGTGTGGCTGAGTGCGTTAAAGGGGTCGACTATATTTTTCATGCGGCGGCCCTCAAGCAGGTTCCCTCCTGTGAGTTTTTCCCGCTGGAGGCGGTACGAACCAATATCCTTGGTGCTGAAAATGTCATTGAGGCGGCAATTGCTCATGGGGTGCGGCGTGTTATTTTCTTGAGTACCGACAAGGCAGTTTATCCCATCAATGCCATGGGAATGACGAAGGCTCTCATGGAAAAATTGGTAGTGTCGCGATCGCGTAACCTCTCTCCCGATGAAACAGTACTCTGCTGTACGCGCTATGGGAATGTTATGGCGTCGCGGGGATCGGTAATTCCTCTTTTTGTTGAGCAGATTAAAGCGGGGAAACCGATTACCGTCACCGACCCTGCCATGACCCGTTTTATGATGTCGCTTGATGATGCAATCAACCTTGTCCTTTATGCGTATCGAGAGGGGAAGCAGGGAGATCTGTTTGTTCAGAAGTCCCCCGCGGCGACGATTGGTGACCTTGCGGTGGTGTTGAAGGAGATATTC
>Ga0209101_1001493_pt1 | contig 17196 bp, 12 predicted proteins | sample ConPoolayeCmetaG_FD_185481 | JGI IMG/M metagenome (GOLD analysis project Ga0209101, IMG submission 185481) | Hot spring microbial mat communities from California, USA to study Microbial Dark Matter (Phase II) - Cone Pool mat layer C metaG... ...
GTCTACAAGCCCAAGCGGCGGACGCCCGCCCACCTGGAATTTCTCGACCTGCCCGGCATCTCGCTCGCCGACGCCCAGGGCCAGTCGGAATTCCGCAAGGCCATGGATTCCGTTCGCCGGTGCTACGGGATCGTCATCGTGGTGCGGGCCTTCGAGTCGGACGCGGTCGTCCCCTACCGAAACCGAGTCGATCCCCAGGCGGACCTGGAAGAATTGCATATGGAGTTGATCTTCGCCGACCTGGAGCAGGTTGTCGCCCGCATCGAGAAGCTGGAAAAATCCACCCTGAAGCCCACGAAGACCCGTGACGCCGAGTTGCGCGAGCTGGCTTTGATGCGCCGGGTCCGCGAGGCGTTGGAGTCCGAGAAGCCCGTGCTGGCGGCGATTCACAACGAGGAAGAGCGGAACATCGCGACGAGCTTCGGCTTCCTGACTCTGAAACCCGTCGTGGTCGTGGTGAACGTGGCCGAATCCGCCGCCGCCGCGCCGCCGCCCTTCCAAGCCGCCCACGCCGAACTGACCATCGCCCTGGCGGCCGAATTGGAGGCGGAAATCTCCCAGCTTGAGGAGAAGGATCGAGCCGCTTTTCTGGCCGATTACGGCCTCACCGAACCCGCCCGCATCCGCTTCATCCGCACCTGCTACTCATCGCTCGGTCTGATCTCTTTCCTGACGGCCGGCGGCACGGACGAAGTGCGGGCGTGGACCATCAAGAAGGGCATGACCGCGGCGGAGGCCGCCGGTAAGATCCATACGGACATGCAGCGGGGTTTCATCCGGGCGGAAACCGTCGCCTGGGACGACCTCAGAGCGTGCAAAGACCTCAAGGGCGCCAAGGCCGCGGGCAGGATGCGTCTGGAGCCGAAGCATTACGTGGTGCAGGACGGCGATGTGATCACCTTCCGGTTCAACGTCTGACGCGGGCTGGCCGGACGTCGCGTTTGGGAGTGGCCTGCTGATGCGGGTGGCCATCGTCGATCCCTACTTCATCACCGGGTTCGGCTACCAGACCACCGGCTGGTTTCGCGCCCTGGTTGCCCAGGGCCACCAGGTGCGGGCCTTCGCATCGCCCCACCTGTCCACCGTGGTCCGCCGGCACCATCCCGGAAACTTCGCGTTGGGCTTGAGTCGCGAGGAAGGCGGGGAGGTGCTGCGGCTGGAATCCCGGCAACTCCCGCGCGACGTGGTCGATTGCCCCACGCTGCTGCGGCATGTTCTGGATTTCTCTCCGGAACTGACGCTGGCGGTCTACCCCGGCACCCTGTTCGCCCGGTCGCTGTTCGAGAACCGCTCCCGCCTGCCGGGCGCATTGGTGACGGCGTTCGGAGAAAACTCCGCGCAGCGGAGAAACACCCGGCCCGGCTGGCGGCAGATCGCCAAGAACCTGATGCTGGACACCGGCTTCTTCCTCCTGAAGCGGCGGTTCTATCGCGCCGCGATGGAGGCCAGCGACGCGGTGTTGCTGCAAACTCCCGATACGTTCGATTATCTGCTGCGGCGTATCGGCGGGCCCCGCTGGCGAGCGGAGATCGCCGGCCGCTGTGTGCTGTTGCCGCTGGGTTTCGAAACGCGGGTGTTCTTTCCGGACCCGGCGGCCCGCGAGGCCGGTCGGAGGGAAATGAGCCTGTCTGATCGAGAACCGCTGGTCCTTTACGCCTGCAAGATCATGCCCGAGAAACGGCTGGATCTCTGGGTGCGGATCGTCGCCGGGGCCATGCGGCAGGTCGCCGGTCTGCGGGCCTTGCTGATCGGCCGCCGCGACGGGGATCCGTGGAGCGACCAGGTGCTTCGTTGGATTGAAGCCACCGGCCTGAAGGACCGATTCTGGTTCTCGCCCTTTGCCGCGCGGGAGACACTGGCGAAATGGTGCAATGCCGCTGATTTCGGGCTCTGGCACCTCCAGCCCGCCGTGACGATTCAGGAGGCGATGGGAACCGGCCTGTACATGCTGATGAGCACCAGCGACACGATGCGACACCTCGTGATCGACCCCGACACCGGGCGGCACTTTCCCGAGGGCGACGAGCGGGCGGCGGAGGAACTGCTGGTCGAGACGAGCCGACAATGGTCCGACGGCCGCGGCCCGGCGACGCCGGAAGCTCGCCGCCGGCGGGCGTCGATCAACCGTCGCCGGTTCAGTTATGAAGCGCTGGCGGCGGGATTGACGGCGGCGGTCGGCGACCCCCGCGGCCTGGTGGCTGCCCTGCGCAAGGCGGGCGACATCGGCGGCAGGGTTGATTGATTTGCCGGACCTGGGCCGGCGAGGCATAATCGCGGCGCAGGGCCGGGCGGGTGATCTGGGCGGAATCGAGGGACGGATCGCGGACGCCGCGAGGTCCGGAACGAGGTGAACCATGAGCATCGGCGCCAATCGAGTGCTTATTCTCGCGCCCCATACGGACGATGGGGAATTCGGGTGCGGCGGCACCATCGCGAAGCTGCTGGAGGAGGGCAAGGAGCTGTATTACGTGGCCTTTTCCACGGCCGAGGAGTCACTGCCGCCGGGACTTCCCAAGGACACGCTCAAGCGGGAGGTCGCTGAGGCGACCGGCATTCTGGGCATCCCGCCCACCAATCTCCTCACTTACGGCTTCTCCGTTCGAAAGCTCAACTACGTCCGGCAGGAGATCCTGGAGGAACTGGTCCGCCTGCGGGGGGAGATCAAGCCCGAACTGGTGCTGGTGCCCTCGGTCAACGATCTGCACCAGGACCACTACACCGTCGCGATGGAGTGCCTGCGGGCCTTCAAGCAGGTCAGCATCCTGGGCTATGAGCTGCCCTGGAACAACATCACCTTCCATACCCAGGCCTTCGTGAAGCTGGAGGAGCGACACGTGGCCCTCAAGGAGAAGGCCCTGCGGGCCTACCAATCGCAGTCCGGCCGGAACTATGCCTCTGCCGACTTCATCTGGGGGCTGGCCCGCACGCGGGGCGTGCAGATCGGGGCGCCGCTGGCCGAGACGTTCGAAGTGGTTCGCTGGGTGATCTGATCGTCGCGGGTTGACGAGGCGGGTCATGATCGTTGCCGTGCATCAGCCGAACTTCCTCCCCTGGCTGGGCTACTTCTACAAAATGGCCCACAGCGACGTGTTCGTGCTGCTGGACAGCGTGGCCTTCTCCAAGAACAGCTACACCAACCGCAGCCGCATCAAAACGCCCCAGGGGGAGCAATGGCTGACCGTGCCCGTGCGGCATTCCTCCGGCCAGCTCATCTCGGAAACCGCGATCAACGACGAAACCGACTGGCGAAAGAAACACCTCAAGACCCTGGAGGCCAACTACGCCAAGGCCCCTTTCTTCCGTGAGGTGTTTGATGGGCTGAGTGCCATCTACGCGGCCGCGGCGGGCGACGGCCTCAGCGGTTTCAATATGCGGCTGATTCGGTTCGTGGCCGAATACTGCGGGATCACCACCCGACTGGTGGTCGGCTCCTCCCTGAACGTCACCGGCCAGAGCACCGATCTGCTGGTGGCGATCCTGAAGGCCCTCGGCGGGACGACATACCTTTCCGGCACCGGCGGCTCGAAGTATCAGTCCGAGGAGGACTACACGCGGGCCGGCCTGGTTCTGCGATATTCCGATTTCGCGCATCCCACCTATCCACAGTTGTGGGGTCCGTTCTGTGCGGGGCTGTCCATCGTCGATGCCCTCTTCAACTGCGGTCGCGGCACTGCCCGGTTTCTCGCGGGGTCGTGACGTGACGGCGGCACCTTCTCTTCAATAGAGTCCGCGACTTCATTTCTCCGGTCGGCCCGCGTGTTCCGCCGTGAACAGCTTTCTGTAAGCGCGTTGACCTTGTGATTGTAGGACAAATGCCAAATGCGGAAGAATCCTCCGTTAATAAGAGAAAACCCGGTGCAGCATTCTTATGATGCAGTGGAGTCAGCGTCGGTTCTTGGAAGAAGCTTGCCCTCGGCTTGCGTTGAGTGCCGTTTCCCGCAAAGAGCCGGGCGTTTGCATCGGAACCGCCATGATCGTCTCCATGCAGCAGCCCAACTGGCTTCCCTGGCTTGGCTACTTCCACCGGATGGCCGAGGCGGACCTGTTCGTCTTTGCCGACACGGTGGCTTTCTCCAAACGCAGCTACACCCAGCGGGTGCGGATCAAGACCCGCAAGGAGCCGAAGTGGCTCAGCCTCCCGGTGATTCACACCGGCCGGTTGGGAGAGCGGATTCTCGATCTGGAGCTGGGCGGGCCGCCCGCCTGGCGCACCGACCTGCTCGACCAGTTGCGGGGGCACTACAACTGTTGCCCGCACTTCAAGCGGTATTTTCCCCCTCTCGCCGATCTGATTCTCTCCACCCCGCCCCTTCTCGCCGAGTTCAACATCCGCCTGATCAAGTACCTCGCGGCGGAGCTGGACATCCGCACGCCGACCGTTCGGGCCTCCGCGCTCCATCAGGACCACCTGCTCGGACGGCCGACGGATTGGATCATCGGCGTTTGTCACGAGGTCGGCGCGGAGACCTACCTCTCCGGCAAGGGGGGCGCCAACTATCAGGATGAGGCGGCCTACGCTCGCAACCACATCCGCCTGGTCTATAGCGGCTTTCAGCATCCGGTCTATCCCCAGCCTCACGGCGAGTTCGTCCCCGGCCTCAGCGTCGTGGACCTGCTTTTCAACTGCGGCGAGGCCTCCGGCGAGATTCTGCGTCGCGGGCACCCGTCCGTTGGCTCGCTCACTTCGATCAGCTAAGATGCCGACCGTTCATCCGGGCCGGCCCCGCCAAAGGGGTGGATTCCCCGTCGCCGCGGACGGCCTTGAGGAGTCCAGGGCATGAAGGTGGCGATCGTCGATGCCTATTACTTGCCCGACCAGGGCTATCAATCCGGGCCTCTGTTCCGGCAACTGGTCAAGCAGGGCCACGACGTTCATGTCTTCACCTCCTGTTATTACCCCCGCTCCATGCGGACGGTGTATCGCGAGCCGTTCCCCTTGGGTGACACGCCGCAGGACGGCGGCTGGGTCCACCGTCTGCCCGCCCGGCTGCTGCCTCGCAACATGGTGTCCTGCCCGGCCGCGACCGAGGCCGTCCTCGATTTTCAGCCGGATCTGACCTATGTGATTTACGTGACCACCCTGTTCGGGCAGGAGCTGTTCCGTCATCGCGATCTTCTGCCGGGGGCCTTGTTCGGCAGCTTCGGCGAGCACAGCATGCAGCGTCTGGTGGCCCTTCCATCGCTACCGCCTTTTCTGCGGGATCTGGTGCTGGACACCGCGTTCTTCATCAAGAAGCGTCCCGTTTGTCGGCGTTGCATCGAGACCAGCGATGCCGCCCTGTTCATCACGCCCGACACCTTCGAGTACATCCTCAGCCGGACGGCGTCCGGTCCGCGCCGGGCCGCTTTGGAAAAGCGGTGCGCCCTGTATCCCCTCGGCTTCGACCCGGACCTGTTTCATTACGACGAGGCCGTGCGGCGGGCCCGCCGGGCCGAGCTGGGCTTCACCGACGACGATCTGGTCGCCGTTCACGCCTGCAAGATCGTGCCTTCCAAGCAGCTTCACGACTGGATCGCCATCGTGGAGAATGTGATGCGCAAGGTGCCCGCGCTCCGCGGCGTGCTGGTCGGCTTCCGCGACCGGGACGCGGAAAGCGACCGCCTGAAGCGGCTCATTGCCGCCTCGCCGTTTCGGGAGCGGTTTACTTGCCTGCCGTTCGCCCGCCGCGAGGAGTTGGCGGCCATCTACAACATGGCCGATATCGGCGTCTGGTTTCGCGAGACCTCGGTCACCATCCAGGAAGCCCTCGGCACCGGCCTGTATATGCTGGTGAACGACAATCCGGCCCTGGCCCACCTGTTGGATGAACCCGCCACCGGCCGCTATTCGCGGGACGGGGATTACCCCGCCCTGGAAACCTTGCTGACGCGAGTGGCCGAGGAGTTTCTGGCCGGATCGAGCCTCCGCGGGTCCGCCGCCCGTGCCGCCCGCGCCGCCGCCAGTCGTGAGCGGCTCGGCTACGACCGCCTGGCGGGGCGGCTGGTGGCCGCGGCGCAGGATCGGGCCAATGCCGTGGCTCACATCGAGAGCGGCAACGCCTGGGGTTCCTATCGGGAGGTGCGACGGTGACGAACGATCCCTTGCCGGCGTCCTTTCGGCTGAAGCTGCGGATCCGCTGGTTGAAGAAAGCCGTGTTCATGTGGCTGATGCGGTGGCGGGGTTATCGCTTCAAGCAACAGGGCAAGGGCTTCTTCTGTATGGGAACGCGTTCTCTCTTTCGCCAGGGATCCGTCTCCGTCGGCGACTATGTCTTCATCAACCGCAACGCCCACATCAGCGCCAACGTGCAGATCGGGCACTTCGTGCAGTTCGGGGCCTATGTCTCCATCGTCGGCGGCGACCATGAGATCGATGTCGTCGGCATCCCCATGCGCTTCAGCAACCGTGCGGCCATGGATGAGCAGCTCACGGTGATCGAGGACGACTGCTGGATCGGACACGGCGCCATTATCATGGCCGGCGTGCGGATCGGCCGCGGGGCCGTCGTGGCCGCCGGCGCCGTGGTCACCAGGGACGTGCCGCCCTACGCCATCGTCGGCGGCGTGCCCGCCAAGGTCATCCGCTACCGGTTCAACGAAGAAGAGCAGAAGATCCACAATCAGGCGTTGGATGAGTTGATTCGTTCGGAGAACGCCGAGCTGGAAGCCTTGCGGCGTTACGTTGCCCGCACCGGAAAGCTGCCGGTATACTGACCGCCGCGTCCGCGGCCCTCAACCTCGGAGCCTCCTGCTGGTGAACCACCCCCGCGATAACGAGTCCCTGAACATCTTGCGAGGCTGTCCTGGTCGCGTCGTGACGGTCCAGCCGGACGGCCTGTGCTTCCTGGGGCGGCGGTCCACGGTCTTCCGCAGCGGGGACGACGGGGTAACCTGGACGCCGGTGTTGACCATCCCTGCTTCGCCCCTGCGGCGCGCGGCCGGATGGTCTCGTCTCGCCGCCCGGCTCCTGCGCCACGAGGTCCGCGCCTTCTTTCCCCTTTCCGACGGAGGTTTTGTCGCCGCTACCCGCGAGGGCGTCTTCTTCTCCTCACGCGGCGAGCGGCGCATGTCGCCGAGCCGCATCGACGGCGAGGGCCTTGCGGTCTTTCCGCCCATGTGCCTGACCATCGGGCCGGACGACGCCGTTCTCTGGGGTGAGTACTGGGCCAATCGCGAGCGGCGGGCCGTGCGTCTGTTTGCTTCGCGGGACCGCGGCCGCACCTTCCAGGTGATTCACACCTTTCCGCCCGGCGAGATCAAGCACGTCCACAACCTCTATTTCGACCCCCGCCGGGGCCACTACTGGGTGTTGGCCGGCGATCACGGCACGGAGCCGGGCATCGGGCGGCTTTCAGCGGATTGCAGGTCGTTCGACTGGTTGGTGAAGGGCCGGCAGACCTTCCGCGCGGTCTGCGTGTTCGATCTGGGCGACCATCTGCTGTATGGAACCGATTCGGAGAAAGAGCCGAACGCCGTCATCCGGATCGAGAAGTCCAGCGGCCGCTTCGAGCGGATTCAGGAACTGGACGGCAGTTGCATCTACGCCTGCCGCTTCGGCGGCTGCTATGCGCTGAGTACGTCGGTGGAGCCGTCGGAGGTCAATCGCTCGAACGAAGCGGGGCTGTGGATTTCGGACGACCTCCACCGTTGGACCCGGGTTTACCACGCCCGCAAAGACCGCTGGAACGCGACCTACTTTCAGTTCGGCTCGATCGTCCTGCCTAGGGGGGAAAGCGACCGGGAGACATTGTTCTTCAGCGGCCAAGCCTTGGAGGGTATCGACGGACAGACCCTAGTGGCCGAGATCGTCGCGTGAACCGCCCGGGCGCAAGGCTGGGGGACGTGCCCCATGCCCGGCCGCTCCAATGGCCGGCACGGCTGGGCATCCACAACCGTATTGGTCCGATAGCCTCGGGCTGCCCTGGGCGGGTGCGTTGCGTATACGTCAACGCGACGGTTACATAACCCGATGGGATTTGGGGCGTCTTCGCGGCCTGCACGCCGCTTTGGAGCTGACATGAAGCAGGTATTGCAGAACCTCAAGACCGGCGAGATCGAAGTCGCCGAGGTGCCATGCCCGCCGGTTCGGCCCGGGCATCTGCTGGTCCAGTCGCGGGCCAGTCTGATCTCCGCAGGCACCGAGCGGATGCTGGTGGAGTTCGGGCAGGGCAGCTTGCTGGCCAAGGCCCGTGCTCAGCCGGAAAAGGTCAAGCAGGTTCTCGACAAGATACGGTCCGAGGGTTTGTGGCAGACACTGGATGTCGTCTTTTCGCGGCTGGACGAACCTCTCCCGCTCGGCTACTGCAACGCGGGCGTGGTGGTCGGCGTGGGCGACGGCGTCCGGGGTTTTGAGGTGGGCGACCGAGTGGCCAACAACGGCCCGCATGCGGAACTGGTCTCCGTGCCGCGAAACCTCTGCGCCAAGATCCCCGAAGGCGTGTCCGACGAGGCCGCCGCCTTCACGGTGCTGGCCTCCGTGGGTTTGCAAGGTCTCCGCCTGCTGCAACCGACGCTGGGCGAGTGCGTGGTGGTGATCGGCCTGGGCCTGATCGGGCAGATCACCGTGCAACTGCTGATCGCCAATGGGTGCCGAGTTCTGGGCATCGATCCCAATCCCCAGCGGCTGCGACTCGCCGAGCAATTCGGGGCCGCGGTGGTCCGCTTGGACCAGGGCGCTGATCCCGTCGAGGCGGCCACGGCCTTCTCCGGGGGCCGCGGCGTGGACGGCGTGCTGATCACGGCCTCGTCCAAGACGAACGACATCATGAGCCAGGCCGCCCGCATGTGCCGCATCCGCGGGCGGATCGTGCTGGTCGGGGTGGTCGGGCTGGAGCTGAACCGCTCCGAGTTCTATAAGAAAGAACTGACCTTCCAGGTTTCCTGCTCCTACGGGCCGGGCCGCTACGACCCGGCCTACGAGGAACGCGGGGTGGATTACCCGCTCGGTTTCGTTCGCTGGACGGAGCAACGCAACTTCGAGGCCATCCTCGATCTCCTCGCCGCGGGCCGCCTGAATGTCGCTCCGATGATCGACAGCCGCATCGAGCAGGCCCGCGCCGTGGAGGCCTACCGGACGCTGACCGGCGGCGGCGGCACGCTCGGGATCGTACTGACCTATCCTCGGGAAGGCCCGCCGCGGACGGCGACCGTGGCTCACGCGGCGGCGCGAGAGCCATTGCCCGCCGCCGGGCGGGTCGTGGCCGGCGTGATCGGGGCGGGCAACTTCGCCAAGGTCACGCTGCTCCCGCGGCTGAAGGGCCTGCCGATCATCTGGAAGACCATCGCCGACGCCAACGGCGTGTCCGGCGTGCATGTCGGCCGCAAGTTCGGTTTCCGGCAGACGACCTCCGACTATCGTTCGATCCTCTCCGACCCGGAGATCAACCTGGTATTGATCCTCACGCCCCATCACCTGCACGCGCGGATGGTGATCGAGGCCCTGGCCGCCGGCAAGAACGCGATCGTGGAGAAGCCGCTATGCCTGAACGAGGAGGAGCTGCGGCAGGTCCGCGAGGCCGTGGAACGGGCCAGGGGCGTGCAGCTCATGGTGGGCTTCAACCGGCGATTCTCCCCGCACGGGATGAAGATGAAGGCCCTGCTGGCCAATCGGACCCAGCCGCTGTGCATGAGCATGATGGTGAATGCCGGCGTCAGTCCGCCGGATTCCTGGGTGCACGACCCCAAGATCGGCGGCGGGCGGATCATCGGCGAAGGTTGCCATTGGATCGACTTCATGTCCTTCCTGGCCGGCGCCCCGGTGACGCGGGTGACGGCCGTGCGGATCGGCGACGCCCCGGCCCTGCCGATCCGTGACGATAAGGTGACGATCACCTTGTCTCTGGCGGACGGCTCCATCGGCACGCTCCACTATTTCGGCAATGGGCACAACTCCTACCAGAAGGAGACCTTCGAGCTGTTCTGCGCGGGCAAAGTGCTCCGCTCCGACAACTACACCGTGCTCCGCGGCTACGGCTGGCCGGGGTTCTCCAAGGCCAAGCTGCGGCGGTGGGACAAAGGTCATCGCGGCGAGTACGAGGCCCTGGTGCAATCGATCGCCGAGGGCGGGCCGCCGGTGCTTCCCTTCGAACAGATCGAGAACGTCATGCGGGCCACCTTCGCGGCCGTGGAATCCGCCCGGACCGGCCGTCCGATTGAGTTGGGCTGATCCCAGTCAGGCAAGGGTGGCCCCAAGGCCCGGAGAGCTTTCCCGTGTGCGGCATCTGCGGATACGTCGGCGACCATCAGCCCGAACTGCTGGAGGCGATGTGCGCCGCCATGGCTCACCGCGGGCCGGACGACCAGGGCCGCTGGACCGACGAGGCCGCGGCGGTCGGTCTGGGCCACCGCCGCCTGTCCATCATCGATCTCAGCCCCGCCGGGCATCAGCCCATGTCCAATGAGGACGGCACCGTCTGGATCTCCTATAACGGAGAACTTTACAACTTTCAGGAACATCGCCCCCGCCTGGAAGCCAGGGGACACCGCTTCGTCAGTCAGACCGACACGGAGGTGCTCGTCCACCTGTACGAGGAGGAAGGGCCGGACTTCCTCCAGTCCCTCAACGGCATGTTCGCCATAGCCATTTGGGACGCCCGCCGCCGGCAGTTGCTGCTGGCTCGCGACCACGCCGGCATCAAGCCGCTGTACTACTGGGAAAGGGGCGGCCGGCTCTACTTCGCCTCCGAGATCCGGGCCTTGCTGAAGGCGCCCGGGGTTCCCCGGGCGCTGAACGCCGCCGCCGTGCCGGCGTATCTCACGTTTCTTTGGCTGCCGGGGCGGCAGACCCTTTTTCAGGAAATCCGCAAGGTCGAGCCGGGCGGCTGCCTGATCTGGAAGGACGGGCGGACGGAGGTGCGGTCGTGGTTCCGCCTGGCGTATGAGCCGGATGAGTCGGTCCCCGAGGCGGAATGGGTCGAGCGGGTGCATGACACGCTGCTGGATGCGATCCGCCGCCAGATGGTGTCGGACGTGCCGCTGGGCGCGTTTCTTTCCGGCGGGACGGACTCCTCCTCGATCGTCGCCTGCATGAGACAGTGCCACCCGGACCGCGAAATCAAATGCTACACCTACGACGTGCCGCCGGACGCCTGGGCCAGGGACCAGATGGAGCCGGACTATCCCTACGCCTGTCGGGTGGCGGAACTGCTGAATCTGAACCTGCACAGCATGGTCTTGCAGCCCGACGTCATTCAACTCCTGCCGAAGATGATCTTCTCGGTGGAAGAGCCGGACGCGGATCCTTCGGTCTTCCCGAACTACTTGATCACGAAGCAGGCTCGCGAGGACGGGACCACGGTGCTGCTCTCCGGCATGGGCGGCGACGAGGTTTTCCTGGGCTATCGCAGTTTCCAGGCTTTGCGGCTCTTCGAGCGGCTGTCGTGGATTCCCCGGCCGCTGCTCTCGCCCGCGCTCCGCGGGGCCATCGCCGCCTCCTCGAGACTGCTCGGCGCCCAGAGCGCGCTGCCCAGGCGGCTGCGAAAGTTCCATCAGGCTTCGCTGGGCGACGGCCTGCAACGCTATCTGGCGCTGTCCGACTGGTCCAGCGAAGCCGTGCGGCAGCGGCTTTATTCCCCCGCCCTTGCCGACCTCCTGCGCACGGCCGACGATCCCGCAGCCTGCCTGAACGACTATTACGCCGAATTCCAGGGTCGCGGCGAGATGAATCGTCGGAGCCACGTCCTGGTCAAGACCTTCCTCGGAGCGCACAATTTCATATACTCCGACAAGTCGAGCATGGCCAACTCGCTCGAGGTTCGCGTCCCGTACATGGACCTGGAACTGATGCGGCTCTGCGCCGCCATCCCCGAGCGGCTGAAGCTCAAGGGCCTGACCACCAAATTCCTCCTGAAGAAGGCGATGGAGCGTTATCTCCCGACCAACATCCTCTACCGCAGCAAGGCCGGCTTTGCCCCGCCGCTCCGCAAGTGGATCGCCGAGGACCTGGCGGAGGTCGTTCGCGACCTTCTCTCTCCACAACAGGTGGCCGCCCGGGGGTTGTTCAGGCCCGCCGAGGTCGAGTCGGTGGTCAGCGAAAACTGCCGCAACCAGGCTGATCACGCCTATCTGGTCTATGCCCTGGTCACGCTGGAGCTGTGGACTCGAATGTTCATCGACCGGGCCGCCGAGGAGGTCGTCCTGTGACGGAACCCGCCGGACCGCCGCCGAACGACGAGTTGAAGGACCGTGTTCGCGACCACTGGAACCGCCACGTCTGCGGGTCGGGCTACGGCCGTACGGGGCCGGCAGGGGACGTCGACTTCCGGCTGATGTCCGACACCCGCTATCGACTGGAACCGTATATTCTCGAAGTGGCCGATTTTCAGTCCGGCCGGGGCCGCCGCGTCCTGGAAATCGGTGTCGGCGGCGGAACCGACTTCGAGAACTGGATCCGCTTCGGGGCCGAAGCCACTGGAATCGACCTGACGGAGGCCGGCGTTGAGATGACGCGGCGTCGCCTGCGGCAGAAGGGCATCCACGAGCAGGCCTATCGCCTTTTCGTCGGTGACGCCGAGAATCTCGCTTTTCCGGATGGTTCATTCGACATCGTATACTCCTACGGGGTGCTGCACCACACGCCCAATACGGAGCAAGCCTTCCGCGAGGTCTTTCGCGTGCTGGCGCCGGGCGGGGAGTTTCGTGGGATGGTGTATCACGTCCCTTCCGTCGTGGGCTTCATGCTCTGGGTGAGGTACTGCCTGCTTCGCGGGCAGCCGGGCCGCACGGCGAAGCAAGCCATCTTCGAACACCTCGAAAGCCCCGGCACGAAGGCGTATACCGTGGACGAGATGCGTGACCTGCTTCAGCGAACGGGTTTCGTGGATCTGGACATCCGTCCGAAGCTGAGTTTCGGCGATCTGCTCTTGAACCGCCCCAGCGCGAAATACCGGTCGTGGGTGTATACCGTGATTTGGAGGCTCTATCCGCGGTGGCTGATTCGCCTGCTTGGCGACCGCTATGGGAACGCCCTGCTCATCAAGGCCCGGAAGGGGGGCGTGCTCTCCGGGGTCTCGCCGCGATAGCCGGCCGCCGTCACGCGGAGGCCCCGCGGCGGCCTGCGACGCCGCGGCTTCCCTGCTATACTCCCCGGCGGCGACGGCGGCAGCCGGCGACGCCTCGACAGGAGATCATCTATGTACGGAGCGCTGGCCCTGCTGTCCACCGTGTTGCCCCTCGTCGGCATCGTTCTCCGACAGCGATACTGCTGAGGGGAACCCCTCGCGGCGGTCGGTTCGATCGCCCTGCTGATGGGCCTGCCGGTCTGTGTGGGTCTGGCTTCGAAGGCGATGTCACTTCCCGCTCAGCGGGTCGCGGGCATCGCCGCTCTGGCGATCCTCGGCCTTCAGATCGCCGTCTTCGTCGTGCTCTCCGCCGTCGGTTTCGCCCAGACGGCGATACAGTAGAATGGCGGCGTGCCAGCGGCCGACCTGACTAACCGCGTTTTCCTCGACAACATGCGCCAGCTTTGGCGGCACCACCCGCGGCTGGCCCACCTGATCGACGTCTTTCCGCCGGAAGCCTCGCTCGCCGTCCAGCCGTCGAAGGCCGGCCCGCCGACCGCGACGGTCACCACCGCCGAAGGCCGCGTGTTGTATCTCCACAGCCGCCACGACCCCCTCCGCGAGGCGGTCGACTTCTGCAAGACCCTGGGCGACCGCGAAATCAACACCGTCGTCCTCTTCGGGCTGGGCTTGGGCTATCATGTCAAGGCCCTCATGGAGGCCTTCGGCGAGGAGACCGTCATCTTCGTCACCGAGCCGGACCTCCTCACCATCAAGACGGCCCTGGAGCACACCGATCTGTCTCGCGAGCTGGGCACCGGCCGCGTGGAGATCCTGCACACGCTCCAGAAGGACCTGCTGCACGAACGCCTCCAGCGCCACGCCACCACGCTGATGCTCGGCACCGTCTTTGCCGTGCCGCCCGTGGCCCGCACGCACCACGCCGACTTTCACAACACCGCCCGCCAGGCCATTCTCGACTTCGCCGCCTTCGGCCGGATGTCGATGGTGACCCTCCTGCGCAACGCCGAGATCACCGGCCGCAACGTGGCCAACAACCTCCCGACCTACGTCTGCTCGCTGCCCCCCGATGTGTTCCGCCGGAGCTTCGCCGGCCGCCCCGCGATTCTGGTCGCCGCCGGCCCGTCGTTGCCGAAGAATGTCCACCTGCTCGCCGACCTCGCCGGCAAGGCCGTCATCATCGCCGCCCAGACGACGCTGCGGCTGCTGCTGGCCCGAGGCATCCGCCCGCACTTCGTCACCTCGCTCGATTTCAGCGAGATGTCCCGCCAGTTCTTCGAGGGCGTCGACCTGCCCGACGACCTGGTGCTGGTGGCCGAACCCAAGGCCACCTGGCACGTCATTGACGCCTTTCGCGGCACGCCCGCCATGGCTGGCCGGCGGGTCGCCCTGCTGGACAACGCCTTCGCCCACCAGTGCCTCGGCGAAGACCTCGCTCGACGGACGCCCATGGAAGCCGGCGCGACCGTCATGCACCTGGCTTTCTACCTGGCCCAGTGGCTCGGCTGCGACCCCATCATCTTCATTGGGCAGGACCTGGCCTTCGGCGGGCACTGCTATTACGCGCCCGGCGTGGCCATGCATCGGGCGTGGTATCCCGAGTTGGGCCGCTTCGGCACGTTGGAAATGAAGGAATGGGAGCGGATCGTCCGCTCCCGCACCATACTCCGCAAGGTGAAAGACATCCACGGCCGCGACGTTTACACCGACGACCAGATGTTCACCTATCTTGAGCAATTCGAGCGTGATTTCGCCAAGGCGGCCTGCCGGATCATCGACGCCACCGAGGGCGGCGCTCGCAAGGCCGGTGCGGAAATCATGACGCTGGCCGAGGCGGCGGCCCGGTTCTGCACCCAGCCGCTTCCCGAAGACTGCTTCGCCTATCTGCGGCTGCCGTGGTACGACGCCGCGCGGCTGGTCCCGGCCCGGGCCGTCTTGGCGGGGCGATTGGATGAGCTGGACGCTTTTCGCCGCCTGTGCCGGGAAACCCGCGACGTCATTGTGGAGCTGGAAGGGTTGCTGGACCGCCCCGAGCAGTTCAACCGCCGCATCGTGCGCGTGGACGAGCTGCGGACCATGGTGCAGGACCACGAACGCATCTTCCGGATGGTTCGAGACATCTCCCAGATCGGTGAATTGCAGAAATTCGCCGCCGACCGCAAGCTGGCGACCACTTCCGCCAGTGCGGAAGCCGTTGCGTTACGACAGTTGCGGCGCGACCGGCAGTTTCTGGAGTCGCTGCTCGACGGCTGCGAGCGGCTGGACCGGTTGCTGCGCGACGCCCTGGCTCGCTTTGACGCCGCCATCGAGGCCGGCCCATGAAGTTCGTTGCCGCCATCCTGGCTGATCTGGAGACCACTCCGCTGGGCACGCGGTCCCGCCTGGCCGACGACTTGGTCGGCACGCCGGTCCTGCGGCGCACCGTGCAGCGTGTCCTCGCGGCGAGGTGTTTCTCCTCCGTCCATGTCCTCGCCCCGCTGGACCAGGCGGCCGCCGTTGCCCGCCTGCTGGACGGTTTGCCCGTGCAGCACGAGCGGCACGTGGGCACCCGTTCGCCGCACGCCGAGCTGGTGCGGGCGGGCCGCTGGTGGGGCTTGGATGGCTGGCGCGGCGGAATCGGCTCGATGTGCGTCTTCGACGAGGATGTGCATATCGCCTTGCTGGCGGCCCTGGTGGAGCAGACCGGCGCGGACGCCGTGATTCCCGTGCCGGCGGCGGCAGCCGTCGCGGATCCAGCGCTGCTGGACGCCATCGCCGGCCATTTCGAGGGGCTGGGCGAGTCGGCCCGCATCACCATCGTGCAGGCCCCTCCGGGCCTCGCGGCCGTCGTGCTGGGCCGGGTTCTTTTGCAGGAGATGCTCTCGTCCAACCTGCCGCCCGGCGCTTTGCTCACTTACCACCCGGACCAGCCGGCCCCGGACGGGACCGGCAAGGAGATTTGCCACCGGCCTGCCGCGGAGGTGATCGAGGCCCGCGGCCGTTTGCTGTGCGACACGCGGCGGGGGTTCGAACGTGTTGCCGACCTGCTTGCGGACGGCGGGGAGGCTTGGCCCGCCGCGCGGATCGGGGCGTGGTTGATGGAGCGGCATCGTCGGCGTGTCGAGGCGGTGCCGGAGGAAATCGAGATCGAATTGACGACGGATGACCCGGACGGCGACAGCGTGTTGCTTCGCCCGCGGGGGGTAGCCGTGGGCCGCCGCGGCCCGATCGAGCTGGATGCGATCGCCCGCATCGCCGAGGCCGTGGCCGGTTACGACGACGTGCGGATCGTGCTGGGCGGGTTCGGCGAACCGTGTCGGCATCCGCGTTTCGCGGAGATCTGTCGCGCGCTGCGCCGGTCGGCTGCGTCGCTGGCCGTCCGCACGAACGGGACCGCCGCCGACCCCGCGGTCGAGGACGTGCTCTTCGAGACGCCGGTCGATGTCATCGAGGTGACCCTCGATGCCGCCACGCCGGAAACGTATCGGCGGGTGTACGGCATGGATCGTTTCGGCGAGGTGTCCGCCCGGCTGGAGCGGTGGATCGCCCGGCGGGCCTCCAGCCAGCGGGTTCGCCCCCTGATCGTGCCCTCCCTGGTGAAAGCGCTCGAGACCTTCGACGACCTCGAACCGTTCTACGACACCTGGCAGCGGCGGCTCGGCGCGGTCCTGGTCACCGGCTACAGCCACTGCGCCCGGCAGCGTCCCGATCGGGCGGTGACCTCGACAGCCCCGCCGCATCGTGAACCGTGCCGGCGGGTCCGCTCGCGAGCGTTGATCCTCGCGGACGGGCGGATGACGACGTGCGATCAGGATTTCGCCGGTCGCCAGGCCGTCGGCCGCGTCGGCGATCAGGATTTCGCCGCCCTCTGGCACGGCGTCGGCCTGGAGGCCGTGCGGCGGGAGACCGTTGCCCACGGCCCGCTTTGCGGCTCGTGCGACGAGTGGCATCGCCCCTAGAATAGTCATTCTTCACGAATCGTGGGGAGCCTCCGCATGGACCGCTTCGAAGTCGCTGCCACGCCGGTGCCCGCCGGGGACCAGCCCAGGGCCATCGCAACCCTGGCCGACAACTTCCTGAAGAAGCGGCGGCGGTTCCAGACGCTGCTGGGCGTGACCGGCTCGGGCAAGACCCTGACCATGGCCCACGTGATCGCCCGACTCCAGCGGCCCACGCTGGTCATCTCCCACAACAAGACGCTCGCCGCCCAGCTCTACGA
>Ga0209101_1001494_pt1 | contig 17183 bp, 18 predicted proteins | sample ConPoolayeCmetaG_FD_185481 | JGI IMG/M metagenome (GOLD analysis project Ga0209101, IMG submission 185481) | Hot spring microbial mat communities from California, USA to study Microbial Dark Matter (Phase II) - Cone Pool mat layer C metaG... ...
CGCTGCCGCTGGTTGTACCGGCGCGCTCCAATAAGCGCGGTAACATGGCAAAAACCGAAGGCGTATAACCGCGCGTGCTGGGAGGCTCACCGATTGCCAGTCCGATTTCCCTTTGCGCCATCGCCAAGCGCGTCACGGAATCAAGCATTAGCACCACGCGCCGGTTCTTATCACGGAAATATTCCGCGATAGCAGTCGCTAGAAAAGCGGCCCGTATTCTGAGCAGCGCCGATTCGTTCCCGGTTGCAACCACCACCACCGAACGTTGCACACCTTCCGGCCCCAGATCACGCTCAATAAATTCGCGCACCTCGCGGCCACGCTCTCCCACCAGAGCAATAACGTTGATGTCGCTACGCGCATGCCGGGCAATCATACCCAATAAGGTCGACTTTCCGACACCCGAACCAGACATGATGCCAATCCGTTGCCCGGCCCCCAACGTAAGCATGCTGTTTATGGCCCGTACACCGATATCAAAACAATCTTTAATGCGTGTACGCGTTACAGGGTTAGGTGGTTTACGAAAGAGCGGTACAAGCTCGCCTTCCACCGGCAACGGCTTATGATCAATGGGCTTTCCTAAGCCGTCTATCACCCGCCCTAAGAGCTTGTCGCTGACCAACACCTCAGCTGCCGCTCCCATGGCCCGGATCACTGCGCCCGGGGCAATGCCCTGGACCTCGGAAAACGGCATAATCAGCACCCGATCGGTTCTAAATCCAACCACTTGAGCCGGAACACTACTCATACCGGATTGAATGGTTACGTGCGATCCCACCGGCACAAAGGGTCCATTGCCTTCAATCACCAGACCGGTTACGTCGGTGACTACTCCACGCAAGACATAATTACTGCTCAATTGCAAGGCCGCTTCCGCTTGAGCAAATACCGAACTCATCTGACAACCTTCAAAATATTGTCCTGCACGCGCTCCCAGGCTTGATCGAGCTGATAATCGATTTCCCCGGCCGATGTCTCAATCACGCAGCCGGCACGAATGGTGCTGTCCGCCTCAAACTGCCAACTGCCGTCATATTCCTTGAGATGGCGCGAAATACCCACCAGCTCGATGAACTCCATGTCCTGCGGACTGATACGCACTTTCTGAATGGCGGCCCCGCCGGCCAGCTGCAAGGCCTCACGCACAATTGGGATGATATACTCCGGATTGATTTCCACTGCTCCATCGATGATTTTGCGCGCGATTTTTATGGCCAAATCCACACAATCGCGCTCCAAGCGCTCCTGGTGCTCACGAAGCTGTTTAGTCAAGTCGTTCAAGGTCTCGGCCAGATGCCTTTCAATTTGACTCAGCTTTTCCTGCTGCCGCATGGCGATCTCTTCCACGGCTAAGCGCCGTCCCTCTTCACGCGCTGCGCTTTTTATCTCTTCCAGTTGCGCTGGAGTAAAAGAAAGTTGTTCCTCTTGGGCGTTTTTCTTCGACTTTTCTTCCTCGCTTTGATATGCCAAATGCTCAGGTAAATGCCAGCGCTTACCACCGTCACCCGCTTTTGACCGCCCGCCAAAGTCGGCAAACATGGCATCTACGCTCGCCTCCTCATAGGAAAACACTTCAACGTCCATAGGCACAAAGTGCTCGTGCCGTATGTCCTCGCCGATAATTTCCCAGCTGGAGTCCTGGTAAGGTGTCTCACGGTAGGATCCCTGGCTCAAGGGGGTGGTTTCCTGCTTAGTACCGGCCGCCATTACAACCTCCCATCATTCAGCCAATACCTGATCAGTAAAGCAGCCTGCTGTGGACTTTCTTTTACAATACGGCTGTTCTGAGCCATCAAGTCTTCCAATTGCTCAAGATCGACGGCTGGTTCTATGGTCGGCACACTAGCCCGCGCGCGCTCCGACTCGATCTCCTGCTCAAGTTCAGAAATACCAGTCGGCAATAAGCGGGTCAGATCCACTTCAGCCTCAGTAGGTGTAACAAGGAATTTCACCAGCGGCCGTACAATGACAAAGAAGAAGAAAAACATAAAAACCAGCCAGCTGCCGCGGGAAAGCAGGTTGAAGATCAAGTCTTGAGTCGCTTTGCCTTTCATTTCAGCCGTCAAATCAAGATCCGAAACATGAAAGGGAATATTCTCGACCGTAAGCGTATCACCGCGCACGCTGTCGAAGCCGACTGCGCTTTTCACCACCGACTCAATTTGTGAGATAACCTGAGGCTCAAGCGGTTTAAAAACCTTAGGAGCGTTTGCCGGAGCACCCGGCTGCGCTTCATAGTTACCATCTACTAACACAGCCACCGATAATCTAACTAACCGCCCGCGCGGATTGGAGGTCTTACTAATCGCCCTAGAAACCTCATAATTCTTGATTTCCTCCTTGCGATTGGATTTGTCCTGGCTGGTGCCGGGCGCCGCCAACAAATTGAGATCATTGGTCAGATTGGACACCACTCCCGGTACGCCCCCGCGCTGCGATGCTCCGACTCCTTCTTCCACCGTGCGCTCAGAACGCACAACCTGCCCCCCGGGATCGTAACTCTCTTCCTCGCGCTCACTGGAGGAAAAATCCATTTCGGCGGTAACGCGCGCAATGACCTGATTCGGACCAAGCACCTTGGCCAGCATCTGTTCAACCCGTTGCACATAGCCCTTTTCCACCTCTCGTTGGTACTGCAAGCGCGAAGCCTCAACGCTCAGCGATTCTTCTCCCTCCTCTTGCGGCGAAAGCAGATTGCCACGCGTGTCGATGATACTTACATTTTCCGGCTTAAGGCCCTCGATACTGCCGGCGACCAGATTAGCAATGCCCTTAATCTGTTTTTTATCCAACTGACTTCCAGCTTTTAAGAGCAGCATCACTGAGGCAGTCGGCTCCGAACCCTTTTTGGCAAAAACACTTTTCTCAGGCTGGGCAATATGCACTCGCGCCGCAGCCACCGCCTCAAGCGATGAAATCGTACGCTCTAATTCGCCCTGAATCGCCCGCTGCCATTTAACTTTCTCTTGAAAGGTGGTGGAACCAAGATTCGCCGTTTCAAAGATCTCGAGTCCTACTACGCCGCCTCGCGGAACACCTTCGCCAGCCAACTCAATACGTGTCTCATGCACAAGTTCAGGTGGGGCAATGGCGATGGTGCTGCCGTCCCCACGTACTTCATACTTGATTTTCTTCTCCTTTAACTTGCTGATCACAGCTGCTGAGTCAGCCGGCTTAAGGTCGGAAAAAAGCACGGCATAGTCCGCCCGGTTCGCCCATTTTGAGACCCAAATAATACCCATCACCGACCCTACAATCAGCAGCGGGAACATGATCTTCTGGACCAAGGGGAGCTTCATGTAGCTCTCCGTCAGTTGGCCTAATATCGCACTAGGGTCGAGCGTGGTTGCCACAGTTATCTCCTACAAGAATTCGGACTTGGATTGGACTAAGCTTCCTTCCACTTACAACTCAAACTATACCTGAGTACGCATTATATCTTCATAGGCCCGGATAATCCGGGTCCGGATATTATTCATCAGTTGAAAGGCCGTATCAGCCTTTTCCAAAGCCACCATGGCACTGTGTGTAGTCGCGCCGTTTTTTTGCAAGATCAAATCCTCGATCTGGCCGTCGGCCTCCTTCTGCAGCCGATCAATCTCTCGCAGCGCCTCGGCAAGAGCCTGCGAAAAACTTTCCGTACCCGCCTTTTTCTCCGCCACTTGCTCCTGATTAAGGGGCTTAATTGGCTTAACGGGCGAAAAACCCGGCAACAACGGATTAATTCTATCTATACTCATAGGCTGCCCTCCTAGTAAGCGCCTGAAATCATACGTGCATCACGTTCCATCTGTTTAATTGTCTCAACGGCACTGGCATTGGCTTGATAAAGACGGCTGGCTGACATCAAGTCCGTCATGGTGGTTACAACGTTAATATTAGGATACGCCACATAGCCATCCTGGTCCGCATCGGGATGACCGGGTTGATACACTCTTCGCGGCTCGCTCTGATCTTCTACAACTGCTACCACCGACGGCTTAGAGAGCGTCATGCGATCCAACGCTGAATCAAAGGCGCTTTGGAAAGAGGTCGCCACTTGAACCACATCCTTCCGCCGGTAAGGTCCACCCTCCGGTGTACGAGTCGTCTCAGCATTGGCAATATTGGAGGCCAAGACGTTGACCCGTAAGCGTGCTACACTCAAGCCGCTGGCTAATATTTCAATCGGACTAGACATTATAAATTACACTCCCGCTACTCTCACAATAATTTTCAACATCGCTAGTTTTCTTCTTAGCAGGTTGGCAGCTGTCGAATAGGCGCCACTGTTATGTGCTAGGCGGCCCATCTGAATATCAATATCAACATTGTTACCGTCTTGCTTAGTAACACCGGAATATGTAGGCACCAGATGAGCCCCTCCTTGCGAACCAACATCAAGATGTCTTTCATTGGTCTTAAAAAGAGTACTGGGGACAGCCTGAAAAGCACGCTCAAGTTCACCGGCAAAATCCAGATCCACCGCCCGGTATTGTGGGGTCTCAGCATTAGCGATGTTGCTGACAATGGCTTGGTTCCGTCGCCAAGTGAGATCCAAAGCCTTGGTTAATCCAGAATAGGTCTTATCAAAAAGCCTATCGATTACCGACATATAGTAACTCCTGGACTTAAGCGACAGCGAGGGCCGGCAAATGGTCCCCACCGCTAAAGCTTCGCTGCCTTTAAAGCCAGAGCTATGCAAACAATATGCAAGCCATTTATCGAAAGTTGGCTAGTAATTCCGCATACTTACAGATTAAGGGCGTTGCTTTGTTGGCTTATGTGTCAAAGAATTGGCTTAAGCAAAACACCCGATGACAAACCTAAGAGAATCATTAGATAACCGCTGCTCAAACTGCCTTAAACCTCAGCGGCTCTGTCTGTGCGTCCGCATCGTCCCCGTTTCAAACAAAACCAGGGTCTTGATTCTGCAGCATCCGCAAGAAAATAGAGAGGCTCTCAGCACAGCTTGGCTCACGCATCTTGCGCTCTCCAACTCAATTTTCCGCGTCGGACTTTCCTGGCCTAATTTGGCTTCGGCACTTGGTAATCAAGCCGAGTCCCGCTGTTGGGGAGTTTTGTTTCTTGGAACGATCAGAAGTTCAAGTCCCGCCAAGACTAATCAGCAACCTGTCAACATAATTGACCGCCATGGAAAAGTGCTACCTGACTCCGCGAAGATACTAAAGACATTGCAGGGGATAGTTGCGCTAGATGGCAATTGGCGCCAGGCCAAAGCCCTATGGTGGCGGAATCCCTGGCTGTTAAAACTAAAACGGATTGTATTGTTGCCGCCCCGACGCTCACTATACAGTCAAGTGCGCCGTGAGCCCCGTCGCGAGAGTCTGTCCACACTTGAAGCAATCGCTATGACTATTTCAGCCATCGAAGATAACCAAAAACTTGAAGAAGATCTACTTCAGCTTCTTAGGTACTTGATATCGCGCTACAGAGCTGGTAGGACAACTTGACCGAGAGCCTTAGCCGATAGCTGGCTGCGCCGAAAGAGGCCAGCTCTTCCAGCTAGCCGCCAAAGAGCCTCTGCCGGGCTTCAACCAGCGAAGCAAAAACATACCCGGCCAGCACTTTTGTACGCTCATTCGGCTGATCTAAATCGGGTACCAAACAAGCAATCATGCCAGCGCGTTGGGCAGCCTCCAAACCTGCTTCTGAATCCTCAAAAACCAGACACCTAGCAGGAGAAGCACCAAGGCGCCCGGCTGCCAGAAGAAAGATGTCTGGATCCGGCTTCCCGCGCTGCACATCGTCACCCGTCACGATTATGGTAAATTTCCCGGACAGCCCATTACGTTCCATACGGAATAGAGTGTTTTCCCTGGATGTGGAGGTCGCAATCGCCGTCTTTATATTTCTAACCTTTAACTCATGTAAGAGCTCCAAAACACCGGGTTTAAGGGGGAGCGAAGCTGCACTAAAAAAAAGCTTCTCATAGTACTCAAGGCGCTCCGGCAACAGATCCGACTTAAAGCCCGCGCCGGCCATCTGACAAAGCTTTGCAATCGCCCCCCGGCGGCCCCGCCCCCTAAGTTGAAGATGTTCCTCGGCTGTCAGCGCATAACCGCAATCCCGAGCGGCGGCACACCAAGCCCGTTGATAAAGGGGCTCGCTGTTGAAAACGACCCCGTCTAGATCAAATATAGCAGCCTCTAGGTTAAGCAGTTCCACTGCGTAAGGTACTTTTAGGCAAGCATTTTATAATACAAGTCTCACAATAGCCGTACAAAGTTTATGCTAAACAACTACGTACTTTGGAGCGAGTCAAATGTCCATATAAACAAAGAGGCGCTAAATTCTAGACGGCTTTTCAATTTCCCGCTAAAGTTGCGACTTAATGACTCTTTGCCTAAGTACGCAGCTCAAAAGAGCATCGCCAGCCCTTTCCCGCCTGCTAGCCGCCGGCCTGGCCTTGGCCCTTATCCCGGGTTGTGAGAGTGATGTCCCAGCAGGTCGTATAAGAATCAAAAATGATTTCCGGGGCAAAGTCGATAGCACCATCAAAGTGCAGGCCGGTGGCTCAAACCATGTGCTTACCGCCGGTCAGTCTGTCATTCTTCCCGAAGGCACCACCTCAATTATTTTCTCTTACACCAGCAGTAAAAAGGGCACCCGCGAATACGGCGTTCGATGTCCGGCTGACTTGCAACGCGGGATTACAATTAAACTAATCGATGTTCATATGGGGAAAATAGCCGGTGGTTGCGAAAAAATGTGGTCTACACATAAATAGCTGAGCCGCAAGACCGCTTACTGAAGTCTGTTTTGCTTTTTTCGCTCTTTACGCCATTTTCTTTCCAAGTGCTCCAACACTCCACCGTAAGCCTGCTCGGCTTGGTCGACAATCTGCGCTAAGATAAATTGACCTTCTTCATCCAATTCGTAGGGAGCCGGCAGATTAGCCAGCATGCTAAACACAATCTCTTTGACGCTGACCACCGAGCCGCCAGCCTGAGCTAACTTTTCAGCCGTTGGAATCAGTCTAAAAACATAATTTCTTTCAATAGCGGTGCGAAAAGCGGGGGCCAATTCTTTAATAACCCTATGCACCAGGGCGGGACTGATCTCACCCGTAAAATGACTAAACCCGTAGCACCAACCATCCATTTCTACTTCAAAAATCTCATCATAATGGGCTTTGACCCGCGGACAAATTGGTGTGGCGCTGATGTTAGAACTAGTCGTTCCCTCTTCCATGTCCCGCAACCCCTAAAAGCCTGGCTAGAAGCGACGATAAATCAGCGCCTGTTTTGCCATCCTCTGTTTGAGTCCGCTGAGAAACATACTCAGCGGCCCGCGCTCGTATTTCTCTTACGGCTGCTTGAGTAGCAGGCCCCACGACCGGCCTCCAGCCTTCAAGAATTTCAACCAAACGTTGCTCCTCTGTCCCAGGAGCTGTGATGTTTGGGGACCTAAGATCCGCAAGACCATTTCGGGAGCCAAGAGGTGTGTCTCTTTTTCTATCGTCAAACTGCGGCATATCTTACACTCGGGTTTATTTCTGTGCCTTCAGTAAAAAGTTATGCTCCCTTACGGCCTAAACGTTTCATTTCCGGCTAAGCGTCCACCCTTGTGGCCAGAGGTTCAAATCTGATAGCTTGATACGAATGAAAATTGGACCGGGCAGTGAGCTAACTTGCTGTGACGCTTAACTAATCAAGACGTAAGGCCGGCCCTGGAAAAGAACCCGCAAAGCTCTTCGCATAATGAACAACTGCTTTGACAAGCCAGATCTTTCCAAGCTCAGCATAGAGCGTGAAGCGCGGCCCAGCAGCCAGCGGATGATTCTGAACGCAAAGATGCTTATCGCCCTAACGCTTGGACTCTTTATTCTTGCGGGGACAATTGTCAAATGCAGCATACTAGGCCAAAAACGGTCAGAAGCTTCATTCACATCTGCTGGAACCCATGGCAAGGAAAGCTCACAAAATTTGGGCACCGCCGACGGATATCAACAAGTCCTTAACGCCACAGGCTATGTGGTGGCGCAGAGAAAAGCGGCTGTTTCTTCCAAAGCAACCGGTCGGCTAGCGTCGCTTTATGTGGCAGAAGGCGATAAAGTTAAACAAGGGCAGGTCTTGGGCGTTCTTGAAAATGAAGATTTGGCTGCCGCAGTACGCCAAGAAGAAGCCAATTTGGCGGCTGTGACATCCCAAATTGGATTCGACGCAGCTGAGCTCAAAGAAGCCAGCTTAAACAAAGAACGGATAGAGAAACTTTTCGCCGAGAAGGCTGTTTCCAAAGCCGAGCTGGATCGGGCCTGGGCACGCCACCGTCAGGCGGTATCACGCCTCGAAGTAGCCAAGTCCAACGAGGTCTTAGCCCGCGCACGCTTGGAAAAAGCTAAAGTTGATCTGAGCTATACCTACATCCTGGCTCCTTTTGATGGAACGGTTCTCACCAAAAACGCCGACGTAGGGGAGATTGTCTCTCCTTTCGGCGCCTCAGCGACCTCGCGGGCGGCCATTGTTACAATCGCCGACATGTCGTCCTTAGAGGTGGAGGCCGATGTTTCAGAGGCGAACCTGCAGCACATCTTTTTGGGCCAGCAATGCGATATCACCCTGGATTCTCTGCCAGGAAAAGTTTATCAAGGAGTAGTCGGCAAAATAGTACCGACTGTTGATCGGGCCAAAGCCACCGTATTAACCAAAATAAAGTTTCTCAATAAAGACGATGATGTAATCCCCGAAATGAGCGCTAAGGTGGCGTTTAAACTGAAAGACAATAAACAAGAACAGCATGACTGAAGCGTCCACGTTAAATCACCCCATTTCCAAGGCAATCATAAACATCGAGAAGCTTTCCAAAAGCTATCAGCGCGGTGAAGAGCTTGTACAGGTACTGGACAACCTTTCACTTACGGTAAAAGAGGGAGAATTCACCGCCCTTATGGGTCCTTCCGGCTCAGGCAAAACCACGCTTCTCAACCTGATTGCCGGAATCGATAAGGCCGGTTCCGGCTACCTGGAAGTGGCGGGTAGCATCCTTAACGAACTTAACGAATCAGAGCTTACCAAGTGGCGTGCTCGGCATGTGGGCTTTGTTTTCCAGTTTTATAATCTGTTGCCGGTCCTAAGTGCTTTGGAAAATGTGGCGCTGCCGCTTTCTCTGCTTCCGATGTCGAGACGGGAACGCTATGAACGAGCTCGTTTTGCCCTTGACATTGTGGGACTGGGCGAGCGGGCCAATCATTTCCCGGCACAGCTTTCTGGCGGTCAAGAACAGCGCGTGGCTATCGCCAGGGCGGTGGTTACTGATCCCACTATAATTATCGCCGATGAACCTACCGGGGATTTAGACCGCCGCTCGGCTTCTGAAATAATGGTCTTAATGCAGCGGCTCAACCAGGAACTCAAAAAAACCATCGTCATGGTAACCCATGATCAAGCGGCGGCCGGTTATGCCGGCCGTATTCTGCATTTAGATAAAGGCCGGCTTTTAGACTAATGCAAGAAATCCTACGCCTCGCCATCCGCAACTGTTTGCGCCATCGCCTGCGCACCATGCTTACCATTCTAGGGATCACGGTGGCAATGGCCGGCTTTGTTTTTATCCGCACCTTTATTGAAGCCTGGTATGCAGGGGTGAAAACCACCGCCAAAAACAGACTGGTGGTCAGAAACGCTGTATCACTCATTTTTCCTCTGCCGATTTCTTATTTCAACACCATCACCCAGGTCGCGGGCGTTGAAAAAGCGGGCTATGGCAACTGGTTCGGTGGTATTTACAAGGACGAGCAATATTCCAGCTTTCAGCAGTTTGCCATTAATTCATCGTATCTCGATCTATATCCCGAACTGATTATCAATCCTTTAGAGCGCCTAGCCTGGGAAAGCAACCGCCAGGGTGCGTTAATCGGCCGGCAAATGGCCGCTGAATACGGCTTTAAGGTGGGCGACATTATCCAATTAAAGGGCACTATTTTTCCCGGCCTCTGGGAGTTTGAAGTGCAAGGAATTTTCGCTGCCAAAAGCGCCGATTACGACACGCGCCTTATGTTCTTACACTGGGATTATCTTAATGAAAGAAACCGCACCGAGATTAACCGGCAGCCCGATCACGTGGGGTTCTATATGGTCAAAGTACAGGATGGTTTTTCACCGGCTGAAGTAGCGAAAGCCATTGACGAACGCTTCGCCAATAGTTATGCCGAGACCCTCACTGAAAGCGAGACGGTTTTTGTGCAAGGTTTTATTTCCATGCTGGCTACCATCATAACGGCCCTAAACATAATCTCAATTGTAGTAATACTGATTATGCTGCTCGTCATGACTAATACCATGCTAATGTCAATGCGCGAACGCTATGTAGAATACGCTATTATGAAGTCCTTAGGCTTTGAAGCGCGTCATCTTTACGCCTTGTTATTGAGCGAAGCTTTGCTGATCAGCTTATCCGGCTTTGGGCTTTTAAGTGTAATCATGGCGATTGCCTTCAGTCTGCCGCCGCAAGCTTTATTGGGTGATCTAGCCAAGTTTTTCCCCAATATCACCCTTACACCATTCACAGTGGGGGCTGCCTTTTGCGCGGCTCTCGTTGTGGCAGCAATCTCGGGCAGCCTGCCGGCTTACCATATAACAAAGCTCCGGGTCACGGAGGCCTTACGTTATATAGCCTAACAAACATGGTATAGATCAATGTCTCTTGCCGTTTCATATAACGCCCGCTACTTAATAACCCGCAAAGCCACAACCCTTTTGACTCTAAGCGGCATCGCTCTGGTTGTTTTGGTCTATGTGGCGACACTCATGTTAGCCGAGGGACTAAGACAGACCCTGGCCGGCACTGGTTCGGTGGAAAACGCAATTGTTCTTCAAAACGGCGCACAGAGCGAAATTCAAAGCGGGGTAACACGTGCCGCGACAAACATTATCTTGGCGGAAGCCGAGGTTGCGCGCCGGCCTAACAACGAGCCCATCAGCTCAACCGATTGTGTAGTGGTCGTTTCCCTAAAAAAGAGCGTCGATCACAAGCCCACTCATGCTACGATACGAGGTATTTCAAAACACGGCCTAGAGATCCGTCCGGCCGTTAAGATCGTTTCCGGCCGGCTTTTCCAACCAGGCAGCAAGGAGGTTATAGTTGGAAAAGCGATCCATAAACGCCTTACAAACGCCCAGATTGGCAGCTATATCAAGCTGGCAGGCACAGAGTGGCCGGTGATCGGCGTTTTTGACGCAGGGCCTACCGGATTCAGCTCAGAGATTTGGGGGGACGTCAACGTGCTCATGTCGTCCTTTAAGCGTGACCAGTTTTCCAGCATCACTTTCCGTTTGAAAGACAGGGCTGACTTTGCCGCCATGAAGAGGCGGCTTGAAAAAGATCCGCGCCTTAAAGTGGAGCTAAAACGCGAAAATGAGTTTTATGAAAGCCAGAGTCAAGGGCTGGCTGACTTTATCAAGCTTCTGGGGACCGTGATTAGCGTCATTTTCAGCCTAGGGGCCATAATTGGAGCTTTAATAACCATGTACTCCGCAGTTTTGCAGCGCACCCGTGAGATCGGGATCTTACGCGCCTTGGGCTTTAGGGCAGGAAGCATTTTTTGCGCCTTCTCTGCTGAATGCCTATTAATGGCGCTAGCCGGCGGTGTACTGGGAGTCACAGCGGCCGTGCTTCTTAGCTTTGTCACCATCAACACCGTTAATTTTCAAACCTTTGCCGAAATTTCTTTTGCATTTAGAATAACACCGCGTATCGCGCTCCAAGGACTCATGTTTTCGCTAATCATGGGCTTTTTGGGCGGAGCATTGCCCGCCTGGCGCGCTGCCAAAGTGAAAATAGTGGAAGCTATACGCACGCTGTAACAGCAAAAAAGAAAAGCATCCGATGCTATCCTTTGCGGAAATAATCCTACTGGCCTTGGCCTTAGCCATAGACGCTTTTACCGTGGCGCTGGGAGCGGCGGCTTCGGGTTGCGCCTCAGGGCCTAGAGCCACCTTCCGCATAAGCTTTCACTTTGGTTTATTTCAATTTCTAATGCCGGTTATTGGCTGGCTTTTGGGGATTGAGATTGTCCATTACATTGCCGGGTTAGACCATTGGGTGGCTTTTGGTTTGCTTGGGTTCGTCGGCAGTAAGATGATCTTGTCCGGACTGCAGCAGGGCCTTAAGTCTTTTAAAACCGATCCTTCCAGGGGCCTGACGCTCATCATCCTGTGCATTGCTACAAGCATCGATGCCTTGGCTGTCGGCTTAAGCCTAGCAGTACTTCAGGTGAACATTTGGTATCCAAGCGTGATTATAGGACTGGTCACCGGCTTTATGGCTTTAATCGGCATGTGGGCGGGCGATCTTTTGGGGCGCAGGTTCGGCAAAAGCATGGAAATTATCGGAGGGATTATCTTAATTATTATCGGAGCGCGGATTCTGGTTTCACACCTAGAAATTGCTTCATAAGAGTATTTACCAGACACCTTCTACTAGTTTAAGGGGCCGGCGGCTCACCCTCCATCCCAGCGCGCCGATAAAGTACCCGGCTGATGAGCGCCAGAAATTCTTCTTCCGGCTCGACGCGGGTCTTGACAAGCAACTGAAATATCCTATGACTGGCGATTCCAGCCAGCCGTATCCCATCCTTTTCCGTGCATACCAAAGGCACAGCCGGATGAGCCTTTTGCATCCTTTCAATATCCTGCCTGGTATAACAGTAATGGTCAGGGAAAACGTACTTAGCGATACAGGTATACCCAAGGGCCTCCAGGGTCCCCATAAAGCCTTCTGGATTGGCAATGCCGCAAAAGGCGACTGCCGGCTTGGGTTCCAACACTTGGGAACCGCTCAAGGAGCAGACAGCCTGCACTTGCAGAAAGCTTTTAAACACCGGAACGTTGCCGGAAACAAAACGCTTTATTTCTTCAGCTATTTCAAGCGGTACATCCAAGTTGCGAGACGCCAAGACTATCGCCCTGGCACGTTTCAAGGCCCTTTCGCGATTCTCTCTAAAGCCCCCGGCGGGCAAAAGCCGCCCGGCCACAAAGTCTTGCACCGCCCTTCTGTGGCCTATGTTAATGGTTACTATATCCAGATCCCGGCTCAACGCTCTATGCTGAAATCCATCATCCAAAATAATAACTGATCCAAGTTTCTGCGCTTCGATATATCTCGCCCCCAGCACCCGCTTGCGGCAGATGACAACCGGAAACTTCTTGCGGCGGGCCATAAGCAACGGTTCATCTCCGACATTCTCAAAGCCATCGTCGGGCGATACAACATGGGGGCCCTTAAGCTTTCCCCCATAGCCGCGCGAAAGAATCACCGGCTTATGCCCCCTCTCCAATAACGCTTCCGCCAAGAATATACAGAGCGGGGTTTTTCCGCTGCCCCCCGCCGTCAAATTTCCAACGCTTATGACAGGCAAAGAGGAGCGATGAGTACCAAGCAGCCCTTTATCATAAAGTTTATTCCTCAAACTGGACGCTGCTCCATACAGCACTGAAAGAGGAGACAAAAACAAAGATGAAACACGCGCCATGGGCTCTTACTCCTACACACCCTGCAGCTTAAGATGAGCCATGATCCGATCCACTGCACCAGCCATACTTTGCCACACTTCAAAGGCCTTGCTACCTATGAGCTTAAGTTCTTCGTCGCGGGCACAAAACCGCGACAAAAAGTCCTTGACATCCTGACTGTTCTTCACCGCATAGCAGCCCCCTTGCTCTTTGAGAAGCTCCACAATATCGGCCACGTTGTTGACATAAGGCCCCAGCACAAGACAACTGCGGTACGGAGCCGGCTCGAGCGGATTATGGCCGCCGATCGGCACCAGCGTGGCACCAATAAACGACGCATCGGCAAAAGAATACACACGACTTAAATCTCCCAGAGTGTCTAGGAGAATAATTGTCTTCCCATTGGCTGCTTGGCGACACCCCGCCACCTGTCTCTCAGACCATCTTTCGAACTTCAAGCCCACCTGATTAAGCCTTGAGGCAAAAAAATCAAACTTCTCCTGGTGGCGCGGTGCAACCACGACATTTAGCTTGGCTCCCGATTGTAATGCGGCTTTCAGGGCCGGGAACCAAACGTCCTCCTCTCCCGGTCTAAGGCTTCCTAATACCAACGTAGGATGATCGTCGCTGAAGAAGAGCCGCCGTAACTTAAGCGCCTCCTCTGACGAAGCGACTAGCGGCTTAATATCATACTTGGCATTCCCTGCCACCTTTACCCTGTCAGGCACAGCACCAAGCTCAATAAATCTCAAACGCGAGACCTCGTTGGCAGTCAAAATAAAACTTATTTTCTTCAGGCTCGGCTCAAGAAGCCTGCGCATGGCCTTGTAGCGGGAATACGAAAAATCAGAAATGCGCGCGTTAACCAAATACAAAGGCACACTGCATGCTGCCACTTCATCAATCAAGCATGGCCAAAGCTCGGTTTCCGCAAACACAAGGGCCCGTGGTTTTACATCACGCATAGCAAGTTTAAGCCACAGTGAATTATCGAAAGGTAAAAGGCGCACATAATCCGCGCTGCCCGCCGCCCGTTCCAAACCGCTGATCGAAGTCGCAGTAACCAGAATCGGCAAAGTAGGATACTGAGCCTTGAATCTGTTCATCAGCGGCACAAGCCCGTTTATTTCCCCCAGCGAGGCCCCATGAAACCACAGGCACTCCGGCAAGGACAAACTCCACAGTCCAAACCGCTCTTTGAGCCGCGAGCGTCCGCGGCGGCTGGCGAGCATAATAAGAGAAAGCGGAAAAGAGGCCGCTAAGGTCAGCGCGCCATAAAGATTTCTAACGATACTCATAGTTTTCCGCCATCAGAGTAAGCTGATTTAGATGTGCCTCCACCATGGCGGCATATTGGTCGAGAGTAGCCGCATCGCTCTGAGGAGGAAAGAACAACGGTTCACCCACAATCCCCACAACTCGAGAAAAAGGCTTGGGCAGCATCATTTTGTCCCAACTGCCAAAGGTCCAGTATTTCGCAAAGCCTAAGGCCACAGGATAAATCGGACACCCGCTTTGCATAGCCAGCAACAGCGCTCCTTTTTTAAACTTATGGCGTGGACCGCGCGGACCGTCCGGTGTTATCCCCACACTACTCCCCTGCGCCAGCACCCGCTGCAGCTCACGCGTCCCCCTTACAAACCCACGTGTCGAAGAGCCGGCCACGGAATCAATACCAAAGAACTTGACAGCTCCGGCTATCAGGCGCCCATCACGATGCTGGCTTATCAGGGCGCTCAACTTACCCGCTGGTCCGCCTGTAATCCGATACAGAGCCGGCATCATGAGCTGCTGATTGTGCCAAAAGACGAAAATCCCCGGCTTGGGTAAATCCCAAAAATCCTTCTTAACAAGGCCGCCTTCCTTATACCAGCGTAAAGACCCAGCCCAGAGCCACAAAAGCCGACCCAGTAAGGCCGACAGGAACCGAATGGCCAATTGAGCAAAGGAGCTTTTCATGCAGCAAACTAATTGAGTCGATCGGACACCATCGAAACCGGTTCTTGAAACTGTAAAGCATACAGCCGGGAAAACTCCCCTTCCTGCCGCAATAACTCCTCATGAGTGCCGATTTCGATGACGCGCCCCTCCTTCAAGACCACAATTAAATCAGCATCTCTAACCGTAGATAAACGATGCGCCACTACAATCGTAGTCCGTCCCTTCGCCAACGCCTCTAATGCGGACTGTACTTCCTGCTCAGAACGGCTGTCCAAAGAAGTTGTCGCTTCATCTAAAATTAAAATCGGGGCGTTCTTCAAGACAGCCCGCGCAATGGCAATGCGCTGCCGCTCGCCGCCCGAAAGTGTAAAACCGCCCTCGCCAATCACCGTATCAAACCCGGCCGGCATCCGGCTTATAAAATCATAGGCATATGCCGCGCGGGCCGCATCTTCAGCCTGCTCCCGCGACGCCGCCGGGTTGCCGTATAGAATATTATTTAAAATGCTGTCATGAAATAAAAAGGTGTGCTGCCCGACCATAGCTATACGGCTACGAAGCTCCGCTAGGCGCACGCGCGAGATATCAACACCCCCGATTTTAATCGCGCCACGCTGCGGATCTATGAAACGCGGAATCAAGTCAATTAAAGTACTTTTCCCGGCCCCGGAAAATCCGACCACCGCCACCTTGGTTCCTTCCAGTATGTGCAGGTTCACACCGCTCAATACCATTTGCTGGTTGCCATTCCCGGCGGCTTTTTCAGTGCCGCGCGAAGCATATTTGAAATGCACATCGACAAACTCGATATCATTCCCGGGTCCCAGCCGTACTGGATCAGGCGGATCAAAAATCGTGGGCTCCGTGTCAAGAATCTCAAAAATGCGCTCCGCTCCGGCCAGACCCTGCTGCACGGCGCTGCTTACCCGGCTCAATTTTTTAAAGGGATCATAAAGAAGGAAAACCGCCAGTAAAAAGGCGATAAAATCACCCTGGCTGCGCAGACCTCCAATCACTGAATAACCTCCATACAGCACCAAGGCGGCAATCGCCAAAGAGGCCAACACCTCGTTGACCGGGCCGGTCAAAGCCCGCACGCGCTCGGATTTGACAAAAGTAACGGTCAGTTTCTCATTTTCATCGGCAAAACGCTGCTCCTCAAAGCTTTCCCGTCCAAATATTTTGACCACCCGGTTCCCCAGCGCGCTCTCTTGCATGGCGGCCGAAAGGGTGCCGATGGCTTCCTGGCCCGCACGGCTGAGACGGCGCATCTTTTTACCGAAGCGATAAACCGGAATTATTCCAATTGGAAAGACCACCGCTGCACATAACGCCAGCAGGGGATCCAAGTACACTGCGGCAACTAAAAGCGCGATGACCCGGATAGAATCGCGCAATACGGCCACCACCACCTCCGTAAGCAGCGTTCGCACCAAGAGCACATCACTGGTTACGCGTGAAACCAAATCCGCTGTAGAACGAAAAGCGTAAAAGTCCGGTGACAACCTGAGAAGATGTCTATTAACCTCGTTACGCAAATCGCGCACAATTAAGTGCCCAATGCGGCCCATGATAAACTGCTGGCCAAAATCACAAGCTGCCCGTGCCACAGCAAAGATCACCACCAGCAACGGAATAACAAGTAGTAGAGATTTATCCTGCCTAGCAAAGACGCTATCCAAGACGTATTTCACCAAGAACGGAACCACGCCATCCGAGGCACCAAACGCCACCATCAAAAGCACCGCCGCAATGAGCTGCCAACGGTAAGGCCTGAGGTAAAAAAGA
>Ga0209101_1001496_pt1 | contig 17157 bp, 11 predicted proteins | sample ConPoolayeCmetaG_FD_185481 | JGI IMG/M metagenome (GOLD analysis project Ga0209101, IMG submission 185481) | Hot spring microbial mat communities from California, USA to study Microbial Dark Matter (Phase II) - Cone Pool mat layer C metaG... ...
ACAAATCAAACGCCGGTTGAGCAACGCTACCCCTGTAGATGGAACAGAGATGCGTGCGATGCTGGACGCTGGTTTTGCTTGGCTGCGGCGACGTCCTGATCTCCTATTGAATTGTTTTCATGCTGCAAAGTTATCTGTAAACCAACTTTGGTTAAATTGAATAGGTGATGTCTACGGCGTTTCAATCCACGCTCCCCGCGAGGGGAGCGACGATAAATTACGTGCTCGACAGGCCGTGCCATCAATGTTTCAATCCACGCTCCCCGCGAGGGGAGCGACTTGATTTACTCAAAGAGCAGGCACGTATCGAGCGAGTTTCAATCCACGCTCCCCGCGAGGGGAGCGACAAAGGCAGCAGCAGATAACGAGGCATTTGCCAAGTTTCAATCCACGCTCCCCGCGAGGGGAGCGACCAGGCGGCAGACGGCGGTTTCACCACACTGTACCGGTTTCAATCCACGCTCCCCGCGAGGGGAGCGACATCCCCCCAGACATCAGAGATTGTCACTTTGTAGAGTTTCAATCCACGCTCCCCGCGAGGGGAGCGACGTGGTTAGGGCCTGCGCTAACATCACGGATCAGGTTTCAATCCACGCTCCCCGCGAGGGGAGCGACGCTCGTCGTTCAGCGTTTTTACCTCTACCGAGATGTTTCAATCCACGCTCCCCGCGAGGGGAGCGACGTACAAGCGCACGGGGACATTGGGGCGCAGTTGGAGTTTCAATCCACGCTCCCCGCGAGGGGAGCGACGGGACAAAATCTCGATGACTGTCGCGCGTTCATCGTTTCAATCCACGCTCCCCGCGAGGGGAGCGACGTGCGATGGAACTTCAATTCGTCGAACGTCTACTGTTTCAATCCACGCTCCCCGCGAGGGGAGCGACAATGTCCCCGTGCGCTTGTACGGAATTCCTTTGCGTTTCAATCCACGCTCCCCGCGAGGGGAGCGACAAAACAGATCGCGGCAATTGAACGTACAATCAAGTTTCAATCCACGCTCCCCGCGAGGGGAGCGACCAGAACAGCAGAACAGGCAACATAACACTGGTAATGTTTCAATCCACGCTCCCCGCGAGGGGAGCGACCTGGTCCGAGATGTTAGGAATACCTGGCAACGCGTTTCAATCCACGCTCCCCGCGAGGGGAGCGACGCTCGCTGGTGTGGTCGGGAAACATATGGAAATTGTTTCAATCCACGCTCCCCGCGAGGGGAGCGACCATTGCTTGTGATCGCAGCGCCGATTCTGCTGGCGTTTCAATCCACGCTCCCCGCGAGGGGAGCGACGCACATAGTTAGGGTCGGCTGCCCCGCCATCCGCGTTTCAATCCACGCTCCCCGCGAGGGGAGCGACCGCATCGCCCCATCGTCATCTGCTCCGGCTCTTGCGTTTCAATCCACGCTCCCCGCGAGGGGAGCGACCTGGGGTACGATGCGGGTGCAGAGGAGTCTGAAAGTTTCAATCCACGCTCCCCGCGAGGGGAGCGACTTCCACACACTGGACGAGCGGCTAGACGACCATCCGTTTCAATCCACGCTCCCCGCGAGGGGAGCGACCATCGCGTATGTTCCGCCTGAGGTGGCGTTTGCGTTTCAATCCACGCTCCCCGCGAGGGGAGCGACCCAGCGAACCAACGAATGACGTAACCGTCATCCCAAGTTTCAATCCACGCTCCCCGCGAGGGGAGCGACTCGGGGAACGGCAACAATTATATGTTGACAAGAGGTTTCAATCCACGCTCCCCGCGAGGGGAGCGACGCACCATCCCAAAACTGGTGGGGACCACACCACGGTTTCAATCCACGCTCCCCGCGAGGGGAGCGACTGGACTGGGTAGCCGTAATAATGCCATTCATCGGGTTTCAATCCACGCTCCCCGCGAGGGGAGCGACGAGATGCGACGCTACCCCGGTTGACGTTTGCGCTGGTTTCAATCCACGCTCCCCGCGAGGGGAGCGACTTGATTTGGATTGATGTACTGCTGGGGCGATGCACGTTTCAATCCACGCTCCCCGCGAGGGGAGCGACGAATTTGCGGATTACATCAAGCAGTTGCGGCAGGTTTCAATCCACGCTCCCCGCGAGGGGAGCGACCTGTATCGGAACGAGCGTGGGGCGATGTGGACAGTTTCAATCCACGCTCCCCGCGAGGGGAGCGACTGCAGGGGAGTCAGACCTGGAACGGGATCGTTCAGGTTTCAATCCACGCTCCCCGCGAGGGGAGCGACCAATCGTTGGTATATTCTCGTCAACCCACCTCCGTTTCAATCCACGCTCCCCGCGAGGGGAGCGACTCGGCGGGTTGATTGTGACTCGATGCCGCGCAGCGGGTTTCAATCCACGCTCCCCGCGAGGGGAGCGACGTGATGTAGGTGGCTATACTCCTGTTCACTATCAGTTTCAATCCACGCTCCCCGCGAGGGGAGCGACGAGTCTTGGCAGTTCATTGACAATAGGTTTTCCAGTTTCAATCCACGCTCCCCGCGAGGGGAGCGACGCGCTCGTCGCGTTTCACCCGATTCATTTTACCCGTTTCAATCCACGCTCCCCGCGAGGGGAGCGACCTCTACGCGTACAATCCGTCTCACCTCGGCGTGCGTTTCAATCCACGCTCCCCGCGAGGGGAGCGACCCGCCCACGACGCGACAAAGTCCAGGACACGCGAGTTTCAATCCACGCTCCCCGCGAGGGGAGCGACGCACAGCGCCCCCCATCGAAGAGTGGAAAGACCTGTTTCAATCCACGCTCCCCGCGAGGGGAGCGACGACGCAAGTCAATCGTAATTGTTTCCCCATCAGCGTTTCAATCCACGCTCCCCGCGAGGGGAGCGACGTGAACTCGGCATCGGATGCTTCGGCGTCGAGAGTTTCAATCCACGCTCCCCGCGAGGGGAGCGACAGCGAGAGCGAGTCCATAAGTCCGCGCAAAGGGGTTTCAATCCACGCTCCCCGCGAGGGGAGCGACGTCACGCGCTCGTGACAACGCAGGTCCGTCACCGTTTCAATCCACGCTCCCCGCGAGGGGAGCGACTCAGGCTGCCGCGACTGATCGTGTGCATCGCGCGATTGTTTCAATCCACGCTCCCCGCGAGGGGAGCGACCACAGAGGTTGCTCCACCACCGCGCGAGGATGCTGTTTCAATCCACGCTCCCCGCGAGGGGAGCGACCGGAGAGTTTGTGAATCCAGAGGGCGCGCTGTTCGTTTCAATCCACGCTCCCCGCGAGGGGAGCGACTACTAGCGCGTGATCAGTCTTGCGATATGTGCTCCCGTTTCAATCCACGCTCCCCGCGAGGGGAGCGACCCATATCCCCACCCCAGCATAGATTCCAGCGCAAGGTTTCAATCCACGCTCCCCGCGAGGGGAGCGACTGTGGCGCGACGCTGGCGGCGCTGGGGTTCTGAAGTTTCAATCCACGCTCCCCGCGAGGGGAGCGACGTCCACGAATTCACGCGGCATCGGGTGTTCGCCCGTTTCAATCCACGCTCCCCGCGAGGGGAGCGACTTGAGCGAGCAACCGAACGCGCTCGCCGTCCCGAGTTTCAATCCACGCTCCCCGCGAGGGGAGCGACCTACTACCGCGACGCTTGCACGATCCAGCAGGCGGGTTTCAATCCACGCTCCCCGCGAGGGGAGCGACGAATGATCTCCGTGCGCGTAATCCTAAACCGAAGCGTTTCAATCCACGCTCCCCGCGAGGGGAGCGACTTAAGGGCTTGATTTTCGAGGCTCTGGGCGAGGTTTCAATCCACGCTCCCCGCGAGGGGAGCGACGATTGCAATTACGCGTCAAGACCCTTGAGGACGTTTCAATCCACGCTCCCCGCGAGGGGAGCGACTTAGCCTCCTCGTTCGATGCCCAGGACCCAACGCCGTTTCAATCCACGCTCCCCGCGAGGGGAGCGACGCAAACACACGCGCCGATTCGCCCAATTTACGACGCGTTTCAATCCACGCTCCCCGCGAGGGGAGCGACGATGCTGCGACGTGAAAGTATCTTTGGTTACACGGTTTCAATCCACGCTCCCCGCGAGGGGAGCGACCGAGGAGGTTATTGGTGACTGGTTCTCGGCATTGGTTTCAATCCACGCTCCCCGCGAGGGGAGCGACGTGCGTCCAGCGGTCAGTACCGCTGACCAACTGGTTTCAATCCACGCTCCCCGCGAGGGGAGCGACTTCTGAGCAATGGTCATTCACGTTGCCGGGCATTCCGTTTCAATCCACGCTCCCCGCGAGGGGAGCGACCCGCAATCGGAGCCACCGCCTCGACACGCATCAGTTTCAATCCACGCTCCCCGCGAGGGGAGCGACTGGGTGCGATTCTGGGATCTCGCTACGAGTACAAGTTTCAATCCACGCTCCCCGCGAGGGGAGCGACTATCGGCGCCACCCGCACTCATCGCGATCGCCTCGTTTCAATCCACGCTCCCCGCGAGGGGAGCGACGTCCTGAGCGAGTCCATAAGACCACGTAAAGGGGTTTCAATCCACGCTCCCCGCGAGGGGAGCGACGCATACGGGCAATGCGGTACCGATATGGGCGGTGTTTCAATCCACGCTCCCCGCGAGGGGAGCGACCAAGTGCCAGAGTGGATGTTGTCGTCACATTGACGTTTCAATCCACGCTCCCCGCGAGGGGAGCGACTACGCACACGCAAGTCCCGCTACCCATCGCACCCCGTTTCAATCCACGCTCCCCGCGAGGGGAGCGACTCAACATCATGTGCATTCGACTGCCGACCTGCGGGTTTCAATCCACGCTCCCCGCGAGGGGAGCGACATTCGCCTGCGCGCGCGCAACATCTTCGACCAAGTTTCAATCCACGCTCCCCGCGAGGGGAGCGACGTCTAGCGTCCAATCACCTGCGATGCGCGCTATCACGTTTCAATCCACGCTCCCCGCGAGGGGAGCGACCACAATGGCGATCATCAGGTCTACTTGACTGAGCGTTTCAATCCACGCTCCCCGCGAGGGGAGCGACGAGTCAGTGGCGCGCGGCGATGCAAGCGGAATTGGTTTCAATCCACGCTCCCCGCGAGGGGAGCGACTACCAGAACGCCACAATGCCGCCGCGCCCTGCCCGTTTCAATCCACGCTCCCCGCGAGGGGAGCGACATTCTGGCGATGCGCGGGTTGCCAGAACCGCCTCCGTTTCAATCCACGCTCCCCGCGAGGGGAGCGACTCGTGGGCATAAATTCCACCGCGCAATCGTGGATGTTTCAATCCACGCTCCCCGCGAGGGGAGCGACTCTGACCTCGTTGGGATCCTGTCGCGTCTGACTGGTTTCAATCCACGCTCCCCGCGAGGGGAGCGACGCGGCGGTACAACGTCCTCTTCAACGAACCACACCGTTTCAATCCACGCTCCCCGCGAGGGGAGCGACGAGTGGCGCATTTGTGGACTATGCAATTGGCGCGTTTCAATCCACGCTCCCCGCGAGGGGAGCGACCACACGAGACACCGTTTCCAGAGTTGCGGTTGAGTTTCAATCCACGCTCCCCGCGAGGGGAGCGACGCAGTTTGTCCGGCGTCGCGCTGCGTATTCTCTATGTTTCAATCCACGCTCCCCGCGAGGGGAGCGACGACTGTGGTGGAATTATTATAATGGCATCCACCGCGTTTCAATCCACGCTCCCCGCGAGGGGAGCGACGAATTCTCAGGCACGAATCATTCTGTCATTATCCAGTTTCAATCCACGCTCCCCGCGAGGGGAGCGACGAAACCCAATCTGCCCGAGTTGTCATCATACCTGTTTCAATCCACGCTCCCCGCGAGGGGAGCGACGATACAGAGATGAGGATTGAGGATATAGCATCCTCGGTTTCAATCCACGCTCCCCGCGAGGGGAGCGACCATCATTGACGGCATTGTGAACGGCATCCGCGACGTTTCAATCCACGCTCCCCGCGAGGGGAGCGACGGCTAGCCTTTCGCGCATCGCCCCAGCAGTACAGTTTCAATCCACGCTCCCCGCGAGGGGAGCGACGCATCGCAGAGGGCTTCTCGAGCGGGCTGGGCGTTTCAATCCACGCTCCCCGCGAGGGGAGCGACGTATCTCTTGTGCCGCTCGTATGGCATCACACCACGTTTCAATCCACGCTCCCCGCGAGGGGAGCGACGCCGTCCGCCAAGCACGGTAAGCGGTACGAAATGTTTCAATCCACGCTCCCCGCGAGGGGAGCGACCAACAGACGACGCGCGGCGCATTGGCTTTGACGGTTTCAATCCACGCTCCCCGCGAGGGGAGCGACTTCGCTGGATTGCCAGTGTAAATCTGCGGGGCGGTTTCAATCCACGCTCCCCGCGAGGGGAGCGACCGGCGCGACGTGGACAAGTGTTACTTTCCCTGGTCGTTTCAATCCACGCTCCCCGCGAGGGGAGCGACGACCGCGCCGTGCACCGATCCGAGTTTCCGTGGGTTTCAATCCACGCTCCCCGCGAGGGGAGCGACAGCAAAATATGGGACACATTTACTTTACCACCACTACATATTGGATTACCTCCACTCAAGTTCACCTGAAATCAGCCAAAATGTGCTTTCCGGCACGCGTTTTTGGTGCAAAATTCCTGCGAACCTCCCCGCAAATCTATGTTCACTACGGGTTCGCTAATCACGCGATCAGCGTCCCGCGTAAATCCAGACCAGGTTTCGCTCCAACATGCTCAATCCGACAGCGCGCTTCGTCGCCCAGATAGTAATAGCGCAACGAATCTTCCTCTGGATTGATGATTTTCTCCAATGCCGCCTGTAACTGTTTCAGTTGGGCAGGTTCAATGATGCACTCAAAAACCGAGTTCTGGACGCGCTGTCCATAATCCTGACATTTCTTTGCGACGCGACGCAAGCGGCTCTTGCCCGCTTCCGTCTCCGTACACACATCGTACGTAATCACCACCATCATCGTTTCCTCCTCGACTCGTCAATTCCAAAAGAAGGGCGGATAAGCATCCAGATCACCGCGCAAATAGCGCGCCAGCAACATTGCCTGAATGTGAGGAAGCAGACCAATCGGCACACGTTCTTGCAGCAAGGGATGTGTCAGTTCTTCCTTTTTCCGATCCTGCCACGCGGTCAGAACAATTTTGCGCGTTACCTCGTCCATCACAACACCACCGCTCTCTTTCCGGGTAAATCCCTTGCCCGTGATTTGCTTGCGATTGACGAGCGACAGCGCCAGGCGATCACCCAAAACAGGGCGCAGTTCCTCCATCAAATCGAGCGCGAGCGAAGGGCGTCCGGGGCGGTCGCGATGCAAAAAGCCGACGTACGGATCGAGTCCAACACCCTCGAGCGCCGAAGCCACTTCATTCGTCAGCAAGGTGTAGAGAAACGAAAGGAGGGCATTCATATTGTCCAGGGGTGGACGACGCGAACGCTCCTTGAAGAAAAAATCATCGCGTTGTTGCAGAATCAGATGATCGAACACGCCAAAGTAAATCTTGGCGGCGCTACCCTCCCAACCCAGCAAATCGTCAACGGATCGGCACGCGGGAATCGCCGTCAGTATTTCTTTCAACGTGGCAGAGGCGGTCGTCAAGCGTGGCACGTCCACAACGATTGGATGATCGCGTACGGCGCGCTCGATCACTTTACGGCAGTTATAAACCTTGCCCAGCAAGAAACAAGCCGCCAGGGGAAGGCATTCGGCTGGGGTATCCGAAACGGCGTACTGTTTCTTGCGCAACAACACATTTCCCTTGACCTTGCCGATGATGCGCGCTTGAAAACGTCCGGTCGGTGTGAGAAAGCACAGGCCGATGTTGCGCTCGGCGCACGCGCCCATCAGCGCGGGACTCGCGCCTTGCCAGTTAAAACAGACGATGTTTTCAATGTTGTGCAACGGCAGGCGCGTCGAGGTATCCTCATCTTTTTTAACAACGATGTTTTCCCCGTCGAGTGAGAGATACACGTCGGGAGTGGTGATGTATAAAACATTACCCAGTTTCTTCATCGCTACGCGTTCTCGATTTGTTGCTGGATGTATCTGGAGGCGGGTATCGCTTTTGCCTGCACTTCAGGCAAACACACGTTGACCAGCGAGCAGGCGCGGCACGCGCGCGAGGGCTTGACGCGCGGGGTGTATCCCCGTCGAAAATAGTGGTGCATTTCGTCCGCCGTCGCGCGCACCAGCTCGCGCAATGCGGTGGTCAGTTCAATCGCGACGCGATGACGCGTTTGTCCGTAATACAAATAGCCGCGCGGGATGGTCGTGCAGAGCATTTCTTCCAGACACATCGCTTGCGCGCACAACTGTGCTTCGTCGCAAGGATCGCGCTTGGGCTTGCCACGTTTGTATTCGATGGGCACAGCGGTGTACAAACCCGTGTGCCCCGGCAGCGACACACCGTCGTCAGACGCGGTGAACTCGACGACATCGCAGACGCCTACCAAGCCTAGCCGATACGAGGCAATCGGTACGGCGCGCGCGATGACGATGCCGTTCCGCACTTCGGTGAACAGAGGGTCGTGCGCACGCTCGTGCATAATCTGTCCCTCGGCAGTGAGCGCGTTCTCCTGCCATTGCCTTTCGATGTAAATTAGCGCCCACTGCCGACGACAGAACAGAAAATGCTGCAACCCCGCGAGCGGCAAGAGATCGTCAACGGTGTATTCTGAGTTCACAACTTTTCGATCAACTCCACACCCTGGGGGACGCCAGCCTTGTCCACCGTGACCACATAATCGTCAAACTGACGCGGCACGACCACACCGTCCTTCTTCGCAACCTTCACCAACTCGAACAACTTGTGTGAAGGGGCGTTGCCCAGGTCACTCGCGTGCTTGAAAATGATCAGTTTGCGCGTGGCCATCTTGCCGCGCGCCGCCGAATGGTCATGCTCAAACATGTTGAGCAGCGCTTCCCAGAACAGTTCCAGGTCTTCTTCGGAAAAGCCCGTGCCTTTGGTCGGGTCGTTGGCGAGTTTGGCAGAGACGTAGCCCTCGGCGCGGTACAGGCCGTAGGGGACGATGTGCTTGCGTCCCATCGTGCGCTCTTTCTCGGCTTCTTCTTCGCGGGTGACGGTCAGGCGGGTGATGGTGACTTCCTGCTGGACAATCGGGTCAATGCTGCGCGAAAAGTTGATTTGCACGGGGCCACGCACCTGACCGCAGTTCAGCCCTGTGCTCATCACTGCACCAAACGTGCGGACATCGAAAAAGTTGGCGCACATCCAGGCGCGGGCGCGCTGCACATCATCAGGCTTGGCTTTAAAGTTTTTGTCATCGGTGGGCAGGTTGACCGCTTTGTAGGCTTCGACATGGTTGGCATTCAGCGGAATACCTTCCTTGACGTAAATGCGGTAGCCCGTTGCATCGCCCTTGACCATTTCCACATAGTTGCGGACTTTGCGCTTCAGGCAAACATCGGTGACGATGCCGTAGCCTGTTTCGGGGTCAATGCGTGGCATATTGCCCGCGTCGGGGTCACCGTTGGGATTGCCGTTTTCGACATCATAGAGCAGAACAAACTCGTAGCGGTTTTTAATTGTGGTGTTCATGGTTTTTCTCCTTTCTTGATGAATCAGTTGGTTTCGGTTTCATCGCTTTCGACCATAGCCTCTTCGCTCTTTGAGTAGAACGCGGCGCGCTGGTGATAGTAGCCTAAAACGAACACGCCCTGCTCCTCTAGCGTCAGGCGAGAAGGAAAGGGCCTGGCGTCGAGCAGATTCAGCAAGTTCTGAATTTTCCTGTCCGAGACGCCGCCGTATTCGGCTTTGGCTGTCCAGTGATGGGCGAGCCGCAGCAGGGTGGGGAAGACGCTGGCGGGCGTGGCGCAGGCGGACGTAAAGTAGCGGTCTTTGATGGTAGCGTTGATGTTCTGACCGATGGCTTCGCGCTGCGCTTTTTCCAGCACGGCGAACAGGCGTCCCAGCACATAGGCGGGATGGGTAAACGATTCATTGAGTGACATTTGCAAAGCCTCCTGATAGGGATTTAGCATGCGACGATACTTGCGCAACAGATGGGCTTTGATAAAAGCCGCGCGCACGTAATTGATTTTTCGACTGGTACCCTCTTCATCACTATCGTGACGAAGACGATTGATGATCGCGTTGTACAAACCCTCGGGGTAAGGCAGCCCCGTAAGAATCGAACGCATCAGCGCGCCACCCAAGAGTGCCCACGATGTTTTGAGTTCCTCGTCTCGCCGCGTCACTCTGGGCGAAACGCACTCGGCAAGGATGCGGAAGGGTGAAATGTAATCGGGCTGATTGGCGAATTCCTTCTCGATTTTCAGGTCTTTGTAGTGTTGCATAATGCGCTCGACAAACTTGTCGAATGGATCGGTGAGGAAAAAGCGCACCACATGCCGCGCGGTGCTGGGAGCAAGGCCTAACACGTAAAACCGAGTGTTTCTGTCCAGATCTTTTTCTAACGCCACGACATCCAGGGGTTGCCCTTGCTCAACTTTTTCCGCGATGGCACTCAGAATTTGCTCGGCGTTTTTATCGCGCTTACTTTTTTCTTCCACAGACGACTCTTCGATGAATTCCGGATTGATGAGCGCGGAAAACACGCTGGCGTACCGCTTGTCTGAACTTTCTGCCCAGTAAACCACCGTGGTATCGCCCAGATAGATTTTGCGATTCGGGTTCTGGTTGGAAAGCAGGTAGTTGAGCGCCACGCCATAGCCTGAAGCCACGCGTTGGCTCACCGGTGCATTCGCGCCTTGCTCCCTCCCATAGGAGGTAAAAGCACCTAGATTGAAACTGACCAGTGGCGCACCTTTACTCGAGGCACCGCGAACTCCTTTGATGTCGGGATGCAAGCGTGCAATCGGCTCAATCTCACCTGTCACCAGGCATTGCATCTTGACCGCTTTTTGTCCCGTCTTGTACTCTTCCCAGGCGCGCCGGATTTCAGAATCATCCAATACATTTTTGCCTTCCACCTGAAAGATAAGATTCCCCCCCTCCAGCAATCCTTCAAGATGGCGGGCAATCACAGGATGTTGTGACGCTGTTTGCGGATCATGCTTTTGCAAGAAGGCAATTACTGCGCGAGCAGTGAGGTTGTCGGCAATAGAGAGAATTTCAATGTTGAGTTGCCGAAACGCCTCAAAACGTTTTTTTGCATATTCTGGGTCTTTGGTTTCTTTGCCCGTTAGTCCAAGCACATAGGCAGCATTGTCACACAGGAAATTTGCGGCAACATTGACGCTCCGCTTGACCTGTTCGGGCACGTTCATGCGGATAGGACGTTCGACCGTTTTCTTGCCCATTTGAACAGGGACAGCCAGCGGAATAATATCCAGCAAATCGCCCTGCGAAGACAGATTGAGCGCATAACTGACAGGAGCATTGCTATAACCAGGCTCCGCAATCTCGACTTCGGGGTCATCCAGCAAAATCTGATAGTAGTTATAGAGCGACTGCAAAATCATTGCCGCACCTCCACGCGCGTCAGGTCAATCACGCCGTCCACCATTTGGGCTTTGAAAAACTTCGGGCGGATGTCGCGCGGGTTGGAAAAATCCAAATCGTACAGCATCCAGCCGAAGTCGCGCGTGCCCGTCAGCGGGCTTTTGGGGATGTCGCGCTTGTCCTCGATGAGTTCCACCGTCGCGCCAAATTCGCGCGTTCCCAAACAGGGCGCGTGAAAGCGCTGTCCCTGGCGCAGGCGGCGCAGAACGATGTTGTAGTGCTTTTCTTCGGTGTCCTCCGCGCCCGCTTTGTCGGTCATCTCAAAGTGCGCCTCGATGACGTAATCCACGTCCTTCAAGACCATCGAAGCGCGCTGCTGACGGCTATCCACTGCGGAAAGGTAGAGCGGTTTTTGCGCCCCCTTCATGACCTGCATGGCATTATCCACAGACGCTTTTTCGCTCACCTCATTGCGGCGGATGTTGGTGAACTGAATTTCGCTCAGGACGTGGATTTTATCTATCACCCAGCGAATGGCGGGCTTCCAATAGACCGCCTCGATGATGCCGCGCGCCGCCGATGGAGTGATGACATCGTAACTGACCCGTTCCACCTTCATCTCTGGTCGGGTGAACAGGGCGTAGGCTCCGCGCACGCGAATGGTGATACCGTATCCCATAGTGTTGAACCTCCTTTCGGGTTTTTGTGGCGCAAATCTGCGATTTGCGCAGACAAACCAAAGGTTTGTCCCACAGAGTTAGAAAAACAACCCCTCCCCGCCGTCACTTTCGGGCACGAGCAGACCTCGATGAGGGTCATAGTATTCCTGCAAGCGTGTAGGATCGAGAAAATGATAGATTTCGTGACTAGTCACAATTACTCCTTTCGCACTCAGTTTGTCGAACTCGCTTTCGAAAATCAAAACCGTGTAGGGCTGCAATTTCCGCAGGGTTGATGCTGGGTATTGAGTATGTTTTAGTTCCTCTATTAGATTTTTTGCCTCCTCGTTGAATGGAATAATCACTGTTTCGGTCAAATCCTCGATGATCTGAAACTCACGCGCGGCCGTCTGGAATTTGAATTTTCCATCACTATCTTCGAAACATCTCATAATGCCTTTGACATCGAACGCCTGCGGGTCTTGCAGCGAATACAACCGCTCGAAATATGCCTCAATCGCAGGGATGGAAATCGGCATGTCGGCATGGTCGCGCAAGACGGCACGGGCAACCTCCACCGCTTGCGAAATGTATCGTGGCGTTTTCTTGATGAACTCGGATTGCGGCTCGAAGACGAACATCTTGCTGACGCCGCGCTTCATCTCACGGTTGACGCGCCCTGCCGCCTGATTGATGGAATCCAGCCCCGTGAGCGCGCGGTAGCCGACGGGGAAATCCACGTCAATGCCCGCCTCCATCACCGTCGTGGAGATGACGCGGCACACCTGACCGTGTTCCAGCCTGTGACGGATCTCCGCCAACTTTTGCCGACGATGCGCGGGACACATCAGCGTCGAAAGGTGATAGTTGCCCTCGCCTGCCAGCATTCCCAACAATCCGCTGGCGTGGCGGCGCGTGTTGACGATGCACAAGACTTGCTGGTGAGTGTTCAGCCGCGCAATCAGTTCGTCATCGGGTAGTTTACCCAGATTTTGTATTTCCACGCGTTTGTAAAATTCGAACAGTTGGGATGGCTCGGGTGCAAGTTCCGTGATGCGTGTTCCTTCGGGCAGAAATCTCTCCAATTTAGGCTGGGTCGCTGTGCAAAAGACCGCGCTCGCGCCGTAATTGGTCACCAGTTCCCATACCGCGCTCATGGCGGGGCGCAGATAATCGCGCGGGAACATTTGGGCTTCGTCGAAGACGATGACGCTTTTGGCGATGTTGTGCAGTTTGCGGCAGCGTGACGATTTGTTGGCAAAGAGCGACTCGAAAAACTGGACGTTGGTCGTGACCACGATGGGAATATCCCAATTCTCCGCCGCCAGTTTCAGTTTGGCATAGACGCTGCGCGTGCGGTCATCGGCTTGTTCTGCCGCCTCGCGCTTCTTTGTCTCCCAATCGAAGTTGGAGTGATGCTCCAGCACATTCTCCTCGCCGAGAATCTCCTTGAAGACGCCCGCGTTCTGCTCGATGATGGTGGTGAAGGGGATGACGTAGATGATGCGCTTCATGCCGTGCGCGGCGGCGTGATTGAGCGCGAACGCCATCGAAGCCAGCGTCTTGCCGCCGCCCGTTGGCACGGTCAGTTTGAAAAAGCCAGGCTGCTGCGCCGATTTCTCCACGCACGCCTTCAGCGTCTCGGTGCGCTTGCGGTTGATGTCGCTGGTCGGGTTCTCGAATTGACGCAAGTGAGCGTTCAACTTATCGCGCAACGTTGGGATGTCTTCATGCCCGCCGCGCGGCTTTTTGCCCTGAATGAATTCTTCGGTTTCCTGAAAGTCCGCGTCCACCAGCGCCGAGTAAATCATGCGCGTCATAAATGCAAGTGAAAAGCCCATTTTTTCTTTTTTGCCTTCGGGTGGACGCACAGGCAAGTATTTTGGGAACGCCAGCGCGGAAATGTCCACTTCGCTCTTGTAGGCGCTGTAATTGCACACATCGGTTTTCAGGCGCGCGGTCAGCGTGCCATCGCCAGGCAAATCGCTCGGATCGCCGTAATCTAGCAAACCCGTGTGATGCCCGCTGACGCAATACGCCAGCAGGGTGGCAAACGCTTCTTGCGGCGTGCCTTTGAAGACCTGAAGCACCTCCTTTGCGCCTGCGGTGGCATGGTCTACTCTGATTTTTGCACCGCGCAGCCGCGCCTGAAATTCTTTGGAATACTTCCCCAGGTCATGAATCATCCCAGCCGCCTTTGCCAGTTCCGCCACGCCCGCGTCACGCCCAAACTCGGCGGCGTAGTCTGCCACACGGGTCAGATGCTCAATCAGCGGCTGCCATTCGGATTCGTCCGCCCCGTCTTTGGTGTGCGCGTAAAACTGGCTCTTGCTTTCGGCGCGCATAACAATTCGATACACCTCCGCCAATCGCCGTGCCTCGCGCTCCAGTTCCTGGCGCAGTTCTGGCGGCGCCAGCACCTCGCAATCGGCACCCCAGCCGCGAATCCAGGGGAGCATATCCAGCGTATCCGCCACGCGCGCTTGCCAGAGCAAATAACCCGGCTTGTCAGGATCGTCGCGCTTGTCTTCCGAAAAATGCCAGCGCGTTTCCTCGACCCGCTTGCGCACGGCGGGACTGAAACGCAAAACGACCGTCAGCAAGTTCTCTCCATAAATCACCGACCACGCGCTCTTGAGCACCTCCAATCCACCAAACTCGCGCGGGATGACGTACTCTTGCCGCGTCAATGTGGCGGCTTTGATGCGTTCCAATTTGTACGTGCGGATAGCATTGACGATACTGCTGCGACCGATGACGTACGTCGAAAATCCGATGGCGGAGGGTTCGATGAGGTAGGGTTCAAAATCGGTATCGAACGCTGTACCGTGCAATGGCTCGTACGTGATGTGGAGAACCCGGCGATAGATGAACGCCTGCATCACTGCGCGAAAAACGCGCAAGTACTCTCCCTGTGACGGGCGTTGCGCTAGTTCTTGCGCCGCCTGATGAATCTCCTCGCCGGCGATCTGGTGTGAACGGAGTGCCGCCGCAAGTTTCATCAACGCGGTTTCGGCAGGTTCGTTCCGCTTGTCGTGTTGCCTGGCAAGCAAACGCGTCGCCAGATACAAGGTCATCGCCTCTTCGGGCGAAAGTTCAAAAGAACGCAAGCGCAGTTCGTCGTACGGCAATGCCACCCAGGTCAAACCATCTTTGTAAACTTTGCCTTCCACCTCGAGCGCGCGCAAATAGTTGTTGAGCGTACGCCGATTCGTCCGCAACACTTGCTCCAGATCGGCTTCGGTCAGCCCGTTAGGATAGCGGCGCAGCGTGAGGAAAACGCGCATCTTGCGCTCTTCATACGTGGCTTGATCAACTCTGGGCATAGTTGCTCCTTACGAAAATCCGTTTGTCCACCAAGGTCACGAAGGAACACGAAGAAAAAATCTTTGTGTATCTTCGTGTTCTTGGTGGATATTCTCAGCGATGTTCTCATCCTTATTTTAACCGCCAGTTGGAAAATTAGCGCGCGGTAATTTTCTGGCGTTATTCATCGGCAAACCACAGCCGCCCGTCCTTGAAGACAAGGTCGCGCGCAGAGAGTTCACGCAAATAGTTGTTGACCGTCCGCCGCTCCCAGCGCAATAGTTCCGCCAGTTCGCTTTCGCGCAAGCCGTAAGCGTGAGATTTCAACGCGCGCAAGACATCGTCCAACTTGTTTTCTTTTTCGCCGGCAAACAAGCGTGCCATTGGGTACCTCCCAGGGATTATGTTCTACCTTGAGAATACCCGTCCGCTGGAAAATATATTTCCAACTCTGGCACACATTTAGTATCATCAAACAGAACGCCAGCGTCCAGCAGTTTCAGCGCTGTTGCACAAAATCTACACGCGTAGGACAAGGTCCGATGCCCGGATACGCTATCGCGGTCACTTTGACACGCGGGCTGGCATCACCTCCGCCAGCATCCAGCAGCCAGATTTCCCACGTACTTCCACTGGCGACCGAGGGAATGTTGTAGATACCCTCAGGATCAGGCGCGCCTTTGGTTGTCACTGTATCAGTTTCGCCCAGCGGATTCTTGAAACGAATTCTCCGATCGCGCAAGCCGCGCCCGTTCGCATCCACGACCCGCCCCCAGATGTAATTGCGCGGACATTCTTGCCCTGCCGGGGCTAGCGTGAGATCCGGCGGACCGGGACGCGGACAGAACGGAAAATTTCCACACGCCGGAAAGCCGGACACGGTCGTGAAGGTGGGAGACGCAACAACCGCGCGCGTTGGCGTTGGCACCACAATCGTGATTGCCGCGGTAATCGTCCGCAGCGCGCCCAGAGGCGACGGGACTGCCGGCAACGTCGGCGTCGCCGGAGGCGCAATGACCGCTGGGGTGGGCAAGGGAGTGTACGTGCCAATCGCAACAACTACCGGCGTACTCTGAAAACCTGCCACCAGCGTTGGAAAAGCATCGGGGTTGCTGTTGAGATAGCCCGATACGGCAACATACACCCCCAGACAGCAAATCAAAAGCACGACGACGATCGCAATCACATACGTCTTGTCTTGCATCGCGTTTCCTCCGTAAATGTAACTGCCGACGGACTCGCGCCGCATTGCCTTTGCGTTTTCCTGCAACGCTGCACTGCCGCCGACTGCCGTAACTTTTCCAGAGGGTGTGCAAAGTTGCTTGACAAATCGTCGGGCGACCAAAGTCGCAAAGTCATCCCGCAGCGACTCGCACAGCCGACGCAGAGCGGCTTGGCATAGTCTCGACGGTTTCAACCGCACGCGCCCGACTTTGCACGCACCATGGTAACTTTTTCGCGGGTGTATTTCAGTTTGGGGGCAAACCCGCTTGAGCCATAAATTTCGCAGCCGTGCTCTTGAGCAATCCCCTCTCATCCCCCTGCCCCCTTCCTCTCCCCGCGACGCGGAGAGAGGGGGATTGTCTGGGTGGTTATTATCTGGTAGCGGTGCGACCTTCCTCTCCCCGCGACGCGGAGAGAGGGGGATGACGGGGAGGTGGCGGGCGGCTTCGCCGCCCGCCACCTCCCCGTCCTTTGACTCCCCCTCCCCGTTGGGGCGAAAAATTTTTCGCCCCAACGGGGAGGGGGCAGGGGGTGGGGCTATGCGTTTGCAAAAGTGCAAAAGGTGGGCTGAGAAACTTGCACCCAAACTGAAATACTCCCTTT
>Ga0209101_1001498_pt1 | contig 17133 bp, 9 predicted proteins | sample ConPoolayeCmetaG_FD_185481 | JGI IMG/M metagenome (GOLD analysis project Ga0209101, IMG submission 185481) | Hot spring microbial mat communities from California, USA to study Microbial Dark Matter (Phase II) - Cone Pool mat layer C metaG... ...
AGTTCACGCCGGAACACGATTATGGTCAGGCGACCACCCAGACGATGTCGGGCACTCCTATCGGCGATTTTCAGGTTTCGGCGGTGAAGGATCACCTGCGTTTCAATGCGCTTCTGAAAATGGCCGAATCGAGCAACAAGGTGAAGGTGATCGCCCATCCCGAGGTTACGACGGTCGACAATATCGAGGCGTTTATCCAGATGGGACAGAAAATCCCGATCAAGCAGTTCGATCCTTCGGGGAATACCATAATCGTTTTCTACGATGTGGGAATCCAGTTGAGGGTTACTCCTCATATCACCAGCGAAAACCGGATTCTGCTTCATCTTAAGCCCGAACGCAGCTCGTATACGTTCGATCCGAACGGCGTCATAATCAATACCCAGAACGCCGAGACCAATGTGGTGGTCGACAACGGACAGACGGCGGTGATCGGCGGTTTGACCAAGCAGGAAGAGTTGTCGCTGCGCGTCGGCCTGCCCATATTGAAAGACATTCCGATTTTGGGTTATCTGTTCAGTTACAACAAGAAAGAGGTTCAGAACCAGGATCTCGTGATTTTCGTGACCCCGACCATCGTCGATGAGCAGATGAGCGGCGAGTAGGAAGCCGATATGCGGCGAGTCTCCGAACCCGGTCCGAGGGCCGGGTTTTTTTATTGGGTATCGCCCCGAATCGTCAGGCGACGGAATCAGACCTCAGGTCGATAGGTCGATCGGAATCCCGCCAAGACTCACCGTAATTCCGCCGCCGCTCAGCTTCGCCTGATTCTGTGCCAGAAGAATCCTATCAGAAGCAGGAAACAGATTATCGAAATAAAAGGGCCTGCCTCACCGGCGACCGCCGTTTGTTCGTGGCCTTCATAGAAAGCCCGATAGCCGGAAAACGCCGCCACCAGTCCGGCCACCGCAACTCCGATCAAGGCATCACCGGCCACCAATCCCGAAGCAAACAGAACGCCTCCCTCGTTTTTGGTTTTGAATGAATCGGCCCGGCCATAACGGCTTCCGATTAAGTAGGCGAGAATTCCGCCGGCCATGATCGGCGTCGACAGGTCGAGCGGAAGATATAGGCCTATGGCGAAGGGGAGTGAACTTATACCGATGATTTCAATCGAGGCGGCGAGCATTATGCCGCAAAGAATCGGTATCCAGGGCAGGTCGCCGTGCATTACTCCTTGAACGACCGCCGCCATCACGTTTGCCTGCGGCGCCAGCATCGGTTCAGGATGGGTGGCATCTTTGACGAAACCGAAAGCGTCGTTCAACAGGGCCAGCACGGCGCCCATTATAATCGCCGGTATGATCAGGCCGACGAATTCCATGATTTGCTGGTTTTTAGGCGTGGCGCCGAGCAGATAACCGGTTTTCAGGTCTTGGGCGATATCACCGGACATGCAGACGGCGATGCAGACGACCGCGCCGACGTACATGGCGGCGATCATGCCGGTGGTGCCGCTGATTCCGAAGGCGAGGAATATCATGCAGGTGGCAAGCAGTGTCGCCAGAGTCATTCCGGAGACAGGCGAGGAGGATGAACCGACGATGCCGACGATGCGGGCGGCGACGACGACGAAAAAGAAACCGAAAATCACGGCCAAGGCGGCGCCCAGCAGATTGAGTTCGGTTCCCGGCATTAGCCAGATTGCCAGCGCGACCAGCAGCAGGCCTCCCACCACCAGATTAATGGGAAGATCGTTGTCGGTGCGGGGAGCGCCGGCGGAACGGTCCTTGCCGCGGAATATCTGGGAAATGCCGGCGGAAAACGAAGAGACGATCACGGGGATCGATTTCAGCAATGACACGAAACCGCCGAGAACCACCGCTCCTACGCCGATATATTTAATATAATTCCCGCGCAAACCGGCTGGGTCAAGTTGGCTTAGCGGAACCGCCGCCGGCGAAATTATGATATCGGGCGCCTGGCTGCCGATATAGCCGAGGAGCGGGGCGATTCCCAAGTAGCCGAGAACGGCGCCGCCGAACATATACGAGGCGATCCGCGGTCCGATTATGTAGCCGACGCCCAGCAGAGCCGGAGTGGCGTCGATGCCGATATTCGCCCCGGGGAGACCTTTCTTGCCGCCGCCCCAAAACAGATTTATCGATGGCACTTCAGGCCAGAGTCGGGCAAGCGACATGAATATTTTATAAACGGCTCCCGAGGCCATGCCGACGAAAACCTGCCTTGCTTTGGCCCCGCCGGTGTCGCCGGCCTGAATAATTTCGGCGCAGGCGGTTCCCTCGGGAAAGGCCAGCCTGCCGTGTTCGCGCTGCACGAGGTAGCGGCGAAGCGGTATCATGGCCAGAATCCCCATCGAACCGCCGAGAAGGGAAAGCATGAATATTTGCCACCGTCCGACTTCATGGCTGATCAACCCCTGAGCGTTCCAGATGAAAAAGGCGGGAATGGTGAAAATTATGCCGGCGGCCAGCGATTCGCCGGATGATCCGATAGTCTGCACTATATTGTTTTCGAGAACCGTTCCTTTTTTCAACACGCCCCTCAAAACGGCCATCGAGATAACCGCCGCCGGAATGGAGGCGGATACCGTCATGCCTACTTTGAGGCCGAGGTAGGCATTGGCAATCCCGAATACGCCGGACAGAATCGCCCCCAACAGGACGGCTCTGAAGGTGATTTCCGGGATCCGTTGATCGGCTTTGATGTAAGGTTGAAAATCGTTGTTTTTTTCCGGCATTTGTCCTCCCTCGGGCTAACGGCAACCACGAACGACGAATCATCATATTACTATCGCCGAGGGAGGTCAAGTCGAATGACGTCGGTGAATCCGCAAAAGATCGAAAGATGAATGCCGCGGCTGTCAGCGGCGAGGGGATGACTGTTGTGGATTTACTATTCCATGTTAAAACAGTTCGCCGCTTTTTGCTTTCGGGCGAGGTTGCCGTCCGCATAACGCCGCAAATTGTCCCTCGAAAACGATCCGTCGTCTTAATATTCGGCCGAATGAAACCGATAATAAATTTAGTGGGAAACCATATCTGAATTCTTTCGGGGGCTATGGAGCAAATTATGCTGCTGGCGCAACAAAAGCTCATACTGGCCTTGGCTTTAACGGCCGCAATTCTGGCATTCAGGAAACTGAAGGCGGGCACGCTTGCCTATCGACCGCGGGGGGTGTTGTTAATGGGGCTTGGGGCAGGGTTGTTGCTTTTCGGCACGATGGTGGGTCTGTTCGGCAGTATCGGCGTATTGGGCACAGGTTATCAAAAATCACGGATGATATTCCTGTTTGAGTCGGTGGTCGGATATTTGGGCGGCTGCGTTGCTTTGATCTGGGGGATGGCGCTCTGGCTGCCGTATGTATTTTCCATATCCGTTCGGCTCGACAAGAAGACAAAATCGCTCAAGCTGTACGAGTTTATCTCCAAGGCTTCGATTCACGGCGATGCTTCTCCGGCGACTTTCGGCAGGATTATCAGCGAGGTTATCGACTTGCTCGGCTTCCAGGCCGCTTCACTTCACATGATGAACACGGCTAATAAGATAGAGCTGTATTCATCGGTGGGTTTGGCCGAGAAGACGCGCAAGGCGCTCGCCTTTGCCGGGGGCATGATCGCCGCCGTTTACAAGAAAGGGGAGATATTCCAACTTGACCGGCAGGGCGGCCTCGACGACGGGATCGTCTATGAAACCACCTCGGGACCGGCCGTCGAAATAATTTCGCTGCCCATTGATTTCGGGGCGCGCCGAATCGGCGTATTGACTTTTTTCACGAATCATCCGCGGGTCTTTTCGCAGGAGGAGATCAGGACTATCGAGGTGGTCGCCGCCAATCTGGGGATCGCGTTTTATCGGGACGGGTTGATGCGTTCCATGATATCGTTGACGTCATTGAGGGATTTCATGGCGGTGATATTGAAGTCATCGAGGGCGGACGACAACTTCAACACTCAGGCGATCCGTCTGGCCCGGCTTCTGAAAAGCTTCATTCGATTCGAGACTCTCAGTATCTACCTCGATGGAAACGGGCCTATCCAGCAACTTGATTTCAATCTTCAGTCCGGCGGGCGCCTGATAATCGAAAAGGGTTATTTCGAGGCCGACCGTTACCTGCCGGTCAGATGGGTATTATCGACCCGGCGCAGCCTGATGCTGCCGCGCGACGCCGAACTGTTGCGCTCCGAATTAAAGGACGTCCCGAGGGGGAGCGCCTATTATGCGCCGATCACGATTTCCGGAGAGACGCTCGGCGCCGTCGGGGTCGGCCTGAAGGGGCAACATACGTTCGGGATCAACGATTCGCTGGCCATAGAGGCGGCGGTTGCCGTGCTCTCGGGGATAATCCTGAGGGAAAAATTGAATGCGTTGAATGCGGAGACTTTCGATAGGATAGGGGCCGTCAAATACTCGCTTGAGACGATAGCGAAAAACAAGGGCGACCTGAACCCGCTGAAGGAACTGGCCAAAATTATCGCCGAGAAGACACCGGCCACATTCGCCAGGATAATGGTGCTCGACAAAGCCAACGACAGGCTGGTTACGGCTGCGTTGTATCAGCGGCGGCGGCTCGAGTGGGATGAAAAAAGCATAGCCGTTCTGCCGCTTTCGGGGTTGGAGACTCATTGCCGGGTCATGAAATCCGGGCGGCCTTTGCTTATCAACGATTGGGACAGGTCGGTGAAAATTCCGGATATCGAGAAGAAGCTGTTGCTGCCGTCGGGCATCAATCAATGTCTGATTTTGCCGTTGACGGTCGATGATAGAGTCATCGGTGTCATCACGATCGGCGAAAATCGCAAGACGGACCGCAATACTCTCGGCCAGCAGGAATTGATTTATGCCTCGCTGCTGACGACGGCCATCTCACTTTATCTGGGGAAACTTGAAACCGCGAAGCGGGAAAGGGCGACGGCCGCAACGCCGCCGGCGGTTATGCCGCACAATCGTATCGGCGAGCCAAAGGACGTTCTTGAAGCCTGGAGGGAATTTCCCAGCCGTGTCAACGGTGCGCTGGCCGGAATCATGGCCTCGTGCGAGTATATCAAAAACAGGGAAACAATCGAAAAAGAAGAGCTCGACCGGTATCTTGACATGATTGCCAAAAGCGCCCGAAAAATTCATAAGGTTTCCGATCAGTATTCCGAGGCAAAAAGAATTATCGGCAGGAAAGCCGGGGTTTGAGCTTTTATGCTTAATGGAGGGGATGTTTCGATAGGGCGTGTCGTTCGGTTTTCAAAAAAGACAATCCCGATTTGCGCGTTCGGTTTTGTCTGTATAATTTCCTACGGCGTCGACTTTCCCTCGAGCGCCGGTCTGCGGCAAGCCGATTTGACCTATCTGTCGCTGGGGATAATCCTGGGTGCGTTTCTGTATTTCGCAGCCCGCAGGATTTTCGAGCGGCGCAAATCGCCGGAAAAGGAGGGCGAATCCGGCAATTCGACCGACGCGATCGGCATTGAGTTCAGGCCCGGAACCACCAGCGGAATCGGCACGGGAGTAATACATCTTTTCCAGCTTATCAAAGACAATATAGGCGAGGACAAGACATTCGTCGCCGGCTATTGCCATCTGCTCGGCCTCGCCTGCGAACATCTCGGATTCGACGCCGCAGCGGCGTTCGTTATGGATCAACACGGCAAATTGGCCTTGAAAGGTTTCCACAATCTCCAGTATGAACCGTCGGATCGGCTGAGCATAGAACCGGATAACCTGATTCGGGAAATGTCCCGCTACGAAGTGCCGCGGTTTTACGATGATCCGGCACAGCTGCCGCCGCCGGTAGCGGCGATGTTCAAGGAATACAGCGCCGCCTGGCTGGTGCCATTGATACCCAACCGCCAGTTCGCCGGCATCCTGATTTTCGCCCACAAGCGGGTTCCGTCGCAGCGGGAAATATATTTCCCGAAGCTCGATTTTATCGGGATCGCGGCCGGCTGGTTCTATGAAAACCACAACAAAGAACGGCTGATCGAAAAAGAGAACAAGAAAAACGCGATGCTGGTGAACACTTCGCTCGCCATATCGTCGTCGCTTGAACTCGACGAGGTCTGCCGGGTTTTGGTGACGCATCTCGGAGGGGCGTTCGGCTGCAGTTTCAGCTACGTCATGTTGAATTCGGACTCGACCAGCGATATGTATGTGCAGGCGTATTATTCCGAACGGGGAGGGGAAATATTCACCGCCGAGGAGAGGATGTTAAGTGTGGATGGCATGTCCTGGCTGCAGGAAATCGTGATGATGGGCACGCCGACTCTGCTTGAAGCCGATGATATCGCCAAACTTCCGGATAAAGACGCTTCGCTGTTGAAAATCAAGGGCAGCGCCAAGACGCTGATAGCGCCATTGAAGCATGCCGGAAAATTGACCGGAATCCTGATCATGGTAGAGCAAAGGTCGGCCGAGCGCACCCGTCTGGACAACGAAGTGGTCGATCTTTGCGCGGCGCTGGTAGCCCAGGCGGCGGCGGCGATCGCCAACGCCCGGCTTTACCTGATGGTCAGCGACAGGGTCGCCCAGATCAAGACCATGTTCGATGTGGGACTGGCGTTGAATTCCGATCTTGATCTGATTCCGTTTTTCGAGAAGGTGCTTAACGCGATTTCGGAAAATTTCAAGTTTTCGACCTGTTCGTTTTTCACGCGAGATTTCGATACGGACGAACTATGTCTGACCTCGATAACCGGCGGCTATCCCGAAAACGTATTCGGGAAGAGACTGGCGATCGGCAAGGAGGGGATCACCGGATTCGCCGCGGCAACGGGCAAGATCATTAATGTGGGAGACGTGAGCAAGGATGAGCGGTTTGTCGTATCCACCGGCAATACGGCATCGGAACTTGCCGTGCCGGTGATCCTGAACGGCGTCGTGGTCGGTGTTCTCGACGTAGAATCGGACCGGAAATATGCTTTCGGCAAACGCGAGGAGGATCTGCTGGCGTCGATAGCGGATCAGGTGGCGGCGGCTTACGAGAAAATCAAACTGAAACAGCTCGAAAAAGAAAGGGCACAGAAGCTCGCCTTAATCAACGGGCTGGTGAAAAGGCTTTCGGGGATGCTTGACGAGTCTCAGTTGCTCGATGAGGCGGTGAAGGGTCTGACGGAGGGATTCGGATTCGACCATGCGGCGGTATTCGTGCCCACCGAAAGCGGAGCCTTGAGTCTGGCCAGACAGAGCTGCCGCTACGGCGACGGCTATGAGCCGGGAACCTGTTTTGAGATGGGCGAAGGACTGATAGGAAAGGCCGCGCTGCAGATGACAAGTATGCTTGCCGATGACATGAAAGTAGCCCAAGAGGAAGATTCTATCGGAGGAATCAGATCGAGGTTCTGTCTGCCGTTGATCGCCGGTTACGACTTTTTCGGTGTTCTCGATTTGAACGACCGCCGCCTGAATTCGTTTTCCTCGATCGACGTTTCGACAATACAAACGTTCGCCGAATTTCTGGCCGTGGCGATCAGCAATATTAAACTATATCGTGGAATTCTCGAGAAAGCCAATCGGCTGGCGCTGGTCGATCGGATTTATCAGGCGATTTCCGCCACGCTCGAAATCGATGAGCTTTTCCACCGGATCGCCAAAACGATGTCGGAATTGACGGATTTCCATATGTCGGCTCTTGTTATCAAGAACGATGCGGGGTATTCGGTTCATTCGGAATATATGAAAGAAGGCGGGGGTCCGAACCGAAATGGGGGCGGTCTCGATTTCGGAAGTCTGAAGATCGAATTCGAGAAGGTGCTTTCCTCCGGAGAATCGCTGTTCGTGCCGGCGGGGAGTCTGGAGGCTGCTGTCGAAACCCGGGATTATTTCCTGTCGCGGGGGATAAATTATTTGGCGATCTGCCCTATCAGGCAGAGAAACGCCATCAAAGGATTTCTGGTGGTCGGAAATACGAAGGCCGAGGGATTCAGCGGGCAGGATAAGGACCTGCTCAGGGACGTATCGGCGCATCTCGAAATTGCGCTAAATAACGCCCAACTCTACAGCGAGATAAAAGACGCCTATGTAAGGTTGAATGACGCTCAGGAAAAATTGATCCAGGCCGAGAGACTCAAAGCCCTTGGCGAGGTGGCGGCCGGTATCGCCCATGATTTCAAGAACATTTTGGCCGCCGTGGTCGGTCGGGCCCAGCTTCTCCGTCATAGTCTGGCGGAAAAAGGCACGATTCCCGAAGAGACGTTGGTCAAGGGACTCAAAGTGATCGAGAAATCGGCGACCGACGGCGTCAATATTCTGTCCCGGATCAACGAATTCACCAAAAATAAAAGCGAGGCGATCCATACGGCGATCAATCTCGGAGAGATCATCAACGATTCGATTGAGATGGCCCGGGCGCGATGGGAGGGACCCGGCTGCCAGAAGTCGATCGAGATTTCGACGAAATTCGGCGGCGACCTGCAGGTGCAGGGCGATCGGGCGCAGATGATCGAGGTGTTCAACAATCTTATCTTGAACGCCGTGGATGCGATCGGAAAAGAGGGCAAAATCGGCGTTACCGCGGAAACCATCGGTGATGAAATAAAAATATCCGTCTCGGACGACGGGTCCGGCATGGAGCCTCAAGTCGTCAAAAGAATATTCGATCCGTTCTTTACGACCAAAGGCCGCAACGGAACCGGACTTGGTTTGACGATGGCCTATGCGATTATCAAGGGGCATAACGGCGAAATAACCGTGGAAAGCAGCCCCGGCAGGGGCACGACCTTCCATATCACTCTGCCGCGGATACCCGAACGGCGATACGCGGGCGGCGGGCTTGATTTCGCGGTTTTGAGCGGATCCGGACCATTTGTCGAAAAAATCTTGAATCTAATCGCCGAATCGGGCCACCGCGGCGAAATAACCCCGGATATCAAGAGTCTTAAGCGACTGATAGGGGCAGGATCGATCCGGGCAGTAATAGTCGATATCGATTCGCCGGGAGGCGAGGCCTCGGGCCTTGTCGAGCGATTGCGCACCGAATTCCGAAATTTGCCGATCATACCGGTGACTTCGGACAGTTCACGGGCAAGAGCGTATGAAGCCGTGTGGGACGAAACATTCTGCCTGAAAAACGAGCCTTCCGATCTGGAGCGTTTCAATGCCTTGGTCGGCAAAATCGGCTCCTATGGGATGGAACACAGCCATGTCAAATGAGGATACGGTCGTTTCCATTTTCAATGCGGTTTCGACGAGGGCGCTTCGCATCCTTGCAGCGGACTATTTTGCACTGGTCATATTCGATCCCGACTTCGGGAACGGTCGGTTATTTATCAATAAAAGGCCCGATGATCTAAAGGTCGAAGAATTACTGGGCGAAATCGGCGCGGCCGCCCGGGAGTTTTGCTTAGGCGACAAGATGCGGCGTGAGGCCGACGGAATACCGCTCACTTTCGATAAGGATGATTTTCCACCGGTCGCGGCTTTTCGCAGGAGACTCGGTTGCCGCAAAGTGCTGGCGGTTCCATGCGACATCGAATCGTATGGCTGCGGTTTTCTTGTTTGGGCATGGGAGAGAACGCCGCAGGATTATACGGCAAATACTTTTGACAAGGCGGCTCTGATCACCGAGCAGACGGCGCTTTCGCTTAAACTTTCGCTGAAAGAGGCCATTGGCAGAGATTCAAACGCCAAGTTGGCCGCATTGCTTGAACTTGCGACCGCCATCTATTCCTCCCTGAACTACAAGGAGGTGCTGGAGAAGGCGGTTCAACTCTCCATGGATATAGTCGGGGCGGATGGCGGATCGATTTTTATTCTCGATAAGAAAAGCGGTATCCTGTCTCCGCTGGTAACTATCGACCCAAAGCATTCCGAGCAGATCGCCAGGATTCGATTGAAAATCGGCGAAGGACTGACCGGGCTGGTGGCCAAGTCGGGGATGGGGCTGATATCCAATCAAAGTCATGTCGATCCGCGCACCATACAGGTTCCGGGTACTCCCGATGATCCCGAATCATTGATCTGCGCGCCTTTGACTTGGTCGGGTGAGGTCATCGGGGTTATCACGCTGCGTTCGTATCGTTGCAAGGTATTCAAACAGGAGGATCTCGATATACTGACCATATTCGCCCGCCAGACGGCCGATGCGATCGAAAACGCCAAGCTGTACGAGAGCCTCGAAAAAGCCTACCAAGAGCTAGCCAATACGCAGGAACAGCTGATCATGACGGAGAAACTGCGGGCTTTGGGCGAAATGGCCGGCGGTGTGGCGCACGATTTCAACAACATTCTCGGCACGATCCTCGGACGGACCCAGCTTCTGCTTCGCGTGGTCAAAGACGATCGGATCGCCGAACATTTGAGGCAAATCGAGAAAGTAACGTTGGCGGGCGCCAAGACGGTTCAGCGGATGCAGAATTTCACCCGGGTATCATCGGGCGGCGCATACGAGACGATTGATTTGGTGCGGGTCATTCAGGATTCGATCGAAATGACCCGACCGCGCTGGAAAGACGAATGCCAGAAAGTGGGAACGATAATAGAACTGCGCTACGAGCATGATTCCCGTTTGCCGGTTCTGGGAAACTCTTCCGAATTGATCGAGGCATTTTCCAATCTTATTTTGAACTCGGTGGATGCCCTGCCCAAAGGTGGAGTTATCAATATCGAAGCGTTCAGCCGGGAGCAAAACGCCGTGATCCGGATCGAGGACAACGGTATAGGAATGGATGAGGCCACTCTCAAGCGCATTTTCTTCCCCTTCTTCACCACGAAAGGAAAGCAGGGAACGGGCATGGGAATGTCAGTGGCCTACGGCGTAATCGGCCGACACAAGGGGGAGATCGACGTTAGCTCCAAAGTCGGCCTGGGGACGACGATCGTAATCACCTTACCGCTAGCCAAGGAGATAGCCCGGGAGGAAAGCCAGCCGCCGGCGGCCCGGGAAGTGCGCAAGGCGCGCATTCTGCTGATCGACGATGACGATAATATCAGGAACGTCATTTCCGATATGCTCGAATATATGGGGCATCAGGTATCTTCGGCGTCCGCCGGCGATCGCGGCGTAGAACTATTCCGGCAGCAGCCTTTCGACCTCGTTATAACCGATTTGGGCATGCCCGGTTTGAGCGGCTGGGAGGTGACCCGGATATGCAAGGAAATCCGCCCCGAAATTCCCGTTGTCATGATTTCCGGGTGGGGGAATCAGATCGACGAGGAGACCGCGGCCAAAGGCATGCTCGATGCGGTATTGGCGAAGCCGTTCGAAATGGGGAAAATAAAATTGCTGCTCGATTCCGTTCTGTCCGGGTCGGCCGGTGCGGCCGACAAGAATGTCTCCAGTCCTGCTTGATTACGAATCAATCTCGATTGATTGACGGCAAAAAGCGGTTGACTTTTGGATTGTGCCGCCTAAAATTGCCCCTATGACCCAATTCGAACAAGCCCTGCAGAGATATAAGGCTCTCGTCAACGAATTTATCTTTGCCAACCTGCCCAGCGGACATGAGATCCCCGAGATAGGCAGCCTGTACGAAATGATGAAGGACTACCCGAGCCGAATCGGCAAAGGTCTGAGGCCCTCGATTTTGTTGATTTTCTGCCGTGCTTTCGGCGGCTCGGAGGAAAAGGCGATCAACACCGCCGCCGCCCTCGAATTGTTTCAGAACTGGATAGTGATCCACGACGATATCGAGGACGGTTCGGAACTACGGAGGGGTCAGCCAGCGCTTCATGTCAAATACGGTATCCCGCTTGCCCTGAATGCCGGCGATGCGCTGGCTGGCAAGATGTGGGAATTTTTGGCCAACAACAGGAAAGTGATCGGGGATCAACGCGCCCTCGACGTGATCGAGCAGTTTTTGCATATGTATAACGAGACCACCGCCGGACAGCATATCGAATTGTCGTGGGTGAAAAACAGGCGCTGGGATCTCACGCGCCAAGATTATTTCAATATGTGCCGGCGAAAAACGGCTTGGTATACCTGCATAACGCCGGCCTGGACCGGGGCGCTGATAGCCGGCGCCGACGGCAAACACAGGGAGACGATTTTCAAGTTCGGAACCGAAGTCGGCGTAGCTTTCCAGATTCAGGACGACGTCCTCAATCTTGCCGGCGATGAAAAAAAATACGGCAAGGAGATTCTCGGCGATCTCTGGGAAGGAAAACGGACGCTGATCACGATCGATCTCATGGAAAAAGCATCGCCGGAAGAAAAGCGGTTTCTGACCAGAACGCTCGACATGCCCCGCCACGAAAAAAGCGGCACGGATATCAACGAGATGATGAAAATGATCCGGCGCTACGGTTCGATCGAGAGCGCAATCAAGACTTCGGTTGAGCTGGCGACCAACGCGCGGGCTATTTTCGCGGACATCGAAAAGGATATAGATCGGCAGCAATGCGTGATAATCAATGAGATGACCGAGTTCATGATAAATCGGACTTTTTGACCCCGGCGTTTTTCCCCGACCAGACCCGCCCATACCCGGATCGTTATGGAATCACCGATAGCGGCAAAATCGACCAAGAAGCAATTCATAAAAAGAATGTTCGAGGATATCAGCGAACGCTATGATCTGCTCAATCGGGTGATTTCGTTCGGCCTCGACGGTGTTTTCCGAAAGCGGGCGATAAAACCTCATAAGGGCGATTCGCTGGTGCTCGATATCTGCGCCGGAACGGGAGACATGGCCAAGGCGCTGCTTGAAGCGGACGGTTTCGCCGGTGCGGTCGTGCTGGCGGATTTATCTCCCAGGATGCTTCGGATCGCGATCGATAAGCTCGGGCGGATCAAATCAAAGAATAAAGGGGCGTTTTTTTTTGTAATCGCCGATGCCGATCATTTGCCGTTCAAGCTGGCGGTTTTCGACGGAGTGGTCAGCGGATTTTCGCTGAGAAATCTGAGCCGGTTGGAAAATTTCGCCCTTGAATTGAATTCCGTTCTGCGGAGCGGTGGCGGAGTGTCGCTTCTCGACGTAGCCCATCCGCGAAGGAAGCTTTATGCCCGTTTGTTCCATATCTATTTCTATAAGATGATACCGCTTTTGTCCCGGTTGTTCACGCGGAAAAAATATGCCTATAAATATCTGCCGGCGTCGCTGCGGGTTTTTTATTCACAGCCGGAAGTGCTGCGGCGGCTGAGCCAAGGCGATTTGAAAGGCAGCTACGAAGATCTGCTGGGCGGGATAGCGGCGATTTATAGGCTTGGTAAACGATGACGCTTTGGGGTTTTGTCGCGCTGCGGCGGTTTGCCTTGCCGATTGCTCTGGCGGCGCTGCTGGCGTTTTCCTGTTCGCAAAAAAAGGAATCGCCCCAGCCGCCGCAATCGGAAATCGTCGTCGAGTGGATAATCGACGGCGATACTTTCATAATGTCCGACGGTTCCAAAATCCGCATATCGGGAATCGACACTCCGGAGCAGGGAGAAAGTCTTTGTGCCGCCGCCGGGGCGTTTCTAAGCGACCTCATTTTGAACAAACAAGTTACTATCAAGCGATTGGCGGGAGGGGACCGTTACGGCCGCCTGCTGGCGGAGGTTTTTGTCGATACGATCGATGTCGGTGCCAGGATTTTGCGGGCCGGGCTGGGATATTTGTATTTATTCGATGATAACGTCTATTTGCGCGATCGTTATCTTAAGATGCAGATATCGGCAATGGATGAGCATCGGGGGATCTGGTCGCTGCCGCCACCGCAGGCGGAAGACTTTTATTGCCAAGTCAAAGGCTCGTTTCGATTTCATCGTCCCCTTTGCACTTCCATAAAAAACGTCCAGCGGCGCAAAATGAAGACGTTCAAAAATCGCGACGAGGCCCTGCGCCGGGGTCTTTCGCCCTGCCGCAACTGCAAACCCTGAAAACCATTTAAGAGCCGCCCTGAAACTGCCGATATATGCCATACAGGTGAAAATATGCCTTCAGTTTTGGTAATTGAGGACAAAGACAGCATGCAGAAAATGCTGGCGGCCACGCTCGAATCCGAGGGGTATGAGGTCGAGGCGGTCAGCGACGGCAAAGCCGGGCTGGAGAAGGTCAAAGAAAAGCGGTTTGATGTCATTTTGACGGACTTGAAGCTTCCCTCTCTCGATGGAATCGAAGTTTTGTCTCAGGTCAAGGAGCATGACCCCGAGGCTCCGGTTATAGTCATGACGGCTTTTGGCACGATCGAGACGGCCGTGGAAGCCATGCGGCTGGGGGCATTCGATTTTTTGACCAAACCGTTCGATACGGATCATCTTTCCGTGATTATCAAAAGGGCGCTCGAAAACCGCCGGCTGGTCGCCGAAAACAGCTTGCTGCGGGAAGAACTTAGTCACGGATTCGGGGAAATCATCGGGGTTTCTGAGAAGATAAAGGAAGTTTCCGGTCTTGTTCGCAAGGTGGCCGAATCGGATACGACGGTTCTTTTTCTTGGGGAATCGGGGACCGGCAAGGAGCTTTTCGCCCGGGCCATACATCAATTATCCAATCGCAAAAAAGGTCCCTATGTGACAATAAATTGCGCCGCCATCCCCCACGAATTGCTCGAAAACGAGTTATTCGGTTCCGAGAAAGGAGCTTATACCGGGTCGGTGGCCCGCAAGATGGGAAAATTCGAAATCGCCAATGGGGGTTCGATTTTCCTTGACGAGGTGGGCGACCTCGATATCGCCCTTCAGGCCAAGCTGCTACGGGTGTTGCAGGAAAAGAATTTTGAACGGCTGGGGGGAACGAAGATCATCTCGGTTGATGTCCGTGTGATCGCTGCCTCGAACGTCGATCTTAAAGAGGCGATAGCCTCGAAAAAATTCAGGGAAGACCTGTATTATCGGCTTTCGGTGTTTCCCATAACAATCCCGCCTTTGCGCGAGCGCCCCGAAGACATCCCCCATCTGGCGGCTTATTTTATCGAAAAGTATTGTCGGGAAATGAACAAGAAGACCAAGAAGCTTTCGAAAGATTCGCTGGCGTTGCTTGAAAAATATAACTGGCCGGGAAACGTCCGGGAATTGGAAAACACGATCGAAAGAGCGATAATTTTGTGCAGCGGCAACATAATAACCCCTGAACATCTGGCGATCAGGTTGCCCTCGACGGCGGAGATCAGGCTGCGCGAGGGGGCCGGCCTGAAAGAGGTGGGCGCTTGGGCGCAATCCGAGGCCGAAAAGGGACTTATCAAGAGGGTGTTGGCGCAAACGCGGGGCAATAAACGCAAGGCGGCGGAGATTCTGAAAGTGGATTATACCACTTTGTTTGAAAAAATAAAAAAATACGGCTTGCAGGAAAAGGAACCGGCTGGGCAGGCAACGCCGTAGCCTCGTTGTTGTCCCCTAATTTATTATCGATTTTTAACTTAAAAAACGCTTGACATATTTTCCAAAAAAGGTATAATATTTACATAATTGGTAGTACTTTATCCCGATCTGTGGTCGGGATTAGGGGTTTAGCTGCGAAAGAGTCTTTTGTTTAACTTTAACCAAAAGGAGCCTATCATGAAGAGGTTGGTTTTTATTGCGGCCGGGCTTGTGCTGTTGATGGCTTATGGGGCATTCGCCCAGGATCCGGGCATTCGCGACACGGTCATCATCGACACGGTAAACGTGGATTTGCTGCCGGGTGGGGGAACCCGTTACATCCATGTATATTTCGTCACCGATGATTCGATCATGTTCGTGAATCTTCCGATTACTTGGACTTCCAGCGATAACCTGATTATCCCCGGGCACACCGTTTGGCGCGAGGTTTTCACGCAGTGGGATGAACGCTACGATACGCTTCTGGTTGCCCAAAGATTGCTGAGGCAGGTTGCTTGGGCGGATATAGGCGGAGCAGATAACCCGCCGCTTTTTACTAACGGCCAGCGGCTTTGGGGGATGGACCTGCGGTTTGTTATTTTCCCCGGTGCGGTGCCGCAGTTCGTGTGGGTCGATACGGTTCGTGATCCGATCAACGGGTCGATCGATTTCGGCGGCCCCAACGGCAATTGGTCGTTCAGACCCGTGGTCAAGAAAGGATATTTAAGATACGGAGGCGCCACCGGTATCGGCGATACGCCGACGGCATTGCCGACCGAGATCGCCCTTATGCAGAATTATCCGAACCCGTTCAATCCGGAGACCAATATAGAGTTCCGGTTGCCGACGGCGGCTCATGTGACGTTGGAAGTCTACAATTTGCTCGGGCAGAGAGTAACCACGCTGGTTTCGGAGTATCGCGAGGCGGGGTATCATACGGTGCGCTGGAACGGGACCAACGAGGCGGGGGATCTGGTGCCGTCCGGGGTTTATTTTTACCGGATGACATCGGGTGATTTCGTCAAGACCAACAAGATGATAATGCTTCGTTAGTGGCGGAAGCGGAGCGTTTGTTGAATTAGCAGTCCGGCGATTGCAATCAACCTCTACACCACGTCGAATGCGGCGTGGTGTTTTTTTTCGATTAATGTTGACAAACTTCCGGATCCGGCAATAAAATGACATTATCAGACTTTAGGATAGAATGTATCGCAGGAAGCGGACGGAACGAAGGGCGCCGTTAAGGCTTTTGGGAGGGAGCCATAAAATGAATAAAGCGACGTGCATACTGGCAGGAATCGTTATTGGAGCTGCTATGGCGGCCAACGCTCAGGATCCGGGCGCCCGAGACAGCGTCATAATAGATACGGTCAACGCCGCCTACATGCCGAACGGCGGGACGGTTTTCGTGCATGTTTGGTTCGTGACCGATGACTCGATCGTATGGGTCAATCTGCCCTTGAGCTGGACGTCATCGGACGGCATGATCTTTCCCGGGCGCACCGTCTGGCGGGAGACGTTCACCCAATGGGATGATTGTTACGATACTCTTCTGCAGGATCGGAGATTGCTCAGGCAGATAGCTTTTTCGGATATCGGGGGCGAGGACAATCCACCGCTGCTTACCGACGGCCAGCGGTTATGGGGGATGGATCTGCGGTTTATAATCCTCCCCGGGGCTGATTCAAGGCAGTTCGTGGCGATAGATACCACCGTCGATCCGATCAATGGGCCGATTGATTTCGGGGGACCTCATGGATGGTATTCATTCATGCCCGCTTTCAGAAGCGGGTTCATAAGATATGATTTTCAGGTTGGAATTGATCGTGAACATGCGGAGGTGCCGGCGGAGTTCGCCTTAGGTCGGAATTACCCCAATCCTTTCAATCCGGAGACCATTATCGAATTCCAGTTGCCGATATCTTGCCGGGTGGCTCTGGAAATATATAACCTTTTGGGGCAGAAGGTAATAA
>Ga0209101_1001499_pt1 | contig 17132 bp, 16 predicted proteins | sample ConPoolayeCmetaG_FD_185481 | JGI IMG/M metagenome (GOLD analysis project Ga0209101, IMG submission 185481) | Hot spring microbial mat communities from California, USA to study Microbial Dark Matter (Phase II) - Cone Pool mat layer C metaG... ...
CCAGGCAGCGTTGACCCGCTTCCTCGACGATGTCGCCACCCTGGTTCCGGCCTGGGGAGCGGTACGAGTCGACTGGAGAGACCTCGAGAACGCGGCGTGGGAGGCCACGTTCCGGGCGCATCATCGGCCGCTCCTCGTCGGCAAGCGCCTGCTGGTCGCCCCTCCCTGGGCCATACCCGCGCGCGACGATCGCCTCGTCCTCGTCGTGGATCCCGGCATGGCGTTCGGGACTGGTCAGCATGCGACGACCCGCAGCTGTCTCGAAGAGATCGAGAGCCTCGTCGAGCAGGGAGCTGTGGGGTCGGCGCTGGACGTGGGCACCGGATCGGGGATCCTGGCGACCGCCCTGGCCCGGCTCGGCGTCGGGCATGTCGTCGCGCTCGATGTCGATTCGGCCGTCCTGGAGGTGGCTCGCGCGACCTTCGTGCGGAACGAGGTCCCCTGGATCCGCCTGCTCGGAGGCACAGCCAGCGCGATCCGCGGCACCTTCGACCTCGTCGTGGCCAATCTGCTCGCGGATACGCTGACCGTCGAAGCGCCGGTGTTGGCAGACCGGGTGGCCCCGGCAGGGACGCTGGTCCTCTCGGGGATCCTGGACCGCCAGGCGAGACACGTCGCGGCAGCGTATCCAGGATGGGTGGTGACCGCCGTGCGAGAAGACGGCCCCTGGCACACCCTTCGCCTCCAACGGAGGCCGTAGTGCTCCGGCTCTTCGTCGATCGGCAGATCGTGCCCGGCGACACCGTCCGGATCGCAGGTCCGGACCTGCGTCACGTCCAGGTGCTGCGCCTGAGCCCCGGGGCCGAGCTGCGGCTCGTCGACGCAGCCGGCCTCGAGCACGAAGCGACGCTCCTCGCCGTCACGGCGCTCGAGGCCGTGGCCCGAGCGGATCGCGCCCATGCGCCCCACACCGAGTCGGCGCTCGATCTGGTCCTCGCGCCAGCACTGCTCAAGGCGCCCAGGATGGACCTTGTCATCGAGAAAGCGACAGAGCTGGGGGTCCAGCGAATCGTCCCGGTGGAGACGCGACACGCCGTGGCGCGAGGAGCCCATCTCGAGCGCTGGCAGCGGATTGCGCGCGCGGCGGCCAGCCAGTCGGGGCGCACCCGACTGCCGATCATCGAGCCGCCGCAGCCCATCGCGCGAGTGCTCGGGCTGCCGTGGCCCGGCCTGCGACTGCTCGCCGACGAGCGCGAGCGCGGCACCCGCTTCAGCGACCTGTTCCAGGCGACCGCAAGCGTCATCGCCCTCATCGGCCCCGAGGGGGGGCTCGCACCGGACGAAGCCGCGGCCGCTCGCGCCCACGGCTTTCTTCCCGTCAGCCTCGGCCCCCGCATCTTGCGTGCAGAGACGGCCGCGATCGTCGTGGCCGCGCATTGCCAGCGCCAGTGGGGAGACGGCTGAGTGGCAGCCGACCCGATGGTTCCTGCCCGGGGGCTGAGGTAGGGAGCCCCGATGGCCTCGAGAACCTTACGCCTGCTCTACGTCATGGACCCGATGTCCAAGGTCCTGGTCGACAAGGACACGACCTTTGCTTTCCAGCTCGAGGGGCAGCAGCGAGGGCACGCCCAGTGGCATTGCGAGCTCCAGGACCTGTTCATCCGGGGCGCGACGCCCCACGCCACGGTCCGGCGTCTGGAGGTCGCGCGCGCCACCACCCCCTACCGCCTGACCGAGCTCCGCACGGTTCCGCTGAGCTTCTTCGACGTGATCTTCATCCGCAAGGATCCCCCGTTCGACATGGCGTACTTCTACGCGACCCTCGTGCTCGACCTCGCCGATCCCTGCCGGACCTTTGTCCTGAACGCCCCGCGGGGCCTCCGGGATGCGAACGAGAAGCTGTATGCGCTCCGCTTTCCCGAGGTGATCCCCGAGAGTCTCGTCACGAGCGACATCGACCGGCTCAAGGACTTCCTCGGCCACCTCGGCGGCGAGATGATCATCAAGCCCCTCGATGCCGCGGGCGGCACGGGGGTGCTCCACCTGCGTCGCGAGGACCGCAACCTCAATGCCCTGCTCGAGATGTCGACCTCGGACGGGCGGCGCCTCGTGATGGCGCAGCGCTACCTGCCGGAGGTCCGCCGGGGCGACAAGCGCGTGATCGTCCTCGACGGCGAACCCCTCGGTGCGCTCTGGCGAATTCCCCGCGAAGACGAGCACCGGGGAAACATTCATGTCGGCGGCCGTGTGGCGCAGGCCACCGTCGACGAGCGAGACCGGGAGATCTGCCGCCGGATCGCCCCCCAGCTGCGCGCCGACGGCCTGTGGTTCGTCGGCCTCGACATCATCGGGGGGTGGGTGACAGAGATCAACGTGACAAGCCCCACGGGCGTCCAGGAAATCGACCGGCTGGACGGGACCTGTCTCGAGGGGCGGGTGATGGACTTCGTCGAGGAGCGGGCGAGCCAGCTGAGCCACGCGGCGCCACGGAGCTGACCGCCGCGGCCTGCACGCGCGCCGCGAGCTCGCGCGAGCCGTCACTCGCCGGGCTTGCGCGCCGAGCGCGCCGCCGCTGCCGCGAGGTACTGCTCGACATCGGCACGCCGGACACCCACCCGGCCCTCGCGCGCAACAGGGCGCAGAACTGCCGTGCGGATCAGGCGGCGGATGGTCGCCTCGCCACAGCGCAGCATCCGTCCGAGCTCGTCGAGGCCGACAAGCGCCTCCTCGGCGGTGGGGCTGTCAGCCACGCCCGCCGGCAGCGGGTCCGCCTCGAGCGTCACACCGGGACCGATCCCGGCGAGCAGGCTCGTAGCGTCGAGCGGGATCGGTTCCCGCCGAGGCAGGCTCAAGACCTCCGGCGAGTCGTCGTCGCCCGGCGGTCGTCTCGTGTCAGTTGCCATGCCCCACACCTCCTCCAGCGCCAGCTCTCGGAGTGGCCAGGGACGGGATTGAACCGCCGACACCGCGATTTTCAGTCGCGTGCTCTACCAACTGAGCTACCTGGCCCGAGAGGACGCGAAGAGATAGCGCCTCGGTCGTGAGCGGTCAACGCGCCGCCACCCGACAACCCAACCCACGAGCACCAGGACAACCGCACCGACCTGTGCCACCGTGGTCGTTCCTCCAAGGATCGGATCCGTCGCCACCGGATCGCGCAGCGCCTCGAGAGCGAGCCGACCAAGGCCGAGGCCCACGAGCGCGCGGCACGCGACACGCCCCGGAGGGCCGACGGTCCGCGCGACCCACAGGGCCAGAACGAGATCAAAGGCCGCGGCATACAGCTGGAGAGGGTGGCGAGGCTCAGGCCCCAGCGCGGGCAGGACCACACCCCAGGGAGCAGTCGTTGGCTGCCCGGCACAGCAGCCTGCGAGAAAACATCCGATGCGACCGAGGCCGAGAGCCGCAAGGGCCCCTGGGGCGAGATCGTCGAGCACGAGGACCAGGCGCCGGCGCGCGACCCTCCCCGCCAGGACAGCGACGAGGATCCCCCCGGCGATCCCCCCCATCGATGCCAGGCCGCCGGCCGGTGGTCCGTGAAGCGCCCCATAGAGCAACCACGCGCCCGCGATCGCCCCAGCGGCCACGGGCGGCCCGGCAGCGACGACGAACCCGGGCGCTCGCGCCCGCAGGGCTGCCACCGCGATCCCCACGCACACGGCGAGCACCAGGACGACCGCGTGAGTGGAGACAGCGATGTGGAGGGTGTGCACGCGGAGATGCACCACAGGCAGCATCGAGGCCTCCCGTCTGCAGGTCGCGGACCATCGCTCGTCGTCCCTGGATTCGCACGGCCGGAGCGACCGGGCGCATCCCGAGCGGGATGTCAGCCCGCGGGCTGCAACAGCAGCGCGCAGCGGGGCGTTGCAGCGATGTTACGGCCGCTTGCTCTCGGCCTTCGCGACCGCAGCCTTCGCGGCAGCCTCCTTCATCGCCGCGGTCATGGGAATGCCCGGGACGTTGAGGTGGTCGGCGAAGGCCGCGTCGAAATTCTTGGCAATCTCCGCGGCCGTCAGTCCCCCCTCCTTGTACAGCGCCGCTAGCGGCTTGGGGGTCTGGAAGAGGGTGAAGGCGTAGCCCCGACGGCCGAAGATCTGTCCGTTCACGTGTTTTGCCTGCTCGCTCGCCAGATAGGCCACCAGCGGCCCGTTCAGATCGGGATTCATCTCCGGCGGCACCGGCCGACCTTCCATGCCCGGGATCTGCCCCACCATGCGCGTCATACCCGCCGGGGCGAGACAGTTGGCGGTGATCGAGTACTTGCCCTCGGCATTGCCCTTCATGTGCTCGACGGCAATGACAAAGGTGAGGCCCATGAGGCCCGCCTTGGCTGCGCCGTAGTTCGCCTGCCCGAAGTTCCCACGCAGACCGGCGCTCGACACGATGTTGATGATCCGGCCGTAGCCCTGTTCGCGCATGACCGGGAGCGCATGGCGACAGCAATAGAAACCGCCGTACAGATGCACCTTGAGCACGGCGTCGAAGTCTTCGGGCGACATGTTGACGAGCTGTTTGTCGCGCAGGATGCCGGCGTTGTTCACCAGGACGTCGCAGCGCCCCCACGTATCGAGGGCCGTCTTGACGATGCGGCCCGCGCTCTCGAACTCGGCGACACTGTCGTAACTCGGAACGGCCTCGCTGCCGAGGGCAGCGATCTCCTGGCACACCTGGGTCGCGGGGTCGGCATCGCTCCCCCGGCCATCGGGCGCACAGCCGACATCGTTCACCACGACCCGCGCGCCCTCCCGGGCGAGGGCCAGCGCGATCCCGCGCCCGATGCCTCGGCCCGCTCCGGTCACGACCGCCACTTTGCCCTCGAGCAACCTGGTCATGGCAGCGGCGGCTAACACGCGAGACTCGAGAGTGTCAACGAGCGTTCGCTCGAATGGTCGTCTCGAGTTGCGCGGGCGTGACCCGCGCTGGAAGAATCAGCGGGATGGAGGACCGTCTCGTCTTCCTCATCGGTGCCCCACGGTCGGGCACGACGCTGCTCGCCCGCATGCTGGCGGCACACTCGCTCATCCACGGTCGGGCGGAGCCTCATCTGCTCACCCCCCTCGCTCACCTGGGATACTATGGCAGCGTCCAGAAGGCGCCGTACGACCCCTTCAACGTCCAGCAGGCGATCCACGAGATCGTGGCCGAGATCCCGGCTGGCGAAGCCGGCTACCTGGCGGCCTTACGCGCCTACGCCGACGCGATGTACGCGCAACTCATGGCGGCCGCACCGCCAGGCAAGCGGTTGTTCCTCGACAAGACTCCCGCCTACGCGCTGGTGCTCCCGTTCCTCGTGAAGCTCTATCCGGGCGCCAGGTATGTCGTGCTGACACGCCATCCGCTGGCGGTGCTGAGCTCGTACGTGGAGTCCTTCTTCGACGGCGATTACCGCGTCGCCCTGGCGCACAACCCGATCCTCGCTCGCTACGTCCCCGCCCTGGCCGACTTCGTTCGTCGCCGGCCCGTCTCGCTGGTATGGGTCAAGTACGAGGAGCTGGTGCGCGACCCGGAGACGCACTTCCGTCGGGTCTGCGACTACCTCGGCATCCCCTTCGAGGAGGCGGCCATTCGCTACGGAGAACGCGGCGAGGAGTTCAAGGGTCTCGGCGATCCCATCGGCGTCCGACAGCACACCGAGCCGGTAGCGACCTCGGTCAGCACATGGGCGAGCAAGATTGCTTCGAACCCCGACACGCTCCGCGTCGTCTCCCGGGTGATCGACGGCCTCGACGACGCCGATCTCGACACGCTCGGCTATTCCCGGTCCACGATCGTCGCACAACTCGAAGCCGCACGCGGCGGCCCCGTCCCTGTGCGGACCAAGGCGCCCTTACGCTACCGGCTCGAGCGCAAGCTTCTCGTGGCGCTGCGCCGGAACATCCATCACAACGTCCTGGGGCGCCAGCTCAAACGCGTGCGCTTCGCGCTGGATGTGATCCTGCGCGAATGAGCCAGGCGCGCGGCGGGCGCCTCGCGAGCGAGCCGCGCGCCTGCCCGTCGGGTCACCAGCTACGACGGCCTCCGCCGAATCCCCCGCGACCGCGCTCGCCAGCGCCCCCGTAGCCGGTGCCTCCCCGGGGACGGTCGCTCGTCCGCCGCTCGCCAACGCCCCCGCCGCTGCTGCGGGGCCGATCCTGTGCTTCGGACACGTTCAGCTTGCGGCCAGCGAGCTCCCGGCCGTTGAGCATCTGAATCGCCTGCTCGGCTTCCGCCTGCGAGGCCATCTCGACGAAGCCGAAGCCGCGCGAACGCCCCGTCGCACGATCGGTCACGACGGCCGCCGACTCGCAGGTTCCAGCCTGCGCGAAATGCGCGGCCAGGTCGTCGCTCGTGGTGCTGAACGCGAGATTGCCGACGAAAAGCTTCTTGCCCACTCTCTACTCTCCTCTTCGGGGCGGCCTCTCGGTCACGCCCGCTCCATGGTCTCGGTTGCCTGGGCGAAGAAGCCGGCCGCCAGTCTCGCGCGGGCGCCTCGGATTTCGCACAAACAATGAGGACGGTTGACGCGCGAAGACTTCCCGCTTTCGGCCTGGGTGTCAACCGGGCCTTTCCCCGGCACGGCGCCCGGTGCTAGCGAGAGTCGATGTCGTCTGCCCTGACTGCTCTGTCGCTCACGACGCTCTGCGAGTGGCTCCGTACGCGCCGCGTCTCGGCCGTCGAGCTGATGCATGCCGTGCATGCGCGCATCGAGGAGACGCACGGCGCCCTGAACGCCATCTGCTCGCGCCGGCCGCTCGACGCATGCCTGGAGGACGCACGCGCAGCCGATGCGCGCCTCGCCGGCGGCGAAGCGCGGCCCCTCGAGGGCATCCCGCTCGGCGTCAAGGAGCTCGAGGACGCTGCCGGCCTCCCCTCGACCGAAGGATCGCTGCTGTTCAAGGAGCGCCTCGCCACCGAGGATTCAGTGCAGGTGGCCCGATTGCGGGCCGCGGGGGCCATCGTCGTCGCCAAGACGAACGCCCCGGAATTCGGCGCGCCCGCCCTGACCAAGAATCGGGTCTACGGCGTCACGCGCTCCCCGTGGGATCTTCGGCTCACCCCGGGCGGGTCCTCCGGGGGCTCCTCGGCGGCCCTCGCTGGCGGTGTCTTGCCCCTGGTGACCGCCAGCGACGGCGGCGGTTCCATTCGCATTCCCGCGAGCTTCACGGGAACGTTCGGCCTCAAACCGTCGTGGGGCCGGGTCGCGCGTTCCCACGGCGAGCAGTGGGAGTACGGCTGCACCGCGGTCTACGGGCCGCTCACCCGCACGGTGGCCGACGCGGCGCTGTTGCTCGACCTGACCGTCGGTCCGCACCCGATGGATCCGCACAGCCTGCCGCATCCCGGATTCTCCTATCTCGAGCGCCTGCGCGACGAGGCGCTTCCGCGGCTGCGCATCGGCTACGCGCCAGATCTCGGGTATGCCGTCGTCCAGTCGGACGTGGCTGCGGTCGTGGAAGAGGCGGTGCGCGTACTCGAGTCGCTCGGACACGGCGTCGCACCGATCCCCGATGGCCCTCCCGAGCTCGGTCAAGCGTGGGGGCTGCTCGGAGCGTTTCTCAACGCCGCGCGCCTTCACCAGCACTGGGATGGCCGCGAGCACCTCGTGGGGCGCAGCCTGCTGGCAGCGTTCAAGACCGGCTGGGAGATGACGCCCGAGCGCTTCGGCGAGCTTGCCACGGCCCGACAACGCCTCGTCGCCTGGACAGCCAGTGTCTTCGAGCGCGTCGATCTGCTCGTGACCCCGACGGTGCCCTTCGACCCCTTCCCTGCGGCGGGCCCGTATCCGCGCGAGACCGAGGGGCGGCCCCAGCCATGGTCGAACGTGGGATCGTTCACCATCCCCTTCAACCTGTCGTGGCATCCGGCAGCCAGCGTCCGCGCGGGCCTGTCTCGGGCCGGCCTGCCCGTGGGCATGCAGATCGTCGGCCCGAGACATCGCGACGACCTCGTGCTGCAGGTCGCCCAGGCCTTCGAGCGCGAACGCCCCTGGCACCCGCAGTGGCCCCTGTCCTGGACACCGTTGCCGCGCGAGACCTCGTGAGAGCCGATGGCCGTCTGCGCTGGCAAGGCGAACGCCCGTTCGCTAGAGACTCGCTGGCCCGAGGGCCGACATCACCGAGGGGGATCGCCATGACCGACGAGGAGCTCGAAGCGAAGGTAAAGGCCATGACCTTCTGGAGTGGCAAGAACTCGATGACCATCGAGGACTTGGCCACCGTCCAGCCTGGGCTTGCGCGCATCATGCCGGAAATCGGCATGCGGACCTGGAAGCTCTACTACGCTGCCAAGGCGGGCAACTGGCCCATGGCCAGGTTCCAGTACAAGGAGACCAAGGGCCTCTTCGAATTGGGCGCCTTCATGCGTCCCAAGCACGAAGCCGCCATCAATCAATACCTTGCCGAAAACTGGCAGACCCTGGAGGCTCCCCTCGAGGCCCAGGATTTCGCCGCCTTCGACCAAGCCTTTCACGCCTGTATCGACGCGGCGAACGCCTGGCACGAGCAGAAGGACAAACCCTACATCCGCTGGAAACTGCCGGACTCCCCCCCACCCGATCTCGACCTCACCCCGCGGGCCTCGGCGAAGGGGTGAGCCGCTCGGGCCGCTGCGCGCTTGTCAACGGAACCAGTCGCGCAGCGTCTGGCGCTCGAGGCGCCCGAGCGTCGCCTTGACGGCCGCGATGCTCTCGGGGTCGCGCCAGGTGCATGCCTGGGCGGTCAGCTCGAGCAGTCGATTCCATTCGGCGTTGAGCGCCTCCTCGCCGATGCTGGTGTCGACGGCTGACACCTTCGCGGCCCGGACGCGGTGAGCGGAGCGACCACCGCGCTGCATATCGGGGCGAATGAAGGGTAACACTCTTCCTCGGGTCTCGCTGTTTCGACGCTCCATCGATCGTTCAGCCTCCCCGTCGCGAAATCACGGACGACGGCTACCTTAACGCGGTGGCGTGGCCGTTGTCACTATCCACCACCGAATACCGCTGGCTCAGCGCAGGGACCGGAAGGCTGCCCGCACGTCTTCGACCAGCGCGACGGGCTCTTCCAGGGCGGCGAAGTGCCCGCCGGCGGGGAAACGTGTCCAGCGGCTGACAGCATACATCCGTTCCACCCATGCCCGCGGCGGCTTCACGATCTCGGCGGGAAAGATGGCGCAGGCCGTTGGCACGTCCACGCGCAGCCCGGTCGGGGGGAACTTTCCGGCGTGGACCATCTCGTAGTAGAGGCGCGCGGACGAGGTCGCCGTTTCGGTCACCCAGTAGAGCATCACGTTCGTCAGGAGCTCGTCCTTCGTGAAGCGCCGCTCGAGCTCGCCCCCGCAGTCGCTCCAGGTCCGGAACTTCTCGACGATCCATGCCGCCAGTCCCGCCGGAGAGTCGTTGAGCGCGTAGCCCAGCGTCTGCGGCTTCGTCCCCTGGATGCGCTGGTAGCCCGTCTCCTCCGCGAGAAAGCGCTGCATCGGCATCAGGTCCGCGACCTCGTCCTGGTCGAGGCCTGCGAGAGGATTCTGCGGGTCGGGGGGGAAGGCGATGACCATGTTGAGATGGATGCCGACGACACGGTCCGCGTGGTTCGCACCGAGATAGGTGCTCACCATCGCTCCCCAGTCCCCTCCCTGAGCGCCAAAGCGCTGGTAGCCGAGACCCGCCATCAGCTCGACCCACAGGGCAGCGATGCGTTCGGCGTCCATGCCGGGGAATCGCGGCCGCTCGGAAAAGCCATATCCGGGCATCGAGGGACAGACGAGGTCGAAGGCATCCCCCGGATCGCCGCCATGAGCAGCCGGATCGGTGAGGGGGCCGATGATCTTGACGAACTCGGCGACCGATCCAGGCCAGCCGTGGGTCATCACGAGCGGCAGCGGCCGCGGCCCCTTGCCGCGCACGTGGATGAAATGGATCCACAGATCGCCGACCCGCGCGCGAAATTGCGGGAAACGGTTCAAGTGGGCCTCTGCCGCACGCCAGTCGTAGCGGTCGCGCCAGTACGCGACCAGCTCGCGGAGATAGGCGAGATTCGTTCCGTAGGTCCAGCCGGCGTCGACGATCTCGTCCGGAAATCGTGTGCGCGCCAGGCGCTCGCGCAGGTCGGCCAGCACGGTGTCCGGGACCGCAATGCGGAAAGGCTCGACGTCCATGCGCGGCCGATAGCACGAGCCGGCGCTTGCGGTCACGGCGTCCCGGAACGGGCCCGAGCCTTGCTCGTCGACACGAAAGCCCCTAAAGGCGACGTGAAGCGACTCCAGCGATTCGGTCGGGTGTTCGCCCGTTGACCGCGCACTGGTCGTGACGGGATGCGGGGGAAGGCCCAGGGAGGTTTCTCGTGCATAGACATCCTCGCATCCTCGTCTGGATCGTCCTGACCGTTGCTGCGCCGGCGTGGGGTGCGTCGCTGCGCAGCACGTTGGGCTCCGCCTCCGAGCTGGTCGGGATCAGCGGCGGAAGCGCCTTCGATGCCCTCGCGCGCGTGATCGCCAACACGGCGGCCCGCAGTCTTCCCGTCATCTCGGCCTCGGCGGGCATCACGTACCGCTACAATGCCGATCTCGACGTCTTCGAGCGCAGCTCGCAGACCCTGGGCCCGATCTTCCTCGAGCGAGCCGATACCCTCGGGCGCAACAAGCTCAACGTCAACCTGAGCTACCAGTTCGTGCAGTTCGACGAGTACGATGGCGAGGACCTCGGCGACCTCGAGTCGCCCAATCCGATCGTGCTCAAGGACGTCACGGGCGGCACGGTGGTCGGATTGACCGCCACGCGCCTGCAGTACCGGCTCGGCATCCGGAACTACATCGCCGCGCTGAGCCTGACCTACGGCATTCTCGACGAGTTCGACGTCAACCTGCTGCTGCCGGTCATCGCCACCGACTTCGACGTAGGCGTCTCCGCCCGTACGGTGGCGACGGCGGGGCCCGACGGCGTCTTCTCCGCGGCGCCGGCCGCACCGCTCAGCGGGCAGACCGGGGCACACACCACCGGCGTCGGCGACATCCTCGCGCGCTTCAAGTATCGTCTCCCCGATCGGGGACGGCTTCGGAGCGCGGCCGGCCTCCAGTTCCGCATCCCGAGCGGCGACGAGGACGAATTCCAGGGCACGGGCGACGTCGAAGTGTCGCCAGCACTCTACGCAGGGGCGGTCTTCTGGGATCGGCTTTCCACCTACGGCAACCTCGTCGTCGACCTGAACGCGAGCGATGTCGCGCGGTCGCAGATTCGCTGGGGGCTCGGCGCCGACGTGGATGTGACGCCGCGGATCAACTTCGCCCTCGCCTTCCTGGCGCGTCACGAGCTCGACGCACCGGTGGACAGCGGCGAGACGGATTTCCTGCATCTCACGCCCGGCGGGCTGGCGGAGGAGCCCTTGCTGGGCATCGACTTCGACCGGAGCGATTACTTCGACCTGAGCTTCGGCTGCCGGGTCGTCTTGTGGCGAGACATCATGCTGTTCGCGAATGGCATCGTCGCGCTCAACGACAGCGGTCTGCGCAACGGCACGATCGTCCCGACCGTCGGGCTCGAGGGCACTTTCTGATCGCACCCTGCCGCGGCGCGCCTCAGCGGGCGCGCGGGAGACCCAACACTCGCTCGGCGATGATGTTCCGCTGGACCTCCGAGGTGCCAGCGGCGATGGTTCGCCCCCGCGCGTAGAGATACAGATACGGCCACTGGCCGTCCGCCAGCGCATGCCGGGACCCGCGCATCAAGAGGCCATGCGGACCGACGATCGCCAGGGCCGTCTCGAGCTGCCGCTGGTACATCTCGCTCCAGAAGAGCTTCTCGATCGATCCCTCGGGGCCGGGCACGCCGCCGCGCAGCGCGCGCGTGAGATTGCGATAGGCCGTGTACTGCATCGCCGTCGAGTCGATCACGGCCGCGGCGAGTCGCTGGCGCAGCACGGGGTCGCCACGCACGGGCCGCCCGTTGCGCTCGTGCCGCCGGGCGAGCGCGATCATCTCGTCCAGCGCTACCCGCGACTGCAGCTGACGGCTGAAGGTCAGTGTCTGGCGCTCGTGCATGAGACAGGTGATCGCGATGTCCCAGCCACCGTCGATTGCGCCGACGACATTGGCGACCGGGACCCGGACCTCGTCGAAGAAGAGCTCGTTGAAATCCTCGTCGCCCGTGATCTGCCGCAGTGGCCGCACGGTGACGCCCGGCGCGTGCATGTCGACCAGCAAGAAGGTGATCCCGCGATGCTTCGGGGCCGCGGGGTCGGTCCGCGCGAGCAGCATGCACCAGTCGGCGTAGCGCGCGAAGCTCGTCCAGACCTTCTGCCCCGTCACGACGAAGTGGGCGCCGTCGCGCACGGCCCGCGTCGCCAACGCGGCCAGGTCGGAGCCCGCGTTCGGCTCGGAAAAGCCCTGACACCAGATCTCGTCGGCCCGCAGGATGGCCTGAAGATGGCGCCGTTTTTGCGCCTCGGTTCCGTGGGCCATCAGCACCGGCCCGCCCATCGTGAGCCCCGCGAGGTTGATGAGCATCGGGGCCTTGGCGCGGGCCATCTCCTCCTGGAAGACAATCTGCTCGATCAACGAGGCACCTCGGCCCCCATACTCCACGGGCCAGGCGATCCCGCACCAGCCTGCCTCATAGAGCCGGCGCTGCCAGCGCTTCCCGTAGGCCACCCATTCCTCGAGGGTCTCCGGCTCGGGCCCCGGAGGGTTGGCCGCGAGCCAGGCGCGGAGTTCGGCGCGAAAGCGCTCTTCTTCGGGCGTGTAGCGCAGATCCATGGCGTCACAAGAGCTGGAGCTGGCTCTCCGGAGCCGCCGGGGGGCGGAAGGCGGCCGTCGAGAGGGGAGGCAAGGGTCGATGCAGGTCGTGGCGCCGCGCGGCCGCCGCGAAGAGCGCTGCGATCTGCGCCGCGTAGGGTCCCTCCCCGCGCTTGCGCGCGCCGAAGCGCGCATCGTTGAGCCGGCCGGCCCGGGTGTCGCGAATCCGTGCGAGCACGCGGGCCCGACGCAGGGGGAGCTGGTCCGCCAGCCACTGCGCGAACACCTGATCGACCGGACGGGGGAGACGGAGCAGCACCCAGCTCGCGCTCCGGCAGCCGGCCTCCCGTGCCGCAGCGAGGATCGCGGGGATCTCGCTGTCGTTGAGACCAGGGATGACCGGCCCGACCACGCATCCGGTCGGGATGCCCGCGCTCGCGAGGGTCTCCAGGGTGGCGAGACGCCGACGGGGCTCTGCGGCGCGAGGCTCCATGCGGCGCGCCAGCTCGGCGTCGAGGGTCGTGATCGATACGCACACGTGCACGGCATGGACGGCGGCGAGCGACGTCAGCAGGTCGAGATCGCGGACCACCAGGGCAGACTTCGTGATGATCGACACCGGGTTGCGACACTCGGCGAGGATCGCCAGACACGCCCGTGTAAGGCACAGGCGCCGTTCGAGCGGCTGGTAGCAGTCGGTGTTCCCCGAAAGGGCGATCGGCTGAGGACGCCAGCGCGGCGAGGCGAGCGTCTGGTGCAAGAGCGCCGGCGCATCCTCCTTGACCACGATCCGCTGCTCGAAATCGAGTCCCGCATCGAACCCCAGATACTCGTGACTGGGGCGCGCGTAACAATACGTGCACCCGTGCTCGCAGCCGCGATAGGGGTTCAGGCTCCAGGTGAAGGGCACGTCCGGAGAATCGTTGCGGGCGAGAATCGTCCGCGAGGCATCCCGGTACCATCGCGTCGCCGCGCGGCCATCGGCCTCCTCCCCGGGGTCGCGCTCGACGTGGACCGCGGCGAAGCGGCTCGGGGGACGCACAAGCGTGCCCCGCGGTCGACGAGGCGGCAGCGGCATGCCCTTCTCCTCTTGCCGATCAGCCCCGGCGGAGCAAGCGGCTCAGGGCAGACAGCTCATGCGCAGTACATCGGGATCCCGACCGGCCGGCCGCAGCGCGACGGCCCGCAGCAGCACTCGGCCACGCGTCGGCACGACGACCGTGACCGGGTCGGTGCAGCGTGGCTCGGGCGGGAGCGGTGCCGGGAACACGACGCGCTGGGCATCGAGACGCTCTCCGCCGAGCCCGGCAACCGCCGCAAGCAATGCCTCCGCGAGCGCGTTCTCCCGCGGTACGCGCAGCATCCATCCCGAAGTGGCGGACGCCGTGCACTCCGCAAGGCGCGGGTCCGTCCGTCCGAAACAGATCCGGACGGCGAGACTGCACGAGCCTGCCGTCGTATCGCCGTCGCACGCCGGATCGCCGTCACGACAGACGAGGCGAGGCGGGGCTTTCCCCGTGCCATTCGGCTTCGCCCCGCCATGGCGGACAAGCCACTCGGCCTGGCAGTCGGTCCGCGGCTCCCCGCCACCGGGAACGTGGAAGGTCTCGTCGCAGGCCGTGGTGTCGATCAGGCACTTTGCCGTGCACGCCAGCGTGCCCCCGGTGAACCCCAGCGCGACGCACGTCGTCTCGCCGAGATCGCTGCCATCGCAGGGCTCTCGCCCGTCGATCGCGTCGTTGCCACAGCGCGTACACTGCCGGGTATCGTAGTGACACTGCAGACAGCGCAGCCTGCCCCGCGCGAATCCGAGCGAGGTGCAGGTGGCGCCGCCGAGCCTCGTGCCATCGCACTGCTCGCCCTGCGAGATGGCCCCATCGCCACACAAGGTGGCGAGCGTCGTCGTCTGGCCGGTGTTGCTTTCGGGTGTCGGCTCGAGCTGCCCTGTCCAGTCCTGACGGATCACGCCGCTCAGCCCCGTGCGCTGGAGTGCGCGATTGTCCGGTGTCAGCCGCGTGGGCCGTCCGAGGCCAAAGGTGGGGCCGCGAAACTCACCCCAGGCGAGGCAGTCGACGATCCGCACGCTTCCCTGGGCATCGAGGATCTGCCAGCAGACGCGTCCGCCGGCGCTCCGGAGCAAGCCAACGGGAAGGACGAAATCCGGGGTCACTCCCGCGATCGACGCGAGGCGGGACGTCGCCACCAGAATCTTGGCACCCTGCACTCCGCGGCTCAGGTCGCGCGTCAGGGTGAAAAACCGCCGTCCTTCGACGCTCGCGCTCGCATCGTCGAACACCAGCTCCGCGCGGTTTCCCACCCGGTGCTGCCCATCGGCCAGCATGCGCAGCTCGACGAACTGCACCGCCTCGTCCCCCTGCCAGCTCCCGAGCACCTCTTCGAGGACGATCTGCTCCTGGGCGCTCGCGACCGTCGCCACGAGCATCCACGCCCCCCACGTCCAGCCGCGTGCCATCCGACCCACCGTTCACCGCCGAGGGAGGGAATGCAAGCCAGAGCTAGCCGAAGTGCATCTCGCGGAGGTCGGGGGCGAGGTGCAGGGGCGCCGCGCACGCCTGCCGGACATCCTCCACGCGCACGCCCGGTGCGATCTCCGCAAGGACGAACCCCTCGGGCGCGACCCGGAAATACCCGAGGTCGGTGACGATCTCCCGCACGCAGCCGCGGGCGGTCGCGGGATAGCTGAGCTCGGGCACCAGCTTCGGTCGCCCCGCGCGGTCTCGCTGATACATGAGAACGATCACGCGCGCGCCGCCAGCTGCAAGGTCCATGGCGCCGCCGATACCGCCGACGCCGCTTTCGGGGACGTTCCAGTTCGCGAGGTCGCCCTGCGGCGTGACCTGAAAGCCCCCGAGGATCACGGTCGTCACCCGGCCCGAGCGCGCCATGGCGAACGAGGTCAGCGAGTCGAAATACGCGGTCTCCTCGGTCGGGGTCACCAGCTGCCCGCTCGCATTGTAGAGATCGATGTCTTCCTCGCCCTCGGGGGGGAAGCCCCCGTACCCGAGAATGCCGTTCTCGGCATGCAGCGTCACGTCGCGGCCGCCGAGGTAGTTCGAGACAAGGGTCGGCAGGCCGAGGCCGAGATTCACGTACTCGCCGTCGTGGAGCAGGGCAGCCGCTCGCATGGCCATGAGGTCGGGCGGCAGACCCACGGCACCGCCTCCGCCCACCGGCCGACCCTCGAACGCCCGTTCCCGACCCGCCATCATGAGGATCTGGCGGACGATGGCGGGATCCCAGTGTTGCGTGGTTCGGACGATCCGGTCGACAAAGATCCCCGGGGTGTGGATCGCCTCGGGGTCGAGCTCTCCCGCGGCAACCACCTCGCGCACTTCTGCGATGGTCGTGCGCGCGGCCATGGCGAAGGCAGGCCCGAAATTGCGGGCGCCACGCCGGTAGACCAGGTTCCCGTGGGGATCCGCCCGGTACGCACAGAGGAAGGCGAAGTCGGCACGCAGGGCTGGCTCGAACAGGTAGAGCCGGCCATCGATCTCGCGCACCTCCTTGCCCTCGGCCACCACCGTGCCCACGCCGACCGGTGTGTACACGCCACCGAGGCCCGCCCCCCCAGCGCGTACACGCTCGGTGAGCGTGCCCTGCGGAACCAGCTCGACCGCGATGTCACCCGCTCGAATCTGCTCCGCGATCGGGGTCGGGCCCACCGGCAGGATGGCGTAGGTGCAGATCAGTCGACGGATCTGCCGTTCCTCGGCGAGGATTTGGAGCGAGGTCGGTCCCGCAGCGGGCGAGTTGCAGATGACCGTCAGATCTCGGACCCGCCGTTCCCGCAGCGCCAGCAAGAGATCCGTCGGCCAGGACTGCGGCGGCCCGAAGGAATGGACCAGGATGCTGGCACCGTCGGGGACGTCCGCAACCGCTTCCGCTGCCGTGTCGCAGATGCGCTTGCGTGCCATGACCGCAGCGCGGCTAGCACGCCGATCGGGCGCGGGTCAAAACCGCCGTCGCGGCGGAACGACCTCGTGCAGCAGGCGCTCTCCGGCACGGAGCCGGCGGCAGTTTTCGATGGCGACAGCGAGACTGCGGTCGAGCGTCTCGGGTGTGAGCCACGCCACATGCGGCGAGAGCACCGTGGCGTCGGTGCTGACCAGGGCATGACCGGCCGCTGGCGGTTCCTCGGCGAAGACGTCCAGGGCAGCCGCGCGCACTCGTCCCGTGCGCAGGGCCTCGGCGAGCGCCCGCTCGTCCACGAGACCGCCACGTGCCGTGTTCACGAGGATGGCCCCAGGCTTCATGCGAGCGAGCGCCGCCGCATTCAGCATGCCCGCCGTCTCCGCCGTGAGCGGCACGTGCAGCGAGACGATATCGGCGATGGCGAGCAGCTCGTCGAGCGGACGCCAGGCGGCCACGGCATCGGGCGCCGGCCGGCGCGCCGTGTACACCACCGTCGCCCCGAGCGCGACGAGCACCGGGGCCAGGCGGCGCGCCACGGCCCCCCAGCCAACCAGGCCCACCGTCCGCCCCCCGAG
>Ga0209101_1001500_pt1 | contig 17129 bp, 15 predicted proteins | sample ConPoolayeCmetaG_FD_185481 | JGI IMG/M metagenome (GOLD analysis project Ga0209101, IMG submission 185481) | Hot spring microbial mat communities from California, USA to study Microbial Dark Matter (Phase II) - Cone Pool mat layer C metaG... ...
GGGCAACCGTGTGCGGATGATTCCGGCCGGCCGGCACCACCGGGTGCGGATCGGGCCGCTGCCGACCTTCATCGTGAACACGCCGACCTGGCTGCTGGAGTTCCGGCGGGAGTTCACCGTTTCGCCGGCGCTGGTCGAGGCCAGTTTCGAGTCGGAACGGCGCGAGATCCGCTTCCGCAACACCTTCCACGAGCCGATCAGCGGGCTGGTGCGGCTGCTGGGGCCGGAGGGATGGGACGTGCGGCCCTCCAAGTTCAGCTTCGCGCTGCAGCCGGGCGAGACGTTCCGTCAGACGGTGGCGATCCGTTTTCCGGCGAACGCCGAGGCGGAGGTCCGCGCGCTGGTGGGAGATTTCGCCCTGGACGCCGACCGCCGTTACCAGATCGTCACGCCGGCCTGGTTTGAGCTGGGGCTGGCGGACATCGACCTGGACACCTTCGCCTATCGCCACGGCGACCAGGCCGTGGTCCGCGTAGCGATGACCAACCGCACGCCGTCGGTGCTCAACTTCGACGCCTTTGTCATCGCCCCGGGGCGGCAGCGGAGCGAACGGCTGTTCGCCTACGTGCAGTCGGGGCAGAGTGTCGGCAAGGAGTTCGTCCTGGAGCGGGCCGCCGAGCTCAGCGGTCGCGAGATCCGCATCGGCCTGCGCGAGCGCACCGGATCGCGGATGTGGAACCGCGTGCTGCGCCTGCCGTGAGCCCGCCGGGGCGCCGTCCGCGCCGTGCCTCCGCGGCGGAGTCCCGGCGGCGTCCGGGCGACCCCGCCGACACCCGCGGGAAGACCGCTTGCCCGCGCCGACGGCCGGTCTACAATGCGGCCATGGCGCGGCAGGGCCGATTCAGGGACTGGCTGGTCTACGTCCTCGTGCGACTGGCCGCCATGATCTTCCAGATCTTCCCGATCGACTGGAATCTCGCCACCGCGCGCGTCCTGGCCCGCTTCTGGGCCCGGGTGATGCCCCGGCACCGCCGCCGGGCGATCGAGCATCTGCGCCTGGCCTACGGCTCCAGCCTGACCGACGCCGAGATCCGCCGGCTGGCGATCGCCTCCATGGAGCAGCTGACCATGCTGGCCATGGAGACGCTGTTCGTCACCCGGCTGCTCAGCGAGTGGACCTGGCCCCGCTACGTGCGGCTGCGTCACATCGACCGCGGCCTGAGGGTGCTGCTTCGCGGGCGCGGGGCGATTCTGGTGACCGGCCACTACGGCAGCTGGGAGATCTGCGGCTTCATGCTGGCGACGCTGGGTTTTCCGGTGGTCGCGGTCATGCGCCCCCTGGACAACCCCTATCTCAACCGTTATCTGCTGGACGTGCGTGCCCGGCGCGGGCTGCGCCTGCTGTACAAGAAGGGCGCCTCGCGCAGCGCCGACGACGTGCTGGCCTCCGGCGGAACCCTGGCCTTCATCGCCGACCAGAACGCCGGCCACAAGGGGCTTTTCGTGGACTTCTTCGGCGTCCGGGCCTCGACGTACAAGTCGATCGGCCTGCTGGCGATCCGCCATCATGTGCCGGTGGTGGTGGGCTACGCCCGGCGGCTGAGTCCGCGCTTCCAGTACGAGGTCGGCGTGCACCGCGTCATCGAGCCTTCCGAGTGGGCCGGACGGCCGGACGAGCTGCTCTGGCTGACGCAGGAGTTCACCCGGGGCATCGAGGAGATGGTCCGCGAGCATCCCGAGCAGTACCTGTGGATCCACCGCCGCTGGAAGTCCCGCCCGCGCGACGAACGGAACGGCCCGGCGGTCCAAGCGGCTACCGGTAAGGCGACCGGCAGCCCGGGCCAGCCGGACGACGATCCCTCCCCCGGCCCGGAGGAACTGCCTACGGTTTGACTTCACCGCTCGGCGGTCTTAGGATTCCCCGGGTTGTCTCCCCCGACGCCGGGCGGGGAGCATGCGGGATCACGCAACGGAGGACAACGGCATGGCGGGCAAGAACACCCTCGAGTTCACGCAGGACAACTTCCAGACGCAGGTGATCGGGTCGTCCCAGCCGGTCCTGGTGGATTTCTGGGCCGAATGGTGCCCCCCGTGCAAGGCCCTCGGTCCGACCATCGACGAGATCGCCGACGCGTATCACGGACGGGCCAAGGTCGGCAAAGTGAATACCGACACCAACCAGTCGCTGGCCGCCGAGTACGGCATCCAGAACATTCCCACGATCATCATTTTCAAGAACGGCGAGATCCGCGAGCGTCTGGTCGGCCTCAAGACCCGCAAGGAACTCGAGGCGGCCCTGGAATCCGCGATGAGGGCCTGAGCCGGAGACCGGCCGCCCTCCGTCGCCGGAACGCATTCGACGCTGTACAGGCATTCCGGAGCCGCCGCGCCGGCAGCCCGGTACCTCACGTTCCGGCGGCACAGCCTCACGCGGTCGGTCATCCGGCCTCTCGCGGCAGCGGCTTCGACGCCCCCGGCAGCCGGTGCTGTCGCGACCGAGCGACGAGAAACCATGCGGCCCGCGGTCTTCAAGCATCCCGGTCTTGCCCTGATCGCAACCCTGGCCTGTTCCACGGCGATCCGGCATGCGGCAGACGCCGCCCCGCCGACCGCGCGGCGCATCGACCTGGCCGAGTTCGCGACCGCGGTGCGCTTCGAGGGCGAATCCCCCGCCATGATCACCGCCGCCGCCCTGGAACGCGGCGTGGACGGCTGGGAGGTCTATACCCTGCCCGACGGGACCCGTGCGATCGGTCTGGAGTGGGACAATCCCCGCGACCTGGCCGAGGTCAACATCGAATTCCGCCACGCCATCGCCCACCGCGACCGGATCCGCGTACAGTACTGGTCCGCATCCGGCAGTCCCGCAGAGGCTTCGCCGGGGCTCGAGGACGCCTTCCACGGCCGCTGGGTCACCGCCCGGGCCGACTGGTGGGCCGGCGACCGGGACGTGTCGTTCGCGTTCCTCCGCGGCGAAGCGGATGTGCCGGCCGCGTCCGCGGACGACCCCCTGGTGATCCGCACCCGGCGGCTGCGGTTCCTGTGCGGCACCGACGACCTGCCCCCGGTGCGCTACCTGCGGGCGTACGGCCCCGACGAAGCCGTGGAGGCGACCTTCCAGGTGCGCTTCGGACCTCAGGCCCGCGGCCGGACGACTCTGGACGTTGCGGCGGTCAACGGCCTGCTGAGAAGCCGGGAAACCTCGACGCTGCTCAAGACCGCCCGCATCACCGGCGATCCGGCGGAGCTGACCGTGCGTTTTTCGCCTGACGAAGAGGGCTTCTCCCGAACGGTGGTGACGCTCCGCGACGCGTCGGATCGCGCCGTCGGCTTCTCCTTCCTCCCGGCCGAGGCGCTGCGCCGGGGCACCATCAGCGTGCCGGCGCTGGAAGCAATCATCTCAGTGACTGACCCGAACAGGCCCGGGGCGGATCGCCCGGACACGGCACCGGCCAGCCGGACGGCCTGCGGCGGCCAGGCCCAGCAGATTGTCGAAAGCGACCAAGGCGAACCCGCCTCCGCCAAAAGCACCGCCACCAGGCTCCGGGACGCTCCCGCCTCCGGCCAGCCGGGATGCTTTCTTGTGCCCGACGCAGACCTGATGCGTCTTGCGGCCGTCTGGCGGCAACGCGTCGCCGCCCGCGACGGCGACCGTCCCGACACGCTGGCCGGCTGCTGGACGGCCTGGAGCCTGGACGTTTTCGGCCTTCACGATGAAGCACGGCGTCTGATCGAAGGCATGACCGCCGGCGGCGAAGCGGCCATGCCCCAGGGCCGCTTCATCGACGGCGGAGGTTTCCTGCCACGCGCGGCCCGCTCCGGGGCCGGCGCGACCGCCCTGGAGCATGCCATGCTCCTGTGGACGATGGCCCAGCACCACGCCTTCACCGCCGACCGCGCCTGGACGGACCGACGCGCCCAGCTGCTGGTGGCCGCCTGCGACTGGCTGCTGCGACAGCGGCGCGAGCAGGTCGGTCGTCCGTCCGGTTCGGAAATCGACGAATGCTGCCGCGGCCTGCTTCCGCCCGGGGCCCTGATGCCCGGTAGCAGCTGGCATGAGTGGGTGGCGGCCGACGCCTGGGCCCTGCGGGCGATGTGCGCAGCGGCCGACGCCCTGGCGGACCTCCAACACCCGCAGACCGGCCGGATCGCCGCCGCGGCCGCCGACTACCGCGCCGATCTGCGGACCGCCTGCCTCGAGGCTCTCATCCGGACGCCCGTGGTCTGCATGCCCGACGGGACTTTCGCCCGCCGCATGCCCGCGCGTTATCGGGCGATGCGGCTGGATGACGACGGCCTCCTGGGGGGCCTGGCTGCGGCGGTCCAGCTGGCCGACAGCGGAATCGAGATCGAAAACCCGGCGGAATGGCACGGAGTCCGGCCAGGGGCGAGCCCCCCGCCCGCGCCGGCGGCGATGTGGACCGCCCTTGCCCTGGCCGGCGCCGGGGAGCGGGCATCGGCGGCTCGGCTGCTGCTGGATGCGGTTCGCTCAGAAGCCGCGGCAGGATCCGGCGACAGCCGAGCCACCGCGCCGGCCCGTGCGGTCGATGGGCCAGCGAACCTCCCGACAGGCGTGGGCGAGGCGGCGATGCTCATCTGGACGCGACGGGCGCTGCTGGAAGAACGCCCGGCGGCGATCCATATCCTGGAATCCGCACCGCCGGAGTGGCTGCAGCCCGGCAGTCGCATACTGCTGGAGTGCGGGGCGACGCGCTTCGGGCCGATCCGGCTGGAGGTGGACTGCACCGAAGCCGGGGCCACGATCCGCTGGAGGCGAACCGCCGCCGGCCCGACCTTGCGGCCTGCTCCGGCGCGTATCCGCGTGCATCTCGGAGCCTTCGGACGCCTCGCCGGCCTGGAGATCGACGGACGGCCATGGCCGTCCGAGCGGCCTGTTCCCCGGTTCGTGGATGTGAACGGAGCTTCCGACGATGGGCTGATCTTCCTGCGGCGGTGAACGCAGACCTCCGAAAGCGGCGGGAGCGGCCCACCCCGTCGAGGCGGGTCGCTCCCTCGCATGTTTCGACCTTCAGGCCGCGATCGGCGGCGAGCCGGTCACCAGGTGTCGTAGGTCCGCGTGCCGGACTCGTCCTGCAGGTTGCAGTTGGCGATGATCTTGCCGGTGTTCTTGTTGTAGACCCAGCCGGTCGCTCCGCCGGCCGTCGGGCCGGTGGTCACGACGGCGATATCGTTCTTGCCGGCGTTCGGTCCGACCGTCAGCGGCGGTATCCGCAACAGGTAAGGACCATACAGGTGCGTGGCGGTCTTGGTGTCGGACGTCGCCCCCGAGCGGTCCGTGTACTTGGTCAGCTGATCGACGATTTCGTCGCCCGGAAAGCTGCCGGCGTGCTCGGCGGCATACATCTCGATCGCGCTGCGCATGATCGCGAGGTTCTGCCCGAGCGCGGACTCGTCGGCGCCCTTGGCCCCGCGGCCCACACGCGGCAGGGCGATGGCGGAGATGATCGCCAGGATCACGATGACGATGACCAGTTCGACCAGACTGAAACCGGGACGCTGTTTCCGATGCATGTCTTGTCCTTCTGTCCTTGCGCGCCTCTGGCGGCTCCTGCGGGATGTGGCGTCGAGCCGCTTTCCGCCGGTCCATGCCTCCCGCCACGAGTGAGGCTTCATTCTCTTCATCGCCCCGGCCCGCGGGGCACTTTAGATCGCCGGGAGGTTCCGGCGGCCGCGATGGGCCGCCGCCCGCCTGCCGCGGGACGCCCGCGTCAGCACAATTCTACGATTCGCCGGGCCTGGGAAGCTCAAGAATCACACGTTCCCGGCCGCGGGTGAACACCGCCCGATAATCCTCGACCCGCTCGAGGCGAAAACCGTCCAGTTCGTCGCCCGGGGCCAGCAGCCGCTCGTCGATCAGCGCCCGGGCCTGGCCGCCCCGGAAAACGGTGCCCCGCAGACGATGCGAGGCCCGAAAGAGCTCGGCGGCGTCGACCGGTTCGGGGGCGCCAGCCTGGCCGTCCCCGCCGCCGCCGGCGTTCGGGGCCGCCTGCGGCTCGCACGCCCGGCGAATCGTCTCGGTGACCGCGAAACCGTCACGGAGGCCCGATCGGGAACCGGCCGGAAGGGCGGATTCCAGCGGCCTGTCGAAGACCGCCGCCAGTGCAGGACCCCTGTCCGCCGGCGACGACGGCGACGGGGCGGCTGCCGCGGTGACCGCGTCGGCCCGGGCCGAAGCCGGACCTCGCCGCGGATGCAGCCGGTCGATCAGCAGACCGGTCACGGCCGCGGCCAGCAGCAGGCCGTACACCAGCTTCTTGCGAGCGCCGAGGCGGTTGGTCATAGGCTCGCTCCCCCGGACGAGGCCGGCGGATCCGGCCTCAGGAGGTACAGTTTCAGGGTGCACTCGAACTCACAGAGGCCCGCGGGCCCGCCGGCGGGGCTTTGGGTCTGGCGGATCGAGAAGTGAGTCATGTCCAGCCGGGGCACACCGGTTTCGACCAGCGAGAACCAGTTGCGCAGCGCCGGAAAGGCGGACGTACCCTGAACGGTGAACGCCCGGGTCTCGTAGCCTTCCGCCCGGTGCACGCCGATGGGCTGCCAGCGGCCCAGAATCACGCCGCACTCGGATGCCAGTCGGGCCAGCCGGTCCAGGGCCTGATCGCCGGAATCTTCGCCGTCGCCCGCCGGCTGATGATCGGCCAGATACGCCTGCGCGGTCCGGATCCTTTCCATCCTGGTCAGGCAGGTCTTCTGCAGGTCGGTCAGCGCCCGGGCCATCTCCCGCTCGGTTCGGCGGGTCGATTCGCGCTGCAGGACGGTGGTCAGCGGACCGTGAAGGCAGAAAGCATACGCGGCCAGGACCGCCAGCGGAGCCAGCAGCGCGCCGGCGGCGGTCAGGTCGAGTCGGTCCAGGCTGATGCGTTTCGACGACATCCTCTCACCATTGCGTCCGGATCGTGAAACCCACGGCCTGTCCGGACAGGAAAGGCCGCCGGTGCGTGGAATCGAGCGTGCAGGTTCCCAGCGACCGCTGAAGCTTCAGCTGCCGCAGGAACAGGGCGACGGATTCGTGGTCGGTGGCCAGCCCGCCGATGAGCAGTCCGGCGGCAGTGTCGGGAGGCTCGCCTTCGGTTCCCGTCCGACCGGCGGCGGCCGGGCGGGCGGCGGCGGACCGCTCTGCGGCCGGTTCGGCGGGCAGTTTCCCGACCGCCGGAATCGATTCGATGCGCGTCAGCAGGACCGTCTCGGGCAGGGCTCCGCTGACGAGATCCAGGATCTCGCTCCAGCGATGCTTGCGGGTCAGATGCCGCACAAGAAGGACCTCCCGGTCCAGGCGGTTCTCCTGGGCCGTGAGCCGGGCCAGCCGCTCGTGAAGCTGCACCTGGTCCTGCCGCTGGCGGCTGATGCGGCGTTGCGCGTCGCGAGTGTCGGCGGCCATGTGATTCACGGCGGCGCCGAGGACGATCTGCACGACCACCGCGGCCGCGGAGGCGGCGACCAGCACGCGCACCTGTCTGCGCCGGCGGCACGCCTGCCGGTAAGCGACGGGGACAAGGTTCAGCCGGGAACTCACGGCATCACCTCCCCCAGCGCCAGGCCCAGCGCCGTGGTCAGCTCGATGACGCCGTCCGCGGAGAGGTCGGCCGGCCTGCGCGGCACGTCGGGCGCGGTCCACGCGTCCGCGCCGACCACCTCGATGCCCAGCATCGCGGCCAGCTGGGCGCAGAATCCGGGCATGACCGCTCCCCCGCCGCAGACCTCCACGCGGGTCACCTGCTTGTCCGGGTACAGCTCCATGGCATAGTCGAACGATCGCTTGATTTCCTCGCTGATGCCGCGCACCGCCGGCCGCAGGGCTCCCAGCAGAATGGCCGCCAGCCGGCGTTCGTCGAGCAGCGCGTCGGGGGACAGAACCGGCCGGTAGCCGGCTTCGGAAGCCGCGATGCCGTAGCGCCGCTTGTATCGTTCGGCGATCTGGGGCTCGACGCCGAGCTCGGAGGCGATGCGGCGGGTGAAGTGTTCGCCGCCCCGCTGGATGCACCGCACGTAGACCGGCACTTCGCCCAGTCCGATGTACAGTCTGGAGTACTGCCACCCCACGTCCAGCACGCCCCAGATGCAGTCATCGACCGCCCCGCCGAGCAGCCGGCGGCGCGCCCGGAGCACGACCGCCGGGGCCGCGTCGATGCGCGTGCAGGCGCAGCCGCAGGCCTCCACCCACCCGATCAGCCCCTGCACCGTGGCCGCCGGGGCCACCGCGACCATGAGGTTCGGGCAGTCGCCCTGCCCCGCCGGCAGCGGCCAGGCGTCGAGCTGGGCCTCCTGAACGGGCGTGCGGGCGTGCCGGGCGACCTCGTGCCGGACGGCGGCGAGCATCCGCTCGTGTTCCAGCGCCAGCAGGGCCTCCGGGACGCGCAGCGGACAGAACTCCACGTCCGGGGGATTGAGGCAGAGCACGGCCTCGCGGCCCAGGAACCCCTGGCGCCGCAGGTCGATCGGATCGCGCCCCCCCGGGCGGGCATCCGGCGCCTCGGGGCCCGCGGTCGCGGACCCCACGGGCCAGCGGGCCCACCGGCGGACCGACCAGCCGCCCGCCTCGCGCTGCAGCTGCAGCGCACGCGTGGCGACGCAGCCGGCGTCCAGGGCGATCGGCGAGGCATGGTTCGATCCGGTCCAGATCACGTTCGCTCCTTGGCCGGTCAGGCGGCCGCGGTCAGGTCGAAAAGCGGAAGAAACAGCGACACCGCCACGATACCCACGGCCACGCCCATGAACACCAGGATGGCCGGCTCCAGCAGCCGGGTCAGCGCCGCCAGCAGCTGGTCGTTCTCGTTGTCCAGGTAGTCGGCCAGGAACAGCAGGGCCGCGGCGAGCTGGCCGCTCTGCTCGCCGGTGGCGATCGCCGAGGCCATCGTCCTGGGGACCAGCGGACTGCGCATCAGCACGTTTCCGACGCTGTCGCCCTCGGACACCCGGGCCACAAGCTCGTCCATCAGCTCCGTGAACAGGGCGTGACGCGTGCACCCCCGCGCGAGCTGGAGGCTTTCCAGCAGCGGCACGCTGCTGTGCACCGAAGTACCCCACACCCGCAGGATCCGGGCCAGCACCAGCTGGCGGATCAGGCGGCCGATCAGCGGAGCCCGGCTCAGAGCGGTCTCCAGCTGGTGCCGGACGGCGGGCGTGCGGACCAGCAGCACTCCTCCGGCAGCCAGTCCCCCGGCCGCCAGGAGAACCGTCGCCAGATGGGCGCTCAGATAACGCGACGCGGCCAGCATCTGCCGCGTGAGCCAGGGCAGGGGCGTGTTCAGCGTGCAGTAGAGATCATCGAAACGGGGCAGCACGAAGAAGGCCATCACCCCGAGCACCCCGAAGGACAGCAGCAGCAGCGCCGCCGGGTAGGCCAGCGTGCCGATGATCCGGGTGCGGATCTGCTGCTGCTGCCGGGTCATGGCCGCCAGACGGTCGAAGGCCTCCTCCGCCCCGCCGGTGCTTTCGGCCGCGGCGATGATCGCCTGCCAGGCCTGGTTGAACACCTGGGGATAGGCCCCCAGGGCGGCGCTCAGCGGCGAGCCGGTCTGGACCCGCTGGCGGATATCGGCGACGATTTCGCGCCACGCGGGCTTGGTGATCTGCTCCTCGATGGCCTCCAGGGCCGGAACCAGCCGGCTGCCGGCCCGCAGCATCATCGAGACCTGCTGGGAGAACATCAGCAGGTCGCGCAGATTGCCCGGCCGGCCGGACATCATCTGCCGGGCGCCCCGCGAGGCGGCCGCGACCGTCGCCGACGACGGCGCCAGCCGGGTCACGAACAGGCCGCGGGCGCGCAGCTGCTCCCCGGCGTCCTCGATCGCGTCGGCCTCGACGACTCCCCGGACCTGCCGGCCCCCGGCGTCCATGGCTTCATAGGCGAAGGCCAACCCTGCGCACCTCCCGCGGCATTACGACGCCGCCGCCCCGGCGGGAGCCCCGGCCATCCGGCGCTCCGCCCGCACCGTCTCGGTCGCCTCCAGGTGGGTCACCCGGAGAACCTCCTCCAGCGTGGACTGCCCCTGCTCGACCAGGACCAGGCCCTCTTCCCGCAGCGTGCGGAAACTCTGGCTGCGGACGAGGTGCTCCTTGATGGTCGCCTCGTCGGCGCTGCGATGGACGAGGTTGTAGAGCCCGTCGTCCATCTCCACGACCTCGTAGATGCCCAGGCGACCCTTGAAACCCGAGTCGTGGCATTTCTTGCAGCCGGCCCCCCGGTAGAACTGCCGGGGCCCGCCCTCCGACCACCCGGCCCGGGCCAGCAGCGCCCGGTCGGGCATGTACGTGGTCCGGCAGGCCGGGCAGATCGTCCGGGCCAGCCGCTGGGCGACGACCCCGTTGAGCGCCGAGGCCAGCAGATACGGCTCGATGCCCATGTCCGCCAGCCGGGCCAGGGCTCCCACGCAGTCCTTGGTATGCAGCGTGCTGAGCACCAGGTGGCCGGTGAGCGCCGCCTGGACGGCCACGCGGGCGGTGTCGGCGTCGCGGATCTCGCCGACCATGATCACGTCCGGGTCCTGCCGCAGGATCGAGCGCAGGGCCCGCCCGAAGGTCAGGCCGATGTGCTCCTGCACGTTGATCTGGTTGATCATGTCCAGCTGGTACTCGACCGGATCCTCGACGGTCACGATGTTCACCGTCATGGAGCGCAGCAGGTCCAGCGCGGAGTACAGGGTGGTGGTCTTGCCGCTGCCGGTGGGCCCGGTGACCAGCACCAGGCCGTGGGGCCGCAGCAGCATCCGGCGGAACTTCTCCAGGGCCGCGCCGCGCAGGCCCAGCCCGGCCATGTCCAGGTTGAGGTTCTGGCGGTCCAGGAGCCGCACCACGACCTTCTCGCCCAGCAGCGTCGGCATCGTCGAGACGCGCAGATCGACGTCGCGCCCCTCGGCGATGATCCGCACGCGCCCCTCCTGCGGCAGCCGCTTCTCGGCGATGTCCATCTTGGCCAGGACCTTGATCCGCGAGGTCACGCCGGCGTGCATGGCCAGCGGAGCGGTGAGCAGTTCCCGGAGCAGACCGTCGATCCGGTAGCGGACGCGCATGTGCTTGCGGTCCGGCTCGATGTGCACGTCGCTGGCCCGGTCGCGGATCGCGGTCAGCAGCGAGAGGTTCACCAGGTTCACCACCGGGCTGCTGTCGGTGCGGGAGAGATCGGTCAGCACGTCGTCATCGACCGTCTCCTTGTTCACGAACTCGACGTTCTGCTCGTTGAGCGTGAGCAGAAAAGAGTCGACCGACATCTCCTGGGAGAGATAGCGGTCGGCGAACTCCGCATAGTTGCGCTCCAGCACCAGCACCGGGTTGATCTCGCAGCCGGTCAGGGCCGCCAGGCGGTCGATCACCGGCAGACGCTGCGGCTCGACCATCGCCACGGTGAGCCGGTTGTGAACCTTGAACAGCGGAAGCACCTTCAGCCGCCGGGCCTCCTCGCGGTCGATCAGGTCGCGCAGCGCGGGGTCCACCAGGCCGTGCCGCAGCAGGCAGCCCTTGACCCCCAGACGCCTGGCGAGGATGTCCAGCAGCGTCTGCGGCGAGAGGACGCCCATCTCGATCAGGGTTTCGCCGAGCCGGCCGCGGTCCTGACGCTGAAGCTTCAGCGCGGCCTTCAGATCCTCCTCGGTGATCGCCCCGGAGCGGAGCAGGAGGGTGCCCAGGCGTTCCTGCGTCTTGATGGTCGTTTCCATGGTCACACCACGCTCGCCGCCGCCTCCTCCAGCGAGCCGAACACCTCGAAGCGCCCGCGGAGGTCCGTGATCCGCAGGGCCTCCTCGCAGATCTCGCCGCAGGACGCCAGCTTCAGGTGCCCGCCGCGGGCACGCTGCTCGCCGGACACCTCGCACAGCATCTCCAGGCCGGCGCTGTCGATGAAGGGCACCTCCGCCAGGTCCAGCACCACCGCCGCCGGTCCCCCGGCGAAGGCCTCCTCCAGAACCGCCCGGATCTGGGCACAGTCCGCCTGCGTCAGGGCCTCGTGGGGGCACACCACCGGGACGCCGGCAAGCTCGTAACGGTTGACCTTCACCGCCGGATCACCTCCACCGCCTCGCCGCGCCCGCGGACCGGCGCGATCCGGATCGGCACGTCCTCGTGCCGCGCACGCTGCTGGGCGGCCATCGCCTGCCGCAGAAGCTCCTCCGGCTCGACCTTCCCGAAGCCGGTTCCGGCCAGGCCGGCACGCAGCTGCAGCGGGGTCCGCGCGTCCAGGCGGGCGATGATGTCCTGGATCGCCCCCACGATCTTCTGGGCGATGAGCTCGGCCAGTCCCGCGTCAATCCTGCGCAGCACGGCGACGAACTGGGCGTCGCTGAACCGCCCGACCGCGTCGTCCTTGCGCAGACCGTTGCGGATGGCCTGGCCAACGGCGCAGACCACCTCGTCGCGCACCTGCCACTGGCCGGTGTCGTCCAGGCCGCGCAGCCCCTCGATGCTCACCGCCATCACCACCACCGGCTCGCGCAGCTCGTATCCGGCCGCGACGGTCTCCTCCAGCAGGCTCAGGAACTCGCCGCGGTTCAGGACGCCCGAGGCCCGGTCCAGCAGCCACGCGGTGCGCAGCTGGTTGGCGTGATGCACGTGAAGCCACAGGGCCTCGAGCAGGTCGGCGACCAGCTCCAGCCGGTCGGGATCGACGCCGGCGGACAGCTCATCGGCGGTCATCACCCCGATGGGCCCCTCGCGGTCGCGGATCGGCACGATCCATGCCGGCGAGCCCCCGCTCCGCTCGGCCAGCTCGCGCAGCAACGGACCGGAGCCGGGCCCGTCGGCCACATAGCGGCGGTTGTGGGCCAGAACGTGGGCCACCAGGGCCTCGTTGGGCGGACCGGCGGCCTGATCGCCCGTCGACCGGTTCATGGGCGTCGGCCGGCCCTGCTTGTCGAGCTTGAAACAACGCACCCGCCGCGCACCGGTGACCGCGTGGATCCACTGGCGGACGTGATTGTCGAACGAGGTCCAGGGGTCGCCCTGCTGGTCCCACTGCAGCAGCCAGTCCCGGTTGCCCGCCAGGATCGTCTGCACGGCCGAAACGATCTCGGGCCGTTCGCGGCCGGCGGCCCGGCGGACCCGGGACCCGGCGCCCGCCCCGTCCGCGGCCATGCCCCCGGGGGACGCCGGCTCGCGCCCGGACTCCAGCACCGACCCGGCCAGCGACCCCAGCGCGGTCAGCGAACCCATCGCCAGCAGGCTGATCGGCGAAAGCAGCACCCAGCCGCCGGTTTCCTCGATCATCACGTGGCGGGTCGCGGCCCAGACCACGCCGAACAGCAGCCCCAGCATCGCCCCGCAGCGCCGGTTCAGCCCGATGGACAGGGGCACCAGAGACAGCGTCAGGGCCACCGTGCCCAGCTGGAAAAAGGCCGGGTTCTGGTCGCCCAGGCTCAGCAGCGTCACCGCCCCGATGGCTCCGGCCGAACCCATGAGCACCGGGTGGGAGGATCTGGATTCGCGGTCGGCGGCGGACGTCATGACGGCGCCTCCTCCAGCGCATGCTGGAACAGCGTGTGGAACGCATCGGGGTGCGCGGCCTGGTACCGCTTCAGCGCCCGCTCGAAGGCCTCCACCACTTCGCCGTCCAGTTTGGTACCCTTCTCCCGACGCATGATCTCCAGGGCCCTGGCGATGGGAAATGCCTGACGGTAGGACCGCGTGGAGGTCAGGGCGTCGAAGGTGTCGGCGACATGCACGATGCGGGCCAGCAGCGGAATCTCCTCGCCCCGCAGCCCCTGGGGATAGCCGCTGCCGTCGGGCACCTCGTGGTGGTACAGAACCACGTCGCGCACCGAGGCGAAGGCTTCGATCGGGGCGACGATGTCGTAGCTCATCCGGACGTGCCCCTTGATCTGATCGAACTCCTCCGGGGTCAGCGCGCCCGGCTTGGTCAGCACCCCGTCGGGGATGCCGATCTTGCCGACGTCGTGCAGCAGGCCGGCCCACTCCAGGTCCTGCAGCTGCTCGGGCGGCAGCTGCATCTCCTCGCCGATCAGCCGCGAAAGCAGCCCGACGCGACCCGAGTGACCGCAGGTGTAGTCGTCCTTCTTCTCGATGGCGCTGACCAGGGCCCGCACGGCACCATAGGCCATGGTCCGCAGGCGGTCGCTGAGCCGCAGGTTGAAGATCACCTGCTGCCCGTGCTGCAGCACCGAGTCCACCATCCGCATCTCGCCCGACGTGAAGTCCGACCGCTCCGCCCGCCGCGAAAACACCACCAGGTCGGTGCGGTCGTCACTGCCGGCCAGCGGGCAGAACAGCAGACGCGCGCCCTCCGGGCCCGCGCCGCTGTCGGCGTTACGCGCTACGATCGACTGCTGGCTGAACACCTCGGCCACGAGCCCGGCGTAGCGACCCCGGACGTCCGCCACGCAGCGGTCCCGATCGACCCGCGGATCGCTCGACCACCACAGCACCCCGTCGGCCTCCGAGAGGCAGACGCCCCAGTCGCAGTTCAGCGATTCGGCCAGCCGGCGCACCAGGAAGTGCTTGACCTCCGCGGCGTCGCGGGCCCGGCCGAACTGCTGGGTCACCTCGAAGATGACGTTCAGCTGCTCGTAGCCGCTGAGCACCTCCGCGACCAGCCCCCGGCTCTCGTCGGCCTGACGCTCGTACTGCTCGCACAGCCTGGCCGCCGCCCGGAGCTGACCGATCGACAGGCCCCCGCCGAGACCCGCGCCGGACCGCTGCAGCAGCACCACCCGGCGATTGGAGACCTCCCCCTCGTGCACGCTGACGGCGAATCCCCGATCGCAGATCCGCGGCACCCCCCCGCCGGCCACCGCGGCCTCCGAGGCCGCCAGCCGGATGAGGGCACACGCCCCGTCCAGACGGCCCGCTCCGCCGCCGGCCATGCAGAGGCGACGGCAGGTCGCCCCCGGCTCGACGGCGTCGCGGGAGAAGACGCCCACCTCCAGCCCCAGGAGCTCCTCCAGCAGCCCGCGAGGCGTTGCCGGGACCTCCGGGGAGGCGTCCGCCTGGATGTCCAGCAGTTCGCTGCTCGGCATTCCGGATTCCCTCGAGCCGACGTCGACCTCACTCCGCCGCGACGCTCTGATCGGCCAGCATCCGTTCCACGTCCCTGGCCAGCCCCGACGGACTGAACGGCTTGGGCCTCAGCGTCACCTTCAGGCCGGCCAGCGCCTGCCGGATCCCCGCCTGGTCCGCCCGGCTGGACAGCAGAATCACACCGGTGCCCACCAGCTTCTCCCGGCAGGCGATGATCACCAGATCGATGCCGTTCATCACCGGCATGTTCACGTCGCTGATCAGGATGTCGATCGTTCCCCCGCGGAGCATCTCCAGGGCCCGGACCCCGTTGTGGGCCTCCAGCACCCGGTGCCCCTTCTGCGTCAGCCACATGCTGACCACCCGGCTGATGTGCGCGTCGTCCTCGGCCACCAGGATCGTCGCCATCGTCTGTCGCCCTGCCCCCGACTCTCCGCCGGCCCGCCGGACACGGTGCTCACCGGTCCCGCCCCCGCCGGCCGGAACCCGATCCCGGGCGTCACGTCCGCACGGCCGCCAACCGGCCCACCGGCAGGATCGCGGTGAATATCGTGCCCTCGCCCGGCGTACTGCTCAGCTCGATCGTGCCCCCGTGGGCCCGGGCGATTTCCATCGCCAGGGCCAGCCCCAGCCCGGTGCCCGGCTGCTGGGCCACGCGTTCGTCCGCCGAACGGTAGAACTTCTCGAACACCCGGGGCTGGTCCTCCGGCGCGATGCCGATGCCGGTGTCGCGCACCTCGACCCGGAAGCGCTGCCCGTCGTCCTCGGCGCGGACCTCCACCCGGCCGCGCGAGGGCGTGTACTTGATGGCGTTGCCGACGAGGTTGGTCAGCAGCACCGCCAGCCGGTCCTTGTCGCCGCGGATGGTGGGCATCTTGGCCGGCAGCGACAGGATCAGCTCGACGCCCTTGTCGTCCGCCTGGGCCTGCATGTCCTCCACGACCTGCCGCACCAGCCGCGCGGTGTTGACGTCGTCCATCGTCAGCCGCGCCGCTCCGGCCTCCATCTGCGAGAGGCTGAGAATGTCCTCCACCAGCCGCGAGAGCCGCTGCGTCTCGCCCACGATGACGTTGTAGCACTCCCGGAGCATCGCCTCGTCCTTGAGCACGCCCTCCGAGAGCGTCTCGGCGTACGCCCGGATGTTGGTCAGCGGCGTCCGCAGCTCGTGGGTCACATGGTAGAGGAACTGGCTGCGCTCCCGTTCGACGGCCTTCTGCTGGCTGACATCGTGCAGGAAAAAGACCGTCTCGCCGCACTCGGCGTCGTCCCGCGCCGCCAGCGAGGTCAGCCGGACCGAGGCCTCGGCCGTCTTGAGCTCGAAGGTGCGGTCCAGGGCGATGCCCCGCCCGGGATGGAAGGGACTCAGGTCGTTGCGGATGAGGTCGCGCAGCGACCGGTCCTTGAGACCCCCGCTGCCGGCGTGCAGCATGCGCTCGGCCGCGGCGTTGGCGTAGGTGATCGTCCAGTCGTCCGACACCGTGATCAGGCCGTAGGGCATGCGGGCCACCAGGTCGGTCATCCAGCGGGCCTGGTAGCGTTCGAGGGTCTCGCGGGCGTGCCGGCCCAGCCGCAGCTCCTCGAGCTCCTCGCGGGCGGCGGCCACCGCCTCCAGAAGCATGTTCCACCCGCGGGCCAGCTCGTCGGCCGCGTCGTCCAGCTGCAGCCGGCGCAGGTCGCCGGCGATCTCGGCGGGCACCCGCGACAACTGCCGGCCGATCCGCTCGATCGGCTCCGCCGGGACCCGCCGCCCGAACCGCCGCCAGCCCAGCCATCCGATCGCCGACAGCAGACCGGCGGCCGCCAGCCATATGGGCATCCAACCGCTCACGCTCATGGACCTCCAGGCCCCAGGTCGGCCGAATCGGGGGTGCACCGGGGCGCACAATCCCCGGCGGACCGTCCGCCCGGGACCGGCGCGCCGGAAGCGCCGCCCCGCGCGGTGCACGATCCGTCCCCGGTAATATCGAAGCGATGCGGCACGCAATTGACGTATTTGCCGGACCTCCCCGGGCACTTCCCCCCGCCCCGGCCGGGCCGGCCGATAATCGCCCGCAAGGCACGCATTCGGTGAGCTCGCCGCCCGCCCCGCCGGCGCCGGGACGCCCCTCAAGACAGGAGCTGTCCCGCCTCCGTCCGGTCATTCAACGCAGCAGCAGCCCGGCAGGCCCGGAGCCGTTCGACCCGTCGAGGACTGCCCGATGGTCCGA
>Ga0209101_1001501_pt1 | contig 17126 bp, 14 predicted proteins | sample ConPoolayeCmetaG_FD_185481 | JGI IMG/M metagenome (GOLD analysis project Ga0209101, IMG submission 185481) | Hot spring microbial mat communities from California, USA to study Microbial Dark Matter (Phase II) - Cone Pool mat layer C metaG... ...
TAAATTTTTTAGTAATACTTCTCAAAAATCCTTGGTTATCTCTCCAAGAAATTGTTATTGTATGCTCTCCATCTTCCAAGGCTCCTGGGTTGAAACGCCATCGGCCATCAGGTCCGATTCTTACTCTGCCTGTTATAGGGTTTGATTCAATTTTGATATTTACTTCTGTGCCAGCAGGACCTTTACCAAAGAACTCAGGAGTTGAAGTGAATATAAGTTCACTATCTTTGCTAATGCTGTCTAGTGTTACAGCTTTTTGTGTTTCTTTGGGTGCTTGACCAGAGACGTCAAGACCGCCTGAACTCTCAAGCTGATTGGTGTTCTGGGGTAAAGTAACTTCTGCTTTTGGTAAAGTTACTTCTTGGTTTTCTGAACTGCGAAAGTCATATGTTTTCCCTAGTAATATATTAGGAACAGGATTTGCCTTTAATGCCATTATTTGAGCGGCGGCTGTTTCGTTTCCGGCTTGAACAAAAATGTCCAAGATTGTGTTGGAGTCAAGTTTAGCGTAGCTAGACAGCGTTTTGTTTCTTGCGTTTGAAAGGGATATTGTCCAAGTTCCATTTTGGGATGTAGTGGTTGAAAGCTGACTTATAGAACCCCCATTTATGTAAACCAAAATATTGCTTGCTGGTGTGCCGTCTCCTTGCAGTACAACTCCGGAAGCTATTATTGTTTCAGTATTGGGTGTTGCATAAGGCGCTGTTGATACAGTCCAAGGAACACCATTGTTGTCAAATTTAAACCCCGCCGAATTTATGACAAAATAATACATTGTAGACGGTTTAAGATTTTTGATTATTAGCGAATGTATTTTCTTTGCTTTAGAGTCTGTTTCTTCAGTTGTTTGGCCAAGAGAAGGAGTTTCGCCCCAGCTAACAAAACCGACAGTATCTTTTTCTGTAATCCAAGTCACTGTAAATGTAAAACTGTCTATGTTGGAGATTCTAATATCTTTTGGTAAATTACCACTTTCCGCTCCTAACCTAAATATTTGCCTTTGCCCCATAAGAAACACTCCTGAGGCAATACCGACAATTAAAATAAGAATACCTAAAATTGATGGAATAGTTTTCTTCATTGTTCAAAAGACTCTGTTTTCGTTATTTCCGGTGCGCCTTCCTTTTCGGTTTTTGCTTCAAGGATTGTTTCTTTTTCATTTGCCTTTTTGTTTGTAGTTGAGATATCACCTATTTCTGAATCTTCCAAATGTATTCTTTGAACAATGTTTGTTAATGTCGTGATGTCTAAAGCAGGGTCAAGTTGTTCAATTATTTTTGAGTTCACGCTTGGCTCCGGCTTTTTGTTGTAAGTTCTGATTATTTCAAATCCAATCCAGACAAATGCTGTAATTGTGGTGATTCCAGCAAAAATAACGATAGTTGGTAATGGTTTTTTATTATTCATTTGGTAAATATGCTAGCCTTCCCACTATTGAAAGATCAATTTTGTCAGAGGTTTCTTTAGTGCCAACGATTCTTATGCTTATCATATCTATAAACATTGCTCTCCTCAAGGACTCAAAATCGCTCAAGAATGCTTTTACGTTGTTAAACTTGCCGCCCGCTGTAATTTCAAATATATAACTTTTAGTATTTAAAGGGAAATCGCCGGTTTTATTTTCTCCTGCGTTTTGTGCAGTATTCTCTATTTCGTTTTTACTCTCGGCTGAAAAAAGTGGTACATTTGCCGTACTCATATTTGAGATAGAAAGAGAATGTTTTGTCGCCAACCCCTCAATTTGCCTGATATAAACTTCTGGTTCGGGATTTGTAGGTATTGCAATATCAATTAAGGATAAATTAACACGATTTTGATTAAAAATTTCCTTCGCTTCTGCCAATGCTTGAATTTTGTTGTCTAGGAGGCTGATAGTTTCCCTCTTGCCATTTATTTGGTTATTTAAATCTATTATAGTAATAAAGGTTGGTTTAATGGCAAAAATCCCAAATATTGTAATTGCTGTCAAAGACAATAAAATCTCAATAAAAGAGCGAACATCTTGGCGTTTTTGATACATTAAAGCAAGATTTTTAACGTACCTTCGATAAAGCTGGTAGTTTTGTTGCCATCTATTTGCCATCTTGGCCTCCTTTTTTCGCAAGGATTAACTCAATGCCGAATTTTACATAAGGATAACCTGCATCCGCTGAAATTTCATTAAGACTAACTGATTCAAAGCTTTGATCTTTTTCCAAGAGAGAAAGAAAAACAGCAATAGAATTTTCGCTCAAACTCGATCCCAGTATGCGGATAATACCCCCTTCTTTTGTAAAGGATACAAGCTGTGTGTCAATAGGCAGGTTGTCTGAAATCTTTTGGAATACCGGCAAGGTTTGGTTTGCACTGTCTGTAATGGATTTGTAAATTGCTATTTTTTTCTGAACGGTCCTGTACTCTTTTTCAAATTCGGCCTTTGACGCTATAAGGGCGGATTTTTGTGTTATTTCATCGTCTAAGTTAGAAACTTGGATATCCAGCCAAAAGCGGAATAAAAATCCTGCTATTACAACAAGCTCTACCACTATCACTATGAATCTAAAAGAGGTGAGCGCCCATTTCATGACTCGCCCAAGAGTGGTGCGCTCAAAATCTTCTTTGGGAAGCAGGTTAATAGAAGAATGTTTGTTGGCCCTCATAATTCACTATAGCAAGAAAATGCGTTTGTGAGAAGTTATTGAAGTTTAGACAGCTGGCTTTTAATCCTTGAGGCTCGATTTTTATGAATAATACCCTTTTTTGCGGCTCTATCGGTTAAGGAAACTGCTTTTTTGATGTTTGCGGAATTTTTGGATTTTTTAGCCAATCTTAAAGCAACTTCCAAGTCACGAGAAACTTTTGCGTTTGACAACCTCTTTCTTTTGGAGACTCTTAGCGCTCTTTTGGCTGTTTTTGTTACCGGCATAAATTTCCTGTTTTGATTATAGCTTCCACGAGCTAAAATATCAACAATGAGGCGTTTTTTAAATTTTGGGCGCGAAGTAATTTCTGGACCTCAAAATTCAATCCTTGGAGCCGCTGCGATTATTATGGCTATGGTAATAGCAAGCTCGGTTCTTGGAATAGTTCGCCAAAGGCTTTTTTTGCATTTTTTTACTCCATCGGAGCTTTCTTTATATTTTGCGAGTTTTAGACTGCCGGATTTAGTATTTCAACTTTTAGCTTTTGGTATTTTCTCGTCCGCTTTTGTTCCTTTCTTTACTAAGATTTATAAAAAAGACGAAAAAATGGCTTTTGAGACCGCGGCTAGAGTGATAAACATAACGCTTTTAGCTTTTGGTGTTTTTGCTGTGATTTTTTCAATCTCGTCCGTTTTTATATATTCTTTATTTGCACCCGGTTATTCTAGTCAGGAACTTAATATGATTGCCTCTTTGGCGAGAGTGTTGCTTATAGCTCAAGGTATTTTTGTTATCAGCTATATAATGACTGGAGTGCTTGAAAGTACACGCAGATTTTTTGTTTCTGCTTTGGCGCCTTTTTTTTATAACATTGGAATAATTGGTGCAACGCTTTTTTTTTCAAGCAAGCTACATCTTTGGGCGCCTGTTTATGGGGCGGTTTTTGGTGCGCTTTTGCATTTTTTAATTCAATACCCAATAGTGCGAAAGCTGGGTTTTAAGTTTATTTTTTCATTTAAGTTAACCAATGAAGTTAGAAAAATTGGCAAACTGGCTATGCCAAGGGTTTTGGAACTTGGCTTTTTGCAAGTTTCAAAAATAGCAGAGCTTTTTTTTACCTCTATGATAGCTTCTGCGGCACTTACCTATTATAATTTAGCAGATACAGTACGCATCGCTCCTATTACTTTGTTTGGAGTAAGCTTGGCTAAGGCGGCGCTTCCAACTTTAGCAAGTGTTGATGATAATGACAAAGAGTTTCGTCGAGTTTTACTCAAGACTTTATATCAGATCAGCTTTTTGGTCATGCCTGTAGCGGCAATTTTGATTGTTTTACGAATGCCTGTAATTAGGCTTCTTTTTGGAACAGATAAATTTGATTGGGACGCTACAGTCCAGACTTCTTTGGTTTTGTCCATTTTTGCAATTAGTATTCCTTTTCAATCCTGTGCAGCGCTTCTTTCTCGAGCTTTTTATGCCAGACACGACACTACTACGCCTGTCAAGATTTCTATTCTTGGAGTAGTAGTCACAGTAGTTTTAAGTGCAATATTTGTTCTTGGTTTTCACTTATCAACCTGGTCTTTGGCGTTAGCATATGTGATTGGTATAGTAATTCAAACTGTACTAATGTATCTAATATTAAGTCGACAGCTTAATGGCGGAACTATTTTTGCAATCGGCCCAATAGTTAAAAGTTTTATAGCATCTTTGGCTTCGGGGGTTGTTATGTTTTTTTTAATTAAGTTTTTTGACCGCTCTGTTTGGATTAAAAGACTATCCTTCTTAACTGACTTTTATGTGATTAAAAATCTTAATTTTGAAAGTTTTGTGGTAGATACAAGATATACATTAAATTTACTTGCTCTTACTGCTGTAACTGCGGCAGTGGGCATAATTATCTATCTTTCCTTCAGCTATTTTCTTCGCTCCGACGAATTAAAGGATTTTGTTTCGCTTGTTAAAAGACGCACTTTTTCCTTGTCTAAGCACGAGGAGGAACCAATTACCCATTTGTAGAAACTTGACACACATTATCACTCATGATAGGATTCTGCTAAGTATGGATGAATCTTTATCTGAAAGACAAACTCGTCTTCTTAAAGTAATAATTGATGAATACATTAATACAGCTGAACCGGTAGGTTCGATTGCCTTGGAAAACAAATATAATCTGGAAATCTCTCCGGCAACTATCAGAAATGAAATGGCACTCCTTGTTAAGAAGGGATTTTTGAAGCAACCGCATACTTCTGCAGGACGTCTTCCTACTCCAAAAGCTATGAAATTTTATATTAATCAGCTTATGGAGGAAAAAAGCCTTAGCGTAGTTGATGAGGTAGCCGCAAAAGAAGAGGTGTGGGATTCAAGAGAGAGTGTGGATAAACTAATGAGAGATGCTACGCAAGCGTTGGCAAACCAAACTCATTATGTTGCAGTTTCGGCCTTGGATAGCGGAGATTTTTGGGTTTTTGGTCATGCCCATCTTTTTGAGAGCCCAGAATTTTATGATTATCAAATCTGTCGCAATTTGTTTGGTTTTTTGGAAGAGGAAAAGCGCTTAAGAGACCTTTTCTTTAGTTACTTGACAGGAGCATCCCCAATTGAGGTCTTGTTTGGGGAAGAGCTTGGTCTTCAGGAGTTGGAGATTGTCGGTATGGTGGCAAGCAGATTTCAACTTTCTCAAAGACAAGGGGCAATAGGGGTAGTCGGGCCATTTCGTTTGGATTATCCCAGAGTTATTCCAACAGTTCGATATTTTGGTAATCTGATTCGAGAACTTTCTGCTTATGCGTGATAAAAATTTAAATCCTAAATTGCAATCGGTGACTAATTTAAAAAAGACAGAATTTGGTCAGAAAAGCGATAGGCAAGAAACACAGCTAAAGGATCAATTGGCTCGAGCTTTGGCTGATTATGATAATTTTAGAAAACGTACTGAACGTGAGCGTGAAGAGTTAAGGTTTGTTCTAGCAAGAAGAATTGTTGCAAGGTTTCTGCCGGTTTTAGATATGCTTTATGAGGCGCAAAAGCACTTAAGCGATAGCGGAATAGCTCTTACAATAAGTAGCTTTGAAGAAGCTTTGAAAAGTGAGGGGATTGAAAAGATAGAACCTTGCAAAGGAGATGTTTTTGACCCTGAATTGCACGAGGCTGTTGAGGTTGAAAAGAGAGACGATTTGAAGGATAATCAGATTGTAGAGTGTGTTTTAAGAGGGTGGAAGTTTTCCCAAGGGCAAGTTGTTAGACATGCAAAAGTAGCGGTAAATAAATTAGGGGAGAAATAACATGGCAAAAATAATTGGTATTGATTTAGGAACCACAAATAGCGTGGTTGCTGTTATGGAGGGTGGAAGCCCCAAAGTTATACAAGCTGCGGATACAGGCAGAAACATTACCCCATCAGTAGTGGAACCAGTTAAAAACTTGGTTGGCGACGTGGCGAAAAGACAAATGATTCTTAATTCCAAAAACACTGTTTATTCTGTGAAGCGTTTAATGGGTCGAAGAATTGATGATGCAGAGGTAGAAAAAACTAAGAAACTTGTTCCATACGAGATAGTTTCTGGTAAAGACAGAATGGCGGCAGTGAAAGTAGAGGATAAAACTTATACCCCCCAAGAAATATCGGCTAGAATTCTTATGAAACTTAAAAAAGATGCGGAAGAATATTTAGGGGAAAAAGTAGAAAGTGCTGTCATTACCGTTCCGGCGTATTTTGATGACAGCCAGCGACAGGCTACTAAACAGGCTGGAGAAATTGCAGGGCTGAAGGTTGAAAGAATAATTAACGAGCCTACGGCTGCTGCACTAGCTTATGGTTTGGATAAGAAAAAGGCTGAAAAGATAGCAGTATATGATTTGGGAGGGGGCACCTTTGATATTTCAATTCTTGAGCTTGGAGATGGTGTTTTTGAGGTGCGAAGCACAAACGGTGATACTCATCTGGGTGGAGATGATTTTGATGAAAAAATTGTAGACTGGATTGCAGAAGAATTCAAAAAAGACAATGGTGTAGACTTGCGAGCCGACAAGCAGGCTCTTCAGAGAATTAGAGATGCCGCAGAGAGGGCCAAGATTGAGCTTTCCGCAGCTGCTGAAGTTGAAATTAACCAGCCATATATCACTCAAAAGGATGGCGCGCCACTTCATCTTACTTTGAAGTTAACCAGGGCGAAATTGGAAAGCCTTGTTGGGGAATTAATTGAAAAAACAATGGGGCCTGTAAAAGCGGCTCTTAAGGATGCAAACCTTGAAGCAAAGGATATAGATGAGGTTATCTTGGTTGGAGGGATGACAAGAATGCCTAAGGTTGTGGAAACGGTAAAAGATTTCTTTGGTCGTGAGCCTCACAAAGGTGTTAATCCAGATGAAGTGGTAGCCATTGGAGCAGCTATTCAAGGAGGTGTTTTGGGCGGCGATGTAAAAGACATTCTTCTTTTGGATGTTACCCCTTTAACTTTGGCCATTGAAACTATGGGCCAGGTGGCGACTCCAATGATTCCTAGAAATACGACAATCCCGACTTCAAAAACCGAAGTGTTTTCAACAGCCGCTGATAATCAGACTCAGGTTCAAATAGTAATTACCCAAGGTGAAAGGCCGATGAGTAGGGATAATAAACAGCTTGGAACCTTCATTTTGGATGGTATTCCGCCTGCTCCTAGAGGTGTTCCTCAAATTGAGGTAACTTTTGATATTGATTCAAATGGTATTTTAAAGGTTACAGCTAAAGACAAGGCCACAGGCAAAACTCAAGATATTACAATTACGGGCGCTGTTGGTCTTTCTCAAGAAGAAATTGAGAAGATGAAAGATGAGGCGGAAAAGCATAAGGAAGAGGATTTGAAAAAGAAGGAGCTGGTAGATGCTAAAAATGCGGCTGACGCTGTAATTGCAGCCTCTGAAAAAGCTATAAAGGACGCTGGGGATAAAGCGCCAAAAGATATAGTTGAGAAGGTTGAAGAGAAAATTAAGGCCCTTAAAGAAGTCAAAGATGGAGAAGACAAAGAAAAGATAGAGGCGGCAACCAAGGACCTTTCCGAGGAACTTCAAAAAGTTGGTCAAAAAATGTACGAGGCGGTTAAGTCTTCTGAAAAAAATGAAGAAGGAAATTCTTCTGATTCCAAAGAAGAAAAACCTAAGAGTGATAAAAAGGATGACAAAGCTGAAGAGGGTGAGATAGTAGAATAATAATTATTTCATTTAGCACTCCTAGAAATTAACTGCTTAACAAGACTATGCATTGCTGTTAAAATTTGTTGTATGCCGAACGGAAAAGCTGATTATTATGATATTTTGGGGGTTAGTAAAAGCTCCACCTTGGAAGAAATAAAGAGAGCTTATCGTAAACAAGCCCTTGAGTGGCACCCGGATAAGCACAAGGATAACAAGGAAGCTGCCGAGCGCCGCTTCAAAGAAATTAATGAGGCTTATCAAGTTTTAAGCGACCCTGAAAAGCGTCGTGCTTATGATCAGTTTGGTCATGCTGCATTTTCACCGGGTGGCGGTTTCCCTTTCTCTTCTAAAGCAGGTCCGGCATCTGGCTGGGGTGGTTTTGGCGGTCAGAGCGGGCCTTTTACTTATACCTATACCACTAGTAGTTCATCTGGGGCTGGTGGTTTTTCCAGTTTTGATTTTGGAGACCCTTTTGAGATTTTTGAACAGTTTTTTGGTGGAGCATCTCCTTTTGCAAGGGCGCAACGTATACCCCGCTATAGCATAGATTTAAGTTTCATGGACGCAGTTCACGGTACGGAAAAAGAAGTATCAATAAATGGTCAGAAACGTAAGATTAAGATTCCTGCAGGAGTTGATGATGGGACACGCATTCAGTTTGATGATTTTATATTGTCTGTAAATGTCAAGCCTCATCAAATTTTTGAAAGGGATGGTGCTGATGTTTATATTAGAGTAGAAATACCTTATTCTTTAGCTGTTCTCGGGGGAGATATTAATGTACCAACCATTGATGGAGATGTCAAAATAAGAGTTCGTGCTGGGATAGCTTCGGGTAGTATGATTCGGCTTAGGGGAAGAGGCATAAAGCGTCTTCGAGGAGCAGGTCGCGGGGATCAATATGTAAGGTTTATAGTGAACGTTCCAGCAAAGTTAACCAAGGAGCAGAAAAGCTTAGTTAATCAATTAAAGAAGGAAGGCCTTTAGGCGTTAACTTTTGCAAATGCCGGCTCAGGTTTTTCATTGATGCTTGTTTTGGTGCTGTTTTTTAAGAAATTCAGCAAGTGTTTGACTAGGGGCGGGGCAAAAAATGTGGTGATTAAAATAACTACTACAACCATAGAAAATGTATCGCTAGAAAGCGCTCCTAGAGCTTTGCCAGTTGCTGCAAAAATAAGACCCACTTCTCCTCGTGGAACCATGGACATACCAACCAGAATTTTTTCCCAAATGCTTCCTTTTGCGGCAATACCAGCAAATACTTTCCCTGCTATAGCCACTGCCGCAAATAAAAGGGAATAGAAGTATAGACTGGGATTTAACAATGATCTAATATCTACTTGAAGTCCAATATAAACGAAGAAGATGGGTGAAAAGATAAGGCTTAGAGTGCGGATTAGTTCGTCTACGTGAGATTTTGAGTGTTTATAAATAATCCTCTTAATTTTTTTGCTGGTTTTTGTGTCTAGTTGCTTGAGAGATGCGAGATCTTTTGCGATTTCAGGCTGATCGAAGTTTTTAAAAACAACAGAGTCAAGTATAAGTCCTGCTGCAAAAGCACCAACCGTTGGGGCTAGGCCCACTAGCGTTGCCGTGTATGCATATGCTAATGCTAGCGATATTGCAATCCCCATCTTCATGCCTGTGCCTGTATGAATTTTTGAGAATAAATTTGAGAAAAAAGGCGCGAGTTTTACTCCTAAAATTATTGAAAAACCAATAAAGGCAATAGCTTTTGCCGTTAATGCCGCTATGGTTGAAATGGACACATCTCCGCCTGCGGCCATAGCCGAAACAATAGCCAGCATTAGGAGACCCAATATGTCGTCTATCAATGTTGCGCCAAGAAATGTTTTGAATGCTCGTGTCTTGGTTTCATGCAGTGAGTGATATACAGATACAGTTATGCTGACGCTTGTTGCTACCAATGTTGCTCCTATAAAAAGTCGCGTAATAAGTGTGCTTTCCGGAAAAAGAAGAGGTGTTAGAAAAAAAGAGCTTAGCACGAATGGCAAGAAGGCTCCAATAATTGCAATTATTCCCGCCCTGCCGCCAACCTTTACAAGTTCTTTGATATTGCTTTCAAGGCCTATTTGAAAAAGCAAAATTACCGCTCCAAACTCGGCCAAAAACATTATTATTTGGTCTTTTCTAAGGTTGTCTATTATCCCCAGCCCTAAAAATCCAAGTGTTGAGAGGAGGATTCCTGCTGCCATTTCGCCTAAAACTCCAGGTAATCCGAATTTTTCTATTATTCCACCCAATTTTGCGGCTATCAATAAAATCGCCAGCGATAAAAAGGTAATGCTTGCAACACCATGCCCCTCGCTAGTGCCTCCTGAAGCAAGCGTCAACGAAGGGAATACAAAAAATAAGACCAAAAAACAAAACAACAAAAAAGCTTTTCTAAATATCATATCTTTTATGATTTCTCTTAACTTGGAGAATAAATAATTGTGGCTCAAGCTAAGAAAATTATTTTATTTTTAAATTGATAACCAACAAGTAGTTCGTGCATTTTATATTAACGTCTAGGATCTGTCAATTAAAAACAATTGAAATGTTTTTTGTGTTTATGCGACGTGTGTTTCGTTTTAAAAAGGGAATTTTTTTGAAATTTTTTCTAAATATTTTTTATATTTTTTGTCTAAAGTTACATTTTTGAAAAAACCATCATCCGGTCTAAAACGGTATTTTTCTATATTGACGATAAAATTTTTGTTCACCAAGACACCTTCGCTTTGTAAAAGTTTTTTTTGCATCTTGGCATCATAAAATTTTGTGCCTTTGATACTAATTCTTCCGGAATTATTTATAATTCTCCACCAAGGGATGCTTATTTTCCCCTCAGATTGATTAAGAATCCACCCAACTTGTCGGGCGGCTCTTGGAACTCCTGCATAAAGTGCAACTTGTCCGTAGCTTGCTACTTTGCCATATGGTATGCGTTTTACAATCCTGTAGACGTAATTTTTGAATTTGGACATTTTATTTATTGCAAATATTACAAATTTTGGTCTCTATCCTTTAAAAATAATACTACTTTAGTTTGACTTAATACTTCTTCATGGCTTAAAATACGATAAAGTAAGTGGGCAAGAGGTGGGTTAACCCGCCTTTTTTGTTAACACACTATAAAAAATAATAAATTAACTAAGCTTAGTTCTTAGTTTCTTATCTTTTTTTAAAAATGGCAACAAATATTGGTCCGAGAACAGAGTTTAGTCAAGCGCTCAAAGCTATTGCTCAAGAGCGCGGGCTTGATGTTGAAGTTATACTTGAGACCATTCGTCAGGCTTATGTTGCCGCTTTTAAGCGCGATGCGAGAGAACGCGGGGAAGAAACTGAAGGTTATGAGTATGAGGTTGAAATAAATCCCAATTCAGGTGAGGCAAAGGTTTTTAGGTGGCCGGTAAACGAAGAGGGGCAATCTGTAGGAGAAAAAATAGATGTTACTCCGCCGGGCTTTGGCAGGATAGCGGCGCAAATTGCAAAACAGGTAATTCATCAAAAAATTAGAGAAGCTGAAAAAGGAGTGGTAATGGAGGAGTTTGAAGGACGAGTCGGGAATTTGGTTTCTGGGGTGGTTCTCCGTTTTGACGGGTCAAATGTTCGGGTTGATCTTGGTAAGACAGAAGCTGTTATGCCTGCTGATGAACGTGTCCCAACAGAGCGGCTTAATCCAGCCCAAAGGCTGACTTTTCTTTTAAAATCAATTGATGATGGTCCTAGAGGTAGGCAATTGGTATTATCCAGAGCAGATGAAGAGTTTGTAAAAAAGATTTTTGCAAGAGAAGTACCGGAAATTGCTTCAGGCTCCGTTGAAATAAAAAATATTGCGCGAGAACCGGGAGTGCGTACAAAGGTTGCAGTTTATTCTGCCCAATCAGGAGTAGATCCGGTTGGCAGTTGTGTTGGCCAAAAAGGAGTGAGAGTGCAGTCTGTAACCAACGAATTAGGCGGAGAAAGGGTAGATATTGTTCCTTGGTCAGAAGACCCTGAAGAGTTTGTTCGGGCGACACTTGCACCGGTTGAGATAGAAAGCGTCAAAATAGACAAGGATTCTAAAGCGGCAGTTGTTAAGGTCCCCGAGTCCCAGCTTAGTCTTGCTATTGGCAAGGATGGGCAAAATGTAAAACTTGCCGGGAAGTTAACGGGATACAAAATAGATATTGAATCGTCTGGAGAAAAAGCTCAGTCTGCTGAGTCTCCCGAACAATGAAAATAAAAAATTCTAAACATGAACACAATAAGACCGCCAATTGTAACTGTGCTTGGGCATGTGGACCATGGTAAAACTACTCTTTTGGATGCAATTCGTAAAACCTCAATTGCTTATCGTGAAGCTGGTGGGATAACACAAAGCATAGGGGCAACAAAATTTGAATCTTCTGACGGGATTATAACTTTTGTAGATACCCCGGGGCATGCTGCGTTTGCAAAAATGCGCAGTCGCGGCGCGAAAGTGGCTGACATTGTTGTTTTGGTGGTTGCCGCCGATGATGGAATAATGCCTCAGACTATTGAATCTGTAGGTTATATAAAAGAAAATAATATTCCTTTTATTGTTGCAATTACTAAAATTGACCTTCCTTCTGCAAATGTTGAGAGGGTTTATTCTCAATTAATGGAAAACGATGTTTTTTTGGAAGGCCATGGTGGAAACGTTCCGTTTGTTCATGTTTCGGCAAAACTAGGGCGTGGAATTGATGAACTAGTTGAGGTGATACATCTTTTAGCAGGTGTTACTGGTTTTACCGCAGATCCGGAAGGCGACCTTTCTGGATTTGTAATCGAAGTTAACAAAGATAAAAGAGGAGTTTTAGTTTCAGCAGTTATTAAAAATGGCACTCTTAAGGTTGGTGATGAAATATTTTGCGACAACTTGCATGCTAAAGTAAAGGGTTTGTTTGACTGCAACAATAAATCTGTTAGAGAGGCTAAGCCTTCAGATCCTGTTTTAATACTTGGATTTAGCGATCTTCCAGAAGTTGGAGCGGAAATTGCTAATAAAAATTTGTTTTCTCTAAGTAGTAAAAAAATTTTTGATAATCAGTTTAGAAGCAAAGAAAAAAATAAAAAAATTGCTGTAATTCTGAAAGTAAAAAATTCAGGTTCGTTAGCTGCAGTAATTTCAATACTGCCGGAAGAAGTGATGGTTACCTCGAGTTTGGTAGGAGATGTGACCGAAAGTGATGTTTTTTTAGCAAAGGCTTCAAACGCAAAAATTATTGCCTTTGAAGCGAAGGCTTCTAAAATAGTTAAGCGTTTAGCAGAAAGCGAAGGGGTTGAAATTTCTTGTTTTGAAGTAATCTATGACATAGAAAAGTATATTAAAGATAAGCTTGAGTTAGAAAAAAGAGTGGTTTTGGGTAAGGCAATTATTATGGCTGAATTCCCTTTTGACAAAACACGTGTTGCAGGTTGCAAAATTATTGAAGGGAGAATTCAAAAGATTGATACAGTTATTCTTATGAGAGGGGAAAAAGAACTGGGTGTTGCAAGAATAAGTTCAATGAAAAGAGAAAAAGGTGATTTGTCTGAGGCAAAAGCTGGCGAAGAATGTGGTATAATCCTTAACCCATCCATGCCTTTTGAAAAAAATGATATACTAGTCGCAACTAAATAGTTTAAAGATGGAGAAATCGTTTAAGTCAATAATTGAAGCAAGTCGCAGTATATTAGTTCTTTTGGCGGATGAACCAAACTTTGATCAGGTTGCGGCCGCTTTATCTTTATATCTTGCAATTGAGGGGGAAAAAGATATTGTTATCTCTTGCCCTAGTCAAATGAGAGTTGAATATAATAGGTTAGTTGGCGTAGATAAGATTACACAAGAGATTGGCAGTAAAAATATGGTTATAAGATTTGTTGATTATCCTGCTTATCAAATTGAGAGGGTTTTCTACGATATAGAAAACCAAGAGTTTAAGCTAAGCATCATTCCTAAACCTAATTTTGACGCTCCTCAAAAAGACCAGATTGTGCTCGGATATTCAGGGGTTTCTGCTGATACTACAATTTTGGTTGGTGGCGAAGAGGCGGGACAGTTTCCAGCACTTAATGCGGGTGAATTATTGGAAACAAGGGTTGTACACATAGGCATTAATGATATAGTACCACCGGAGGGTAAAAATATTATTTCTCTTTCGAGATCAAGTTCGTCTATTAGTGAAATAATGGCTGATTACATAAAAGAATTAAAGGGTGGATTTCATCCCGACATTGCTACCAACCTTTTGTCCGGTATTCATGAAGGAAGTGAAAATTTTACAAAAAAAGAGGTTAATACAAACACTTTTAAAATTGCTGCTGAATTAATGGCTGCGGGCGGCAAGTATACCAAGAAAGAAGAGTTTGGGCCAACAGTGGGGAAAAATACAAAATTTAGTTTTCCTCCTGTGATCCCTTCCGGTTTTCAAGGGCAAGCAACCGGGAAACCTCCGTTTCCTTTCAAAACATTTAAAGGAGCTAAAAAACGAGATGGTAGCAGTCCTCAAGAAGTTAGTGACAGCGAATTGCCTCGGGATGAATCTGTAAATCCGCCAACTTCTTGGCTTAAAAGCCCAAAAATTTACAAGGGCAATTCGGTAAGCTAATTTACTCAAGCGCTTTAAAGTTTTGTGCAGCCTAGTTTATAAATGCTTTTGAAATCTAGATAAAATTTGTTTACTGTTGACAACAAGTTGCACACCTATTAAATTTTTAACTGGTGTTAACAAAATTGCTTAATGACAGAGCGCTTCGTAAGCGGGGAAGCTTTTGAATTTCAAGAACAAACGCCTTTTACTAGTCAAGAAGTAAAAGAGGCGAGAGCTCTTAAGCTCCAAGAATTGGTAAATCACCCATTGTTTAGTCAAATGTGTGAAAAAGAGGGTGTAGTTCCTTTTTTCCCACAAAATTCTTCTTCTTACTTTTTTTTTAGAAGCACAAGACAAGACGGTAATTCTTTGCAAATTGTTCAAGCACCTTTGTTTGGTTTTAATAATTTAGCTGGTGTTGCGGTTCTTGATGATACTGGAGAGAAATCGCAGGAAAACTTCATAAAAATAATGCGAGATTTAGCTAATCCTGTTAATAATGGCAATATTGCGGTTCTTAAACTGGAAGATATTTCCGAGTGGGTAGAATTTTACAATGCAATACAAAGTCAGGGGTATTATGAAAGGATAGGCGATGTTGCTTTTGAGTTGAGCGGCTTAACAAGATCAACTCCTGAATATTATGCTCGTTTGCACAAAAGTATTGTAAGGCTTGTCATGCAAAACTACGAACTTGCTTTAATGCCTTATGGTGTTGAAAATATTTCATACGAAAATGGCATGCTATCTTGGAAAGGGTTTAAAAAAGATGTTATTGAAGATGCTTTCCTAGATGCCCCTTTTTTGAGAGCAGATCGTCAAACTGTTGTTTTAGTTCCTTTAGCCCATTTAAGAACGGCAGAGTTGCAAGATTGTATTTTAATTGAGCGAGTGGAAGAAGGATTATCGTTAGTTCCGGGATTTGTAGTTGTCAGAATTGGTGAGAACAAGAGGGAAGCCTACGAACGCGCTAAAAAAGCGCAGAGCTATTATCAAAGTATTTTGGGGCGGCAGAAAAATAGACGTGTTATTGTTCCAGTGATTTCAACTGGACAAATTAGCCTTTGGAGAAAATTGGGTTTTTCTGATATTTTGAGATCTGCGCTTCGAGAAGATTTAATTAACCAGTTGGAAGCTGAAGAATTGGTTCGTTTTTTGTTCTTGGGGGATGATAACTTGCGGCGTGCTTGTTTGGCAGAGGCAGGCTATTCTCTCCCGGGCAATTTAACTAATCTTAGCAATTCTTTGCTTAATAATCATGGAGTTGACATCTTTTTTTATAAGAAAAATGCAGAGGGCCAGCCAGTGCTAACGCCATTGCCATATCCAATGTATGGCTGGGATTTAAAAGCAAGAGAAAAAGGCAGTTATAAGACAAAATTAATAGAGAATGTTATTGGTTTAATTGTTATTCCAAGTAATTGGTCTGCCGAAGAAATACGCAGACATTCAAAGGAAGTAGAAAACTATGTCCAAAAACATACTTTCTCTTACGCTCGTGTTCTTTGTGTGGATAGAAAACTACTTGATGAATGGAAGAAATTAGGAACCGCAATCGCGTTAGGCGAAATTCTTTCGGGTCCTCTTGATGAATATAACGGGAGATCTACTAAAAGAGCAAAAAATTTAACAAGAAACAGCGGTGAGGTTCAATTTTACTATGTGAGGTTTCAAAGAAAAGCAGCAGTTGGCGGGGCCAAAACTGCTATTGTTGAAGTAACAGGGGGAAATTTATCTTATAATATGATTAACTTCGGTGCTGAATTTGGTATTGAAGGAGAAGCTAGGGAGCAAATTACAGGTAAACCGTCAACAGCGCTTGGTTTAAGACCAGGGCTTGAAAGCGGCAAGTACCCCATGATTCCTGGTGTTTATGAACTACAATATCTAGTACAAACTGTATTAAATTTTAATAGAATTTGCTTCAGAGACCATAATGATTATATCGCTTCTTTTTTGAGAGCAGAGATTTATCATAGGATGGGCCATTCAGACATAGAAAATATTTTTCCTCAAGAAATAGCACAAAAAATTTTAGAATACGGTCCTTTCGACGAACGTCTTTGGTATCGCGGTGTTGACTCATCCCTTCGTACAATAGTAATTCCCCATGCCCACGCTGATCATTTTGGGGACAAACCAGTTTTAGATCATAATGCGTTGGAAGTTGTTTCAGTGGAAACACGAGCTTTTGAAAAGGCTGCAGATGCCTTTGGAAGAACTTGGCAGAATAAGCAAACATATACATTAGACATTGCTAGTTCAATGATTGGAAGCGCTTATAGAGCCCAACTTCGCCCTTTTTTTCTGATTTATTACAATGGTCAAGAAGTGAATTTAAGCGAAAGTTTGGTATATAATCCCTACTTTGCTGATCATAGTATCCCGGGTAATTTAATGCAGTATTTTTGTTTAAAAGGGGAAAAAGGCGGGGGGGTTGTTTACACAAGTGACGTTCGGATTGGTGGGTTTGGACAAACGGAATTTGCAGTCCAGTCATTAGCTGGTTTGCCAAACACAATTGTGATTGAAACTACTAACCCTCCAGATTCAACCAAGCCGTCAGTTGGCAAGAGTGAGGGGGATGTTTTAAAAAGTTTAAAATATGTTTTTAAGAGACATCCGAATTCCCTTATTGTTGTTGCCGCACCAAAAAATCACGTGGAACGGCTTAGTGCAATCCTTGAGGCGGCTAATGATGTAGGAAGGGTAGTAGCGGTTGATTATAAACATTTGCTTGTTAATG
>Ga0209101_1001502_pt1 | contig 17109 bp, 16 predicted proteins | sample ConPoolayeCmetaG_FD_185481 | JGI IMG/M metagenome (GOLD analysis project Ga0209101, IMG submission 185481) | Hot spring microbial mat communities from California, USA to study Microbial Dark Matter (Phase II) - Cone Pool mat layer C metaG... ...
GTATAATTGAAATAATAATAATTATAAATTTTATAATTCGTATAATTTTTATTTTTTCTAAAAATAAAATTCCAAAAATTAATATTACTGGAAAAACTGGAGAAAGAAATCTTGTCCATTTAACATAAATAAAAAAATTAGGTAAAAAATAAATTAAAAACGCTCCAATTAAAAAAATTATTTTTTTACTTTTTTTCTTCTCTTCTATAAATCTAATAAAACCTATAATACCTATAAAACCTAAAAAACCTAATGCCGACGGTATTACTTTTATTAATTGAAAAAAAATTGGTAAACTATAATCAAATTGTTTAGTATAAAAAGTTAATATTTTACCCAAAGCTACATCTTGCTCATATTTAAGATTTGAATAAAAATCATTCCAAGAGATAAAACTTTGAGGTGAAAAAACTATCATTATTATTAAACTCAAACATAAAAAATAACCAAATAAAAAAATTTTTTTAAAAAATTTTTCTCCATCAGTAAAAAAAATTATCAAAAGTGGTAATACTAAAAAAATCAATGAAGAAACTTTAGTTGCTAAGGCTAAACCAGAAATTATTCCTGAAACCTTTAAAAAATAAGAAAGATTAATTTTTTGATCCAAAAAAAGCAAACCTAGATAAATCAACAAAAGATAAAAAAACATCAAAAGTGATTCAGTCGTACCAAAATGAGAGAATTGAATAAAAAACGGTGAAAAAATAACTATCAACCACCACCAAATTTTTTCCTTTTTTTTAACCTCTAAAATTTTTATTATATTTATAACAATTATTGCCGAAAGTAACGAAACTATCGCTGAAATTAACCTTAAAGATAAAACCGCTTCATCAAATGAAATTATCATGCTGCCAAAATCAGAAAATCCCCTAAAAATCCAAATTAAAAAATAACTTAAATAAAGTGATAACTGTCCATAAGCAAAAAAATGAGGATTGAAGCATTCATTAATATTTAATGTTTTATACTGACTATTTTTTAACAATTCACATCTAAGATTTTGAACTGCAACCGCCATATTTCTTTCATCCGGATGCATTGGGTAGGGCAGTCCCCAATCTAAACCAACAAATCTCGTATAAAACAATAAAAAAACAATAAGCAACCAACAACTAGCAATAATAATATTCCTCTTGATTTTTCCCATTTTTTAATTATAATTTAAAATAATAAGCTAAAAAATTTAATTTATATTATAATTGTTTAAAACTTAGAGTTTAGTTTTTTAATGAAAATATACGAACTGACTCTTCTTCTTGAAAAAGAAGATGATTTAAAAACAATCAAAGAACTGATTAATAAATATTCAGGAAAAATACTAAATGAAGAAAAATGGGGAGAAAGAATGTTGGCTTACCCCATTAAGAAAAAAAATAAAGCTATTTATTATACTCTTGAATTTTCTTTTGATAAAAAAAATATTCTTCCATTAAAAACCAAACTTAATTTTAACGAAAAAATTATTCGTTATTTATTATTAGTTAGAGAAAAATAATCTATGGCAAGTCGCTCTTTAAATCGGGTAATGCTTATTGGTAATCTAACCCGTGATCCAGAATTAAAATATACTCAACAAGGGACAGCAATTTGTACTTTTGGCTTAGCTACCAATCGTTCATGGACAACCAATACCGGAGAACACAGAGATGAGGCACAATATCATAGAATTGTTGCTTGGCAAAAATTAGCTGAGCTTTGTGGTAAACTTTTGACTAAAGGAAAAAAGGTTTATGTTGAGGGTCGCTTAACTTATCGAAACTTTACTGGACGAGATGGTCAACAAAAAACAATCGCTGAAATTGTTTTAGATGACTTTATTGTTTTTGGTGATGGGAAAAAAATAACAGAAGAAGAAAAAACAACTGAAGAAAAAGTTGAACCAACACCAGTAGAAGAAGAAGTTCCAATTGAAGAAAATAATATTGAATCGAAAGAAGAAGTAAAATCTGAACAAAAAGAAAAAAATTTTCAATCAACAAATAAACCAGAAAATATTGAAGAAAAAATCGATTCTGATGATATTCCGTTTTAAGTATCTTAAAAGTATTTATAATTTTTATTAAAAAAAATTATTTGATTTTATACTTTAATATGAATAAATGTTATTTTTGTATAAACAAAATTGAGCCATCATTTAAAAAACCTGAAATTTTAGAAAAATTTTTAACTCCTCGAAAAAAAATTCAGAATAGAAAAATTAGTGGGGTTTGCGTTCGTCATCAAAGACAGTTAGCTCAACAGATAAAATATGCTCGTTTTTTAGCGCTTATTCCTTATGTTTCTTATCAAGGAATCAAATAGTCTAGAAAAAATATATAAATTATTAGAAGTTAAACAAAAGCTGCTGAAGCTACCTTATCACTTTTTTGAGAAAATCTCATTAAAATAACTCCTTTAGCCGTACGAGAACGAGAAGGGATAGAAGAAAGAGGAATTTTAACTATCTGCCCCATTTGACTAGTAATTATTACCATATCATCTTTTTCATTAATAATTTGGGAAAAAGCCACTCGACCAAATTTTTCATCAACCGAAGTAATTTTTACTCCCTTACCACCTCGATGCTGTCCTTTAAAAAACGAAAGAGATGTTTTTTTACCAATCCCATGATCACCAATAACTAAAATATCTTTTTTAAAGTCTTCATTGGAAAAAACATCGGCTGACACCACATAGTTACCATCTGAAAGTTCCATTCCTTTAACTCCAATTGAAGAGCGACCAGTAACACGGACCTCTTCTTCTTTAAAAACAATTGCTTTGCCATCAGTTGAGCTTAAAATTACCTGACTTTTACCATCGGTTAGTTTTACCCACAAAAGTTCATCACTGATTTCCAATTTTATTGCAATAATTCCATTACTTCGAATATCAACATATTCGGAAAAAGGTGTTTTTTTAACTGTACCTTTTTTTGTCACCATTAAAACAAAAAGCTTGTCTTTTTCTTCTAAAGTTTCTTTATTATAAACCAAAAATGAAGTTACTTTTTCATTTTGTTTTAAAGCTAAAAGATTAACAATAGCTTTTCCTTTTGAAACTCTTGAACCAATCGGGATATCCCATACACGTGTTTGAAAAACACGACCAAAATTGCTAAAAAATAAAACATAATCATGAGTCATTGCTGAGGTAATAAAAAAAACATTATCAGTTTCTTTGGTCTCCATTCCTGAAACTCCTTTTCCACCACGATTTTGTACTCTAAAAGTTTCTCTTGGTACTTGCTTAATATATCCTTCCTTTGTTAAAACTACAATTGCTTCTTTATTATCAATTAATTGTTCGTCAGTGATTTCACCTGGTCGATTTTTGATAATTGTTGTTTTTCTTTCATCACCATATTTTTCCTTAAGATATAAAAGCTCATCTTTTATCACCTTCAAAACTTTAAAAATATCTTTTAAAAGAGAAGTGAGATAATTAATCAGCTCTTTCAAAGTCGCCAATTCATTTTCAATTTTTTCTCGCTCTAATCCTGTTAATCTTTTTAGAGGCATATCTAAAATGGCCTGAGCTTGAATATCGCTTAAATTAAATTTTTTTATTAATGATTGCTTGGCTTCTTGTTCATTTATTGATTTTTTAATTAAAGCAATTACTTCATCAATGTTATCTAAAGCAATTAAATATCCTTCCAAAATATGAGCCCGTACTTTTGCTTTTTCTAACTCAAAATAAGAACGTTTTATAACAATTTTCATCCGATGTTTTAAATAAATCTCCAAAAGTGATTTTAATCCTAAAGTCTGAGGTACGCCATCTGCCAAAGCAACAATATTGGCAGGAAAAGAAGTCTGTAGTTCAGTATATTTAAAAAGATTATTTAAAACTTTTTTATAAGAAGCATCTCTTTTTAGCTCAATAACAACTCTTATTCCTTCTCGATCTGATTCATCTCTTAAATCAGAAATTCCAATAATTTTTTTATCTTGAACAAGTTTAGCAATTTTTTCTACTAAAGCTGATTTATTTACTTGATATGGAAGTTCTTTAACAATAATTGCCATCTTCCCATGACCTAGATCTTCTTCATCTACTTTAGCTCGAATAAGCATCGAACCACGACCAGTAGCATAAACTGTCTTTATATCTTGTATGCCATAAATTATCCCTCCAGTTGGAAAGTCTGGTCCCTTAATCATTTCAGTCAACTCATCTAATTCAACCGGAAAGTTAACTTCTTTTATCAAATCTTTAGCGTTTTCTTTTTCTTTCAAAAGATTTTCTGAAACCTTTGCTTTATCAATCATTAAAATTAAAGCTTGAACAATCTCTGAAAGATTATGAGGAGGAATTTTTGTTGCCATCCCAACCGCAATTCCCTCAGCTCCCATTAAAAGAAGATTAGGTAGTTTTCCAGGCAAAAAAATTGGCTCTTTTAAAGTAGCATCAAAATTATCGGTCCAATCAATAGTTTCTTTTTCAATATCAAAAAGCATTTCTTCAGCAATCTTTGACAATTTTGCCTCAGTATAACGCATAGCTGCTGGGGGGTCACCATCAACTGAGCCAAAATTACCCTGACCTCGGATTAGGGGATAGCGCATTGAAAAATCTTGAGCCATTCTCGCTAAAGCTTCATAAACTGGAGCATCACCATGAGGATGGTATTTTCCTAAAACTTCACCGACAATTTTTGCTGATTTTGAAAATCGTGCTCCAGAGGTTAAACCCATCTTGTACATTGCATATAAAATCCTTCGTTGTACCGGTTTCAAACCATCACGAGCATCAGGTAAAGCACGTGAAACAATCACAGACATCGCATAGTTTAAATATGCTTGCTTCATCTCATTTGTGATTTCTGTTTGTTTAATTTGAGTCATGTTAAAATTAAAAATTAAAATCTCAAAATTTAAAAAAAATTAACTTAATAATCTAAATTGACTTAATTTTCTAATCAACAAAAAATAACTTTTAAACAACATTTATACTAACATTTAAACTAATTTTTAAACTATTTTTACACAAAGTTTAGACAATATTTATACTATATGTTTATACATTTTTTAACCCTTTTTTAATCGCTTCTTCTGCCTCTTTTTTACCTAAAAATTTTTTGGTTTTTACCCATTTTCCAGGCTCCAACTCCTTATAATGATTAAAAAAGTGCTGAATCATCTCTTTAGTCTTCTGAGGTAAATCATCAATTGTTTCAATTACAGCATAAAAAGGATCAACTTTTTTAGTTGGTAAAGCAATAATTTTCGTATCAATCCCAGCTTCATCTTCCATCTCAAGCATTCCAATTGGACGAGCGGGGATAACTACACCAGGAAAAACTTGATAAGTTGAAATCAGCAAAACATCCAAAGGATCTCCATCTTCCGCTTTCGTATTTGGAACAAAACCATAGTTAAAAGGGTAAAACATAGCAGTGTAGGCAAAGCGATCAACCATAATAACTCCTGATTCTTTATCTAATTCATATTTAATTGATGAGCCTTGAGGTATCTCAACAAAAACATTGATTTCATCAGGTGGATTTTTACCAGTAGAAATTTTTTTTATGTTCATATTATTATAAAATTTATAATTATAAGTTATAAAAATTATAAATCCAAATTAGCCAGTTTTGCATGGGTAACAATAAATTTTTTTCTTGGTGGAACTTCATCACCCATAAGCATTGAAAAAACATAATCAGCTTCTTCAGCATCAGTAATGCTTACCTGTTTTAAAATTCTGTTTTTCGGGTTCATTGTCGTTTCCCAAAGTTGTTCTGGATTCATCTCTCCTAAACCTTTATATCTTTGAATAACCACTAAATTAGAATTTGTTTTAAAAGGTTCTTCTTTTAAAATATCACTCATAATTTTTTCTTTTTCTTCATCAGAATAAACATAAAAAATCTTTTTTCCCGCTTGAATTTTATACAACGGTGGTTGAGCAATAAATAAATGGTTATTTTTTATCACATTAGGTAAGTGGCGATAAAAAAAGGTTAAAAGCAAAGTCCTAATATGTTCACCATCAACATCAGCATCAGTCATAATAATGATTTTATGATAACGAAGTTTTTTGTAATCAATTGTCTCACCAATGCCCATGCCTAAGGCAACTACTAAATCCTTAAGTTCTTTAAATGACAAAACCTTATCTAAATAAGCTCTTTCTGTATTTAAAATCTTACCTCGAAGTGGTAAAATTGCCTGAGTTTTTCGATCCCGACCTTGTTTAGCGCTACCACCCGCTGAATCACCTTCAACAATAAAAAGCTCTGATTTAACTGGATCTTTTTCTTGACAGTCAGCCAGTTTTCCAGGCAAAGACACTCCTTCTAACGCTCCTTTTCTTAAAACTGCATCTTTGGCTGCTTTAGCAGCAAGACGGGCTTTTTGAGCTAAAAATACTTTTTCTAAAATAATTTTCCCTATTTTTGGATTTTCTTCAAAGAAAGTTTGTAAATAGTCAAAAAATGTTTGTTGAACTAACGTCTGAACCTCTGAATTACCAAGTTTAGTTTTTGTCTGACCTTCAAATTGAAGATTAGCCGATGGCATTTTTACATAAACAACAGCAGTTAATCCTTCTTTAACATCATCACCAGTAAACTGTTCTTGTCCGTTTTTCTCAGATAATTCTTTTTTAGCATAGTTATTAATTGCTTTGGTTAAAGCAGTGCGAAAACCTGTCAAGTGTGTTCCTCCTTCAATTGTATTAATAACATTAACAAAAGAATACACGTTTTCATTAATAGCATCAGTATATTGAAGAGCAACCTGAATTTCTTTATCATCAACTTGTTTTTTAAAAAAAATTGGTGTTTCAAACAAAACCTTTTTTCCTCGATTTAAATCAGAAATCAAAGAAATAATTCCACCATCAAAGTAATAGGCAACTCTTTCTTTTTCTTTTTTATTTTCAATTCTAAAATAAACATCGCTTATTAGATAAGCTCGCTCTTTTAACTGTTTCTTTAAAGTTGTATAACTTATCTCAATTGTTTCTTTAAAAATTTGATTATCAGGCAAAAAAGAAACCGCTGTACCGTTCTTTTCAGAAAAACCAAGAATTGATTTTTCGACTTTTTTTACTGGAGATAGGGGAACACCACGTTTATATTCCTGACGAAAAAGACCACCACCACGAGCTACTTCAACTATAAAATGAGAAGACAGTGCATTAACAACTGAAGCGCCAACACCATGAAGACCGCCAGAAACTTTATAAGCCCCAGCATTAAACTTTCCTCCAGCATGAAGTTTAGTCATGACAATCTCTAAAGCAGAAATACCATGCTTAGGCAACACATCAACCGGGATACCTCGTCCATCATCAAAAACAGTCAGGTAATTGTTTTCTTCAATAATAATCTTAATATTTTTACAAAAACCAGCTAGAGCTTCATCAATAGCATTGTCAATAATTTCATTTAAACAATGATTAACGCCTGCTTGAGATGTGGTACCAATATACATACCTGGCCGTTTTCTTACCGGCTCTAATCCTTCTAAAACAACAATTGAATCAGCATCGTACGAAGATTTTTTAGTTTTATCCATAGTATCTTAATTTACCTTAGATTATTTTAACTCAACTTTAGCACCAGCAGCCTCCAACTTCTTTTTTGCTTCTTCAGCTTGTTCTTTTTTTACTTCTTTTAAAACCTCAAAAGGAACTGTTTCAACAGCTTTTTTCGCATCCATAAGTCCTAAGTTAGGTAAAACTTCACGAACTGCTTTAATAACATTAAGTTTGTTAGCACCAGCATCAGTTAAAACTACGGTAAAAGTCGATTTTTCTTCAGCTTTTGTTTCTGAAGAATTGGCAACCTGTGGAGCCGCCATTGCCATTGTTGGCATAGATGAAACACCAAATTTTTCCTCTAAATATTTAGCTAAATCAGACATTTCTAAAGCAGTTAAACCTTCAATTTCTGTAGCAATTTTTTGTAATTTTTCTGAAAGCTTAATCTCATCAGCCATTTTGTTCACCTCCCTTCTTTTTTGCTATTTGACTTATAAGTGTTACCAATCTCATTGAAGAAAATTTTAAGTTATAAACCAAACGAAAAGAAGGTGATCTTAAGCTTCCAATAATTTTTGCTAAAAGCTCTTGTTTTGAAGGTAAAGTTGAAAGTCTTAAAAGATTTAATGAATCATAGACTATTTCATCAAGAAATCCAAATTTAAAAGAAAGGCTTTTTTCATCTTTGGCAAATTTATAAAAACTTGAAAGTCCCTCAACCCAATCATCACCAAAAGTTAAAAGAGCTGAGTTTTCTTTTAAAGGCAAAAACTTTTCTTTAATAGATTTTAAAGATTGATTAACATTAATTAATTCTTTTAATGCTTTTTCAAATATAGTATTTTTAATAACAGTAAGATTAGTATTTTTTTTTCTTAAAATCTTTCTTAGTTCCTCAAGTTGTTTATGAGAAGTTCTTTCAAATTTAATTAGGACAAAATTTTTTTTATCAGTAACAAGCTTTTGCAATTCTTCTTTTTTTTTGAGTTTTTTTTGATTGGGCATATATTTTTCCTCGCCGGGAATTTTATAAATTTTTTATGCTAATTTAATATAAAAAGCAACCCGGGTCTTAGGTATAAACCAAAATTTAATTAACTAAAAACTAATTTTTAAGTGTACTTATACTTATACTTAATTTATTATAAATTATAACACATCTTGGATCTAAAAAAACACTAAGATTTATAATTATATCACATTGTTTCTAAAAGCTCTCTTAAAGTTTTTGGCTGCGGTGCTTCTTTCTTTTCTTTCTTTTTTGGAGTTAGTTTAATTAAATACTCTTTTGCTTTTTCTTGTTTTTTTTTAAACATCTCTACTCTTCCCTCAACATCTAAATATCGATGCTTACCAGTATAAAAAGGATGACACTTATTACATACTTCAATCTGAATTAATTTTTTGTTTGAACTGGTAGTAAAACTGTTGCCACAAGCACAAACAACTTTAGTATCTTCATAATAAACTGGATGAACATTTTTCTTCATAGAAAATTCATTATAACATAAAAAGTTTTTTATGTAAAGAATGAAATGAAATGATATAATGAATTAGTGTAAAAGTTGTGTAAAATTAGTGAAAAGGTTATGTGAAAGTTAAAATATTAGTTAACTAGTTGTTTTTTGCTTGTTGAAATTAGTCAATTAAGAATTTTAAATTCTAAATTTTAGATTTTAAAAAACTTGGGTACAAGTTAAAGGTTAAAAGTTGAATTATATTTAGAGTTTAGGATTTATAATTTTTTGATTTGGGATTTAGATTTAGTATTTAGGATTCATTGATTTTATTTTAACTTTTGATTCAAAAAGTTTTAGTAAAATGGTAAGTCTTAAGTTTTGAGTTTTAACTTTTCAGTTTTAATTTTTTAATCATATGTTTCCCCCAATTTTACGAAAAATTAGTCTTTTTTTACAAAGATTACCAGGTATTGGTGAGAAAACTGCTAATCGTCTTTCTCTTTTTCTTTTAAAAATTCCAAATAATGATTTAAAAAATTTTGGTCAAAATTTAATTGAGTTAAAACAAAAAATTAAATTTTGTCATCGCTGTTTTAATTTAAGCGAAGAAGAAATCTGCCCTATTTGTTCCGATAATAAACGCGACCATGAAACCGTGGTAGTTTTAGAAAACCCTCTTGATCTTTTAGCTTTTGAACAAGGCAATATTTATCAAGGAGTTTATCATGTCTTACATGGAAAAATTGACCCTTTAAATCGTATATCAGCTGACGATTTAAAAATCAATGAGCTAATTAATCGCCTAAAAAAAGAAAATATTAAAGAATTAATTATTGCCACTAGTCCTGACATGGAAGGCGAAGCAACTGCTTATTTTATCAAAAATCGAGTTGAGAAAGAAATTTTAAACAAAAAAACAATTAAAATTACTCGTCTTGCTTATGGCTTACCAATTGGTGCTAATCTCGAATATGCTGACTATATGACTTTAAAAAAAGCACTTGAAGGAAGAAGAAATCTAATTTAACTTAACAATATTTAAACTGTTTTTTACACTACTTTTACAAAATGTTTACATCATTTTTACACTTTTTTAGTTATAATTAATTTATGCAACTTTATAACACCTTAACAAAAAAAATAGAAAAATTTAAACCAATCAATCAATCAATTGTCGGTTTTTACACCTGCGGTCCCACAGTTTATGATTATACTCATATTGGCCATATGCGAACATATGTAAACAATGATCTTTTAAAACGTTCTTTAACTTATTTAGGTTATAAAGTAAAGCATGTAATGAATATTACTGATGTTGGACATCTTACAGGTGATAATGATAGTGGTGAAGATAAATTAGAAAAAGGTGCTAAAAAATCAAAAAAAACTGTTTGGGAAGTCGCTTCTTTTTTTACTGATTATTTTTTTAAAACAATCGACGCTCTAAATATTTTACGTCCTGATATTATCTGTCGAGCCACCGACCATATTAAAGAAATGATTATGATGATAAAAAAGCTTGAAGAAAAAGGATTTACATATAAAACAAAAGAGGCTATATATTTTGATGTCTCAAAATTTAAAGATTATGGTAAACTTTCCGGTCAAAAACTTGAAGAAAAAATCCAAAAAGCAAGGGAAGAGGTTCATATCGACCCAGAAAAAAAACATCCAGCTGATTTTGCTTTGTGGTTTTTCCGCGTTGGTCGTTTTGCTGATCATACAATGCACTGGCCATCTCCTTGGGGTAATGGTTTTCCTGGTTGGCATATTGAGTGTTCTGCCATGAGTACTAAATACTTAGGCCAACCAATTGACATTCATGCTGGTGGTATAGATCATATTCCAGTTCATCATGAAAATGAAATTACTCAATCTGAAGCTGCTAATGAAAAACAATTTGTTAGATTTTGGTTTCATAATAATTTTTTAATGGTAGATGGGAAAAAAATGAGTAAATCTTTGGGTAATTTTTATACAATTGACGATTTAAAAAAACACCAAATTGAACCTTTAGCTATACGTTACTTTTTTTTGCAAACCCATTATCAAAAAATAGAAAATTTTACTTGGGAAGCCGTTAAATCATCTCAAAATTCTTATAATAATCTTAAAAAAATTATTTCGGAACTTCAGTCTTATTCCTCCCCCTCCTATCAGTCTTATAAGACTTATAAAACCTATAAGATTTATCAAACTCAATTTGTTAAATTTATAAGCGACAATCTTCAAATTCCAAAAACTCTATCTCTCCTTTGGCAAGTAATAAAAGATCAATCTTTAAATCCTAAAGAAAAACTTTCCTTAATTTATGACTTTGATAAAATTTTTGGATTAAAACTTGATAGTATAAAACCGAAAAAAATTCCCCAAGAAATTATTGATCTTGCAGAAAAAAGAAAAGAATACCGCCAAAAAAGAAACTTTATAAAAGCAGATGAACTAAGAAAAAAAATTGAAGATTTAGGTTACAAAATTGAAGATCTACCCGAAAATCAATATATTATTAAAATTAACTAATCATATTTTGTAAGACTCATCTTGACTTAGTATTACTTTTTTCTTATGATAAATTTATGGGGTGTATTTTCAAAAAAATTTTTATCTATTTTTTTATTTTTATATTATTTTTCGTAATTAATATTGTTTTAATAAAAAAAATAATTTCTCAAGTTAAAAAAGAAGCTAAAATTGAAAATCTTCTATCAGAAATTGGAGAAATTAAAAATAATTCTTTTTATAATTCAGCCCCATTTCAAGTTTTAGGCGTATACAAAACTGAAGTTCAATTAGCCGATGGTCGAATTGCCAATCTTAAAAATTTTTTTCGCAAATATAACTCACCTCTTTATGACTATGCTGAGCTTATCATTTCTGTTTCCGATAAGCATAGATTTGACTATCGACTTTTGCCAGCAATTGCAATGCAAGAATCTAATCTTTGCCGATATATCCCGGAAAATTCTTATAACTGTTGGGGATGGGGAATTTATGGCGATCAAGTCATTCGTTTTTCTTCATATGAAGAAGCAATAGAAAAAGTGGCCGCTGGTATAAAAAAAGAATATATCGACAAAGGCTTGGTAACTGCCTCAATGATCATGAAAAAATACACTCCATCATCCCCTGGTACTTGGGCCCGCGGTGTTAACACTTTCCTTAAGATGTTAGAATAAAAAAGGCTATTATGCTATAATTTGCTTACTATGCTTATTCAACCACCTAAAGGTTTTCGCGATTTTTTACCAGAAAAATCCATCGCTCGAAATTTTGTTATTGAAAAAATAAAAGCTCTTTTTGAAAGATTTGGTTTTGATCCTTTAGAAACACCAAGCTTAGAATATGCAGAAGTTCTTCTAGGTAAATACGGAGAAGAGGCCGATAAATTAATCTATCTTTTTGAAGATAGAGGAAGAAGAAAATTAGGTTTGCGCTATGATCAAACCGTCCCCTTAGCTCGTGTAATCAATAATTATCAAAATCTACCAAAACCATTCAAAAGATATCAAATCCAACCAGTGTGGCGAGCTGAAAATCCCCAAAGTGGTCGCTTTCGGGAATTTGTCCAAGCAGATATCGATATTGTTGGGGAAAAAAGTCTTTTAGCTGAAGAAGAAATCATTATCTGTGCTCTTACCACTTTGAAAAATTTAGGCTTTAAAAAAACTAAAATTCTTATTAATGATCGACAAAATTTTGCTAATTTAGATAAAAAAATTATTATTACCATTGATAAACTGGAAAAAATTGGGGAAGAAAAAGTAATAAATGAAATTGAAAAAAAAATGAATCTAAGTCAAAATGTGGCAAAAAAAATTCTTTTAACTATAAAAAATAAACCACCATCTAATAATCTAAAAAACCTTTTTTCACTCTTGAAAAAAAGCAACTTTAAAGAAGGGATTGATTTTATTTATCAACCAACTTTAGCCCGTGGTTTAGATTACTATACCGGAATAATTTTTGAAGCGGTTGATGAAAATTATAATGCTGGAGCTTTGGGAGGTGGAGGAAGATATGATAATCTTATTGGAATTTTTTCTGGTCAGAAAATTCCGGCTTGTGGTTTTGCTTTTGGTTTTGATCGACTGCTTGAAGCAATGGAGTTATTAAATCTTATTCCTAAAAAATCAACTACGACCAAAGTCTTAGTTACGGTATTTTCCGAAAATCTTCTCGACAGATCGATTAAAATCACTAATTATCTTAGGCAAAACAATATTAATACAGAAATCTATCTTAACCCAGAAAAAAAACTTGATAAACAGTTAAAATATGCTGATAAAAAAGGGATTCCTTATGTTTTAATTTTAGGAGAAGATGAAATCAAAAAAAATATAGTAAAATTAAAGGATTTAAAAACTGGTAAACAACAAGAAATAGTTTTAAAACAATTGATAAAAATTATTAAAATATAAAAATAAGCAATAAATTGTCTATAAAATATTAATTTTTTCCTATGCTCATAAATCCAAATATTGCCATCATCGAAGGTCTTCCTGGAGTAGGTGGTGATGAAGCAAAAATATGGATGAAAGAAATTTTACTATCTTATATTCGATTTGCACAAAAAAAAGGCTTTAAATTCTCTTATCTTGATGAAAATATAATTGAAATTCGTGGTGAAGGAGCTTTTAATCTTTTTAAAAAAGAAACAGGCGTTCATCGAGTTCAAAGAATTCCTAAAACTGAAAGAAGAGGAAGAATTCACACCTCAACTGCAGTAATTGTTACCTACCCCCAAATTATTCAATCAGACATTAAAATAAATCAAAATGATTTAGAATGGCAATTTTATCGATCTGGCGGTCATGGTGGACAGAATGTCAATAAAGTAGCCACGGCTGTTCGCCTAACTCATAAACCAACTGGTATTGTTGTCACTGCTTCACGTGAACGTTATCAAGAAGCCAATCGTCGAATCGCTTTAAATATTTTAACCGCTAAACTTTACCAGTTGGAACAAGAAAAAAAACAAGGACTTTTACACTCTTATGTTAAAAATGTTGGAAGTGGGGAACGAGCAGAAAAAATTCGTACCTATAACTTCCCTCAAAATAGGCTAACTGATCATCGGATTGGTAAAAGTTTTTATGATTTAGAAAGAATTATTGAAGAAGGGGAGTGGAATAAAGTATTTTCTTCATATTAAATTTTACTATTTATTTTGTAAAAAATATATTCAATATGAGTTGTTTTTTACTCTTTTTTTTAGTATAATTTTCTATATAATGATTATTAACGGTAAAAAAATTACCTCTTTTTTAGAAAAAGAAATCAAAAAATCTGTTAAAAAATTTAAAAAAAATAAACCAAAACTAACTGTTTTTCTTGTTGGTAAATCAGCAGAACAACTTTCTTTTGTCAAAATAAAAAATAAATTAGCTAAAAAATTAGGAATAAATTTTGAATTTATTCACTATAAAAATACCCCTCTTTTTGAACCATTTGTTCGTAAGCTAAAAGAAATTGCCGAAAATCCAGAGATAACTGGTATTATTATTCAACAACCATTACCTGCTACTCTTTCAACAGAAACAATATATGATTATATCCCAAAAGAAAAGGAAATCGAAGGACATCATCAAAAAAGTCTTTTTCTTCCACCAATTGGCTTATCTGTACTAACAGTAATAAAATCAATTTTTTTTGGAGGGAAAATTAATAGTAAAATTATTGTTGATAAAAAAAAAGATCTTAATTTTTTTCATCCAAAAGTTAAAGAATAAAAAAATTATTGTTGTTGGTCAAGGATTAACTGGTGGTATACCCATAGGCAAAACACTTAGTTATTTTAAAATTAATTACATTGCTATTAATTCCAAAACAGATAACAAAGAACAGTACTATCAAAATGCTGATATTATAATCACAGCAGTTGGAAAAAAAGTAATCGAGCCATCAATGATAAAACCAGGAGTAATTCTAATTAATGTTGGTTTAAGAAAAGAAAAAGAAAAGCTAAAAGGTGATTATGATGAAAAAGAAATTAAAAAAATTGCTTCATACTATACAACAACGCCAGGAGGAGTTGGTCCAATTGATGTTGCCTATCTTTATAAGAATCTAATTGACGCTTTAAAACTTCAGAAAAAATAATTTATTTTTTACAAAAATTATTTGTCATTTAATTATGATACTCCAATTAATATTTTTATCTTTCTTCATAAATGTGTACTGTCTTTTGGCATAAGAAATCTCAGCTAAAATCCATTTAAAAATAGCCTCATTTAAATCTTTTTTTTCTAAAACTACAGGTATTAATTCTTTATAACCTATAGTTTTTAAACCATAATCATCTTTTTGGTATCCTTCTTTTAAAAGACTAAAAACCTCGTCTAAAGCTCCCATTTTCAATCTTTTTTTTACTCTTTTTTCAATAATTTTTTGCAAAAGATTCTTATCAGAAAAACGAAGACCAATTAAGTTTTTAACTTTATAAAACAAATAATCTTTTTCTTTTTTTTCTAAATCAACTGGATGTTTTTTTAAATATCTTGCAATTTCAATCCTTCTTATTAACCTTCTTTTATTTTTTAAATCACTTTCGTTTAAATTATTAAAAAAATCTCTTTTTTCTTCTTTCAAAATATTTTGAAGTTCTTCAACTGATAGTTTTTCCAGCTTTTCTCTTAGAGAAAAATTTGGATTGACAGAATAGTCAAAACCATAAAGAAGATGTTTTAAATAAAAATAAGAACCACCAACAAGAATCGGTAGTTTTCCTTCTTTTTCGATTTTTTTAATTACTTGTTGACAAAGAGAAACATAATTAAAAGAAGAAAAGTATTGATTAGGAAAGACAATATCATAAAGCCAAATTTTTATTGAGTCTTTTAAAAAATAACCAACATCAAAATTTTGAATTTTTTTCCATAAAAAAAATTTTTCAGTTTTTTTATTGATATCTTTTCCAGTAATGATATCTAACTTTTTATAAATTTGACGGGCATCAAAGTTAATAATTTCACCATTATTTTTTTTAGCTAAATCTAAGGCTAATTTTGTTTTTCCGGTCGATGTTTGACCAGTAATAACAATCATATTTTTCACATTTTTAAGATAATATACATTCAACAAATTAGAAAATTTTTATTTCCTAAATAACTTTAAAAAGACCTCTTTAGGAATTTCAACATTACCAACCATCTTCATTCGCTTTTTCCCTTCTTTTTGTCTTTCTAAAAGTTTTTTTTTCCGACCTACATCACCTGTCCCTAAAATCTTACCGGATTTTACTAAAACATCTTTTCTAAAAGGAGCAATTCTTGAAGAAGCAATAATCTTACCATTAAAACTGGCTTGAATCTTTATCTCAAACTGTTGACGGGGAATAAAATCTTTAAGTTTATTTACCAAAAAACTCCCTTTTTCATAAGCTTTTTCTTGAGCAACAATCTCTGAAAACTCTTCAATTTCTTTTCCATTTAAAAGTAAAGTTAATTTATCCGCTTTAACTTGTCGATATTCTAAAAACTCCCAGTCTAAAGAAGCATATCCAGAAGAAGCGCTTTTTAATTTATCAAAAAAATCCAAAATAAGTTCAACCATCGGCATTTCATAAACTAACTGAATCGAATCAGTTTTGCCAATATTGCTCATCGATAAAAACTTAGAACGATGATTTTGACATAAAGTTAAAACATTACCTAAATATTTTGATGGAGTAATAATAAAAATTTTAACATAAGGCTCCAAATAAATATAGCCATCTTTTTTAAACTCAACCTGTGGCGGTGTCAAAACTAAACTTAAATTAAACTCTCGCTCCAATCTCTCACGAACAACATCAGCGTGTAAAAGACCGAGGAAACCAACCCGAAAACCACTACCAAAAGCATTACTTTGAATTGCTGAAAAGCTAATTGCTGAATCATTAAGATAAAGTTTTTCTAAAGCCTTTTTAAGATTTAAATAATCAGAGGTATCAGTTGGAAAAATTCCAGCAAAAACCATTGGTTTTATTTTTTTATAACCTGGTAGAGAAAATGCATATCTGTTTCCCACATCAACAATTGTTTCTCCAACATTAACTTGATGAATATCTTTTAGATTAGTAACTACATATCCAATCTCACCAGCAACTAATCTTTCAGATTCTTTTAAATCAGGAGTAAAATAACCGACTTCCTCAATTGTTAATTCTTTTTTATTATTGACTAAAAAAACT
>Ga0209101_1001507_pt1 | contig 17045 bp, 14 predicted proteins | sample ConPoolayeCmetaG_FD_185481 | JGI IMG/M metagenome (GOLD analysis project Ga0209101, IMG submission 185481) | Hot spring microbial mat communities from California, USA to study Microbial Dark Matter (Phase II) - Cone Pool mat layer C metaG... ...
GTGTATATTTTATTCTAAAATGCTCCACCTCCTCCGCCACCACCGCCCCCTCCTGAGAACCCACCTGAAAATCCACCTCCGCCGCTCCAACCACCTCCAGACCAACCAGACGAACTGGACTGTGGAGAAGAAGAAATTACATTAGTGGTCACAGTGCTCATACTACTTATCGAATTTGCTATAAATATTGGAGTCCATATAGTTGTCATATCATAGCTTTCGTACCAATCAGGTTGCCCTTTGTATATATCCTTAAATTTTTCTGCCCATTCTTTTTCAATACCAAAAACAATGGCGTAAGATAAATATTTCTCAAACATTTCTGGAGTTAATTTCTGCATGCGGAATCGCTCTGCAGTATATAAATACATTCGAAAACCTTTTACTTGCTCAAATAGTAATGTACCTTTTTCTGTTTTAGCTGGCATGAAGTAACCTACTATAGTTTGCGTAAGTCCAAGTATCACTAGTGCTATCATCGGGAATAATAAGAATAATAAAATAATACCACCAGTAATAACCGTCAAACCTATATTCACGAATATAGATAGTACTAAGATTGCTATACCAGCACCTATATTCGCAGACCTAACAATATCAGGGCGTTTCTCAAAATAACCCTTATTCACCATTTCATCATAAAGTACATTCTGAATTGATGGTATTTTTGTATAAAATTTATTTTTAAGCTCATTTGTAGTGATTGTTTGTTTACCATCTTCTTCTGTTATAGCTGACTCAAAAATTGAATCCATTATTTTCTTTTCTTCAGATTTTAAATCATCAAATTCTTTTAGTTTAATAAACTGAAAATTTCTGTGATTCTCATCAAGTTCTTTTATCTTTACATAACCCCGATAAGCTGTATCAATAATTGTGGCACTTATATCAACCATACTTACTTTCTCATCTTTGAGTGATCCAAGTAAAGATGGACTAATACCATCTGGTGGTTTAAACCAAGGTACAATCGTTTTTTTTCCTCCCCTGTCTCTACCTTTTTTGTTCCATCTATAAATTGGATAAAATATAGCTAAAGGAATTGTCAATATACCTAAACAATTACATACTAATATCGCTATGCTAGCAATAATCATAATTGGTTTGGGTGAAAGTGGTACCTCTACTTCCCTCGTTTCCCCAGACGCCAAATCTAAAGAAATCGCGTAATCTTCATATCCCTCTATTTTAAAAAGCAAGTTTTGTCTTCCAGCTGGAATACCTTTATATTCATTCTCATCATTAATAATCTTGTGATCGTCTATATAGAGGGCAACTTCAGGAGTAACTGGTATTATATTAAAAGAAGTAAACTTAGGCTTTACTACTATAGTTGCTGGTTTTTCGACTATATTCTTAGGAAACTTTACTAGTACTGTGTTAGAATCATTTACTTCTAAAACGGTCTTGGGAATTATTGTTAAAAGCCCATTATCAAAAGAATAAGTACTATCATTAAAAACAGTTAAATCATCCCGGGTAAAATTAAAATCACTTGGAAAATGAATACGTATTGTCATTTTATTTAATGGAACTTCTCGATCTGCGAAAGATGTATCCCAATAAAACAAATCATATGTATCAAAAAATCCTATACCACCAAAGATCTTATATTTTATAGTCCAGGTAAATTTCTCATTAGAGAATTGTCTTCCATTTGGTGCAAAAACATATTTTACTTCAATACGTTTTTCATTACCCCAGTAAGTATCAACATTTTGAAGATTTAACTCATATTCATTATCAGCTAGCACATTACCTTTATCCCCAACAACCTCTTTTATATAAAGGAAATCAAATCCACCACATTGCAAGTTTGGATTTGACTGACATTGAGCAAGAGCTCCATCATCATCGAGCGTAATTGATCTAGTAACACCATGAAACTCACCACTAAAGTTTAGTATCATTTCTTCTTGTACATCAAAAGTTGAGTCTCTATTGATATAATAATCGACATTTAATTCATCATAATAATAACTTGAAGCAGCAGCTGTTGATGTAAGAAGAATAAAAAAAATATAGACAAAAATAAATATGATAAATATTTTCAATATTTTTTTAATCCAAGAACTATTTACACTCATTATGCGTATTTTAGATTTTATTTCTATATAGTATCTTCTTCATCTTGTTGTGCCTATGGAGCGACCTTATCTTCAAAAGAAACTTTTACGACCTTTCTTTCTTCTTCACTTTCAACTTCAAAAAATGCTCGTTTAGTAAACCCAAGTACTCCCGCTATCAAATTTGCAGGGAAAACAGCAATTTTTATATTATAATCTCGAACTGCGCCATTATAGTATCTACGTGATCTTTCGAGTTCTGTCTCGATTTCTTGCAAAGAACTTTGTAAGCTTAAAAAATTCTGATCTGCTTTGAGTTCTGGATAATTTTCAGCAACAGCAAATAAAGTTTTTAAAGTTTTGGTCAGTTCTCCTTCGACTTCAGCCTTATCTCCTGGACTCTCTGCCCCCATTGCCCTGGTTCGTAGTTCTGCAACTTTTTCAAATACACCTTTTTCATGTTTAGCGTATCCTTTTACGGTTTCTACTAAATTTGGAATCAAATCATATCTTTTTTTAAGTTGAATATCGATACCGCTCCAAGCCTCATCTACCAAGGTCTTTAGTTGTACCAAACTATTATATAAGAGAACTACAAATGCAATGATAACTAAAATCCCCAGTCCTAATATACCAGCACAAACTAATAAAATTTCCATTATGAAATAAATAAAAAGTAAATTAGAATAATAAATAGTATCAAATTTTATTACCATATGTAAAATCTAGAATACAATGAATCAATCATTAGTATAAGTCAAACCAACATGTCTTATAAAATTTGATAATTGATTAGAAGATTATTATAAAATATTTTTTCCTTCAACACTTGAAACCTTCTCAAGATAGAAATAACATTCGTATAGAGCTATACATATAATATCTTTAATCCATCAATCCTTGTTTTTCTTGGGGAAGTGAAGTATAACTAGATAAGTTAACATCATGAGATGAAGCTAAAGTAGAATTTGTATTTATAACTTGTTCTATAGAACCTTTTTTTGGTTTAGCATGTTTTCTTCTTCTTAGATATAACTCTTTAACATTCACTTGTTTTATGATAAGAATCATTACCAAAACTAAAAAAATTACTACTAACACAATTGTAATCGCCAACTCTTTTGGCAGCCAATCTATATAATCATATGTAATAGGTGAATTAGTAATATTCGTAGCCATAATGAAAAATTAATAAACAAAATAAAATTCTATCTACTATCATGTAAATATACAATCAACGTAACATTTTTCTTTCATAAGCTTTTACTACATTAGAAAGTAACATAGCTACTGTTAAAGGCCCTACACCACCTGGTACAGGTGTTATCCAGTTGATTTTACTTTCTATTTCCTTATAATCTATATCACCACTTAATCCATTAGCTGTTTCATTTATACCTACGTCAATAAGAATAATATTGTTTGGAATCATCTTTGGTTTTATAAATTTCGGAATACCAGTTCCACTAACAATTATATCAGAATTTAAAGTTAAACTTTCTAAATCTTGTGTAAATTTATGGGCAATTGTAACAGTAGCATTATATCTCAAAAGTAAACCAGACAAGGGCTTACCAACAATATTTGAATCATTAATTATCGTAACCTTACTACCTGTGAGAAAATTTCTTAGTTTCTGATCTACCTGCCTAGCTAAAAGTTCTTCAGAAGTAAATTTTGTGTCATTATAAATTGCTATGTATTTCAAACATTCCAGTACAGCCAAAGGCGTAGCTGCTACAAAAGTTTCTTCTTGGCCTTGCCATACTAAACCAAGGTTTAAAGGATTTAAACCATCTACATCTTTTTCTGGATCGATAACTTTTAGAATATTTCTCAAATCGATTTCTTTTGGTATAGGGATTTGTAGAATAATGCCATTTACAGCATCATCTGAGTTTAAATTATAAATAAGTTCAATTAACTTATTCTCGCTTATAGAATCATACTCATGGAGTACAACATCTACTCCGATCGCTTCACCTTTTTCTTTCTTATTCTTTATATATACTCGACTTGCATAGTTATCACCTATTTGGATAATATCAAGTCTAGGATGGAATCGGTTTATCTGTATTTTAGTTTTGAGTTTTTCTAATATCTCTTCAGATATTTTGAGTCCATTAATAATTTTCATGAGTTGAAATTAATTTATTTGATTGATAAACTTAACTATATGGAACGAAAATATTCTTTACGAATAACATCAAAAATACATATACCAATATCTCTAAAATTACCAATGCTCAGAAATGGCGATGAAAAAATTCTGGACGTATTAAATATTATAACTAATGTTTTTACAGCTCTTTTTATTTCAATAGTATTTTTTGTAAATATATTTAACTTTACGTCTTTTCAGAATGTAAACATATTACTATGGTTGTATATCTATGTAATTATTATGTCTATTTTGCAAATTATTAAATGTTTACTAGCAGGCTCGAAATATTTTCCAAAAGTTGCGTATGACTTTGCGATTTTATCAATTCCACCAATAATTATTTCTATTATGCTACTACCATATATTTTAGGGATTTCCAATGCAAATAACAATACTTTTGGCTATTTGGATGTCTGGCACTTATCTGCAGTTTCTGTATTATCTGTGGTAATGTTCGCTTATATCATCGCATTAAATTTTTCGAGTAAAAGTGGCCAGAAATTTTTTATACGCTGGTTTGATAATGGTATTTTTATTTCTTCCATCTTAATGTTATTAGGTGCGTCTTTCGTAGTACCTGCATTTGGCTTGTTGTTAGTCTTGATCCTACCTTCTTATCTGATCAGATTTCATAGTCAGAAGACTATTCTATCAAAAGTTAAAATTTTTCTAATTATATTAATTGGAATTTCAAATTTATTTTCTATATTACTCAACTTAGATACATATATAGATATCGCCCAAAATATAATTATTGTTTATAACTTATTATTTATTCTTTTCATTTTATTTTTATTAGCAAAACGGAAATTTGATTTCTCGACAATCTTGATCGATATCAAAAAGGCAGTAAAACATTTCCTGAAATCTAAAATGACAATTAAGCAAAATATCAAAATTATAATTACAGGTTTTATATTTATCTTTTTTTTAGTTAGTAGCATATGGCTAATTGAAAGTGGGCTACTGAAATTGAATATTGAAGCAATATTCAATGATTATGTGAATTATTTTAGAGACATTTCTAGCCTCAAACAGTTATTATTAGGTAATAACATTTCATTAAGTTCAACATATCAGTTATCTTTATTAGAATCTTATGGCCTCTTAGGCCTGATTATTTTATGGATTATTATAGGATTTATAATATACAAGCAAATTTACATGCTGAAAAGAAATAGTGACATTATTCATAAATCTATATTTATAGCTTTGATAGCATTTATGATCTGGTCATTTATTTATAATATAAATGCAACATTACTGATATGTTTCTGGATGCTTATAGGTATAATAATGATCATAAATAGACCATATGATATTGCCTTAGAAAAGGCAAAGATTATACATCCTCATATAAAAAATATAGATAAACAGCGTATTTTTGAAGCAGTTAGAATATTGTTAATAATATTCTCGGTTATCATAATGTTTATAGCTTTACATGGATTATCTGATATAGTAAATAGAGGAATGTTTTATTAACCAGCATTATTTTCAATAAGTTAGTCTGTTTTCAAGTTGTGGTTTTAAAGAGTGTAATTTACCACTTCTTTATTTCTAAAAAATTTTTTTGGTGTAATTATCAGACTGAGTTTGAAATAGTCAAAAGATTCTTCTTTTTTAGGAAATCTTTTTTTATCTAAGGTTAGTAAGGTCTTTCACTTTCCATTGTTATATTTTCTTATCAATGAAATCTTTTGTAAATGATTCTAATCTCGTATCAATATATATTTATTGATAAGGGTCAGTCAGATTATTTTTGATTTTTTTATTAAAATTAATTGTACAAAATATTTTACGAGATTTTGCCCAGCATCATCAATTTAAAACATCTTTATTTGGCTTTTTTTTTCTTCCTGCTTTTTTATTTTTTTATTTATCTTATTGATAACTGGATCTTCAATTTCTATTAATTCTTTCGATTTTATAATAGGCTCAAATCTAGAACTCTTATTTTTTGTTTTCAGAATAAATAATCCTTGCTTCGCCCTTGTCATCGCTACATAAAACAGCCGTTTTTCTTCTTCTATATCGCATCTCTCTTTCCTAGTAAAAGGAATTAAACCATCTTCAAATCCACAAATAAATACATATTTAAATTCAAGTCCCTTCGCAGAATGCATAGTAAGAAGAGTTATCCGATTTGCCTTTTCATCATAATAATCATTTACTTCAAGGTCACTCAGTTCAGAAATAAATTTATCCAAGGCTAGATTAAGTGGAAATTTATTAAATCGCAAAATGAGAGATTTAAATTCATTTATATTACGAAGTTTACTTTCATTTTCAGCAAAAATTTCTTGTATTTTAAATTTCTCTATAATTATTTCAACGATATTTTGTAGAGATATAAAATTCTGCTCTTCTACGACATATTGTAAAAGAGAACGCAAAATGTTTGATATAGAACGAAGTTTTTTTGATTTAATTTGTTTTTGAGAAATAAGCTTATCTGTCAAATCAAATACAGAAACATTTTTATTTTTCTGAAAAGAATTGAGTCTATCGATTATTTCCCTCGGAATTTTTATTATCTGAGAATCCAATAATTCTAGATATATTTGGTCACTTTTTTCTTTTAAAAATTTTAAAACATTTATAATAAATTCGACTTCGTTTTTTTCATATATCGACTTACCACCAACGACCTGAAAGGGAAGTCCATTATCAACTAATTTTTTTTCTAACACGCGATTTAAGTCGTTAATTCTATAAATAACTGCAAAATCTCTAAAATCTGCTTTTGTATCTTCGTCGTAGCCTCGAAAATCAGATGCTTGATTTAGATTGATTCCGCCAATGATTTGAGTAATTTTATCTATAATCCAATTTGCTTGAGTATATTCATTTAGAGTTGTAATCAGTTGCACAATGCCTGGCAAATTAACGATATGTGGAATTTGAAACCTCTCGGGAAATAATTTCGAAGAAATTTTTATAATATTCGGCGCTGAACGATAGTTTATTTTTAACTCAATTTCTTTTGCATCAGGAAAGTCTTTTTTAAACATATCAAAGGCCAGTTCTCTAGCCCCACGAAATCCATAAATTGATTGAATAGGATCACCAATTATTGTTATATTTTTATTTTTACCTAAAATTTTCTTTACCAAATCGTATTGAATATTATTTGTGTCCTGGAATTCATCGACAAGAATATATTGTGGTGTATTTATTACATTTGTAATTGTGGATTGACATGACTGTCCATTACCAATTACATTCAACGCCTGAATCAAAAGATCCTCATAATCAAGTAAATTTTTTTCGGCAAGTTTTTGTTGATAAACATTTAAAAATACGTTTTCAACATGTTCAATTTTTTGATTTGAAATCAATAATTCTACTTCGCGGATGTTTAATCCTTTATATTCATTGAAATCTTTTAAAATTTCTCTCACTATTTTTCTGCGATCATTATCAGAAATAATTTTTATATCTTTTATTTTTTGTGCAACGATTTCATACGAAAGAGAATGAAAAGTTGCTACATGAGGATACGGTTGTATAGAATAAACATCAACGATTCTATTAAAAATTTCTTTTGCTGCCTTTTTTGTAAATGTCAATGCTAGGATATTTTCTGGACGTATTTGTTTCTCTGTAATCAAATAGAGAATTTTCGCTATTAGCGTTTTCGTCTTACCAGTACCTGGGCCAGCAATAATAATCATTGGGCCATCTGTATTTATGACTGCCTGTTTTTGTTCTTGATTTAAATAGGATAATTCGAATTTCATAATATTAGTCTAAATGTACCATTGGAATATTTAGTAATTAGTTTTGTAAACCGTTCTTTTTGTAGTCCTGGCAAGATATAAATCTAATATTACGGTTTTTTCTTAAATTAGATCAAAACCCATAAAATTAAAATCAACCCTCCTATCAAAAACGGTGTAAACTCTAACCTGCCTCTATATATTAATCTATTTACCTAAAACAATGGTTGTATTATCAGTAAATAAAATAAATTATTAGTCTCTTATTTATCATGAAAAAGATTATGCTAAACACAATGAAAAATATCACCAATATTAAAAAAAATACACATCTTTATCTTATAAAATAGAATCTAAGGTTTTGTGCATATTTTTCATATAGAGAAAAATAATTTTAAGTTTGTATTAAATGTTCATCCCAACCTGCCCAGTGCTTTTTTTTAGTTCGTTTTTATTTTTGAAAACCTTTATAACACCATAAACCCCATCATAACCAGGCTCAGTATAAACATTGCCTTTTCTAAGTTTCGATATTGCTAAAGAAAGCTCGTTTATGCTGCTATCTTTGATATCTTCAATTTTTATTTTTCTCAAAATATCAAATTCTGTACCTAAATTAGAATAGATTCTCTCATAAGCACTTTGGATAATATTAGAATTGGGGCTTTTTACTCCTTTTATTTCAGCTAAAATCTCAACTAATGGAATTATATATTCAACAGTTTTATGCTTCTCTGGTTTAAAATTACTTGGTCTATCAGCTAATTGCTCGACACGATTTAACACCCCAATTACAAGCGGTTTACCACATTTTGGGCAAATACCATTGTATTTTTTTGTTTCATTTGGCTCTAGCCTTATATTGCAAAGCCTATGACCATCATAATGATATTTCCCCCCTTCTGGAAAAAATTCTATAGTTCCAATAAATCTCTCATCACCTTTCTTTATAGCATCAAGAATTTCAAAATATGATAAATCGCAATTGACTATGTCTGCTTCTCGTCCAAGTTTTGCAGGAGAATGGGCATCAGAATGAGATAACAGGGTTATACCATCTAGTTGCGATAATCGCCAATTCATATATGGATCAGATGAGAGACCAGTTTCAATAGCAAATATATATTCACTTAATTCTTCAAATGTTTCTTCTATCGAATCAAAACCAGATTTAGATCCAAACATCGAAAACCAAGGTGTCCAAATGTGTGCTGGAATTAGATATGCATCACTAGATGCCGCCAGTATGTTTTTTAGTAAATCCTTACTATCAAGTCCTAGAATCGGCCTACCATCTGCATTTAGATTGCCAATCTTGTTTAGTCTAAAATTTATTTCAGATACAACTTCAAAAGATGGCGCCAAGACTAAGTGATGAACTTTTCTGACCTTTTCATATTTAGAATAAATATTACTTATCTCAACTGTAAGGATAAATCTCATGAGATTATTTTTTATAGAATTTGGAAGCTTGTTATCTATCTCCTTCGCATACTCTTCTTTTAGCTTAAAAAGTCCTGACTCTGCTGGTTCTAACTTTTCTCTTAATTGTCTAAACCATTCTGGATGAGTAAAGTCTCCGGTTCCAATAATATTTACACCCTTAATCTTTCCCCATTTATAAAGGGATTCTATATTCATATCTTTGCTCGTTGCACGAGAGTAAAGCGAATGAATGTGTAAATCTAGAATTAATTCCATCTCATTCGATTAACAATTGGTGATATTTATTATTTTAACATGATTTCTATAATATAGCATTGGAAAGAAGTAGAAGATTTCGGATATTTCAAAAGTTTAGCCCATCAACTAAAGACTTGTAATTGAGATATATATCTTCCTTTAAATTTTTAATTTTACGAATAAATGAATGTTTCCTGACAAGTTAAGTTAAAATTTTTTGTATCAAAATTTTGAGATCTTCTTTTATAACTTCTCTATGATTAAATCTCCATTCTGATTCTATCAAATATTCTAAAAAATATTTCAATATCCCATTAAACTTACTGAATCGCCTCTTTGTCCATATTTATGTCAGTTCCATTAGGTTTATCAAACTCTCTCTCACAATACTTCACTTTTTTATGATTGTAACTGAGAAATACTAGAGCGTTATTTCATTTCAATCCATCAGTATATATGTTTTATCATGATGTCAAGTACCCTGAAATTTGTAATAACTTTCTAAGTATTTAACTAACATTCTTTCTGACAATACAGATTTCTTTACAAAACTTCTAAACAAATTAAAATATCTATCAGTAGTTTTTCGATTCATTACAATAAATTGAGCGGTTTTATAAAGATGTAACATCATCCCAAAAGGATTTCAAAATTATTGAGTATTCAGGGTTAAATATTCATTGGCGTAACTAAATGCCCATATTCGCGCAAAATACCACAAAAACATATATATAAAATGCTATATTTACAAGCTCAATTACATAAATTTCTGTTTAGAAAAGATTAGATATGTTATATTATTTATGTATTATTTTTTTATTTAATCATGAAGCGCGGGAAAATATTTTCAATATTTTTTGGGACAACCATACTGTTCATATTTTTCATAATGCCCCAGCAAGTACAGGCTGAGATAACTGATACATCAAATCAAGGTACAGTAGAATTATTTTCAGATGCTATTGAGCTAGAATTGATTCAACAGCCTCAAGATCCAACTGATTTATCTATAGAATATACTCTTCGCATAAAAAGCCTCGTAGATACGCAGAGGCTTAGACTGCAATGGCAAATAGTAAAGGGGTTTATAGTTCCTGCAAACAAAGTATCACTCACGGATGCTATCGATATTACTAAAGGTCAAGAAATTTATGTTCATAAACAATTTAAACCTGTACAGGTCGGAAATGAAGAGTTAAGGGTTCGTGCAATTGTATTTTTTGGATCAGATCCTGTAAGTGACTATTACAGTTTTACTAGTACTAAATTTTTTGTAAATAGTGATTTATTAATAGCACCAAATCGTCAAGAATTTGTCAATGCAAGGGCATGCATGCATTTTTTAGGTATTATAAAAGTTGTCATGGTAGTAGGTATAATTATTACCGGTATAACAGTTGTATATTGGCGATTCAGAGTCTGGTTAGATAGTGATTAATTAATAATAGGACTTAGGTATGTAGATAAAATTTCTTTACTACAAAATATTTTGTTTAAATGCGTAACTCCTCTCCTATATATAATAATACTTGAGTTTTATTCAACAAATCACCAAAACTCAAGTAAAAATACAACACTTGATTTTTTTCTAGAATAGTATAAGCTTGTATATAAGCAGTAAAAGTAAAAAAATATTACCTTTGTTAAATGAACCATCCCACTATTAAGTTAGAAATTTTAGGTGTTGGAGCTATTCTCGTATCTTTAATAATCATTATGATAATTATTGGTTATGCATTATTTCAGCAAAGTCAAGTATCAGTCGAAGAGTCTACAGCTTGTGGTAAGTACGGTTTAATTTTTGATGTAGGTGATACAGCTTATTGTCAGTATAACAAGGTTGACATACCAATCAGTGGTAAAGTTGTCTTGCCAGCCGGCATTGACAAGGCACGTTTACAAATCAGTTATTATATAGTAAATCCACCTGATTTGAAAACAAACCCAGAATACAGAGATATGGGTATAGTTGTAAATGATCAGACAGTTAGTTTTAGTGTCATCTGGCCAGGGATTCGCGAAAATGAAACTATAGTAGAAATTCATGTAGGTGGTAATTTATTATCCGATTCAGGTAATCCGATTCCAAACACAACTTCTAGTCTAGATTATTATTGGTATCCATGGGTATGCAGTAAATCTATAACCCCAACCTCAACCCCCAGTCCTGGCCTGAGCCCAACTCCCAGCCCAACTCCCAGCCCAAGCCCAATCCCAACCATAGACTATCTTATAGACGAATACTGTGGGAACAGTCTTTGCGGCATTACAGAGAATTGTATGACTTGTAGTACTGATTGTGGCAAATGCCCTGGAATTGGTATAGGAAAAGGAAGTTAAATCAAATTTCCAAACTTATAGCAAACTCAAAACGCAATAACCTAAAATATATTGAATTTTAGAATTTGCATGTACCAATCGAAAATAAAGGACTGTTTAGAATGAAATGAACAAATAGGCTATTTTATTTCACACAAGTATAGAGTTTTAGATATTTTGTTTTAATTACTACAAAAAATTAAAAATGTGAACAAATTTGATATAGAAAAATCTTTTATTACACAATTAATACAACTTAATCAAAAATTTTATTCAAATGTCCATAAAGATTTCCATAACTCGCGTAAATATCCATGGGAAGGTTGGAAGCGACTTATAAAAAGAATTCCAAAATATAAATCTTTAAAAAATAATTCGATATTGCACAAAAATCAAATTGAATCTGTACTTGATGTGGGCTGCGGAAATGGACGGTTTGCTCATTTTTTAGCTAAATCATACTCAAAGCTAACATATATTGGAGTAGATTTCAGTAAAGAATTATTAGCAAGGGCAAAATTCTATCTCTCTAGAACTGATTTTAAATATAGGCTTCTTCATGCTGACCTTCTACACAATTGGAATAAGAAAATAACGTCCAAATTTGATCTAATCGTTGCATTTGGTTTATTTCATCATATCCCTGGATATGAGAATCGAAAAAAATTATTAAAAAAAATTGTCTCTATGTTGAATAAAAATGGAATTTTTGTGATCACTGTCTGGCAGTTCCCCAAATTTGATAGATTTAGAAAAAAAATACTTAGCAAAAATCAAATAAAGAAAAAAACTGGAATAAACCCAAAGTTATTAAAGAAAAATGATTATATTCTAGATTGGCAGAGAACTAATTTTCGTTATTGCCATTATCTTAACGAAGAAGAGGTTCAAATTCTCTATCCCAAATCGGTCAAATTGATTGATATATATGAAGCTGATGGAAGGACAGAAAATATAAATAAATATTATATATTTACTTTAAAATAAATATATTTTGTAATTTATATTCTTTAGTTTATAATAGTATTTTAAATAAATCAATCAATTTTTATGTTCAATAAACAACAATCAAATTACTCTACTACTATCAGCCTAATCACATTTTGTGTGATGATGTTTTTATTCTCTTACATAATCTTGTTTATAACACCAATTCAATATATTGATATTTTAGAATCTTTTGGAGCAATCAATATAACGGACATATTCTCCAAGTGGGAAATATGGAGATTGGTAACTTCGACTTTTTTACATGCAAATCTTTTACATTTAATTTTAAACATGTACTCACTCTGGTTTTTAGGCAGATTTATAGAGATTTATTATGGTAGTAAAAATTTATTTAGTATTTTTATTATTACCGCACTGATAGGCTCTATTATTTCAGTAATAATTACAAAATTAATGATGTCTTTTGGTGTAAATATGGTAGATATGTCTGTTGGAGCCTCAGCAGGACTTTTTGGCCTTATCGGGTTACTACTCGGAAACAAGTTAAAAAAGGATCCTTTATCACCAGAACTACCTATAGATATTAACTCTCTCATTATAATCATCACCTTAAATTTGGGTTACGGGTTACTAGTTACAAATATAAATAATGTAGCTCATATAGGAGGATTGGTTGCTGGTGTCATTTTAGGCCTTTCAATTCGCCCAATTATCAATACCGCCAATAATGCTCAAGAGATTATTTTGCAGAATATTCTTTTTACAGGAAGTATTGTTATGGTAATATTAAGTTTCGTTCTGCACTTTATAAGTATAATTTAATCAAGAATTTTTATTATCTATTTTTTCCTTTTACAGATACAGAATATTATAATAATTTAAAAGATAGAATAAAATATTATCTAATTATAAAATCCATATGAAATATATAATCTTTGGCATTCCTGGAGTAGGAAAAACTTCTGTTGTAAATGGAGTTAAACTAAAAACAAAAATTAGACATTTGCATTGGGGAGATATGACTTTTGAAACAGCAAAGAAGATGGGTTTAGTCACAAATCGTGATGAACTGCGCATCCTAGACTTAGAAACCCAGCGAAGATTAAGGGTTGTGGTTGCGAAAGAAATGATGGAAATAAGTAAACAAGAACCAAACGTATTAGTAGAAACTCATGCAGCAGTACATACTCCACAAGGATATTGGCCAGGTTTATCTATAAATACTTTAGAAGAATTTAAACCTGATTGTTTTATATATCTTTATGCAAGGCCAGAACATGTTTTCGAAAGAAGGTTAAAAGATGATACACGTTGGCGAAAAGATGAAACAACTATAGATAATGTGACAGAAGCATTGAATATCAATAGAGTAATAGTTGTAACTTATGCAGTTTTAGTCAGCGGGACATTTATAGAAGTTGAGAATAAAGAAGGAGAACTTGAATATGCGATTAATACGATTAGTGACCTTATAGCAAAAGGTAAATTAGATACACCAGTAAAAAGAATATTTGGAATTTGAAGAGTCCTTACCATCAACTTCTCTATTCCCAAAATCCTACAAAGAGCTTTATTAGAAACTCCCTGGGAGAGACGAAGCATGTTAATTAGTTTTCTAAATTTTGGAATTAGAACCTTTTTCCAACTTCCTTCTGAAGCCTATGTTGGTTCAAAGCTCCTGCTTTGAATCAATTAATCGTCGCGTCTCTATCGAATTCAGATTTTTTAAGGCATATAAATGATTTAAAAAGACTTGTGAAGTTTTTGGCTACTAGTATACTTTCATTGAAATGGTAGTTTGATAGACAGTTTGATAATTAATTTTAATACTACCAATCTACTATTTTTTAACTTTCGCATAAAGTTCAAACTAAAGGATAATAGCCTCTGATACATACTTACATACTATCCTATTCACCTACTTTACCGATATACAACTTGTGTTATTTAATAGCTGACAGATTACAAACATTTCGTTATAATTTGCCATATTTTTATTTATTAATATTAACCATTGAAAACTATAATCTTTGCAGGTGGAGCTGGTACACGCCTATGGCCGCTTTCTCGGAAGAATTCTCCAAAACAGTTCGAAAAATTATTTCATGGTAAATCAACTATTCAGTTAGCCTATGAACGTATAGCACCAATTCTAGACAACAAAGATATTTATGTTAGCACTAATGAAAAATTTGTTAATATTTTGCGAGAACAATTGCCAGCACTTCCTGAGAAAAATTTCTTTTTAGAACCTGCTAAACGTGATCTAGCTGCAGCAGTAGGACTCAGTTTTCTTAAATTCAAAAAAATGGGATATAACGGAAGTATAGCAATATTATGGGCAGATCATTTGATGGATCGAATAGAAGAATTTCAAAAAGCATTAAAGATCGCAGATAAACTTATAAAGAAAGATCCAAATAGATTTATTTTTCTTGGTGAGAAACCAAGATTTGCAAATCATAATCTTGGATGGATCACAGTAGGTGACAAAATTGGAACGGAAAATGATATCAGTATATTAAAATTTAAAAGCTGGAAATATAGGCCAGAACTGAAGTTGTGTGAGCAAATGTTCGCATCAGGAGAATCATTATGGAATCCTGGATATTTCATCACCTCTGTCGATTTTGTAATAAAACTTTACAAGAAATACATGCCAAAAATGTATAAAAGTTTAGAGATAATTATTGCCAATCCAGAAAAAATCAAAGACATCTATCCTGTTTTAGAATCGATTAGTTTCGATGATGCAATTGTAGAGAAAACAAAACCAGAACAGGCAGTAGTATTACAAGTTGATATGGGATGGAGTGATCCAGGGACTTTGTATGCGCTCAAAGAGGCTCTACAGACATCGCAAGATGCTAATGTCGTCAAAGGTAAAACATATGATTTAGACTCAAAAGACTGTTTGGTTTTTAATTACGAAGATACCAAACTTGTTACAACAGTAGGACTAAGCGGTATGATAGTTATAAATATGAAAGATACTATGATTGTGGTGCACAAAGACAATGTTCCAAAGGTAAAAGAACTTGTAGCGAAACTAGAAGCATCCGGGTTAGAAAAATATATTTAAGTTAATTTAAGTATAAACTATTTTATTGCAATTTAATTCAAGATATAAACTAGTATGGACAATGTAATAAATAAATCTCACAATATTATTTCGAAATTTCCTATCATTGGTAAATATATCACTAAACAATTTATGCGTTTTTTTATAATTGGTTTTAGTTCATTTTTAATTTTCTACGTGATAGATAATATATTAATTTTTATCCTAACTTATTTTCTCAATCCAAATGAATTAATGAGATCAATTATTGTAAGTTTTTCTTATCTTATCGCTTTTATAATTTCTTTTATTTTCAATTTCACATTTTCAAAGAAATGGACATTTAGGTCGAAAAGTTCGAATTATAAGAAGCAGATTACAAAATTCCTTGTTGTAAATATTCTTAATGCAATACTTGGAGCAGTAATTACGACATTTTTAGATTATCTTGGCATACCACCAACAATTTCTCTTATACCAATAACAGCAATACAGATGCTCTGGAGCTATTTTGTATACAAAACTTTGGTTTTCAAAGACTAACAGATCTGAGTTTAATGCATCAAAAAATATTATGAAATCTTCCAATTTATGGAAATCAAAGAAAATAATAAAATTATCTTTCTAATTTAATTTAAACCCTGAATAACTTTTTAAATTTAAACAAGTTTTGAAACTCACAATTGTTATTGGGAAATTATCATTCTAAAAAAATAGTACCAAATGTATTTATACAAATTGAAAAATAACTAGGCATATGTGGAGAGTAAAAATTTTCAGTCAATTCGAAAAGTGATTAATTATGCAAGAATTGTCAAGTCCCCGAAAATTCAGACAAAATTTAAGGACAAATAAGGGACAATTTGGTACCCATTTTCTCTAGCATAATCATTCGGCGATTCCTGCACTAACGATTCATGCGGTCTCCTGTTATTGTAAAAGTTCAGCCATTTTGTTGCAAACTCTACAAATTGCCCAATATTCTCATAACTGTAACGTTCTACTACTGCCAGTTTAAACGTGCCTACAAAACGTTCTGCGAAACCATTGTCTGTCGGTCTACCAGCCCTGCTCATTGA
>Ga0209101_1001508_pt1 | contig 17029 bp, 19 predicted proteins | sample ConPoolayeCmetaG_FD_185481 | JGI IMG/M metagenome (GOLD analysis project Ga0209101, IMG submission 185481) | Hot spring microbial mat communities from California, USA to study Microbial Dark Matter (Phase II) - Cone Pool mat layer C metaG... ...
CCGGTGTTGTCGGTGTCGACGGCGATGGCCAGGCCGGTGACGCGCCTGGGCGCATGGCCGAAGGCGCGGGCGAAGTCCGCCGCCAGGTCACGACGCTCGTCGACCCATCGGCCGGCATCGGTGGGCCCCGAGCGGAGCACCAGCATGCGCGCGCGCTCGGTGTAGACATTGGACTGCCAGGTGCCGACCGGCTGGCGGTTGTCCCAGACGTAGTTCACTGCCGCATCCGGCACCTGGCTGCCGCGCACGGAGCGGGCCAGTTTCAGGGCGAGGCGGGTGCCGAGGCCGAGCGCTTCGGGCGGCACGTCGAAGCTGAGATAGACGCGCGCGGCGAAGTCGTCGCCGGCCTTTCGCGTCATGTCGGCCGAGACGAGCGGTGCCTCGATGCGCCAGCGCCAGCACAGCACCGGCGTCTTGCTCAGATCGATCTCCACCGGTCGCACCAACAACGCCATGCTGGCAACGGCGTGGGCCTCCACGGCGGGGACGCCATCCCACTCGCGCAGGCGGTACCGTGTCGGCGGCACCTTCGCGTCCAGGCGCTCCACTCGCCAGGGCTCTCGGATGCCGTCCTCGCCGGGGCCAAAGCGGCCGACCCAGACCGGCGCGGCGGCGAGCGGCAGCGGCAGCAGCGCCAGCGCCGCAACGGTCAGTCTCCGCAGGACCGCGATGCCTCTCATCCGCGCCTCCAGGCGTGGTAGCGCCCGAGCCATTCGAGCAGCTTCTGCGGCGCGTGCGCCTGCTTCAAAGCGCCGGCAGCCGACCGGTTCGCCTCGGCCAGCGTCGGGTAGACGTGGATCGTGTCGAGGATCCGGTTGAGGCCGATCCCCTGCTTCATCGCCAGCACGTACTCGGCGATCAGGTCACCGGCGTGCTCGCCGACGAGCGGGTTGGCCGCGCGCCAGGTCTCGATCGCCGCCTGCTGCGACGCGAGCCCCTCGAGGCTGAGCGTGCGGTCGAGGCCGAAGGCGAAGTACAGGCCGGCGGCGACGACGACGGCGGCGAGCAGCATCTTGCGGAGCGACACAGTACGCTCCCTCATGGTCCCGAAGGCATGGGCGACCGCGGGGGCAGGCGGCAGAATCCCTGCGACGGCACGCCGAGCGCGGCGTTGAACTTGCTCGACAGGTTCTGGAAGGCGATCAGCGCCGTCAGCTCGACGATGGCGTCCTCGTCGAAATGCGCGCGCAGGCGCGCTTCGAGCGCGGCATCGACCACGCGACCCGTGATGGTCACCGCTTCCGTGTAGTCGAGCGCTGCGCGCTCGCGATCGTCGAACAGTGCGCTGTCGCGCCATGCGGGAAGCGCGAGCAGCTTGTCCTCGGACAGACCGCGCTGCAACAGGGTGCGTGAATTGATGTCGACGCAGAACGGGCAGTGGTTGATCTGCGAGACGCGCACCGTGACGAGGGAGCGCAGCACCGGCTCGATCGGGGAGCCGCGGCGGTCGATCGCGCCGTAGAGGTGGGCGACGCCGAGAAAGAGCCGGGGCGAGCGCGCCCAGACGAGGGAAGCATCCAGCACCCGGCCGTACTTGCGGCGCTGGTTCCAGAAGAAGGGACGCAGATACCACGGAGTGTCCTTCTCGCGGCGGGGGGCGATGCGCATGGCGATTCCTGACCGCCTTGCTCGATCACTCGCCGAGCGCGCCGCTGCAGCTGCTGCCCTGGCCGGCCGTGCAGCCGTAGCAGTGGTCGGCGACGGCGATCGGCGCGCCTTCGAGGGCTGCCGCTACCAGCTCGCTCAGGTGGACGCGCCGGCCGCGGCCGGCGCCGAGCGGCAGGCCGAGCATCTGGTTGAAGTCGCAGTCGTAGACATAGCCCTGCCAATCGACGCTGAGCAGGCTGCGGCACATCACCTGCGCGAGATTCTGCTCGCGATGCGCCGACCGCAACAGGGCCATGTAGTCGTCGCACTGGCCCTTCGAGACGAGCGCGCTGCCAAAGCGCTGGATGGGCATATTGGCGAGGGTCAACAGCCGCGTGAAGGCGATGCCGTAGCGCTCGGCCAGGTGCTTGCGGTACTCGGCCTTGAGCTGCGCCTGCGGCGGTGGCAGCAGCGGGCCCTGCGGGTTGTAGACGAGGCTCAGCTCGAGGCCGCGGCCAGGCATGCCGTAGCCCAGCGCGTTCAATCGGCGCAGTCCGGCGAGGCTCTTTTCGAAGACACCGCGGCCGCGCTGGCGGTCGACGTTCTCTTCGAGATAGCAAGGCAGCGAAGCGACCACCGCGATGCGCTACGCGGCGAGAAATTCCGCCAGGTCTTCCTGACCAGGCTCGGCAAGGATGGTCAGGTTGCAGCGGTCGATGACGTGCGCGCCGAGGGCCCGCGCCATGCGCGCCAGGCGGCGGAAATGCGGGTTGAGCTCGCCGTTCATCTGCTCGCTGCGCGTCGGGCCGGCGTTGACGTGGCAATGCAGGCGACGCTGGTTGCAGCGGTAGCCGAGGTTGACCTGCAAGGTCTCCAGACGCCGGCGAAGCAGTGCGGGGAAGCGGGTCTCGGTCAGGCGGTGCAGGGTGGCGTGCATGGGGTTCCTAGCTTCGCGTCGGTGCACACATCCCGATACGACGCGCGGCCATGGTCGTGTGTACCAGTGCAGCCGCCTTCGCGCCAGCTCGTCGGCCCTGCCCAGGGCAGCCAGCGCGTCCCGGGGGCTCGTGGGCTTCTGACCTGCGGGCACGGAAGGTATATGAAGCACGACAAGGTCGCTCGTATGAGCTTTCGGAGGTGTGCAGTGCAGCAGCTCGTGACGGTGGTGGTGCTCGCGCTCGTGGTAGTCGCGGGGACAGGGGTCGATGCAGCGGTGATCTGCCAGAAGAAGTCCGGGACAATGGTCATCCGGGAGTCCTGCAGGAAGAAGGAGGTCCAGGTGGACCTCTCGGCCTTCGGAGCGGTCGGGCCCCAGGGTGCCCCCGGCGAGCGGGGGCCAGAAGGTCCTTCCGGCGAGCGGGGAGAGCCGGGCGAAGCGGGCACGGCCCGTGCCTACGCCTGCTCGTTCTCGGCCGACGGGACCACGGTCTCCTTCTGCAGCGGTCGAGCGGCAAAGAACGTGACCAGCGTGGTGGCGAACACCACCTACCCGGACAGCACGTGCTTCGTACTGGATCCGTCGATCGACGCTGCCTCGGCCGTGGTCGTCGCCTCCCTCAACACGACATCCGCCTACTCCGGCGGTAAAATCAACGCTCTGATCTCCGCGGATGGCTTCGCGAACTACCTGGGCTGCCCTCCGAACTCGGTCCTCGTGGTCACGGCGCGCCACACGAACGACGGCGCCTTTCTCGGCCTCGAGCCGACCATCCTGGGCGTGAACATCGCGGTGATGTAGCGGGGGGCGGGTGCGCGGCCGGAAACGGCGTCGCGCCGTTTGACTGCCCCGCGTCCCGGTGCGAGACCGACCGGCTCTGTGGCAGGGCACGATCGGAGGTCGCCGATGAAGGAGACGGACGTGCTGCTCGTCGGGGCGGGCTTCTCCGCCATTCCCCTCCTGCGCGAGCTGGACCGCTCCGGGGTGAGCTACACGATCGTGTCGGAGAAGGACGGGTCGGTGTGGGCGAGGCTCGCCCGGACCGGCGGACTCGATTTCGACCTCGTCAGCTCGTACTACACCACCTTCTACACCTTCGACCGGGTGGAGCATGCCTGCGAGGACCGCTACCCGACAGCGCGCGAGTTCTACGACATGCACCTGCGGCACCTGCGCCAGTACCAGGATCGCATCGTCGAGGACCGGGTCACGCTGATCGAGAACGCCAGCGACCACAGCCTCGTCCACACCGCGGGCGGCGAGTGCTTTCGGGCAAAGCACGTCGTGATCGCGACCGCCTATCGCCGGCGCATCGTCGAGTCGCTCGCCACCTTCGACTGCAGCATCCGCAACCAGACCGTCGTGCTCGACACGATCGGCGACTCGGCCAACCTCCTGATCTCGAAGCTGGTCACGGGCGACAACAGGATCATCGTGCTGCACAACGGCTTCCTCGCCCTCGACAAGATGATCTACCTCGGGGACACGCCCCACAGCGTCGATCAACTGGAGGCGCACCAGCTGGCACGCAGCTTTCCCCGCCTTTACGCCGCGGTGATCAACTTCAACTTCGTGCCCATGTCGAAGGTCGTGCCGAACTTCCGGCCGCTCGCTGCCTACATGGCCCTCGTGCGGGGCGTCCAGCACGTCCTCGGGCGCCTCTTCACCCCGGCGAACTTCCACGTGCGCTTCGGGGACACGCGCCGCACGATCCTCGCCGATCGGCCTCCCAGGGCGATCGTCCCGAACGGCATCATCGCGATCAAGTATTGGCCGATCGACACCTACGCACGGCTGTTCTCTGGGAACCTGCCCGAACGCATCCGGGAGGGCTTCCTGGTCAACGATCTCCCGTTCTTCGTGTCCGAGGGCCTGGTAGAGCTCTGGAGCAAGGCCGACACGAAGGTCGACGAGGCGAGCCGGACCATCGAACGCCGCGGCGAGATCGTGCGCTACGACCACCTGATCAGGGGCGACACCGAGGCGCCGCGGCTGCCCCGCATCAGCCGGCAGCGGGACGGGCAGACGGTCGACTACGAGTACGTGTATCGGGAGAACTACCTCGGCGTGGTTCCGCGCGCGCTGCGCAACGTCTACCTGCTGGGCTACACGCGGCCGACGACCGGCGGCCTGGCCACGATCACCGAGATGCAGTCGCTGCTCATCCACCGACTCGTCACCGACGCCCCGTTCCGCGCGCAGCTGCTCGAGCAGCTCGACGAGAAGCTCAAGCGCTACAATCGGAAGTACTACGTCACCAGCGCGCCGGGCCCACGCGACCACCTGACCTACTACGGCTTCTACACGGATGAGGTGGCTCGGGAGCTCGGCATCGAGGCCAGGCTCTCGTCGTGCCGCAGCCTGAGGGACCTGGCGAAGTACCTGTGCTACCCGAACAACCCCGAGAAGTTCCGCCAGAGCGGCCGCTACAAGATCGACGGGGCCGCCGAGCTGGTGGACCGCGTCTTCACGCGGAACGCCGGGTTCAAGCTCGTGTGGCAGCTCGGCCTCAGCTACCTGGGCTACCAGCTGCTGACGATCGCCGTCTTCGCGTCGCTGTTCCTGCACGGCTGGATCGGCGGCACGGTGCTGGTGGCGGCCGTCGTCGCTCAGCTGCTCTTCGGCTACTGGGCCATGATCCCCGTGAGCAACAGCGTCCCGTTCTTCGGCGCGAAGCTCCTGGCGTTCCTGGCGTACGTCCCGATGCTCCTGCACCCGGTGTCCACGGTGCTGATCTTCCCGATCGACTTCGTCGTGACGTATCTGCTGCGGCAGCGCCCCGGGGCCCGCTACCCCTTCAACGACCTCAAGAACAAGCAGCGCTACCGGGCGTTCTGGGCGCAGTACACGGAGGTCTACAACCGCGTGCGGCGGCCGGCAGCGCTGCCGGCGGCGTCGGGAGCGCGCTGACTGGTTCGCGACCGCGGGAACTCGTAGCGGACGAAAACGCTTCCGTCTCGAGTGCCCTGAGCGGCGCGCAGACGCCCGGCTCCCGGCATGGACATCGGCCACCGACTGCTGATATCGATGCTTGTATGCATTGTTGCCTATGAGAGTGCCGGTCTACCGATGGGCTGGCTTCGTCATGCCGCCACGCAGGTACTTCCAGCGTGGTTCCGGTCTTTGCTGCGACGCGGGTACCGTGGCGTCAAACCCTTCTTCTACCTCGGCAATCGCGTGGAATGCCCCTGTTGTGGCGCGCGCTATGCCCGGTTCCTGCCGTTCGGACACCCTCCACGGCGGAACGCCTGGTGCGCCCGCTGCGGTTCCCTCGAACGGCAGCGTGCCCTCGCGCTCTTGCTCCTACGGAATCGTCCGCTCCTGGAATCGCGGCCGCGTCTTCTTCATTTCGCCCCCGAACGCGCCTTGCGCGAACTGTTGTCAACCTCCTGCAGCCAGTACCTCACCACGGACTATGCGGAGCGCGCCGGCCTCAGTCTGAGGATGGACATCACCCGCCTGGCGTTGCGGGAAACCGCCGTGGACGCGATCGTCTGCATCCACGTGCTCGAGCACATCCCGGACGACCGCGCCGCGCTCCACGAACTCTATCGGGTCCTCCGCCCTGGCGGCTGGGGCATTCTGCAAGTTCCCCTCGATCCCGCTCGCGAGGTCACTTATGAGGACCCTTCCATCACCAGCCCGGAAGATCGTCGCCGGCACTTCCTTCAGGAGAATCATGTACGGCTCTACGGGCGGGACTTCGCGGCCCGCCTCCGCCAGGCAGGTTTTATCGTGGAAACGCATCCCTTGGGCGCGTCCCTCGCGCCGCCGGAGCGCGCCCGCTACGGAATTCCCGAGGACGAAGAATTCTTCCTCTGCCGCAAACCGCGAGCCTCAGGGGAACACGTGCCTCTTCAACCGCCGGGGCCACCGCCAGAGCGGCCTGGCCAGCCATAGGCCGACACGCCCGCGCCCACGGCGCCGCGCTGCCCTCGCGCCGATTGTTATTGACAGCGCGCTCACTACGCGTGTACTGCCGCTGCTGGTAGGCGACGGCCCGCCGGAAGGAGGTCTCCATGGCAACCGCGCTGCATCAGCTCCGTCCACTCCCGCAGGCGACGCCCACGACCAGCGAAGGCGTCACGGCCTACGTCGAGGCCTACGAGCGCGAGTCCACCGGCTGGATGGCGGTGCTGCAGCGGAACGCCGAACGGCTGGCCCGTGGCCAGTATTCGCTCCACTGGCTCGACATGGCCCAGGGGCACTGGGGACGGCGGGCCCGGCCGTCCTCGCGCGGCCTCACGTACACGGACACGAACACCGTGAAGGGCTTCGGCGAGATCCCGGAGCGCGCCGACTGGCTCAACTTCACGCCGCGTGGCGCCGTCCGCGAGCCCTATCGTGCCGAGATGCCGGTGATCGACGAATACACCCAGGTCGACCGCTCCGGGCTCTGGGCCGACAACGTGATCACGCTCTACGAGGAGGCGAAGGCGCGGCAGTGGAATGCCACCCGCGACATTCCCTGGCACGAGCTGGCGCCCCTGCCCGAGGACCTCGAGAAGGCCACCTGCCAGCTCTGCACCGTGCTGACGCAGGTGGAGTTCGTCGCCGGCGACTTCCCCGCCAAGTGGATGTACCGCATCCCTCAGGATTTCCTCGAGGTAAAGAGCTTCCTCGCAACGCAGATCATGGACGAGGCCCGGCACCAGGAGGTCTTCCGCAAGCGCGCCATCGCCGGGGGCGGCCTGATGCACGCCGGCGTCGGGCAGGAGTGGGCCCTCAAGGCCATTCTCGAGTCGCCGACCCACACGATGGGGACCTTCCTCCTGAACCTGCTCGGCGAGGGCCTCGTGCTCTCGATCTTCCGCTCCGGCGAGATGATCGCCAAGACCCACGTCGACAAGGAGATCTTCCGCCGCTGCCTGCAGGACGAGGCCCGGCACGTGTCCTACGGCGTCATGGAGTTCAAGTACTGGCTCGATCAGCACCCCGATCGGGAGCAGGCGATCGCGCAGATGCACCGCTTCGCCGACGTGGGCGAGCTGATCATCCTCTCGTCCTTCACCGAGCCGGTGATGGTCGAGCCCATCGCCATCCTGCTGGGCGGGGGGCTCGACAAGATCGACCACGGCATGGAGGGCATGGCGAAGCTCTGGACGATGGCGATCGACGAGTACCTGCAGCGCTGCGAGCGGGCGGGGTTCCCGCGCCGCGCGCGCTGCCGTATCCCCCTCGATGCGCCGTGGGCCAGCAGCGGCGCCGTCTCGGCCACCGCGTGATGCAGGCCGCCGTCACCTCGCCGCCGGAGGCGCTGCCCTTCCCCTCCGTCGCCTGGTTCGAGCGGCTGGCCGCGCTGATGAACGCCAACCGGGCGCGCCAGGAACAGCTCGGCTTCTGCGACTGCGTGGCCGGCTTCGCCGTCACCGACGGCGGCCCGGACGGCCAGCCCTTCGTCGTCCAGGTCACCTTCGAGGAGTTCGCCGCCACCGACGTGCGCGAGGCGACGCCCGCCGAGGCCGCGCGGGCCGACTTCACCGTCACGGGCCCCCTCGCCGCCTGGCGCGCGATGATCGAGAGCATCGCCGCGGGCAACGGCCGGCCCGCCCTCGAGCAGACACTGAACCGCCTGACGCACATGGGAACCCCGATGCACGTCGCCTCCGACGATCCGCTGCGTCGCGACCTCTACTTCCGCTACAACCAGACGCTGCAGGAGTTCGTGAACGCCTCGGCCGCGTTCGCGACGACCTTCGCCCGCTGAGTCGTCCCGCCGGCGCCATGGCGACGCGACACGGCCACTTCTGGATCGACGAGACGTGCATCGCCTGCGGGGCCTGCGAGTACGCCTGCCCCGGCAAGGTCGATGCCATCTTTCGGGTGGAGGACGACTTTCTCGGGCGCTTCGCGATCCGCATCGAGGCGTGCATCGACTGCGGCTTCTGCGTGCCCCTCTGTCCCGTCGACTGCATTCACGACGCCCGCAGCGATCCCGAGGTCGCGGCTCGCGGCGGCTACACGCGCATCAAGGAGCTGCAGGCCTGGGCCGCAGCGCGCCGCCCGGCCACGGAGCTGTAAGCGACTGCGCGCCCTCCCCTGGTCAGCTTCCAGGGGCAGGAGCGGCTACCCGCCGTTGCCGGCTCGACGCGAGGCCGGGCGAGCGGCAAGCGGCGACGGTCCCTCACGCTCTCTGCTGCCAGCGTGCCGGCAGAGGTCGTCACGTGAAGCGCTTCAATCCCTTAGCTCAATGCCTGGCCGCGCCTGCCGTCCTCGCGGCAGCCACCGCCTATGCCGCTATCCGCCACGTCGCCACGAACGGGACAGATGGTGCTGCCTGCGGGCAGTCCCCCGCGACTGCCTGTCGTTCCATCACCCAAGCGGTGTCGAGCGCTGCCGCGGGGGACAGGATTCTCGTTGCCCCCGGTCGTTACGGCGACCTCGACCGGAGCGGCGTCCTCGGCGACTCCCCCGGCGAAGAGCCCGCCCCAATCGCTCCTACCGTTCCGCTGCGACTCGAGTCGACAGGAGGAAGCGATATCACGGTGATCGACTTCGATGGCGTTGGCGTGGACACGGCGTTCTCCATCTCGACCAACGGCACGACGATCGGCAGGCCACGGCGGGGATTCACCATCGTCGGCGTGGATAACGGGATAATCTTCAGCAACGTCTCAGGTGGAGGGCGCGAACAATACGCTCCGTGGCAACTGGAGTGTCGGCAACGCAAGCGACGGCATCACCGCCTTCGGCGGCGATCATCTGATAACGCGGAACGCGCTCATCGGGAACGTGTGGGGCTATTTCCAGGGCGGCACCGCGCAGAACCTCACGCCGATGACCGGCAACAACATCTTCGGCAACGTCTCGAACTGCGGCACGCTCAACGAGGTCACGTCGCTCGATACGCTGGTCGCAACGGAGAACTATTGGGGCGCAGTCAGCGGGCCGGGGCCGGATCCGGCCGATGATGTCTGCGGCTTTGCGCCGACCACGGCCGTTCCGTATGCGACAAAGCTGCTGCCTGTCCGCTGAGTGATCCGCAAGGCGTCAGGGGCAAGTCCTGATCCCCCTGGAAAGATGCGAGGGGAGCCTGGCCTCTGACGCTCTCGAACGGCGGCACCTGTCGGCGTGGATGTTCCTGATCGAGCACCGGACGGATCGGCCGGTCATCACGCCGTCCGCAATGGAGAAGTCGGTATGCGCCGGCTCGTCCGGGTCATAGACCATCACGTCGTGCGGGTTGGCCAGGTTCACGCCGAGAAACCCGGGCTTGCCCTGCTGCGCGAGTGATACTGCCCGCCCGCGCAGCGAGCTCGCCGCCGACGCGGCGATCATGCCATCGGAGCGTCCTGAGGGCGAGCACACGCAGGAGTCGACGCGAGCGAGGCTGGCCGCAGGCGCCCCAACGCCGGCGCAGCGCGGTGGTCGTCAGCGACGCGACACCCGGCGGCCCTCGATCCCCGCCCCGCGTTCGTACCACGGCCGCGTCGCGTTCACGGCCTGCACGACCAGCAGCATCACCGGCACCTCGATGAGCACCCCCACCACCGTGGCCAGCGCCGCGCCGGAGTCGAAGCCGAAGAGGCTGATGGCGGTCGCCACCGCCAGCTCGAAGAAGTTCGAGGCCCCGATCAGCGCGGACGGCGCAGCCACGCTGTGCTTTTCCCCGACCAGGTAGTTCCCCAGGTAGGCCAGCGAGGAGTTGAACGAGACCTGGATGAGAATGGGCACGGCGAGCAGCGCGATGATCAGCGGCTGCGCCAGAATCTGCTCGCCCTGGAAGGCGAAGAGCAGCACCAGCGTGGCCAGGAGGGCAGCGATCGACCAGGGGCCGATGCGCTCCATCGTCGCCGCGAAGGCCTCCGGCCCTCGGGCGAGCAGGGCACGCCGCCACCACTGCGCGAGCAGCACGGGGATCACGATGTAGAGCACCACCGAGGTCAGCAGCGTGTCCCAGGGCACGACGATCGACGACAGCCCGAGCAGAAACGCCACCAGCGGGGCGAAGGCGAAGACCATGATCGTGTCGTTGAGCGCCACCTGCGTGAGGGTGAAGAGCGGATCGCCGTTCGAGAGCCGGCTCCACACGAAGACCATGGCGGTGCATGGCGCCGCGGCCAGCAGGATCAGCCCTGCGACGTAGCTGTCGAGCTGAGCTGCCGGCAAGTACGGCGCGAACACCTGCCGCACGAAGACCCAGGCGAGCGCGGCCATCGAGAAGGGCTTCACCAGCCAGTTCACGACCAGCGTCACGCCGATCCCGCGCACATGGTGCCGCACCTCGTGCAGGGCGCCGAAGTCGACCTTCATCAGCATGGGGACGATCATCACCCAGATGAGCAGGCCGACCGGCAGGTTCACCTGCGCGACCTCCATGCGCCCGATGGCCTGGAAGAGCCCCGGCAGGAGCTGTCCGAGCGCGATCCCCGCCACGATGCACAGGGCCACCCACAGCGACAGCCAGCGCTCGAAGACTCCGAGGACCGCGCCCTCGGGACGCCGCGCGCGGACCGCCTGCGCAACCGCCATCGCTCGCCCTCACTCCTCGGCGTCGCCGCTCCGCCCGATCGCGTCCAGGCGCTCCTGCAGCGCGAGGCGGTCGAGCTTCTCGATGGGCAGCGCGAGGAACAGCGAGATGCGCCGCTCGAGCTGCTGGTAGGCGCGGAAGAAGGCGCGCCGGATCTCTTCCTCGCTCCCGCACGCCGCCGCAGGATCCTCGATCCCCCAGTGCGCCGTCATCGGCTGCCCGGGCCACACCGGACACACCTCGCCAGCCGCGCTGTCGCAGACCGTGAAGACGAAGTGCAGCGGGGGCGCGTCCGGCGTCGCGAACTCGGTCCAGCTCTTGCTGCGCAGACCCGCCGTGGGAAACCCGTTGCGCTGCAGCAGATCGATCGCGTAGGGATTCACCTGGCCCGTTGGATGGCTGCCGGCGCTGAAGGCACGAAAGCGCCCCTGGCCGCGGACATTGAGCAGCACCTCGGCGAGAATGCTGCGGGCGGAATTGCCCGTACAGAGAAAGAGCACATTGGCTGGCGTCGTCATCTAGCGCTCCACGCGGACCGTGCCGACGCGGCCCATCGCCTGGACCATCCGCCGCATCGCCGTAGCCTACGTCACCGCCGCGCCGACGGGAAGGCCGATCGGCGCCGCGGCCCAGGGCACGAGCCGGTACTCCGCGGGCCGGAAGCGCCGGATGCGCAGGCAGTACTCGCTGGCGAAGCCGGGAAAGAGCGCGTGGTTGCTGCCGTCGGGATTGAGGTACCAGCTCATGCACCCCGAGCTCCACGCCATGTAACGCATGCGGCGCTGCAGCTGCGCGTTGTAGGCGTCCATGACCTCGCGCCGCACGTCGAGGTAGGCGAGATCGCCGCGCCGCAGGCGCGCGATGGCCTGCAAGGCATAGGCGATCTGGTGCTCGGTGTAGACCAGCACCGAGGTGTGCCCGGGCCCTGTGTTGGGCCCCATCAGCATGAACCAGTTCGGGAAGCCGGTCACCGTGACACCCTTGTACGCCACGGCCCCGTCCTTCCACGCCGCGTCGAGGGTCTGCCCCCCGAGCCCCGTGATCGGTCGAGGGTCTGCCCCCCGAGCCCCGTGATCGGGAACGGCGCGTTCGCCAGGCCGAGCTTGAAGCCGGTGGCGAGGACGAGCACGTCCACCGCATGCTCGCGCCCGTCGGCCGTGACCACACCCGAGGCCGTGATCTCGCGAATCGGCTCGGTCACCAGCTCCACGTTCTCCCGCTCGAAGGTCGGCCAGTAGTCGTCCGAGATGAGCACGCGCTTGCAGCCGAACTGGAAGTGCGGCGTGAGCTTCTCCCGCAACCGGGGATCCGACACGCTGCGCTCGAGGTGCCGCAGCGAAGCCCATTCGCCGAGCTTCGAGAGCGGCGAGTCGAGGAAGACGATCGGCCCCATGGCCTCGCTCACCGCGAAGAGCAGCCACCGGTAGGCGGTCTGCAGCGGCGGCACGCGAGCAAACCAGCGACGAGCCCACTCGGGAATCGCCCGATCGCGCTTGGGCATCACCCAGGGCGCCGTGCGCTGGAAGACGCGGAGATGGCCCACGATCGGGGCGATCGCCGGCACGACCTGCACGGCGCTGGCGCCCGTGCCGATCACCGCCACGCGCCGCCCCCGCAGATCGCAGCCGTGGTCCCAGCGCGCGGTGTGGAACATGGCGCCGGCAAAGCGCTCGAGCCCGGGAATGTTCGGATAGGCGGGGTCGACGAGGCCGCCCACGCCGGCGATGACGACCCGTGCGGACACCGTGTCGCCCGCGCTGGTCTGAAGCAGCCACCGGCCCGTCGCCTCCTCGAAGCGCGCCGCGATGATCGCGGTCCGCGTCCGCAGGCGCGCGCGAAGCCCGTGTCGCTCCACGCACCCGAGCAGGTAGCGCTGGATCTCGCCGGCGCTGGCGTAGGCCCGTTCCCAGTCGGGATTCTGCTCGAAGGAGAAGGAGTACACGTGCGACGGCACGTCGCAGGCGCAGCCGGGATAGGTATTGTCGCGCCAGGTGCCGCCGATCTCGTCCGCCCGCTCGAAGATGGTGAAGGAGCGCAGGCCGGCCTGCTGGAGTCGAATGGCCGCGCCGATCCCGGCGAAGCCCGCGCCGATGATGGCGATCGGAAACTCGTCCGAGGACTGCATCGCTGCTTCCCGCTAGCGGCGCCGGCGCGTCGGCGTCGTCCCTTCGAAATACCCCCAGGGAAACTCGGGCTCGAGGATCGGCCGATATCCCCCCGGGGCAGGAAAGGGCGCCGAGAGGAACTCGTAGACGCTCACCAGCACCCGCGGCACGATCATGCCGCAGCCGAGCGCGAAGCCGAGCGGCAGGCCTGCGGCCGGTCCGCGGCGCTCGGTCTCGGCGTACATGTTGCCCGGCACCTCGAGGAATGCGGTCGTCATCCCCGCAAGCCCCCGTAGAACCTTGCGGCTCGCAGTCTGCGCCGCCGCGGGCGTGCTCAGCGCGAGGCTGAGCAGGGCCACAGCGAGCGAGCGGGCCAGTCCTCGCATCCCGTGCTGGCTAGCGGCGGAGCGAGGAAACGTCAATCGTCTGTCGGTGGCCGTTGCCACCGCCGCATGCCTGGCGTAGTCCTCGAGCGCTCTGGAGGACTGCTGGTATGGCCACTGACCACCGCCCGCACCTGCGCCTGCGCATCGGCTCCCTGCTCGCCACGGAGCACGAGCCCGTGTCGGCCGAGGTCGTCGAAGTGCTGGCGACGGTGGGCGACGGCTACCTCGAGCTCACGGGGACGCCGCTGCTGGTGCGCATGGGCGTGGTGAGCTGGGAGACGGCATACGACGGCGTGGCAGCCGAGATGGCCGAGGAATACCTGGCCGGTCGTCGCCCGCAGCCAGGGAGGCGCCCGGGCGACCTCGGCGAGTTTCGCAAGGCCGTGGTCGAGGCGCTGGAGCCCGCCGAGCCCGGCGCGCCGCCGGTCGTGGCCGACGTGCTGGCCACGCTGGCCCTGGGAGGCTGGCACGAGGCCGATGCCCGAGGAGGCCGAGCGGAATACGCCCGGCACCTGGTCGGGCTGTATCTCCGAGGGCTCGGCTGATGGCTGGGACGACGCCCGACACCGCTGGCCGCTTCGCCATGCCGCTCGGCGAGGCCATGACCACCCAGCGCGCCATCCGCCGCTTGCGCCCCGACCCCGTCGACGACGCGCTCGTGCTCGAGCTGATCGGGCTCGCCGTAAAGGCGCCGAGCGGCAGCAACGCCCAGAGCTGGGAGTTCATCGTGGTCCGCGATCCGGAGGTCAAGCGACGTCTGGGGCGGCTGAATGCCATGGCCTGGAAGGTCTACGGCACGATCGGTCGCTGGCTGAAGCGCAACGACCCGAAGTCCCTGCGCATGATCGACGCCGTGCAGTGGCAGGCGGATCACTTCGCCGAGATCCCGGTCGTCGTCGTGGTCTGCCTGCGCGGGGTGATTCCCTGGTTTCCGCGCATCGCCCCGACGAGCCTCTACGGGTCGATCTTTCCGGCCGTGCAGAACCTGCTGCTCGCCGCGCGGGCAGCGGGGCTGGGAGCCGCCCTGATCACGCTGCCCCTGTGGAACACGATCCTGGCCCGGATGACCCTCGGCTTGCCGTGGTATGTCACCCCCTGCGCCGTGGTCCCGATGGGCTGGCCCCGCGGTCGCTACGGACCCACGACTCGCCGCCCCGTCGGCGAGGTGGTCCATGTCGATCGCTGGGGCAATCAGCCCTTTCGGGACCGACCCGAGACGCCGGCGCCCGCGACGGTCAGCCCAGGTTCTTCGCCGCGAACTCCCAGTTGAGCAGCTTGTCGATCACGGCGCTCACGTAGTCCGCCCGGCGGTTCTGGTAGTCGAGGTAGTACGCGTGCTCCCAGACGTCGATGGTGAGCAGCGGTGTTTGCCCCGCGGTCAGCGGCAGATCGGCGTTCGGTGTCTTCACCACCTTGAGCGTTCCCTGGTCGACCACGAGCCAGGCCCAGCCACTGCCGAACTGCCCGACGGCGGCGTCGAGGAGCTGCTGGCGACAGGCTTCGAAGCTGCCGAAATCCTTCTCGATCCGCGCGGCCAGGGTGCCAGACGGCTTGCCACCGCCGCGTGGTGCGAGGCTGTTCCAGTAGAAGGTGTGGTTCCAGGTCTGGGCCGCGTTGTTGAAGATCGCGACCTTGTCGGGCTTGCCCGCGGTGCGCCGGATGATCTCTTCCAGTCCGACCTCCGCAAGCTCGCTTCCGGCGATCAGCTTGTTCAGATTGTCGACGTACGCCTTGTGATGCTTCCCGTAGTGAAACCCGATGGTGTTGGCGGAGATCACCGGGTCGAGGGCCGTGTCGGCATACGGCAAGGGGGGTAAGGTGATGGGGGCAGCTGCCCCAGCGCTTGGTGTGCTCATGGCTCCTACCATGGCGGCACCGAGGGCGGCGCCGCCGATCCTGAAAATGTCTCGGCGAGAGAAGCTGTTCATGGTCATGTCCGATACCGAAAACGATCGAACACTGTCGAGACGGTACTGGTCACCACGAGTCCAGGCAAGGGCGGAGCGTGCCCCGTCGCTCCGGCGCACGCTCCGCTGTTCGCGCTAGAAGAACACGGTGATCCCGGCACGCACGCCGATCGGATTGCCCGGCGTGAAGGTGAGCTGGTCGGGCGGATCGACGGGGGCACGGCCCGGCTTGACGAAGCAGGGACGATTTGCGGCGACGCCCTGCAGGTCGCGCCGCGCGCAGACCGTGTCGGCGAACTGCGCCTCGTTCCAGTCGGTGTTCGTCAGGTTGAAGACGGTCACGGCCGCCTCGACGTTCCGCCACCGGTAGCTGCCGATCAGATCGAGCAGGAAATACCCCTGCGCCGTCACCGAGCCGTCCTCGTTGGCCGGACGATCGTCCACCCAGCGCATGCGCAGCGCGGCCCCGAAGCCGTTGTCGAAGCGCGCCGTCAGCCCGCCGTTCATGAGGAGATCCGGGGCGAGCGGCACGTAGCTCCCGTCCTCGGAGCGTGCGCGCACCCAGGAGAGGTCGTAGTCGGCGGTGAGCCAGGACAGGAGACGGTAGCGAAGCTCGAAATCCACACCCCACCGGCGGGAGGCGGGACTCGGCTCGTCGGTACCCGCGTCGCCGGAGAACACCAGCTCGCTGTCGAGCGTGAGCCGCCAGAGCGACGCGGCCATGTCGAGGCGATCGAGCTGGCGGGTCCGCGCCCCGAGCTCGTAGCCCAGCGCGGTCGCCAGCGGCACGACCTCGTTGGCCGCGTCGCCCGTGCCGACGAAGCCGCTGCCACCGATCGCGGCGCGCGCGTCGTTCGAATGGAAGCCCCGGCCGAAGTTCAGATAGACCTCCGTGCCCTCGAAGGGGCCGAGCACGAGATTGGCCTTCGGGCTGAGCGTGTTGTCCGTTGTCCGGCCATCGAGGCGCACCGGGACGAAGTTCGGGTCGCGGCGCTGTCGGGGCAGGCGATCGCGGACATCGAACACGAACACGTCGCCGCGCAGGCCGCCGTCGAAGCGGAGCCACTCGGTGGGGAACACCTGCTGCCCCCAGTAGGCGCTGAAGGCGTGCTCGCGCATGTAGACATCGTTGATCGTGAAGAAGCTCTCGCGGCGCACCTGCCGGTCGAGCTGGAGGTGGATGTCGTCGCTGCGGCTCTCGACAGCGAGCAGCGTCTGCAGCGGCACGCGGCCGAGGCTCCAGGTGCGGGCGTAGCGCAGACGCCCCCCGTAGAGGACGCGGGCATCGCCCTGATAGATCCCGTCGCCGGGCAGGTAGTCCGCCCCCGCCTGCACGGGGTCGTCGCCGGTGTCGACGATGCGGCCGTTCGGCAGGCGCACGAAGCGCAGGCCGGTGTTCTTGTAAAAGGTGAAGTTCGACCAGAGTCGCAGCTTGTAGCGACTGGCGTAGACATGGGCGTCCCAGGTATCGAGCGCCGTGGGCGCGTAGCGCCACTTGAGATCCACGTTCTCCCGATCGGTGCGTCCGCCCTCGGTCGGGTCGATCGCACCGAAGCGGTCGAGACGCCCGGCGTCCACGAGCCGCTCGGGAATCTGGCCCGAGGCATCCCAGTCGGCCTGGTAGCCCGTCGCCGCCA
>Ga0209101_1001511_pt1 | contig 17001 bp, 17 predicted proteins | sample ConPoolayeCmetaG_FD_185481 | JGI IMG/M metagenome (GOLD analysis project Ga0209101, IMG submission 185481) | Hot spring microbial mat communities from California, USA to study Microbial Dark Matter (Phase II) - Cone Pool mat layer C metaG... ...
CCTTGCTTTCTCAATGCGTACGCCGCTCGAATCCGTGTTATACTGTCCATCAGCGCTCCGTGATTCTGTTGTTGGTTTTGTCTCTACAACTTTATCACGGAGTCGCATTTTTATTGAGAATACTACGCGTGCGGGAAAGCGCTATCGCCTCTCTCGTGGTTTTCTGGTGTAGCTTCATTGCTAATAACTCCTATGCTAAAATAAAGCTCAGGCAAGAGAGAGTCAGATACCGCTTAAGTGTTCTTGCATCAACAGAACAACACTCGAAAACATAGGCGGTTACCTGACCCACGCTTCTATCTGACGGCTTCACGGCGGCTGTACTTCGGCGGGCGGCGTAGGTAGTACATAACGTTCGTTATGCGGCTGACAAACTGACAAAATTGTAGTTTTCTGGATGGGCATTCTGCCAATTATAATTATGGGGAAAATACGTACGGCAGATGGGGCAACTTATGGCAGATGATCTTGAGTTAGTAACGATTGAAGAAGCGGCCCGAATTGTTGGCAAAACGCCTCACAATATCCGCGACTACATTCAGCGCGGGCGTATTGGAAAATACAATGAGCACGGCGAGTTGATTAAACGCGCCCAGAACGGGCATTTGCGGGTTTCTCTCAAGGAAATAAAGACATTCTTGTCTCTGGTAGAGCAGGGACTTGAGAAACATCATCACGCTGGGCTTCATCCCGAACTTGGCTTTCATGATGTCCCCGAGTATCAGCGAACGAAACACGTTCACCGCCTGCACCCTTATCTGGGCAAATTTATTCCCCAACTCGTAGAATGGTTTCTGGCGCGTTATTTTCAACCTGATGATGTTATCCTTGACCCATTTATGGGGTCTGGAACGACCTTGATACAGGGAAACGAGATGAAAATGCACACGATTGGCATTGACATCTCGCCTTTTAACTGCCTTATCGCGCGAGTCAAAGCCGCAAAATATGACGTTGCGAAGGCGCGTTCTGAAATACTGGAAGTCGAACAACGGGTTGCAAGGTTCTCAAAATACCTGACTCAATCTGGTGAAGTTAGTTTGCCCCTCTTTCCTGAAGATAGGATGGATAATCTTCAAACATCTTTGTTACAGGAATGCACTAGCGAATATCTCAGAACCTGGTTCGCACCTCGTGCCTTACTGGAAATGCTTTACTATCGCCGATTGATTCCACATTATCAGTACCAAGACTTATTGCGCGTGGTACTCAGTCGAGCGGTTCGTTCTTCCCGTCTTGTTCCCCATTATGATTTGGCTACCCCCAAAGCGCCTCTACGTGTTGGAGAAAAATATTGGTGCAAGAAACATCGTCGCTACTGTATGCCAATTGACAATTGTATAACAAAAATTCATGCTTATAGTGGAGATACAGCACGACGTATTGCTGAGTTTGACAAGTTGCGCTCTGACAAGACAATAACGGTAATTCAAGCAGACTCTAGGATAGTAGACTTACGCGCTGAGTTATCTAATACAGTTATCGCCAACCGTCCTATAGATGGCATCTTTACTTCACCCCCCTATGTTGGGCAAATTGATTACCATGACCAACATATTTACGCCTACGAGCTTTTTGGATTCCCGCGCCAAGATGAGCTTGAAATCGGCCCAAAGAAAAAGGGCAAATCCAAGCAGGCGCAACGGGAGTATGTTGATGGCATTATTGCAGTGCTCCGAAATATTCTGCCATTGGTGAAGCCTGATGGGAAAATCTTTGTTGTGGCAAATGACCGTTTTAATCTGTATCCAGAGATCGCCAGAGGTAGCGGATTAAGAATCGTGGACAAATTTCATCGAGCGGTAACAAAACGTACCGAGCAAGGTGATGATCCCTACCAGGAAACTATCTTCTTCATGATGAAGGATGTGTAAATGGGCTTATCAAATAACCAACGTGAACAGATAGCCAATTTGCTTAGAAGGCAAATCAGACGCAAATTATCTGAGTATTTGCCCGAGTCCAACAACATGCCGTTTCATGTTCGCTTGCTTGGTCAAGACCGTATGGCTTTATTCTCATTTATCCAGTCTATCAATACAACACTTGGAACATCAGTCTTTGAGCAAGTTGCTGCCCTTGTTGCCTCTCCACACTTCAAGCGTGCCGTCAACCAGTATAAGGGCTTTAATGACACAATTAGCGACAAGGCGCAGGTTGTGATTCAACGCATCGTAGATGACTTAAGAGCCGCTAGGGCCAAACCTAACAAGCCTGCTGAAATAATAACGATTCTTCAAGTTGCACAAACAGGCACTCTTAAGAAAGTAAAGCGCCCCCAAATTGACCTATTCTTGGAATCAGAAGATGGCACTGAATACTATTTTGACCTCAAGACTGCCAAACCAAACGTTGATGAAATCGTCGGATTCAAGCGAAAAATGCTTGAATGGGTGGCAATACGAGGCGCTATAAACCCACATCCCAAGAAGATTTACACAGGGCTTGCCATTCCATACAATCCTTATGAGCCACAACCCTATGACCGCTGGACATTTCAGGGTATGTTCGATCTGACTAATGAAGTAAAAGTTGCCGAAGAATTCTGGGACTTTCTTGGCGGTGAGAACACTTACGGCGAATTATTACAGGTTTTTGAAGATGTTGGTATTGAATTGAGGCCTGAGATTGACACGAAATTTGCCCTGTTTGCTCCCAGACGTTAGCAGACGGGGGCAAATAGTAGCACCATCCAACCCAGGGCTGTAGCCGACTGCGCTTCACGGCGGCTGGCGCTGGCCGTCAAAACAGGCTCTCTAGCCGCATGAACGGAAGTGCCTGCATCTAATGTACTATATACTTACGCCGCCGGACGCCCTATGATCAGGGTGATTCACAACGTCCGTACAGTTGGCTTGGAGCGCCTCGATGAAGAACAGATTGCCCTTTCTGCTGGCTGTGCTGGTGATTGTCCTGCTGAGCATCGGGTTAGCTCAGCCCGCCCCGCCGGCTGAAGCGCAGACCAACCGGCAGGTGTGGGTCTATTACATGGGATTCTGGTCAGGCGGGCCTTCATGGGATATGCAGGCGAACGTCCTGACGGACTACCCGCTGATCGGTAAGTATGACTCGCGCGATCCCGGTGTCGCCGCCACCCAGATCGATCAGGCCCGCGGCGCCGGCATAGATGCCTTCCTGGTGTCGTGGTTTGGGCTGGCTGATCAGGCCACCACCACACCCGTGCTGAACAACATGCTGGACCGTGCCGCCGAGCGCGGCTTCCGCGTGGCGGCAGTGGTGGACATGTTCAACCCGGCCTTCAACCGCGACCGCAACGGCCTGATCAACTCGCTCCGCTGGCTGGTTAATGACCGGGCCAACCACCCCGGCTACCTGCGCTACAACGGCAGGCCGGTGATCGTGTTTGCCTTCCAGAGTTCTGCCGGCTTCAGCTCCAGCGAGTGGCAGTCCATCCGCAATCAGGTTGACCCCAACCGCACCACCCTGTGGATCGCCGAGGGGCTGAACGGATGCTGTCTGTACGGCGGGGCAATGGACGGCATGTACGCCTTCAACCTGGCGTGGGCCAACGGGAGCAGTTCGCGTTACATTCAGGAGCGCAACGCCGTCGCCAATCGGGGCGGGACGTTCTATATGCCCACCGTTCACCCCGGCTGGAACGAGAACCTGATCGCCGCCCGTGACAACCGTCCCAACCCTACCTCCCCGCGTGACCGCGCCGGCGGGCAGTTCCTGGCGAATAGCTGGAACGGCGCCGTGACCGCCGGTACAGATGTGATTCTGGTGGTGAGCTGGAACGAGTTCATGGAGAACTCGCACATTGAGCCGAGCGTGCTATACGGCACGCAGTCGCTTGACACCCTGCGCCCGCTGATCGCGGCATGGAAGAGCGGGGCCGGCTCTCAGCCCTCAGCGCCGTCGGGCGGCTCGCCGACCGGGCAGATGATCGAGGCCAACTCGACGATCAACGTGCGGTCGGGGCCGGGGACGGGCTACAGCATCATAGGCCGGATCAGCCCCGGCACGTCCTATGCGGTGCTGGGTCAGCAGAACGGCTGGTACGCCATCAGCTTCAACGGGCAGACGGGCTATGTGGCGGGCTGGCTGGTGCGCGTCGTCAGCGGGGGGAGCGCGTCTCCGCCGTCGGGCGGCTCGCCGACCGGGCAGATGATCGAGGCCAACTCGACGATCAACGTGCGGTCGGGGCCGGGGACGGGCTACAGCGTCATAGGCCGTATCAGCCCTGGCACGTCCTATGCGGTGCTGGGTCAGCAGAACGGCTGGTACGCCATCAGCTTCAACGGGCAGACGGGCTACGTGGCGGGCTGGCTGGTGCGCGTCGTCAGCGCACCGGCGTTGCCCGGCGGAGCTACGATCTCCTTTACGGCTGGTGCGGTCTCCATCGGCGCCGGGCAATGTACCACCCTCTCATGGAACGTCCAGAACGTGCAGGCGGTCTTCCTGAACGGGCAGGGGGTCATAGGGCAGGGGTCGCAGACGGTATGCCCGACCGCGACCACTACCTATACCTTGACTGTCTATCTCACTGACGGCACAACCACCCAGCGCCAGATCACGATCACAGTGCGGTAAAGCTAAGGAAGCGTCGTATCACGGCAGAGTACGGGGCGGGCGGCTGTAACCCGCCCCGTCTGATTCTGGGCGCGTTTCCTAATCTGGCCTTAACACAGAGGGGCTATAATCAGCCCGATCAACCTAGCAACGCAGGGAGGTATTCCAGTGGTTCATTCTGCCCCTTACCGGGTGCTTGTCCTGTGTACCGGCAACTCCTGCCGCAGTCAGATGGCCGAAGGGTGGCTGAAGGCGCTCTACCCTGACCGGATCGAAGCCCACAGCGCCGGCGCACAGCCCGCCGGATACGTTCATCCGCTGGCGGTGCAGGTCATGGCTGAGGCCGGCATAGACATCAGCGCAGGGCGCTCCAAGAGCCTGACTGAATTTCTCGATCAGCCGTTTGACTATGTGCTGACCGTGTGCGACTCGGCGGCGGAGGCCTGCCCGGTCTTCCCCGGCCCGGCCCGCCGAGTCCATCGTGATTTCACCGACCCGGCCAAGGTGACCGGCAGTGAGCAGGAGGTGCTGGATGCCTTCCGGCGGGTGCGGGATGAGATCAAGGCCTGGCTGGCGGAGGTCTTTGCGGACCTGTAGCAGGGACGGCGTGCAGAGGGTGTCCTCCTCGCTGACTTGCGCATAGAGACAATCGGTCGTAGCATACTCTCACTGGACTCACCTATAAGAGGAGAAATCATGTCACTGGATACCAATGCATTATTGAAGGCAGGCGGGATCGGCGCGGCGGTTCTGCTTGTTCTGACCCTGCTGGCGCAGATTCCGGCTGTTGGGATCGTGTGCTGTTGCCTCGCCTATCTGGCCTATGCGGCTATTGGGGCAGGCTACGGCTTCTTCGCGGTGAAGAACGGCGGGATGGTCAACGTTGGGGCGTTTGCGCTGGGCGGCGCCATTTCGGCGGCAGCGGCGGGCATTGTACAGGGCATCGTGAGCGGCATCCTGAGCCTGATCCTCACCACCCCCGCCCAGATGGCTCAGGCCCTCGACCAGCTCCGCTCGATGGGCTACGATATACCGCCTGAGGTGGCACAGTTCTACACCACCGCCGGCGCAGGTGTCGCCAGCATCTTCGTCGGGGTTTGCTGTGCGTTCATCATTGCCGCTGTGCTGGGCGCAATCGGCGGCGCGATCTACGCCGCGGCCAACCAGAACCGAACCCCCATAGCGCCGGCTGTCTAGGGGACGCTTCACGCAGAGGGGGCATACAGGGCTGTATGCCTCCTCTTCTTATTGTAACCCCTCCCACACCCGAACGACTGCTTCGGCTGTGTGCCGCCAACTCGAACATGCCGCCCGCGCCCGCGCCTGCCCGCGCCAATATTCCCGCTCGGATTCGCTCGTCAGCAGGGAACGGACAGCCTCGCGCAGTGCCTCCGGCGAGTCAGGGGGGAAGGTCAGGGCCGCGCCGCCGGCGGTCTCAGCCAGCACCGGAATATCTGAGATGATGACCGGCGCCCCGCAGGCCATCGCTTCCAGCACCGTCAGCCCGAACCCTTCATAGCGTGACGGCAGGACGGCGGCCACAGCCGCGCTGTACAGGGCCGGCAGGTCGTCATCAGGCACGTAGCCGGTGAAGATCACCCGTCCGCCCAGCGCCTGCGCCAGCGCAGTGAGGCGGGCCTCCTGCGGCGTGTGCGGTGTGCCGGTGATCACAACTGTCACCTCCGGCAGAGGGGCGCAGGCCTGCAGGAGGACGGGCAGATTCTTGTTGGCATGCCATGCGCCGACATACAACACAAACGCCCCCTCGATGCCATAGCGGCGGCGGGCGCGCTCCAGCGCCGACGGGTCAGTGACAGGGCGGAAGCGGGAATCGACTCCCGCGTCAACGCGGTGGACGCGCTCCGGCGGCAGGCCGAAGCGGGCCATGATCGCCCGGCGCATCACCTCAGAGGTGGTGATCAGCGCGGCGGCCCGCCGTGCGGCGAGCGGCATCATCAGCCGCCCGTATGCGCCCCACAGCCGATCCACCTCATGCGGCAGGTCAAAGCAGGCCAGATCAAAGAAGGTGGCTGTGCAGGGCAGGCTTCCTGCCAGCAGAGGGACGAAGAAGCTCAGCGAGTGGAGCAGGGCGGGGCGTTCGGTGCGGACAGCTCTCAGCACCGCTATCTGGGTCAGCCAGAGATGCTCAACCGCATGGACAGCCCGGCCAAGCGGCGTCCGGACGGCAGGGGTGTGCTGTCGCGCGGCGTAGTCGGGCGGGCTGAAGGCCAGCGGCAGATCGGGCGGCAGGTGCGCGATCAGCGCCCGGCTGAAGCGCCCAATCCCCGACCGGTTGCGGTAGGCTTCGCTGGCCTCGATCAGGATTTTGCCTGCCCCCATCGTCCTAGCCTGTCACGGAAGCCCTGTCCACCGTGCGCAGGATTTCATACCAGCGGTCTATCATCTCCAGGGCGCGCCGGCGGGCTAGACGGGGGTTACGGTTGCGGATGGCGGCGTAAATGGACTCTTGGAGTTGAAGGCCGGGGGCCTGGACGCCCGGCAGGTCGGCGATCTGCTGGTTGATCTGTCCGCTCATCTCGGCGGTGATATGGTAGAACTGCTCCAGCAGGGGACTACGGGCGGCGCTCACGACCGCGAAGTGAAACTCCTGATCGGCGGCTATAAATGCCGTGTTGTCGCCTATGGCCTGTCTCATCCGGTCGAGTGCCGCGCCAATCCGTTCGATGTCTTCCGGTGCGGCGCGGCTGGCGGCCAGCGCCGCTAGTTCGGACTCCAGCAGACGGCGTGCCTCATAGATGGACGGCAGGTCTAGGTTGCCCAGCCGCGCCCGCAACAGGTTCAGCATCCTTAGCATGGAGGGGGCGTCCGCGTTGATCCATGTTCCCCGCCCCGGCTGGGGGTCAAGGATGCCGATCAGCGTCAGGCCCTTGATGGCCTCGCGGATGGTGGAAAGCCCGACGCCCAGCTTGGCGGCCAGTTCGGGTTGGGGCATCAGCCAGTCGCCGGGGCGGGCCTCACCGCGCAGGATCATGGTCTCGATCTCCTGAATCACGGCATCGGTCAGGTTGTCATGGGTGAGGGGCAATTTTGAGTGCATATGGCTCTTGACTCCGTTCACCGTCTGTGTTATAGTGGCTCTGAGAAACATCAGAACTTCTGATGTTTAGGTCAGTATATACCCAAACTAGTTGAATGGTCAACTCCTATGTCAGGTGAAATCCCCGCCCCTTCAGTGAGACAAGTCATCCGGCTGGATGGCGAAAGCCTGTCCATCCCAGACGTGATCGCTGTGGCTCGTAGCTGGGCTATCCCAGAGATGGTCACGGTTGAACTCGACCCGTCGGCCCGCGAGCGGGTGATCCGCTCGCGCCGGCAGGTCGAGGAACTGGTCAACTCCGGCGCGGTGGTGTACGGCGTGACGACCGGTTTTGGCAGTTTCCGGGATCGCATCATCCCCGCCGATCAAGTAGCCCAGCTTCAGCGCAACCTGATCGTGAGCCATTCGGTTGGGGTAGGGGAGCCGCTCGACCCCGGCATGGTGCGGGCGCTGATGCTGATCCGGGTCAATGCGCTGGCCAAGGGGTGCTCCGGAGCACGGCTGGAGGTGATCGAGACGCTGATCGAGATGATCAACCGGGGCGTTTATCCCCTCATCCCGTGCAAAGGGTCGGTCGGGGCCAGCGGCGACCTCGCCCCGCTGGCGCATATGGTGCTGGTGATGATCGGGGAGGGGGAAGCCATCCGCAACGGCCAGCAAATGTCAGGGTCAAACGCTATGCGTCAGGCCGGCCTGCAGCCCCTCGCGCTGGATGTCAAAGAAGGGCTGGCGCTGATCAACGGCACGTCGGCCATGACGGCTATCGCGGCGATGGCGCTCCATCAGGCGCGTCTGCTGACCCAGATCGCGGATGTGGCAGGGGCGCTCAGCCTAGAGGCGCTGAACGGCACACGCGATGCCTTCGATGAGCGCATCCATCAGGCACGCCCGCATCCTCAGCAGGCGGCCTGCGCGGCGCATCTGCGTGCCCTGCTGGAGGGCAGTCAGCTCACCCGCAGTTTCGACCCCTCCCGCGTTCAGGATGCCTACTCCCTGCGCTGTATGCCTCAGGTGCACGGGGCGGTCCGGGAGGCCGTCGAATATGCGCGGCAGGTGGTCGAGCGGGAGATGAACTCGGCGGTAGATAACCCGCTCCTGTTTGAGGATGAGGAAGGCAAGCCGGTCGCGCTGTCGGGCGGGAACTTTCACGGGGAGCCGGTGGCGCTGGTGATGGATCATCTGAAGAACGCGCTGGCCGAGCTGGGCAACATCTCGGAGCGGCGCATTGCCCGCCTGATTGACCCCTCGCTGAACGAAGGTCTGCCGGCCTTCCTGGTGAAGGAGGGCGGGCTGAACTCCGGCTTCATGCTGCCGCAGTACACCGCCGCGGCGCTGGCCTCCGAGAACAAGGTGCTGGCGCATCCGGCCAGCGTGGACACCATCCCCACCTCGGCCAACATGGAAGATCATGTCAGCATGGGGACCATCGCGGCGCGGCAGGCGCTGGAGATCGCCGGGAATGTGGCCAGCATTCTGGCGGTCGAGCTGATCACAGCGGCACAAGGCATTAACTTCCGGCTGGAGGGCGGTGAGAAGCGCCTCGGCAAGGGGACAGAAGCGGCCTTCAAGACCATCCGCCGGTATGTGCCGTTTCTTGAGACCGATACGACCATGTATCCGTACATTCAGGCCGTGCAGGCCATTGTCACCAGCGGAGAGCTGGCCGGCAAGGTTCAGGAGGCGCTGGCGGGCTGACGGATACTTTGTCCTCAGCAAACCTATGACAGGAAGGTATGGCCCATGTTACATACTCATTACGCGACCTATCACGCCCCGTTTTTCAGGAAGCTGTCTGACGACCAGCTTGAGCGGATTCACGCCGCCAGCCTTGAGATTCTGGAGCGGACCGGCGCCCGGCTGTATGAGCAGGAAGCACTTGACCTGCTGAAGAAGGCCGGCGTCCAGGCCTCTGATGGAAACCTTGTCCGCATCCCTAGTTATCTGGTCGAGTGGGCGCTCAGGACGGCGCCCAAGCGGATCGTGCTGTGCGACCGCAACGGCAGGCGTGTCATGCCGCTGGAAGGCTACAATGTCTTCTACGGACCCGGCTCGGACTGCCCCAACGTGATCGATCTGGAGACGGGCGAACGCAGGCCGGGCACGCTGGCGGATGTCCGCAACGGGGTGCGGCTGTGCGATGCCCTGCCCAACATTGACTTTATCATGTCCTTCTGCATGGCCAACGATGTAGATCAAGCCACAATGGACCGCTACCAGATGCGGGAGATTCTGGTCAACAGCACCAAGCCGAGCATGTTCGTCACGCCCGGCTTCGACGGGGCAGTAGATGCGGTTGAGATGGCCACCATCGTGGCGGGCGGTGCGGAAGCCCTGCGCAACAACCCCATCACCTCGTGCTATATCAACGTGACCGGGCCGCTCCGTCACAATCAGGACTCCCTGCAAAAACTGCTGTACTTCTCGGAGATCGGCCTGCCCTTTACGTATGTGCCGGTCGTTCTGCGCGGGTTCAACGGGCCGGTCACGCTGGCCGGGGCGCTGGCGCTGGCCAACGCCGGTGAGATGGTCGGTGTGGTGCTGTCGCAGTTGAAGAAGGAGGGCGCTCCGATCATCATCAGCGGCGGCACGAACGACACGGAGGACATGCGGACGCTGGTCGGTTCATATGCCGCGCCGGAAAACCGCGTCACGTTCATGGAGATGGCGCACCGTCACGGCCTGCCGATGTTCGGGCTGGGCGGGGCCAGCGACTCCAAACTGCCGGACGAGCAAGCCGCGGCTGAGGCCGCCCTCACCCTGCTGACCGAGACGCTGGCCGGCTCCAACATGATCCATGATGTGGGCTATCTGGAGTCGGGCATGTGTGCCTCGTTTGAGCAGATGGTGATCTGCGACGAGCTGATCGGCTGGATCAAGCGCTTCGTGCAGGGGATGGTCATTGACGATGAGACGCTGGCCCTCGACCTGATTGACAAGCTGGGGCCGGACGGCGATTACGTCAGCCAGAAGCACACCACCAAACACTTCCGCGAGGACTTTTACCCTCAGCTCCTTGACCGCCACAACTACGACGGCTGGAAGTCTGCCGGCGGCACGAGCCTGCGTCAGCGGGCTGTTGAGAAGGCACGCACCCTGCTGGCCGAGCATCAGCCGGAGCCTCTGCCCGACGATATAGTGGCTGAGCTGGACAAGATCATCCAGCGGGCTGAGGAGAAAGAGCGCCGCAACAACCACACCGGCAAGTAACAGCAGGCTCAGGCAGGAAACTCTCTCTCTTACCTCTGACCTGCCTTGCCGACAGCCGCCCTGACGCTGAGAGGGGCGGCTGTTTTGATTCACAGGTGTACAAGTAGTTTTGTTGGGGAGAAAACTTGTTGTATAACACCTATAAAAACCTTGTGCAGGAGGGAGTCCATTGAAGACCTACGAGATTGAGGTACTGCCTGATGAGCCGATCATGATCACCCATATTTTGAAGGGGTACAAGGTCAACGTGGACATGCCGCAGTCGGACGCCGAGGCGCGTGCCATACTGGATCAGGCCGCCGAGCCGATGTTTCATATCGTAGAAGCATCAGAACGACTGATCAGCTTAGACGACATCATCTCGGCGGCCAACATAGGGGCACGCGGAGAACAGGCGCTCTGGCATCACCCGATGGTACGCGAGATGATCTTTGTTCATCCGGCAGAGGTGGTCAAGCTGGCCGCAAAGGGGTTGAAAGGGGCATCCTTTGGCAACCTGAACGTCAAGGTCTTTGACACGCTGGATGAGGCGCTGAGCTACGCACGCGCCGCGCTGAAGGGATAAGGGCCGGACGACACACACAGGCCGGGAGACTCGATCCGACTCAGCCGAGGGGGCCGGGTCGGATCGAGGGAAACGGTTGGCGTGCGGAGCGCTGTCAGCCCGCTACAGCCACGAACTCAAGCTCAAGGATAACCTGTTCCTCGACGGAGGCTACCTGAGGCGGCAGTCTCAGGATGCTGATGTTGAAGTCGGCATACCGAATCTCCAGCGAGGCCAGCCCCTCTAAGCGCGTCTCGGATACCGGTGTGGCTGTCACGTTGAAGGTGACCTCGCGCGTCACGCCGTGAATGGTCAGCCTGCCGGTGATCTGGAAGTCAAAGCTCTGCCCGATGGTGACGCTGTCCGGCAGGCCGCTGAGGGCGGTGGGCGTGAACTCGGCGTAACGGAAGGCCTCGTTGCCGGTCTCCAAGATCGTGCCGTGAATGGCGAGATTGCGGAAGCTGTTGTCTGTGCGAAGGGTGCTCAGGTCAACGCGGATCGTGCCGACGGTGGTGTTGGCGGGGGTGTTGAAGTCGGGCGTCAGCGTGCCTTCGACATCGTTCGTTGTGCCGATCACCGTTTTAGGTGCGCCGCTGAGTATCTCCCCAATGATGAAGCGTGCCTCTGACTCCTCTGGCACGAGGGAGAAGACCGGCAGGCCGCCTGACGGCTCGGCGGCGGAAGCCCCCTCTTCTACTGCTGGAGGCGGATCGGTGGAAACTACAGCCGGCGATTGCTCCTCTGCGGCTGGTGCGGCCTCAGTGATTTCCGCCGCCGGCGACGGCCCCTCCGCTGTCCCTGCGGCTGAACAGGCTGTCATGACCATCAACACCATAGCTGTTGCCCCCAGTAAGGGCCATTTGTATCTGCTCATCTCTATCTGTCTCCTTTGGCAAAGAAGTTAATATCTAGAATATATCTCACCGGCGGGCAATCTGTTTCAGAATGGTGCAAAGGAAAAGCAGATCGTCCGGCCCTGCCGCATGTTTGGCCCGCCCTGAAGACTTCTCCCCCGCAGGGGCGGCTGTTTTGATTCACCGATGTATCAAAAAAGGCACAAGGGAATATGAAATCAGTATGGATTCCAGCGGCAAAGGATAGACTCCCCGATGATACCATGATACATCAGACGTATGAAGGCAAGTTTTCACTGAAAGGAGAAGGCCTTGAAGACCTACGAGATTGAGGTACTGCCCGACGAGCCGATCATGATCACCCGTATGCTGGAGGGGTACAAGGTTGATGTGGATATGCCGCAGTCGGATGCCGAGAGGCGGGCTATACTGGATCAGGCCGCCAAGCCGATGTTCCTGATCGTGGATGTGACACAACTGTCGCTCAGCATGGGTGACATCATCTCAGTGGCTAACAAGGGGGCACGCGGAGAACAGGCGCTGTGGCACCATCCGATGATCCGTGAGATGATCTTCGTCACCTCCAGCCCGGTGGTCGAGCTGGCTGTGCAGGGACTGGACAGCCCTGCCTTTGGCAACCTAAATGCCCGTATCTTTGGCACGCTGGATGAGGCGCTGAGCTATGCACGCGCCGCGCTGAAGGGGTAAGGGCCGGACGGCTGGACGCGCAGGGGGTTATCCCCCTGCCACTGAGGGGATGACGGCCACCTGATCGCCGTCGCTGAGGACTGTCTCCTCAGGTGCGATGACCCCGTTCAGGGCGGTGACCGGCTCCAGAGCCTCGTCAACTTCCAGCAGGCGCAGAACGTCCTCGATGCGCGAGCCGGAGGGCAGGTCAAGTTCCAGCCGGTTCATGATCCTGCCCTCGCGGTGGCGCAAGATGGAATGCAGGTGCACCGTGATCCGAATGGCGGGCGGGTCAGGGTGTGTCATAGATGGTGTCGAGTTCCTCCGGCGAGACATCAAAGACCGCGCCGGTAGGGGGCAGAGCTTCTCTGGTCATCCACTCCGGGATGCGGTCGTCTGCCGGGGTGAAGCCGGCCAGACGGTTGAACTCGCGCTCCAGCAGGATCGTCTGGCGGCCCAGCTCGCGCAGGAAGTCAGGGCCGACCCCCCATCCGTAGCGGGCATTGATCAGATCAGGGACGATGGCCGGCTCCAGCGCAAAGCCGAAGCTCCCCATCACGCAGGCCCCCAATGAGTCGTAACCCGCCGTGTTGTACTGGATGCTGCGCGACAGCTCGACCTGCACCGCCGGGTCGAGATGATCCACTTTGGCGCGGATGGTCAGGCCGGCAGTGTGATCAGCGCCCTGCGGCGAGGTGGCGTAGGTCACGCCCGTGCCTTTGATGGCACGCGGGTCATAGGCCGAGAAGGCCTGCCCTTTGACCACCGGCGCCCGCTTGACGCCCAGCACCTTGGCGGCAGCGGCCGCCCCGCTCCCGATGATGCGCCCCAGCGGCGTCCCCTGACGCACCTCTTCGAGCAGTTCCAGCGCCCGTGCGCCGTCCCCCCACTGCATCAGGCCGGCCTCAGCGGCCACGCCGAGCGCCGCGCCTGTGTCAATGGTGTCAATGCCAATGTCATTGGCAAGGTCGTTCATCCGTGCAATGATGTCGGGGTCGTTGATGCCGAGGTTCGAACCCATCAGGCCGATGGTTTCATACTCCAGCGGCGTGACCAGCGTCTGGCCGTCGGGGCCGGCATACACGTTGGAACATTTGATGATGCACCCCGGCATACAGGCATGGGACACCAGCCCGCCGCGTGATTCGTTCAGGTCGTGGATGGTCTCCCCGCTGATCTTGTCGGCATCCTCGAAACTGCCTGCCGAGAAGTTACGGGTGGGGATGCCGCCGAAGGCGTTGCTCATCTTGACCATCGCCGCTGTGCCGTAGAAGGTGTAAATCTGGCTGGTCTGCGGATGCTCTTGCAGGCGGGCGATATAGCGCTTGGAGGCATCCTTGAACCCCTCGCGGTCCACGACCGGCGGCTGGTTACTGCGCGGGCAGTCAAAGACGATGGCCTTGAGATGCTTTGAACCCATCACGGCCCCCAGCCCGCCCCGTGCTGAGATACGGGTCAGGTTGCGGTCGCTGTCTACGTGGGTGATGCCGGCGGTGAGGTACAGCCGTTCGCCGCCCGTCCCGATGGCCGAGATGCCGATCTTGGGGCCGAAGCGCTCCATCAGGCGGCGGCCTGTCTCTTTTAGCCCCAAGCCGATCAAGTCAGAGGCATCTTCCAGATGTGCCCCCTCGGCGTTCACGTAGAGCAGTTTCCAGCTTCCGTCGGGGGGCGGCCCGCCTTCGACGATCAGGGCGTGCAGGCGGAGCCAGGCCATCTTCATGCCGGTTGTGCCGCCCGCGTTGGCCTCCTTGACACCGCCGGTGAGGGGACTCTTGCCGCCCACCGAGATACGGTCTACACTGGACAGCATATGACCGACCAGCAGGCCGGGCGCCCAGATCAGTTTGTTGCGCGGGCCAAGCGGATCGCACAGCGGCGGTACTTCGTCCAGCAGGAAGCGTGCTGTCAGCCCGCGTCCTCCCAGCCGTTGCCAGCCTTCGGGCACAGGCTCGTAACGCACCTCGCCGGTTTCCATGTTGATACGCAGAACCCTTGGGGATGTTGTGTCCATAGATGTCGTCTCCCGATCATTGTGAAGAGGGCGCAATCAGAGTTGCCCGCCCGCAATGGGCGGGAAAATAGCTACTGAGTCGGTCTCAGACAGCGGGGTGTTCAGGCCCTCGCCCAGCGTGATGTCCCGTCCGTTGACGGTCACCCGTACAAAGGATACCAGCTCACTGTCTGACTGAAAGATCAGCTCACACAGGTCAGGGTGTCTGTCACACAAGGCTGTCAGTACCTCGTGGACGGTCGTGCCGGGCAGGTTGAACCGATCTATAGGCGAGCGCAACCGCAGACCGCCAAGCAATCTGACCTCTGGCATAACCTGCCTTTCACTATCCTCAATGATTTATTCGTCTGTTCAATATTGTGGCTCTGATCGGCTGTGCAGGCAAAGATGAGTGAGCGGGGTCTCCTTCTGAGAGACCCCTGTTGTAAAGCGCTGTGGTTGTATCCCTGCACGCGGGTAACCGTCAGCGATAAGGCTTGAAGGACATGCCCTCTATGACAATGACAATGTTCCCCTATTCACTTGTCCCCGCTGTGCCAAAGACCCAGTCCCACAGGGGCGAACTCACGCCAAAACGGGTGGCCGGGTCTTTGTAGTGGTGCATCATATGGTGGCGCTTGAGGAACTTGGCGTAGCCGGAGCGCATCGGGAAGTGGTGCGTGGCGTAATGGGTCATGTCGTACAGCAGATAGCCGACGATGAAGCCGGCCATCAGCGGGTTGACCCACTCAGGCGCTTTCAGCAGGACGGCCAGCACCCCATAGAACAGGCCGTAGAACAGCGCCGCCAGCGGGATGCTGACCGGCAAGGGCATCACTAAGCGGGTTTTGGCCTGCGGCTGGGCATGGTGGACGCCGTGAAACAGGAAGAAGATACGCTCGGCACGCGGACTGCGCGGCTGGTAGTGGAACAAGAAACGATGCAGGAGGTATTCTGCCAGCGTCCACAAGAACAGGCCGGCCACTGCCCCCGCCGGGATATGCCACGGGAAGCCCGGCCCGACTGCCGTCAGGGCGGCATAGACCAGCAGAAAGACGGCTACCGGCACCCACATCACCAGCACGGTGATCGGGCTGATGTGCGTGAAGAACTCCAGAAAGTCGGACTTGAACAGCCGCATGGGTACGGGATCAGGGCTGGTGTCTATCGGCAGGGGACTCATGGCGTTCCTCCTATCAGGATAAGATTGCTCTCATTTTACCAGCCTTTCGCCGGAGTGAGAAGCCCTGTGACTGTCCTTCCCCCTGTTTTCCTCCGTAGCTGTGCGTTATACTTTCTGCCATGTTGACCGTAATCCCGGCTGTCCGCCGCCGGGCCTGTCTGCCGGCTCTGGCGGTGTGCATGATTGTTTTGTCGGCCTGCGGCGTGCTGGGCGGCTCGTCCCCACAGGCCGCCGAGGCCGTCGCCAATGTGAATGGGCTGGCCCGCGTTCAGAGCGCGGCGGGCGCAGTGGACTTCCAGATCACATCGGGGTTGAGCGGGGAGTACCTGCCCGGCGTGCGCGTCCGTGTGGCCGTTGTCGGCAGGACGCGCCTAATGCTGGCCGAAGACCCCACCAACGTCTACCTGCCCGTTGCTGTGCCGCTGGCCGGTGAGGCAACCGTCCGGCGGCTGGTGATGCCGCCCAAGACGGTGCTCAACTACAACATCGCCACCGCCGCCGGCCCGCTTGATCTGGGCGACCTAGAGCCGCTTGGCACGCTGTCTGAGGCCGACCTGCGGGCGCGGCTGTCTGCCGGCCCGGATCGGGCGGTGCTGATCTACCTGTACAACCCCGTCCGACCGCTGGCGCTGACCGGCGCGGCATTGGAGGCCTACGCTGTCCCCTTTGATAACGTCATGGTGCTGAAGGCATCCGGCGAGCCAGCCGATGCCGAGCTGGCGCTGTTGATTGTCGGGCTGAGCCGCGAGGCCTACGCCGCCTGGGAACACCGCAACGTGGACCGCTATCTGGCGGGCCGCATCGGCGCACCGCCTGATGTAGACTTGTACAGCGACCTGGCCTTCCTATGGGCCTACCCCGTGTTCGAGGTGTCGCCGCCTGACGCGGCGTTGTCGCTGGGTGAGGGCAATATGGTCACCCTGCGCGTGAGCTGGCGCTCGCGCA
>Ga0209101_1001512_pt1 | contig 17000 bp, 10 predicted proteins | sample ConPoolayeCmetaG_FD_185481 | JGI IMG/M metagenome (GOLD analysis project Ga0209101, IMG submission 185481) | Hot spring microbial mat communities from California, USA to study Microbial Dark Matter (Phase II) - Cone Pool mat layer C metaG... ...
CCGCCCTGCAGGTGGCGGTGGAACTGGCCCCCGGCGAAACCCGCCAGGTCGTCTTCACCCTGGGCGCAGCGGAGAACGGCAAAGAGGACCCGTACGCGCTGATAGAACGGTACACCGCCCCGGAGAAAGCCGCCGCGGCCCTGGAGAACGTGCACGCTCTCTGGTCACGGTTCGTGGACCCGGAACACGTGGAGACGCCGGACCCGGCGCTCAATCTGATGACCAACTACTGGCTGAAATACCAGGCCATTTCCTGCCGCCTCTGGGGCAAGTCGGCCTTCTACCAGGTCTCGGCTGGCTACGGCTTCCGGGACCAGTTGCAGGACTGCCAGATTTTCCTGGTGAGCGAGCCCGAATACGCCCGACGGCAAATCCTGCTGCACGCCGCCCAGCAGTTTGTTGAAGGGGATGTGCTCCACTGGTGGTTCTCCATTCGCGGCGGGGGGCCGCGCACTAACTGTTCGGACGATTTGCTCTGGCTGCCCTTCGTCCTGGATGCCTACCTGAAGGAGACCGCCGATTACGGGATTCTTGACGAACCGGTCCCCTATCTGAACGGCCCTGCCGAGCCCCTGTATGACCACTGCCGGCGCGCCATAGAGCGCGCCTTCTCCCGTTTCTCGCCGCGCGGCATCCCCCTGATGGGCGACCACGACTGGAACGACGGGCTGAACGCGGTCGGGACGTTGCTCAAGGGCGAGAGTTTCTGGGTGGCGGAATTTCTCTATTTCATTCTGGGCAACTTCATCCCCCTGGCGCGGCGGCGCGGCGACGAGGCCTTCGCCCGCAAATGTGAGGATGTGCGCCTCAGCCTGAAGGAGGCCCTGAACCGCTTCGGATGGGACGGGGAGTGGTATCTCCAGGCCACCACGGACGATGGCCTGCCCCTCGGCTCCAGAGAAAACGATGAGGGGATGATTTTCCTGATGCCCAACATCTGGGCGGTCATCAGCGGCGCGGCAGAGGGCGACCGCGCCCAGAAAGCCATAGATGCAGTGAAGACGCACCTGCTGCGGGATTACGGCCCGCTGTTGAACTATCCGGCCTTCACCAAGCCACGCCCGGATTTGGGGTATGTAACCCGCTACGCGCCCGGCCTGCGTGAGAACGGTGGCGTGTACACGCACGCGGCGACCTGGTCGGTGTGGGCTTACACGCTGTTGGGCGACGCCGAATGCGCCTACGAAAATTACCGCAAGATCTGCCCGCCTAACCGCAGCGCTGACATCGAAACCTACAAGGCCGAGCCTTACGTCACCCCTGGCAACGTGGAGGGGCCGCACTCTGCGTACTATGGCCGCGGCGGGTGGACCTGGTACACGGGGTCGGCGCAGTGGCTGCATCGCGTGGCGACGCACTGGATTTTGGGCATCCGACCGCAAGAGGACGGTCTGCTGGTTGATCCGTCCATTCCGGCAGCATGGGATGGCTATCGGGTGACGCGCCGCTTTCGCAACGCCGTCTACGAGATCCATGTGCAAAATCCGGGTCACGTCAATCGGGGCGTCAAGTCTGTGATGGTTGATGGTAAACCCCTGGAGAGCAACTTGATCCCCGCCTTTTCTGATGGGCAAAGACACTGTGTTGAAGTGGTAATGGGGTGATGTAGTGCAAGTCGGTAACCTGTACATAAGGTCGAGTTTGTCAACTCGCCCGACAAGATGGAGTGTTTTAGATGGAGTTTTTTTAAGAAGGAGGTGTACCAGGGGCGATCAACTGAAGGATTTCATTCTGCTGTTTACTTCGTCCAAACGTCACTCTAAAAACCAAAAGAATAGAGAAGAGTAAAAGGAGGCAAAATGAAAGCCAGGAAATTGCTGAGTGCTCTGCTTGTTCTGAGCGTGGTGGTGACCATGTTGGTGGCCTGCGCGCCGAAGCCCACCCCGACGCCAACATCCGCCTCAACACCAGTGTCTTCTCCAACTTTAGAGCCGACCAAACCACCTGCGCCTACCGCCACGCCTGTTCCCCCTGCCGCTACTGCGGCTCCAGAACCGGTCACGCTCCAATATGCCAACTGGAACCTGGGTACGGAAGAGGAGAACAATATCCAGCGGCAACTGGTCAAGAAGTACATGGAACTGAACCCGCATGTCACCATTGAGATTGTGGACATGGCGGGGGAGGGTTCCTGGGACGACAAACTGACCGCGTTGGCGGCCAAGGGCATGCTGCCGGACGTCTTCATGGCGGATAAGACCCCGCTCTACGTGAAGAACGGCTGGCTGGCCGACCTGACGCCCATTGTCAGCCAGGACCCGGACTGGCAGAACGTCCCCGAGGTCCTGCGCAACGCGGTCACCTACGACGGTAAGGTGCTGGGTCTGCCCGCGGCGCTTTTTGTGATGGGCTACTTCGTCAACATTGACCTCTTTGAGGCCAACAACCTGGACGCGCCGGCCTACGGCGTCTCGACGGACGACTTCTTCGCCGCCATCACTGCCCTGACGGACGTCCAGAAGGGCCGCCTGGGGATGGATGAACAGGAGTTCATGTTGGGCTGGTACCCGTCCACCCAGGACCCGAAACTGGGATGGTTCAGTTTTGACGGCACCCATATGCACTACAACTCAGGGGCTTTCAAGGCGGGGGTAGCCAAAGCCAGCGAGATGCTCCCGCATACCTGGCAGGGCCTCACCGATGAGCAGAAGGCCAACTTCAAGTCTCAGGGGCCGTGGGAACTGTTCCTGAACCAGGAGTGCGGCGTCCGCTGGGATGGTGGCTGGATGGTGCCCGCGTACGCTCAGCAGGCCACCTTCAACTGGGACTTCATGGGCTTCCCGGGCGGCAACCAGGCGATAGTGGGCGACTTCATCGTGGTCTCCAAGACCACCGCCAACCTGGAGGAAGCCTATAAGTTCGCCAGGTGGATGACCTTCTCCCGCGATGGTTACCTGGCCGAGGCGGAGATCGCCAAGGCGGCCGGCCAGGTTCCGACGCGCATGCCGGTGTATGTTGATGCCGATACGATTAACCTGTATCTCTCCTTCGTCGGCGAAAAGCCCGGCCTGCGCGCTGCGCTGGAGAACCTGGACCAGAGCCTGCTGGAATCGCTGGCGAAGATCGTCCCCGGCTACGTGGCCGCCCGCTGGGAGGGCAAGCCTGGCATTGACATCGGCGAGGACAAGGACGTGAACATGTGGTACGTCTTCAACTTCGCCCCCCAGGGCAAGTTCAAGTACGAGGACTATTCCGCCCAGTTGGAGGAATTCGCCAACAAGTTGTTGGACGCGGCCCGTGCCGAATTGAAACCGTAGTCTGTCCCAACCACGAGGGGGCTGTGGCCCGCACAGCCCCCTTCTTTCGCAGGTGACCTGCGGATGAAGAGACTCCCTTACCCACGAATCCTGTGCCTGCTCCTCCTGCTGGCCGGTCATCTTCTGCCAGCATCCATCGCGTGGAGCGCGCCGCTCCGTCCCCGACCGGCGGAGCAGCCCCTCTATGGGGAGACCTCCACCGTGGAGGTGCGCGCCGATACCTTCGGCCTGCCGCTGGCCAACGACGACCTGGCCCGCCAGTACGACAAGCCCAGTGCCCGTCTGGCAGCGGGCGACAGCGTCCGCTTCACGGTTGCCGTTGTGGACGAGGGGGATTATACCATCACTTTTGACGCCGCCATGCCCGAGACCGTGCTGGTCACCGCTCCGGAGGGGAAACTGCTGGTGGACGGTAAGCTGCCCGTGGACGACGCCCGGCGCATCGTCTTCCCTGTCTATTACCGCAGCGAGGCCCGGGAGTTCCCCCTGGACCGCTACGGCAACCAGATTCCCGCCCCGCCCGTCCGCCTGGCGCGCTGGACGCAGGTCCCCCTGCGCGACATCAATTTCAGCCGGAAGTATCCCCTCGCCATCCACCTGACCCGCGGCGAGCACGAGTTTGAGTTTACGCTGACCCGCGAGACGCTTTTGCTGGGAAGCATTTATCTCCGGCCCTTTTCTCCGGAAATTGCCTACGAACAATACCTGGCCCGCCTGACCGCATCCGAGACCTCCGGCATCTTGCTGGAACTGGAGGCGGAGTGGCCAGCGTTCAAAAACGACGTCTCCATCCGCCCGCTTTACAATCGCAGCCTGGACGTTACCCCCTACGACACTTACCAGTTGGTGCTGAACACCATCGGCGGCGATTCCTGGCAGCGCAGCGGCAACACGCTTTATTACGAGATAGAAGTGCCGCAAGATGGCCTCTATCTGATCACCCTGCGCGCCCTGCAGGACACCCGCCCCAACTTCACCGTCTTCCGCCGTATCACCATCAACGGCGTCGTCCCCTTTGATGAATTCAATGAAGTGCCCTTCGGATATTCCACCCGCTGGCAGAACATCACCCTGCCCTACCGGGTGTACCTGCATGCGGGGGTGAACGTTATCGGCATTGAAGTCACGACCTCCCCGTACGATGAGGCCATCCGGAACATCCGCCAGTCCATCCGCGAGATCAATGACCTGGCGCTGGAGATCAAGCGCCTGACCGGGAATCAGGCAGACCGCTACCGGGAGTGGGAGATCGCCGACTACATCCCCGACATCCGGGAACGGCTGGGGCATATCGCCGGGAAACTGGCCACCGATAAGGCCGCACTGCAGGCTGTCAACCAGGGCCTGAATTCCCAGGAAATTATGAACTACCAGATGGCGCTGGAGAACGTCCTCCTGCTGGAGCGGGAGCCCAACAAAATTCCGGTGCGTATGAACCGTCTCTCCGAAGGCCCCCAGTCGGCCGCGCAATTGCTGGGAAGCGTCCTCTCGGCCCTGCAACAACAGCCTCTCACCCTGGATAAAATCTACGTCCACTCGCCGGATGTCACCCCGTCCGTGCCACACGTCTCCTTATGGACAGCCTTTAGCGAGAATTTCAAGCGTTTCGACCACTCTTTCCAACCCGTTCCGTATCAGACGAGGATCGCCGGCGAGGATGAGATCGAGGTGTGGGTGAACCGCCCGCGCCAGTACGTGGACCTGATGCAGCAGATGGCCGACCGGACTTTCACCCCAAGGACCGGGATCCGCGTCCGGTTTTCCATCATGCCCAACGAGGCCAAATTGGCGCTGGCCATCGCTGCCAATATGGAGCCGGACGTGGCCCTGGGCATCAGCACCAACATCCCCTACGAACTGGCGCTGCGCAACGCGCTCTACGACCTGCGCTCCTTTGACGACTTTGACTCGTTCATCCGCATCTATTCTCCCGGCTCGCTCCTGAGTTACATCATCAACGACTCGGTGTATGCCATCCCCGAAACGCAGGATTTCTGGGTCACCTTCTACCGCCGCGACATTCTGGAGCAGTTGGGGCTGCCGGTGCCGCAGACCTGGGATGAGGTTATCGCCATTCTGCCCGAACTTCAGCGCTACGGGATGAACTTCTACACCCCCCTCTCCACGGGCAGTGGACTGAAGGGCTATCTGGTCACCGCCCCCTACATCTGGAACTTCGGCGGGGAGTTGTACCCACCCGATGGACTGCGGACCGGCCTGGGGAACGACGAATCCATTGCGGCCATCAAGTTCATGGCCGAGCAGTTCACCGTCTATGGGATGCCGCTCACCGCGGTCAGTTTCTATGATAGTTTCCGCAACGGCACCCTGCCGGTGGGGGTCTCTAACGTAGAAGCCTACATCAAACTGTACACTGCTGCTCCGGAAATTGAGGGGCTCTGGGGCATCGCCCTCTATCCCGCCAACGTCCTGCCCGATGGGCGCCAACTCCGCTACGCGACGGGCTCGGCCCAGACCTGCATCATGCTGGCCGATACCGACAAGCCGCAGGAGTCCTGGGAGTTCCTGAAGTGGTGGATGTCCACTGAGACGCAGGTAGAGTTTGCCCGTCAACTGATGATGAACTACGGGCGGGAGTACCTCTGGTACACGGCAAACGTGGAGGCCTTCCGCTATCTGCCCATACCGGAGGAGCACAAAGAGGTCATCCTGGCGCAGTGGGAGTGGCTGCGGGAGCCGGTCAAACTGCCCGGCACCTACATGCAGGAGCGGGAACTGAGCAACGCCTGGAACCGCATCGTCTTCAACGGCGTCAACCCGCGCGCGGCCATTGATACCGCCGTTGTGACCATCAACCGGGAGATGGCCCGTAAGATGGAGGAACTCGGCTACACCCGCAACGGCGTGCCGGTCCGGGAGATCAAAATCCCCACCATTGAGACCGTTCGCCAGTGGATGGAGGCTGCAGGGAAATGAAGGCCATGGGGAATTCCTTTCGCGCCTGGCTGTATCGGGAAGGGAACGCCTACGCGTTCCTGGCCCCGTACGCCATCCTGTTCATCGTGTTCATCGTCGTGCCGGTCATCGCTGCCGTCCTGCTCTCTTTCACCTACTTTGACACCATCCAGTTCCCCAAATTCATCGGCCTGCGCAACTACATCACCCTGCTGACGCAGGACGATATTTTTATGAAGTACGTCTTGCCCAACACCGTTGAATTTGCCGTCATTGTGGGGCCGGGCGGGTACATGCTGGCCTTTCTGCTGGCCTGGATGCTGGCCCAACTGCCGCGCCTGCCGCGCACCATCCTGGCCCTCATTCTGTACTCCCCCTCCATGACCTCCAGCGTGACGATGGCCGTCGTCTGGCAGACCCTCTTCAGCGGCGACCAGAACGGCTACCTGAACAGTTACCTGCTCAGCATGGGCCTCATCCAGGAGCCCATCCAGTGGCTGCAATCGCCCCAATATCTGATGCCCATTATGATTGTGGTGACCCTCTGGAGCAGCATGGGCGTCGGCTTCCTGGCCATGCTGGCGGGCATTCTGGACATCAACCCCGAACTCTACGAGGCCGCCGCGATAGACGGGATGAGCAGCCGCTGGCAGGAAATCTTCTACATCACCATTCCGTCTATGAAACCGCAGATGCTCTTCGGGGCCGTGATGGCCATTGTGGGGACATTCCAGGCGGGCGCTATCGGGGTGGCCCTCTCGGGCTCCAACCCTACCCCCCAGTACGCCGGTCAACTCATCGTCAACCACATTGAGGACTACGGCTTCCTGCGCTACGAGATGGGCTACGCGGCCGCCATCTCGGTCGTCCTGCTCCTGATGGTGCTCTTCTTCACCCGCCTGGCCAACCGACTCTTCCGCACCGAGGAGGAACGATGAGAAGGCGTCGGTTTCGCCTCTACGGTCTGCGTTCCGGCGGCATTAACCCGTCCGGGTTTCACCCCAGCCAGATTCCCTTTTACCTCATCCTGGCGCCGCTGGTGGCCTTCATGCTCCTGCCCATCATCTTCATCTTCTCCACCGCCTTCAAGCCTCTGGAGGAACTGTTCGCCTACCCGCCCCGCTTCTTCGTGGTGAATCCGACCCTGAAGAACTTCCGTGACCTGCTCTCGCTGATGTCCACCTCCGATGTGCCGGTCACCCGCTACCTCTTCAACAGCATCGTCGTCACCCTGGCCTCCATGGTGGCATCTCTCTTTATTTCCAGCGCGGCCGCTTATGCTCTCTCCAAGAAGCGCTTCCGGCTCAAGCAGACACTGTTTGTGGTCAACACCATCGCGCTGATGTTCGTGCCCATTGCGGTGACCATCCCGCGCTTCCTCATCATCGCCAAAGTGGGCCTGATAGATTCGTTCCTGATTCACATCCTGCCCGGCCTGGCGATGCCGGTGGGCGTGTTCCTGCTCAAGCAGTTTATGGACACGGTCCCCAATGAGATGATTGAGGCCGCGCAGATGGACGGCGCCAGTGACCTGCAAATCTATTGGCGCATCATCCTGCCGATGGTCCGCCCTGCTCTGGCGACCATTGCCATTCTCACCTTCCAGGCCACCTGGAATAATGCCGACACATCCGCGCTGTACATCAATATTGAGAGTCTGAAGACTTTCGCGTTTTACCTGAGCACGCTTTCGGCCACCACCGCCGGCGCCAATCCAGTTGCCGGTCAGGGCATGGCTGCTGCAGCAGCGCTTATCATGTTTCTGCCTAACCTCCTGATATTCATCTTCTTGCAAAGCCAGGTAATGAGTACGATGTCTCACTCGGGGTTGCATGGATGAAACGATTTGTAATTGCCGGCCTTCTGATCCTGGCGCTTCTCTGCCTGCTGCCTGGAGGGTCCGTCGAAGCGCAGGTCCCCTATACCACCTGGACGCTTGGCCCCGGCGGGCGGCTGTACCTGACCCAGGACGCCTACCTGCCCCTGGCGGAGATAGACCTTCCTACCTCCGGGGCCGAGGATATGTTCATTTCTCCTGAAGGCGTCATCTACATCGCTGATACCGGCAACGGCCGCGTCCTGCGCCTGGGGCCGGACTTCCAGATTGCCGCTGTCTACGGCCAGGGATTGCTCAAAGGACCTACCGGCCTTTGGGTGGACCCGGATGGCACGATGTACATCGCCGACGCCAAAAGCAACACCGTCGTCATCCTGGACCAGGAGGGGAATCCCGTCCACCAGTTCGGCCGTCCGCAGGAGCCCCTCTTCGGGCGCAAGAGCGAATTCCTGCCCCGTAAGATTGCCGTGGATGTCCGCAAGAATCTCTACATCGTCAGCGAAGGGTCCACCAACGGCCTGGTGGTCATGAGCCCGGACGGACGCTTCCTCGGCTACTTCGGCGCCAACCGGGCCACGATGTCGCTCAAAATGATCCTGCAGCGTACTTTCCTGACCGAGGAACAACTCGCGCAGTTCATCAAGCGCGAGGCTCCGTCCCCTTCCAACGTGATGATTGATCTGGACTCCATGATCTTCACCGTCACCGCCGGGACGGCCCGCGAGCGCAGCATCCGCCGCTTCACCGTTGCCGGAAACAACATCTTCCCCAACATCTACGGCTCGGCCAACTTCCGCGATATTCACGTCAACGCTAACGGCCTGGTCACTACGGTGGACGCGGAGGGACGCATCTACGAGTACGATCTGAAGGGGGCGTTACTCTTCGTTTTTGGAGCAAAAGACCAGGGCGATCAGCGTCTCGGTACGCTGCGCAAGCCGTCGGCCGTGGAGCGCTACGGGGAGGATATTTACATCCTGGACCAGGAGAAGAACGCCCTGGTCATCTACCGTCCCACCCAGTTCGCCCGCCTGGTCCACGAGGGCGTGCGGCTTTATATGGAGGGGTATTATACCGAGGCCCGGCCGTATTTTGAGGAGGTCCTGCGCTACAACGGCTCATTCATCATGGCCTATCAGGCCGTTGCGGATGCTTACTTCAAGGAGGAAAACTACACCCGCGCCCTGGCTTACTACCGCTACGCGGAGGACCGCAACGGCTACTCGCAGGCCTTCTGGGAACTGCGCAACGCCGTCCTGCAGCGTTACCTGGGGGACGGTCTCCTTGTTCTTGTGGGGCTGGCTGTCGCCCAGAACGTCTTCCAGCGCGTGGAACGCCGCTATGGCTGGCTGAATCCTCTGCGCCATACCTGGGCCTGCCTGCGGAAGCGGAAACTGGTGGACGACTTCCTGTTCCTCTTTCGCTTCATCAAACAGCCAGCAGACAGTTTCTACTACATCAAGGTCAACGAGCGCGGCAGCCTGCGATTTGCCCTCCTGCTCTACGCGTGGGTGGTCGGGGTGCGGGTGCTGAACCCATACATCACCGGTTTCATCTTCAACCGCTACGCCAATCCCGGCGAAATCCGCGCCGAAACCGAAGTGGTCTATACTCTCCTGTTTCTCGTGTTGTGGAACGCGGCCAACTACCTGGTCTCCACCATCAGCGACGGGGAGGGCCGCCTGCGCGACGTCATCATCGGCTCCGCGTACGCCCTCTTCCCCTACGCGCTCTTCGCCCTGCCGATTGCCCTCATCTCCAATGTGTTGAGCAGCAACGAGGTCTTCCCGTACACCTTCTCCACCAACCTGATGTGGGCCTGGACGGTGCTCATGTTCTTCATTATGGTCAAGGAAATCCACAACTATTCCTTCAACGAAACTATCCGCAACGTCCTGATCACCCTTTTCACCATGGCCGTGATGATGCTTACGGGCTACATCCTGTATGTGCTCTTCTTCCAGTTGTTTGACTTTATCGCCGCAATCCTGCGGGAAATCCGGTTGCGCTGAGATGATCCGTAAACTGGCACTCGTATCCCTGCTCCTTTCTCTGATCCTGCCGCCGTCGGCCGTCACCGCGGCCACGGCCAGTGGTGCAGACGTTCCGGAGTCCTACGACCTGGTCGCCGAAAACGCGGCCTTCCGGTTGTACGTCAACCCGGAGACGCTGGCCTTCAAGGTGCTGGACAAACGGAACGGTTACCTCTGGCACTCCAATCTGGACGAGAAGCAGGAAGGAGACCGGCTGAACCGTTCCTGGCTGGCCTTCGCCCAGAGCGGCGTCAGCATAGACTACCTGGATCAGAAAGCCAACGCCAAACGCGCCTCCATCGCCCTCGCCGAACACACTCGGGAGATTCAACGGATAGAAAACGGCATCCAGGCCCAGGTTACCTTCACCGAAGCGGCCATCTCCGTTGGCATCCGCATCCTGCTGGAGGAGACCGGGGTGCGGGTGGAGGTACCCTTTGAGTCCATCCGCGAGGAGGGCGAGTTCCGCCTGGGCGTGCTGAACCTGTATCCGTGGATGGGCGCGACGCGGCCCGCCGAAGTAGAGGGCTACATGTTCATCCCCGACGGCTGCGGTACCCTCATCGCCTTCACCGAACAGACCAAAGCGAAAAATATGTTCTACGGCCGCTACTACGGCCCGGATTTGGGGATGCTGGCCTCCATGCCCTTTGACCCCACCCTCCGGCGCCCCTACCCGCTTTCCCTGCCGGTGATCGGCATGGTGCACAGCGAAGGGCGCAACGCCTATCTGGCCATCCTGGAAAAAGGAGCTCCCTACGCCGAAATTCAGGCGCACCCCTCTGGCATCATCACCAACTTCAATTTCCTCTACAACGCCTTCATCTACAACGAGAGTTACTTCCAGCGCACCAGTCGCGCCGGGGACGGTGTGACCGTCATCCAGCCCCGCACCAATGCCTTTGACATCGTCCTCCATTACCGCTTCCTGGTCGGACAGGAGGCCAGTTACGTCGGCATGGCCCGCAGTTATCAGCAATACCTGGTGGAGAGGGGCCTGCTGCGCCGCCAGGAGATGCCGCGAGGGAACATCGGCATCCGCCTGGAATTCCTGGGGGCTGAACGGGAACGGGTGCTCTTCTGGTACCGCGCCATCCCGATGACGACGGTGGAGCAGATGCGGGAAATCCTGGACGAACTCCGCGTCTCCAACCCGCAGGTGGTCTACTACGGCTGGCAGCCCGGCGGGGCCTCCGCGATGCCCCCCACTCGCCTGAAGTTGGATCGCCATCTGGGCCGCCTCTCCGACCTGCGGGCACTGGCCGAATCGGTACGGGCGCGCGGCGGGACGTTCGCGCTCTACGTGGACCCGCTGGCCGCTCTGCGCGAGGAGCAGCGGTCCTTCTCCCGCTACGACCTGGCCATGGCCATCACCGGCGACTATCTGCGGGGACACCGGCGCGGCAAGCCTAATCTCTATTTCAACCTCCCCGCGCTGCAGGCGCGCTTCCGCTCGCTGAGCCGCCAGGTCAACCAGAAACTCTCCGCCGGACTGGCGCTGGATCACATCGGGGGTATGCTGTTCTCGGACTTCCGCAAGGGCAACACCCTGAACCGGGAGCAGGCCATCGCCGCCTACCGGGAACTGCTCAGCACCAGCCCCGTCCCGCTGGCCCTCTACACCCCCAACGACTACCTGTTTGAGTTCGCCAGCGCCTACTACGACATCCCCCTGAGCGATAGCGGTTACATCTACGCCACCCGTCCCGTACCATTCCTGCCGATGGTCCTCTCCGGCTACATCCCGTACTACGGCGAGGCGCTGAACTTTTCCCCGGACGTGCGCGGCGACCTGTTGCGCCACGCCGAGTACGGCGCCTATCCCTCCTACTTCCTGACCTACGAGGAGACGGCCCGCATTTTGAAGACGCGCTCCAGTTGGATTTACGTCTCCGCCTACCGGCAACTGGGCGCGCAGATAGAGGAGAGTTACGCCTGGCTGAACGTCCTCCTGGCGCCGGTTCAGGGGGCCAGCATCATCGGCCATGAGCAACTGGCCTCGCAGGTCTTCGCCACCACCTACAGCAACGGCAAACAGATCATCGTCAACTACGGCGAGACCCCGGTGCACTTCTACGGCCTCACCATCCCGGCGCGGGATGCCGTTCTGAGAGAGGTCACGCCATGAAAGCAAAAGCGCCTGCCCGTCCCCGTTTCTCGCTCCGCTACCGCACCCGTCAGGCCCTGCAGGGCTACGGGTTCGTCGCCCTGTGGATTGTGGGCTTCGTCCTCTTCACCCTCACGCCGCTGGTGGAGACGTTCCGCTACAGCCTGAACAAGGTCATCGTCTCCGCCACCGGCATTGAGCAGACCTTTATCGCCTGGCAAAACTACACCCACGCCCTGTTCACCGACCCGACCTTCATTGAACTGCTTATTGAGTATGCGGTGGAGACCGTCGTCTCCGTGCCGATTATCCTGATCTTCTCCATGATTATTGCCCTCTTCCTGAACCTGAAACTGCCGCTTCGTGACCTCTTCCGGACGGTCTTCTTCCTGCCGGTGGTCATCACCAGCGGGCCCGTCATCCGGGAACTGGTCTCCCAGGGCGCCACCTCCGTGCCGCAGGTCGCCGCTTCGCCGGTGGTGCTCTCCTTCCTGGAGCAACTGCCGCGCGTCCTGCGCGGGCCGGTGGAGTACCTGCTGACCTCGTTCATCCTCATCCTGTGGTTCTCCGGCGTGCAGATTCTGATCTACCTGGCCAGCCTGCAGAAGATTGACCGCAGCATCTACGAGGCCGCCGCCATAGACGGGGCCTCCGCCTGGGAGGCGTTCTGGAAAATCACCCTGCCGTCCCTTTCCACCGCCAACGTGGTGGTGGCCATCTACACGGTCATCACGCTCTCCCATTTCTCTGAAAACCAGATTGTGCGATACATCTACGCCCAGACGTACGACATCAAGGGCGGCATCGGCTACGCCAGCGCCATGTCCTTCCTGTACTTCGCCACCCTGGCCCTGATTTTGCTGCTCATCTACGTCGTGCTCCGGCCGCGCGGGGAGCGCATCGGATGAACCTGGGCAGCCGGGAGGTGGAATCGCCATGACCATCCTGTCCCTGAAACTTCCCACTTTGCTGACCTTGAAGGCCCGGCTGGAACAGGCCGCCGCTTTTCTCTACCGCCACCGGGATCGGGTACGCGGGTTCCTGCTGGGCACCCGCAGCCACTACGGCCTGATTTTCACCGTCGTGGTGTACGCCCTGCTGGTCGCGATTGGCTTTGTCTACCTCTACCCCCTGCTCTTCATGCTCGTCACCAGCCTGAAGAGTCCCACCGACCTGCTCAACCCAATGGTGCAGTGGGTGCCCACAGAACTGTACTTCGGGAACTACGTGCGCGCCTTCCGCGTCCTGGATTACCCCCGAACAGTGCTGAACTCTGTCGTCGTCAGCACCGTGCCCTCCGTCATCCAGGTCATCGTCTGCTCCATCGTGGCCTACGGCCTGGCGCGCTACTCCTTCCCCGGCAAGCGCCTGCTCTTTGTGTTTATCCTCGCCACCTTCATCATCCCGCCGCAGAACACCGTCATTCCCCAGATGCTCACCTACCGCCGCCTGGGCCTGCTGGGCCGCGTCTGGTCGCTGGTACTGCCCGCCCTGGGCGGCCAGGGCTTCCGCAGCGCCATCTTCATCCTCATCTTCTACCAGACCTTCCTCTCCCTGCCCAAAGTGCTGGAGGAAGCGGCCCGCCTGGACGGCGCCTCCGACCTGCGGGTGTTCCTCCAGATTGCCGTCCCTGCCGCCATCCCGGCCTACATCGTCTCCATCATCTTCTCCATCGTCTGGTACTGGAACGAGACCTATCTGACGGTCATCTTCCTGGAGGGCGGCATCCAGACTCTGCCGATGCAACTTTCCAAGTTCGTGCAGGCCTACCAGAACCTCTACCCGCCCGGCACGGTCAACATCTTTGACCGCCTGAATGAGGCGATCAAACTGGCCGGGACTTTCCTGAACATCCTGCCGCTCCTGCTGATGTACTTTGTTCTGCAAAGGTGGTTCGTAGAATCTGTAGAAAGGACGGGTATCACAGGTGAGTAAAATGATTTTCCATCTACTCCTGACGGTTCTCCTGACTTCGTGTGCCGCGCCGACGCATATGTCGGAGCAGGCTCCTAAGGAACCGGCCTCTCCCCTCCCGCCGACGGCCACCCCTCTTCTGCCAACGGCCACCCTACCTCCACCGACGCCCACTTTGCCCCCCGTTGAGGAGATCATAGAGTGGGAGATGCGCGGCGCGTTCCAGTTCTTCTGGGAACAGGCCAACACCACTCCCGGCAGCCCCGGCTACGGGCTGATCCGCGACCGCTACCCCGGCTCGCCCGGCATCGCCAGCATCGCCGCCGTCGGCTTTGGGCTGACGGCTTACGTCATCGGCGCGGAGAAGGGCTACATCTCCCGCCAGCAGGCCTGCGAGCGCATTGACGGCACCCTGGACACCTTCCTGGCCCTGCCCCGCGAGCACGGCTTCTATTACCACTTCCTGGATATGCAGACCGGTCAGCGAGCCTGGCAGAGCGAGGTCTCCACCATAGACACCGCCATCCTGCTCATGGGCGTCCTCACCGCCGGGGACTACTGTGGCGGCGAGACCCAGGCCAAAGCGGAGAAGATCTACCTGGACGTGGACTGGCCCGCGTTCATTGACTTCAACCGGAACATGTTCTTTATGGCCTACCGTCCAGAAAGTGGGTTTTACAGCCACTGGGACTTCTACGCCGAGCAACTGATGATCTACGTCCTGGCCGCAGGGTCACCCACGCACCCGATAGACCCCTCCGTCTACTACTCCTTCACCCGCCACACGGGCAGATATGGCCAGGGCAAACCCTTTATCCACTCCTGGTTCGGCTCCCTCTTCACCTACCAGTACAGCCACGCCTGGATTGACTTTCGCGAGTGGACGGACCCCAAAGGCGTGAACTGGTTTGAGAACTCGGTGGAGGCTTCGCTGGCCCACTACAACTTCGCCGTGGATATGGACGAGGAATATCTGACCCTCGGCCCGCTGGCATGGGGCCTGACCGCCTGCGATGGCCCGCGCGGCTACGAGGGCCGTTACGGCGCGCCGCCCTCCGGCTTTGACAATCTCCAGCACTTGGTGGACGATACGGTCGCGCCCGCCGGCGCCATCGGCTCCATCATCTTCCTGCCTGAGCAGGCCCAACAGGCCATGCGTTACTACTCCTCCTTTGACCAACTCAAAGGCCGCTACGGTTTCCAGGACGCCTTCAACCTGACCGAAAACTGGTTCGCCAGCGACGTGATCGGCATTGACAAAGGTATCTCGCTGCTGATGCTGGCGAACTATGAGAACGACATCGTGTACAGGATTGTGATGCGCAACGTTTACATTCGACAGGGACTGGAACGCCTGCGTTTTGTCAAATAATAGGGACAGAGGTGACTGTCACCTTGAGCACAAGCGCTTGACAAACTACGCGAATAGGGGTATAAGGATACCTGCACAAACATCAGGGCAGGCAACCCAGGTTAGGAACGTCAAACCAACAGGCCGCCCACCCGGTCGGTACGGACGCCGTGCGTCTCGAACCGCATGGGGGGCTGCACTGCCGAGAGCTTGCCCATAATGGGCCGCAGCCAGGCTAGCCGACAAGGTAAGTTATGTCTAGTCAGGTCGGGTGGCCTGTTTGTGTTTGATTTGCTTGCATATCAGGTGTCGAAAGCAGGCTGAGGAGAGTTACTATGCCAACAATTAAAGATGTAGCGCGTCGTGCCGGAGTTAGCATCACTGCCGCCTCGTATGCCTTGAACGCCACAGGCACCATCAGCGAGGAGACGCGGCGGCGCGTCTTACAAGCTGCCGAGGAGATCAATTATCGTCCCAACGCCTTCGCCCGCCATCTCAAAAACCGTAAGACGCGAACTATCGGCGTATTCATCACGAGCTTTGCCGGCGACTTCTACGAGGATATCCTCGAAGGCATCCATGAGGCCGTTCTGCAAACTGACTACGACCTTATCGTGTGCCCGGAGAGCCAAGTCGAACGCAGGATTTTCACCCATCGGCAGGTGGACGGGGCCATCGTCTTTGATTACAAAATTACCAGTGACCTGATCGTAAAACTGGCCGCGCCGACGTTTCCCATAGTCGTGTTGGATCGCCATCTGGAGGCGGACTACGTCTTTCCCTTGCTGCTGGACAACCGCCATGGCGTGGTGGAAGCCTTTCATCATCTATACCGTCAAGGATTGCGCCGTCTGGCCTGTGTGGCGGGTGCTCTGGATTCCTTCGACAACGCAGAGCGCACGCAGGCTTTTTTGGGCGAAGCAGCTCAACATGGCCTGACTGTGACAGTCTATCAGGGCAACTTCTTAGAGAGATCAGGCTACGATGCGGCGCAGGCCATCATCGCCAGCGGGGATTTTCCCGAAGCAGTCTTCTGCGCCAACGACCAGATGGCTATCGGCTTCATCAAAGCGATGAAAGAACACGGCCTCCGAGCACCTGATGATATTGCCATCGTGGGCTTTGATGACATTCGGATAGGGCAATACATGCAGCCGACCCTCTCCACCATCAGTGCTTCACGCTTCCTGTGGGGTATGACCGCGGCAACCTGGTTGTTTGACTATCTGGAAAGCGCACAATTGCCGGAACTGTTGCGGATTCCTACGGCCTTCATCCCGCGTGAATCCTCGCTGAAAAATCCCGTTCTTTTATCAACAGACTAAGAGCCCATCCGAATAACCCTGCCGCCCGCAGGGCAATGAGGGCACAGGCAAAATGCAGAAAAGCGATGTAGTTCTCGGCCTTCTTCTCCCAACGAATCAGGATGCGCCGGAAGCGGTTCAGCCAACTATGGGCTCGCTCTACTACCCACCGTCGGGCTCGCTTCCCGGCTTCCCGGGCGATTTCTTTCGCCTCTTCCCCTCGTGAACGAATATGGGCGGTAAAACCAAACTCCAGCAAGATATCCCGCACTTCTTGATAA
>Ga0209101_1001513_pt1 | contig 16993 bp, 6 predicted proteins | sample ConPoolayeCmetaG_FD_185481 | JGI IMG/M metagenome (GOLD analysis project Ga0209101, IMG submission 185481) | Hot spring microbial mat communities from California, USA to study Microbial Dark Matter (Phase II) - Cone Pool mat layer C metaG... ...
CACCCGCCCCCACACCCGCCGCGCCCCCCGCAGCAACAGCGGCAGGCTCGCCGCCGCGGCGATCGCCAGCAATACCCAGACCTGCAACCCGAACTTGAAGACCGTGTTCATCCGGTACCACTCGCCGCCGTCCAGGTGATCGCGAATGTAGACCAGCTCGATCCCCAGCGAGACCGCCAGCGCCACCCAGACCAGAAGCAACCCGTACCAGACGGGCGCGCTGATGGCCCGCCGCGGCAACAGCGTCGCCCCCAGCATCAGCAGCGCGACCAGGGCCAGCCGCAGCCCCAGCGTGGGCAGCGCGGCCCCCAACAGCAGCAAGCCCGCGACCACGCCTACCGGCAACCACGCCCCCGCCGCGCCGGGCGCCACGGTGCGGGCCACTCCCAGGGCAAGCGGGGAGCGGCCGCGGGCGTTCGCGGACGGGGCGTAGACGCGCCAGGCCGCGCCGATCAGAGTCGGCAGCAGCACTGCCACAAACAGGCCGTAGATCACCAGGTAGTCGCGCGGCGTCGTCCCATCGGTCAGCGGCACCAGGCCGACGCCCCCCACGGGCGCCCAGTAACGGTCGAAGAATGGCGCGAAGAGGGTCAGACCACTGGCGACCACCGCCACCGCAACTAACCCCGCCCGAACCAGACGGCCCCAGGGCGCCCCCGCGGCCCGCGGGCCGGGCGCGCGCCAGGCCGCCCCCAGCAGGGCCAGGCTCGCTACCAGGGCATAGGTCGGCACGTCCCACGAATTGGTTACCGCCAGGGTTCCCAGCGTCAACCCCAGCATGAGCAGGGGCGCGTGGCGCAGAGGGAGCGCCCGGGCCTCCGTTCGGGGTGATGCTACCCTTCCATCCAACAGGCGGTATCCCAGCGCCAGGGCCAGCAGGGTGATCGGCAGGGCGATGGTGTGCGGGTGCAGGTCGGCGTAGAGGAAGGCGAAGGCGGGGAACTCGTTGATGGTATGCGGGATCACCCGGCTCGGCCCGACGAACCAGTCGCCGAGCCGGGCCCCGAAGCCGGCCAATCCGCCCTGTCGCAGCGCCTCGGCGACGGCGGGAAAGCCTTGCGACCAGCCCACGGCGAAGAAGCCGGCCAGGTTCCCTGCCACGCCCACCAGTGCCGCCGCGAGCGCGCCGTAGCGCGCCCGTCCGGTCAACTGACTGACCAGGGCAAAGGCCGCCGCCAGGGTCAGACCGGCGATCGTCGCCAGGGCCAGGTTGAAGCCCATTGCCGCGGGAAGGCCGGCCATCCGCACCGGCAGGGCGACAAGAAAATAGCCGTAGTAGTAGTAGTTGATGTAGCCGCCGCTGAAGAAGGGATCGTAGGGTGGCAGCACCGGGCTGCGCAACACGGCGTTGAGGAAGCCAAGCTCCATCGGCTTCTCGCCGCCCCAGATCGGGTGCCACAGGTCGGGGTTCAGGGCGCGAATCAGGGCCAGGCCGCTGAAGCCGGCCAGGAACACGCCCTCGCTCGCCAGCACGGCCGCTCGCCGCGCCCACAACGCCTGCCCCAGGCCGGTCAACCCGCGTCCGACACGCGCCAGGGCGCCCCCCTCCGCCCCTCGTCCCATCCACCAGAGCAGCGCCAGGTTCAGCAGCAGCGCCAGCGCCAGGCCCAGGGGCAGCCCGGCGCCGTTGTAGCGCCAGAGGCCCAGACTGGCCGGCAACCAGATCACGTAGCCTGCCAGCAGCCACCCGACCAGCTTCGCCCAGGTCCATCCGGCGTCGCGCCAGCCGCCGAAGACGGCATGGGCCGCCGGCAACCCCGCCAGGGCCAGGGCATACAGCGCCGCGAGCCAGGCCAGGAGCGCCAGCCAGGAGTTCTCCGCCGCCAGGCGGTTCCAGTCCGCCGGGGCCATCGCCGGCAACGCATTGACCGGCGTCCTGAGCATCAGCGGCGGGGGCGTATCAGCGGTGGGCGGGGTTACGTCAAGGTCGCTGGTGAGCATGCGCGGGGTCGCCGGGCCGACGACCCGGTAGATCGTCGTCCTGCCCTGCGCGAAGACCCGCTCCAGGTCACCCCGGGCGGCCAACTGCTCGAACCTGGCCAGGCCGGCCGGGTCATAACTGGCCCGTTCCACGCCGCCGACGTAGACATACGTCACGCCATAGCTCCGCAGCAGGGCCAGCGCCTCGTCCGGGTCGGCCCCGGCGTAGATCCGCTGCACGGCCCGCTGGCGGGCGGCGATCACCGCTCCGGCGCCCACGGCGTTGCGCTGCTGCACCTGGTGCCACTCCCAGCCCAGGAGGGTCGGCAGGCCGGTGTGCGCCGCGACGCGCCCGGCCCACTGGTAGGAGGGCAGGTGCGCTTCGAGGATGATTGGCGTGCCAGAGACATTGCGCCGCAGCCAGGCGATCGCGGCGGCGTCTTCATCGAGCGAAAAGGCCTCGCCGTAGCGTTGGGCGGACACCGCGGCCATAAACGCCGTTCCATCGAGGGTGCGCGGCGCGTCCGGCGCCCAGCGGTCGGCGGCGCGCGCCGGGGTAGCCGTGAGGGGGTAGATCAGCGCCGCGACGGCCAGCAGGGCCAACCCGCCGCGCGCGATGAGACGCGGCGCGGCCCCCGGCGCGACCCACAGCCGCGGGAGCAGTGCCGCGATCCCCAGGGCGAAGAGCATCCAGGCGTGCAACCCGAACTTGAACACCGTGTTCATGCGCCCGATGTCGCCCCTGACCGTCACCACCTCCACCAGCGCGAGCAGGCCCAGGCCCCCGGCCAGCCAGAGGCCCGGGATCAGCAGCGCCAGCGGGGCGCGCCGCAGGCGCCACAGCAGCCAGAGCGCCCCGCCGAGCAGCGGGATCAGCAGCGTCAGGGCCGGCCAGTCCAGCCCCAGACCGATCACCGCGATGCTGGCGGCGATGCCTGCCGCGCCCGCCGCGACCTTTGGCCCGGCGAGGCGCCGGATCAGCAGCGCCCCGGCGATGGCCACGGCGAAGAGCCAGTGGCCATAGAGCAGCACAGCCTCGCGCAGCGTCGTCCGTGGTGCGCCAAGCGCCTGACCGAGCAGGGTGGGCGCGAGGCCCTCGCGCCAGAGTTCCACGCCCGAAGACTCGGTGGCGAAGTTGGCGACAAAGGGGGCGAAGAACAGGTTGCCGCTGACTGCCATCAGCAGCGGCGGCCCGGCGATCCCCAGCAGGCCCCGGGCCACCCCCCGCCCGCGACTGGCCCGCCAGCCCGCCACTGCCAGCAGCAGGGCGGCCAGGCCGACGAAGGTGGGGTAATCCCACGTGTTGGTCGCGCGGATGGCCCCCGCCAGGAGGCCCATCGCCAGGGCGTGGACCACGACGCGACCCATCTGGCGCGGCACGTCGCGCGCGTAGGCCACGGCCAGCCCCAGCAGGGCCAGGCTGAGGGGCATGACCAGCATATGGGCGTGCAGATCGCCAAAGAGGAAGGTGAAGAACGGAAACTCGTTCACCGTTCCCGGCACGATCCGCGTCGCGTCCCAGTAGGCCCACTCGGGGCGACCCTTCGCCGCCTGCTCGGCGGCGTAGCCGTTGAGGAACCAGACGGCCTGGGCCAGGTTGCCCAGGAGCAGCGCCAGCGCCGGCGCCAGGCCCGCCGCCGTCAGCGCCCGCCGCTCCCTGACCGCATCGGCCCGCCCGCCGAGGAGGTTGTAGACCACGCCCCAGGCCCCCAGCGCGGTGAGGCCGAGCACGGTGGCGACGGCCAGGTTGTAGGCCACCCCCGGCGCGGCGCCGCTGAGATGGGTCAACGCGCCGGCCAGCACGAAGCCGAAGTAATAGTAGTTGATGAAGCCGCCCGCGTGCCAGGGATCGTAGGGCGGGAACGCGGCGCTGCGCAGCACCGCGTTGAAGTAGGCGAAATCCATCAACTTCTCGCCGCCGCGGGCGGGGTGCCACAGATCCGGGTTGAGCAGCCGCAACACGATGCCCAGAAGGAAGAAGCCCAGGAACAGCGCCTCGGCGCTGAGCAGGGCGGCGCGGCGCGCCCTCCCGAAGGCCCGCAGCCCGGCCCGCTGGCGCCAGGCCGCCGCCAGGCCCGCCAGCATCAGCGGGGCAGCGCACAGCCAGAGCGTCGCCGGGGCGAAGGGCAGCGGGAACGGCCCCCAGCCCACCGCGCCGGCGTTGCCGCGCCCGGGAATGCCCGGATCATTGCCCAGACTGCCGGCAAGCCAGGCCAGGTAGGCCACCAGCAGCAGAGCGAAGATCTTCGCCAGGCTGAACCCCCGGTCGGGCAGGCGTGGCAACAAGGGGAAGAGCAGCGCGAAGGTCGCCAGGCTCAGCGCCTCCAGCGCCAGCAACCAGGTCAACGGGGCCAGCGGCGGCGGCAAGGCGTAACCCGCCCATGACCCGCCGGCGGCATAGCGGCGCCACTGGCCATCGGTCAGGCGCAGCGCCGCCGGGTGGCGATCGGCGATGAGCACCGGGGACTTGTACACCTCCTCCCAGAGCACGTCGCCGGTGATCAGCGCCTCGGCCCGCTCGCGCGAGTAGGCGGCGGTCTTCTCGAAGATCAGCACCCGGGGATGGTCGTAGACGTGGAACGCCTCTTCGGCCCCCTGGTCGGGGATCTCGATCCCCAGTATGCGCGGGTAGGAGGTAATCTCCGCTACCAGCCGGAAGCCCAGTTCGCCGCTGAACAGGCTATGGTAGTAGCGCATCAGCGCCGGGTAGCGCATGCGCAGCCGCGAGGCGCTGTCGTAGATACGGTTGCTGGTGAGGGTGATGTAATCGGCGCGGTCGAGCTGGTCGAGCAACCCTTCTTCATAGGCGCCGCTCAGTCCCGCGCCGCCGAAGTACTTGCGCGGCTCATCCTCGGCATACGGCGCCGACTGGAGGCCCTGGAAGGTCGCCCCCCAGGCGGCATCGGCGGCCTGCAAGGGCAAGGGATCATCCCAGATCTCCGACATCACGAACGCGCCGGGCGGCGCGTTATCGGCCAGCCAGCGCGCGGCCATCACCCGCGAGTGGGGCTGGGTGTAGATTCGCGAGAAAGCGTAGGCCCAGGCCAGGGTTGCCAGCGCCACCAGCGGCAGCGCCCACCGCCCGCCGCGGAGGGCCAGCGCCCGCCAGGAGGGCGAAGGCGCCGGTTCGCGCGCCAGGTCGGCCAGGCGCACGAGCCCCCAGGCCCCGAAGACGGTCAACGCGCCGTAGATCGGCAGCAGGTAGCGCAGGGTGATGGCGAACTGCCCCCCCTGCCAGCCAAAGTAGAAGCCGATCCACGCCAGCAGCACCCAGGCCGGGCTGAGCGGCAGCGACGCGGCCCGCGGCCACAGCGCCCGGCGCAGGCCCCCCAGGGCAAAGGCCGCCGCGCCCCCCCAGGCCGCCAACCCCAGCGCCGGACCCATGCCCCAGAGGACCATGTTCACCCAGGGGAACAGGTAGGGCGTGCGCCCGACCCACTGCTGCGAAGGCGGATAATCCAGTTCTCCGCTCACCAGCGCCCGCACCGAACTGATGTTGCTCACGAAGCGCGGCTCGGGCCGGATATCGAGAAAACCGGCCCCCTGGAGCCAGCCTGCCAGTTGGGGCCGGCCCTCGGCAACCAGCACCGGCGACATTGGCGTCGAGCCGGTGAACGCATCGGGCGCGAGGGTGCGGAAGCTGAGCAGCGTCAGCGCGCCGGCCAGGATCAGCAGCGGCAACTCGCGCCACAGGAAGCGCTCCCAGGCCAGCGCGGCCACCGGCGCGCCCTCCGCGCGGCTGGCCCCCTGCGCCCACCGCCACGCCGCCACCACCGCCGCGACAATCGCCGCCAACCCCAGCGTCGCCAGCGTGATACGGTTCGCCATCGCCGCGCCAATGGCGAGGCCAAGCGCCGCGTAACTCGACCAGCCCCCGCCTTGAGCGACCCGCAGCGCCCAGTACAGGCTGAGCAGGCAGAAGAAGGTGGAAAAGATAGGATCAACGAAGAAATGGGCCTGCTGGATCTGCATCACGGTCAGCGCCGCGAGCAGCGCGGCCAGCAACCCGACCCGCCGGTCGAAGAGCCGCCGCCCGATCAGGTACACCAGGACGATCGAACCCAGATCGAACAGCACCGCCAGCCCGCGCCCGACCTTCTGGATCTGGCCGTAGAGGGTCAGATCGCGGCCCTCGGGGTTGAGCAGCGGGATCAACAGGCTGGCGCGAGGGAAGACGCGCTCGGGGTTTGCCACCGGCGGACCATAGTCGGTGCGCCGTTCTCCGGGGTTCGCGGGATCGGCGCCCACGCGTGGCGGCCCATTGATCCGCGGCGCCTGCGCCGGCAGAGCTTCCGCGGGCGTGAGCATCACCGCCGCCACCCTGGCGGCGATGACCGGGAAAGGCCCGTAGACATACAGGGGAAAGCGGTCGTAGTTACGTGGGTTGAGGGGCGAGCGCGACGAGTCGTACAACTCGCTCAGGCTGCCGGGGAGCCGCACCGTCGAAGCGACATCGGAGAAAAAGCGCTCATCGGGGTGCTGGCCGGTGTCGCTGTCCCAATCGGTCAGACTGAGGGTGCGAAAATATGCCCCGAGCAAGAGGATGATCGCCAGCAAGATGCGCGGCGCCCAGACCGAACGCAACGATGCCGGCGAGATGGCACGGCGCGAAGCTACGCGAGGCTGTTGAATATTCACACTGGCCGCCTGTGATGCGGCGCGCCGACACGCGCCACCCGACAGAAAACGAGGGCCCGCGCCCCCGCTGCATTATACAGAATCGCTCCGCGAACGGGCAAGGCGACAGGCCTGGGCACAGGGCCAGCGCAACGCCTGAGGCGCTTCCTGGGCGGGCTGCGCCCTCCCCAACCCTCCCGCGGGCGGGGGGGGTGGGGAAACCCGGTTTCCCCACCCCGCTGCGCGAAGGCGGTTGAAAAGAACGCCAGCCTGTGCTACACTGCCGCTTCAGGCTCAATACGTTTCAAATAAGATGACCAACCCCCTCTCCGGCCCTCCTCCGCTGGGGGCGGGAGTGCGGCTCCTCCCCCCAGCGGGGGGAGGTTGGGAGGGGGGCTGAAACGCCGCATGCGCTTATTTGAATACGGTATTGGCTTCAGGCCGGCGCGCGCCGGCTTTAGCGCTGTGGGAGTATTGTGCGGGCCAGGCGGCCCCACGAGATGAGGAACAGCATGGCTACCCAATTCACCCTCGACGTCCAGCCCCGCACGGTGCTGGGCAAACAAGTCAAGCACCTGCGAACCCAGGGGCTGATCCCGGCGACGGTCTACGGCAAAGGCATCGAACCTGCCTCGGTGCAGGTCAATGGGCGCGCGTTTATGGCGGTGTACCGCAAAGCGGGCAAGACCGCCCTGATCGAGTTGCACATGGGCGCGGCCAGGCAGGCCGCCTTTGTGCAGGCGGTGCAGCGGCACCCTCTCACGCGCGATATCATTCACATTGATTTCAAGGTGGTGGATCTGCGCAAGGCCATTCACGTGGACGTGCCGGTGGTGACCGTCGGCGTATCGCCGCTGGTGGCCCGCGGCGACGCGCTGATCAACCATGCGCTCAATACGGTGATGGTCGAGGCCCTCCCTGCCGACGTGCCCCAGCACATTGATGTGGACGTCAGCGGCCTCGACGCCCTTGACAAGACCATCCACGTGCGTGATCTTCCACCCTCGCCGACGTACAGGATCCTGACCGACGGCGACGAGGTGCTGATCTCGCTGACACCGGTGCGCGCCGTCGTGGCCGAGGGGCCCGTCGAAGAGGTGCCGGTCGAACCAGAGTTAATCCGCCGCGAGCGCGCGAAGGAAGAGGAGGAGGAATAGTACCTGTTCACACCCTGGGCAACCCACGCGCCTGGGAGCGAGGGCGTCCTGTCCTCGTTGCGTCTCCGCGGGCGATTTGCCCGCGCTCCCAGAAGCAATGTGAACGCTTACGAAGCATAGTACGGCGTGCCGCAACGCGCTCAGGAGAGGGTGTGGGAGGGCTTCGCCCTCCCACACGCTTCTATCACCCGGCGTAGGTGCGGCCCTTCCAACTCACGCCCCGCCCGCTGCGCACACGCCACATCCCGCGCAGAGCCACCACCAGGTAGGCCAGCAACCCCAATGGCCAGAGCAGCGCATAGAGCGGGTTGAGCCGGTACTGGCGCCGGTACATGGCGCCCCAGAGCCACAATCCGGCCGCCCAGGCCAGAACGCCGGCAGCCATCACGAATGCCGCCTCACCTGACCCGCTGGCCAGCAGCGCCGCCCCGATCCAGATCAACGTGAGCGGCCCCCAGGCCAGCGCCAGTTGCCACACGGCCGCCTGCCACGAGCGCGCCCCGCTGTTGCGCGCCCCCGCGGCGGCATGCTTGGCAAGACCCTCGGCAACTTCGCGCCCGTTGTGATACATCCGCGTGCTGAGATACTCCAGACCTTCGGCGCCGCCCACCCGGAAGCCCGCCGCGCGGATGGCCTGGGCCAGATGCACGTCCTCCAACACCTTGTCGCGCACCGCGCCATGACCGCCGATCGCCTCGTAGGCTGCGCGGCGCACCAGGATGCACTGCCCGTTCGCCAGCACCTCCTCGGGGCGCGTGGCGGGATGCTCGAAGCGCTCGATCGGGTAGATCGTGGTAATGAAGGCCAGGAAGGGCGGCAGCATCACCCGTTCCCAGAAGGTTCCCAGTTCAAGAAAGGGCCAGAGCGTGACCAGGTCAAGGTCACGGTGCCGGGCGCGCGTCAGGAGCGCGGCCGCCAGGTCGGGGTGGGGCGCCGTATCGGCATCGAGAAACAACAGCCACTCGCCCCGCGCCTGCGCGCCGAGCTGTTGGCAGGCAAAGCTCTTGCCGACCCACCCCTGCGGCAGTGACCGGCCACGGAGCACCCGCAGCCGCGCGTCGCCGGCAAACCCCGCCAGCACCCCGGCGGTCCCATCGGTGGAAGCATCGTCCAGCACCAGCACCTCGAAGCGGGGATAGCGCTGGGCGAGGGCGCCGGCCACGCAGCGACCGATGCTGCGTTCCTCGTTGCGCGCGGGGATCAGCACCGAGACCAGCGGGGCAGCGGCGGGCAGCGGCTCAGGCGGCGCGAGACGGGGGCGGGCGCGCAGGCGCGCCCATTCGCGGGCGTAGCCGGCAATGAGCAGGGCAGCCGCCGCCGCGGCGGCCAGGGTCAGGCTCATCAGTATTGCTCTTCTGGGGCGCTCTATCATCCGGCAGGGGATGGGAGAACCGGGTTGCCTCATCTGCCGGAGTGAAACAGACCGTACGATGGATGATGAACAGATTATAAACCGAAAATGGGGGTAGACTGGCTACAATATGGTTGCGGCCTGGCTTCCATCGCCGGGCAGGCGCGGGTTGACAGCAGCGCCAGCGGCAAGGCGCGGTTCGCCGGTTTGCCTTGCCGGTCGCGCGCGGGGAACGATGCATCCAGAGTCGTCGGGCGCAATCAGGAAAAACTGGCTTTGCCCGCGTTGGTATAGTCAGATCACCAGCCCTTGCCCCCATCATTTCCGCGTTCATCCCAACCAGGCGCGGGCAACGCCAGAGGTGCGATTCCATGCCTGAAGTACCGGTTGTCTTGCTGTACCTCGCCCTGGGGATCGCCGCCAGCCTGCTCGCGGCGTATGCCTGGAGTCGGCGGTACTACCGGAGCAGCCGTCCCTTTACGCTGCTGATGGGCGCGCTGGCGTACTGGTGCAGCGCGCGGGCGCTGGCCATCGCCGACCCCAGCTTCGAAGGGACGGTATTCTGGGCCTTGATGCAGGTAGGCGGGATCGCCCTGATCATGCCGGCGTGGCTGCTGCTGGCCCTGTCGTACACCGGGCAGCGCTGGCGACGCCATCTCCCGGTGCTCACGGCGATCTTCGTGCCCGCCGCGGTGTTCTTTGTGCTGGCGATGAGCAATAGTCTGCACCGGCTCTGGTGGACGCAGGTCGTGCCGGACACCAGTCGCGGCTTCATGTGGGTGCAATCAACCCGGGGGCCAGTGTTCTGGATGCACACGATCTATGCGTACGGCTGTTTCATCGTAAGCGTCGCGTTCCTGGCGCGGGCCGCCGCGCAAGCCCCGGCGCCGGAGCGGCGCCTGGCCTGGCTCATGCTGATAGCCTCGCTCATCCCGACCCTGGGGAACGCGGCCTATCTGGCCGGGGCGCGACCGATCGGCCCGGACGATCCCACGCCGATCCTGCTCTTTTTCAGCGGATTGATCGCCCTCCCCGCCACCGTCCACTCGCGGGTCGTCGATCTGGCGCCGCTGGTCGCCCGCGAGGCCCTGGCCGCACTGCCTGACGGGATCATCGTGCTCGACAACAATCAGCGCGTGGCGGAGATCAACGGCGCGGCGGCGGGCATGCTCGGCACGGACGAACGCACGGCCCTGGGAAGAGCGCTGGCGGCCCTGCTCAATGGGAGCCCCCTGGGAGTGGCCCTGCGGCCCGTCCTGGGCGATTTGCGCCAGCCGTCCACCCATCTGGCAAGCTATACCGAGAAGGACAAACACACGATCGAGGTCCGCGTCCGCCCGCTGAAGGCGGCCAACGGAGCGGTGGCCGGGGCGCTGCTGCTGTTGCGCGATGTAAGCGAACGTGTGAACGCCGAACAAAGCCGCGCGCAGCATCTGGCTGAGTTGAGCCTGATCAACCGGGTGGCGCGGGTCACCAACACCGCCCCCGACGCCGAAGGACTGGTGCGCGCCGCCGCCGCAACCATTGCCGCCGCCGGGGTCTGGGATCGGGTGACCGTCGGGCTTCTCGCCCCGGACGGCAGGCGGCTCGATGTTGTGGCCGACATTGGCAGCGAGGGCCAGGGCCGGGGTTATGAGGGCCAGTCAATCGACGGCGCGGAGGGTGAAGCCCTGATCGCTCTGCTGCGCTCCGGTGAAAGTCAGCTCCTCGACCTGAGCGACCCGGCGACGGCTGGGAGCATCCTGGGGCGCGCCGTGGCCAACGAGGGGATCGGGCAGTTGTTGCTGGTGCCGCTCTTCCACCAGAGAGCGCCCCTGGGCATGCTGGCCCTCGGCACCATCACGCTGCAGCCAGGCAGCGCGGCCCTGCCCCGCGTCGCGGAGACCATCGGTGAGTTGATCACCGACGCCGTGGTGCGCGCGAGGCTGTACGACGAGGTGCGCCAGGCCGACCGTCTGAAAACCTCGTTTCTCGCCAGCGTCAGCCACGAACTCCGCAATCCCCTGACCTCGATTATCGGGTACATCGAGTTGTTCCGGCGCGGGATCTACGGCACGCTCGATGAGCGTTTCACCGAACCGCTCCGCTATATGCATCTGAGCAGCACCACGCTCTTGCGCATGATCAACGACATTCTCGACTTTACCCGCGCCGAGGCCGGCCACTTGCACGTCGAGATACAGCCGGTGAACGTGCGTCATGTCGTCGCCAATGTCATCGGGCAACTCCAGCCACAGATCCGCGAGCGCGGGCTGGCCTTTGAACTGGACATCGCCCCCGATCTTCCCCTGGCGCAGGGCAACAAGGCGCGCCTGGAGCAGATCGTGACCAATCTGCTCAGCAACGCGATCAAGTTCACCGAACAAGGGCAGATCAGTGTGCGCGCCTGCCGGGCCAACGACCGGGTGCGCCTGAGCGTTACCGATACGGGGATCGGCATCGCCTCCGAGCATCTTGAGGTCATCTTCCAGGAATTTCGCCGGGTCGAGACGGCCGACCGCCGGGTGAACGGCGCCGGTCTGGGCCTGGCGATCAGCCGCCGGCTCGTCGAGTTGATGGGCGGCACGATCAACGTAGAAAGCGCGCTCGGGAGAGGTTCTACCTTTACGGTTGAACTACCGGTGGCGCAGGCGCAGGTGGCGCCAGCTCCTGCTCACGCGCTGGAACACACCGACACAAAAAGCGGCGGCGCACAGGCGCCGCCGGAACAGGAGCGAGCCGTAGCAGGGATCATCAACGTCGAGGGCGCGTGACGGTACCCCCGATTCTGTCGCGTGCCGCCATCTCTCTCTCCGCGTTTGCGGAGGCCGCTTGTAGCGTGCCGGGTGTTGCCCGGGTTGCCCGCGCGGCTGCGATGCGAGCGAGCGGGGTGGTCCAGACGTCGCGCTGCGACTTCCACCGATGAGCCCGCCCCACGCACCTTGCTCCCCCTCAGCCGGCGCCGTCGCCTGGCCGCCGGCATTGCTGCCGACGCCGTTGGTCTCTTACACCAACCGTTTCAGCCCTTACCTGAGCCCTGACGGGCCATCGGCGGGAATGCTTGCTGTTGCCGTCTTGCGTCACGCGCAGGTCACCCCGCGCGTGCCCCCGCTTGCTGTTTCGCGGGGCGGCCTTCCACGCAATGGTGGTCGAGGAGTCGGGAAGTTCCTCTGGGGGATGGCCCCAGCGGCGGCATGTCACGCGCCTTCCGGCTACATTATACCATGGCATGTTGCCAAACCTGCGATGTGCGCTTGACAGTCTGGCGGGGAGGTGTGGAAGGGCCAGGCCCCTCCCCGGCCACCCCCGTAGTCCGGTGTCGAGGCGAGCGGTCAAGTTCGTTTGAAATATGCCATAGCCTTTAAGGAGCGGCGCACCACCGCGCCCAGGCGCCGCGCGCCCTCTTCAAGCTCGGCAGGCGCGAGCAGGCTGAAGGCCAGGCGCAGGTAGTTCTGCCCGCCGCTGTCGGCATAACAGCGGCTGCCCGGCAGGTAGGCCACCCCCGCGGTTTCGGCGATGGGCAACATCGCCAGTGTATCGAGCGGCGGCGGCAGACGCACCCAGACGAAGTAGCCGCCGAGCACAGGGGCCCAGGTGCAGCCGGTGGGCAGATGGAGGGCCAGAGATGTTAGCAGCGCGTCGCGCCGGGCGCGCAGGACCTGGCGCAGATGGGCCACGTGCGGGTCGAACCGGCCCTGTTCCAGCAGCGTGGCGAGGATGGTGGCCGTAAAGTGGTTCACTCCGCCGCCACTGTCGAGCATGCCCGACCGACAGCAGCGACGCACCAGTGCCGGATCGGCGAGCATCCAGCCGAGGCGCAGGCCGGGGGCCAGCAGTTTGGAAAACGTGCCCAGACGGATGATCGGGCCGCCGGGCGCCAGCCGGTACAGTGGCGGTGGCGGCGGGGTTTCGTACCAGAGTTCCCCGTAGGCGTCATCTTCGATCACCGTCAGACCCTCGCGCGAGGCCAGCTCCACCAGGGCCTGGCGGCGCTCGGGCGCGAGGGTCGCCCCGGTGGGATTGCTGTAATTCGGCGTCAGGTAGAGAAAGGCCACCCGTTCGTTATGGGCGCGCAGCATCTGCAGCAGCGCCCCGGCCGTCTCCACGTGCATGCCTCGCGAGTCCCCCGGCACGGCTACCAGGCGCAGCCCGTGATCGTGGAAGATCCGCAGCGCCAGATGGTACGTCGGCGCTTCGACCAGGGCCACATCGCCCGGACGGCTCAACAGGGTGCAGAGCAACGCCAGGGCCTGGGAGACGCCGCCGGTAATCATCACCTGGTCCGCAGGGGTGCTAACGCCTTCGATACTTTCCAGTCGCGCCTGCACCTGGGTGATCAGGCGCCCTGGCCCCTGTTCCGCGCCGTAGGCCAGCGCCTCTGCGCCGTGGTCGCTCAGCGCGCGCCCGGCTGCCTCCGCAACCATCTCGACGGGCAGCAGATCGGGATCGAGATGCCCCCAACCCAACTCGATGATACCGGGACGCAGGTGCAGTTGTATTTCGGGGAGCACGCCCATGAGCGTTCCTTCCTAACGTGAAAATAATCCCTTGGAGAGGGGTGTGGGGAAACCGGGTTTCCCCACGTCCCTACCCGCGGGAGGGCCTGGCCCTCGAGCAGGGTAGGGGGAAACCCGGTTTCCCCTACCCCCGCCCGCGGGCGGGTTCGGGAGGGCCGCGCCCTCCTAAACCCGACCGCGCGGGGCGTCTGTTCGCGACAGGTGTTCCACGAAATCGCCAGCGGCAATCTCACCCTCGCCGATCACGCGGGCGTAGAGACGACTCCAGCCGGGGTGCAGCCGGTGCGAGATGCGCGCAACCCGACCCCCGACAAACGATGTCGCGATGGTGCTACACGGCGCAGCATAGCCCGTCAGTTCCAGCTCGACCCATTCGCCGACCCGTAGCCGGTCACCTGGGCAGAGCCGCTCCCAGTCCAGCCCGGCAATGGTGAGGTTTTCGCCGGTGCTGCCCGGCGCGATCGGGTGGCCTTCGGCTCGCAGGGCTTCGATGCGCTCCAGGGCGTAGAGCGACACGGCCCGTTCGGGGCCGCCGTGGGCCTCGCGGTCACGCTGTGCATCGCCAACGACCCCCTGGCGGGTGACGCTGGCCGATGGAACGGGAAACTTGGGCACGCCGCCACGCGGGTTGACATTGATCTGGATCAGGCGCCCGATGCCGGTGGATGTGTGCATTGCCCTTGCCTCTGTTGTACGTATGGGGAAGCCGACGTTCCCCATGCCCCTGTCTGAAAGCTGTTCCCGCCCCCCGGCGCCGGCTGATCGGAGGAGGGGGAAACTCGCTTTCCCCATATCCCCGCCCATTCAACCGAAAGTGGCATGTGTAACTGTTCACACCTGGGGCCGTACACAAACCTGGGAGCGAGGGCGTCCCACCCTCGTCGCGTCTACGCGGGCAAGTTGCCCGCGCTCCGAGGAGCAATGTGGACACGTACCGGCATGTTGCGACTTTTCATCGCCTATGAAGAAACGTATAATGAGTCGACCCGGTGGGGCACAGGCCCGGCGCGCACTGACAGGGACGTCACGAAAGGGGGCAGCGATGCTGGAAGCCGAATCTTCCCCGGTCCTCGAACCGGGCGACGCGGAGGCGCCCATGGTTCGGCGGCGACTGGTGAGGACGCTGTCGCGCGCGGTGCTGTTCGGCGCCGGCCTGTTTGTCTTTATCCTGGCCCTCGAGTCGTTGAAACGCGGCGCCGGGGCCTACGGTTCACTGGCCTCGGGCCTGTTTCGGGTGGAATCGCCCGCCGGGGCGCTGGGACTGGGCTGGTTGCTGGCCTACCTCTTCCTGAGCGGCTCGCCGGTAGCGGCGCTCGCCGTCTCGCTGTTTGCCGCCGGCTCGCTCGATGCGCTGCAAACCCTGATGATGATCACCGGCTCGCGTCTGGGCGCCTCGCTGGTCGTGCTGGTCACCGGGCTGATCTACGCCGCGCGGGGACGGCACAGCACCGAAGGAGTAGCCGTGGGAGTGCTGTCCCTGCTCACGACGGCGGTGATATACCTGCCGGCGATGGCGCTGGCCTATGCGCTGGTGGCGGGCGAGTTCATCACTGTGCCGGCGATCAGCGCCACGGCGCCGCTGACATCGCTGCTCGACCCGATCGTCGATCCGATCGCCGGGGTGATGCTCGACCATATTTCACCCCTGGGTCTGATCGGCATGGGCATCCTCTTCCTGATGGGCGCGTTTACCCTGCTCGACCGGGCCCTGCCGACCATCCATCACGAGAGTCGCGCGCTGGGGCGCGTCGAACGGCTCTCTGGCAGCCCTACGGCCATGTTTCTCCTGGGCGCCGGCATTACCAGTGTGACGCTGTCGGTCTCGGTCTCGGTCTCGGCGCTGGTGCCACTCGCCGCGCGCGGGGTGGTGCGGCGCGAACGGGTGGTACCCTATATTATGGGCGCCAACATTACCACCTTTGTCGATACGCTGGTGGCCGCGCTGATCGTAGCCGGCTCGGCCGCGTTCGCCATCGTGCTGATCGAGATGGTCTGCGTCACCTTCTTCTCGCTGCTGGCGCTCGCCTGTTGCTACCATCCCCTTGAACGCTCGTTGTTGCGCCTGCAACAGGTGATCATGCACAATCATCGCGCCACCGGCGCGTTCGCCGCCGTGCTGGTGCTGGTGCCACTGGGGTTGCTGCTGCTCTGGCGCTGAGGGCCGCGCGCAGCGGGACGTCGAAACCGGTCAACCGCGGCCACGAGGCTCGCCTGGATACAGGCGCTGTCTTGCATTGCCGCGCCTGACAGGTTTTGTGACTCGGCGATGAGCTCAAGCGCCACGTTGACTTGCGGATCGTTCTCGATGGGGAAGCGCCACCATTCAACATCAAGGACCTTATCGGGAAGAATGCCGCGCCCTTCGATCAGCGTGCCATCGGGCAAGCGATAGCTCACCGTGGCCAGCAGCAGGCGCGATCCATCGGCATAATCGTAGCTGTAGAGGTTCTCGGTATTGCCGGCGCTGGGCATGCCAACGACCCTGGCGCGGCCCAGGGCCTGCAGGCCGCCGGCGAACATCTCGGCGGCGCTGGCGGTGTCGGGGCCGATGAGCACCACGATAGGCACACGCTCGATACCAGCGATGGTCTTCCCGGCGGGAACCTTCTGTTCCTCATTGACGTTCCGGCCCCGGGTGCTGCCGATGCTGCCCCCATCCTGAAACAGGGCCACGGTCTGGAGCATCAGGTGGACGTAGCCGCCCGCGTTGGCGCGCACATCGAGGATCAACCCTTCGAGCGGCCCCCTGGCCAGGAGTTGCTCGACGCCGGCGCGCACCTTCTCATCAACCCCCTCCACGTAGAAACTGGGGATCTCCACGTAGCCGATGGCCCGACCGGGGAGCGTTGTCACGCGCACCTGGTTGAAGGCATCGGCATTGATCACCTCGCGCTGCACCTCGACCTCGCGGGGCGCTTGCTGGCCCGTGCGCACCGTCAGGCGCACACTGGCGCCCGGCGCGCCGCGCACGGCGCCGATTGGCCCGTCGGGGCCGAAGGCGGCGGTGTCGGTGAAGGGAATGCCGTTGACCGCCAGGATCACGTCACGCGGGAGGATGCCCGCCCGCGCCGCGGGGCCGTCGGGCACCAGCGCGGTGATCAACCCGCCCTCTTCAACCGGGCGGATCTGCGCGCCGATGCCGCCGTAGCGGTACTCACCGCGGTACTCGGCCTCCTGCGCGGCAACCTCCTGGGGTGACTCGAACCGCGAGTGTTCATCGTCGAGCAGGGCGATCAATTCACGCATCAGGGCGTAGAACGTCTCCGGATCGGCCGCCGCGGCGACCCGCGGGGCGAATTCGATCCGCGCCCGCTCCCAGTCTACCCCGCGGTAGTCCTCGTACACATACGTGTCGCGCACCGTGGTCCAGACCTGCTCGAAGATCTCGGTACGCAACTCGGCAGAGACAGGGGCCAGGGTCGGCGTGGGATCGAGCCGAACGGGCGTAGGAG
>Ga0209101_1001515_pt1 | contig 16985 bp, 18 predicted proteins | sample ConPoolayeCmetaG_FD_185481 | JGI IMG/M metagenome (GOLD analysis project Ga0209101, IMG submission 185481) | Hot spring microbial mat communities from California, USA to study Microbial Dark Matter (Phase II) - Cone Pool mat layer C metaG... ...
GGCCAAGGCCGTTAATGTGTCGACCGCGGCGGGCGTGGAGCAGGCCGCGGCGGAAGGTTGACTTGGGTTCATACCGGCCGGGCCTGACGACCAGGCCGGCCGCGATTGGAATAACGAATGGCCTCACTGGCGGATCGAGTGGCAGTGGTCACCGGCGGCTCCCGGGGCATCGGGCGAGCGGTCTGTCTCGCCCTCGCCCGGGAAGGGGCGTCGGTGATCGCCTGCGCCCGGGATGCGGCACGGCTGGCCGCCCTGCCGGCGGAAGCGGCGGACCTGCGGCTGGCCGGCAAGATCATTCCCCGGGCGTTGGACGTCACCGATCCGGAGAAGGTGGACCCGTGGGTGGACGAAGTGACCAGCACCTACGGGCGGCTGGACATTCTGGTGAACAACGCGGGCATCACGCGGGACGGGCTGCTGATGAACATGACCGATCAGCAGTTCGACGAGGTGATCAACACCAATCTTCGCGGCGTGTTCCTGATGACCCGGGCGGCGTGCAAGCACATGGTGCGGGCCCGCTGGGGTCGGATCGTCAACATCACCAGTGTTTCCGGCATCATGGGGAATCCGGGCCAGGCGAACTACGCCGCCAGCAAGGCGGGCGTGATCGGCTTCAGCAAGACCGTGGCCAAGGAACTGGCCCGTCGCGGGGTCACCTGCAACGCGATCGCCCCCGGATTCATCAATACGGACATGACCAGCGTCCTTTCGGAGAAAGTGAAGGAGCAGATCCGCCCGCTCATCCCCTTGCAACGGTTCGGCGAACCGGAGGAGGTGGCGGCGGCGGTCGTTTTTCTGGTTTCGCCGGCGGCGGGATACATCAACGGACAAGTGCTGGCCGTGGATGGAGGCCTGCACATGTGACGGCGGCTCGGGTGGCGGGACGGGCCGCTCCGCGATCGACGGGAGCGTATCCCGACCCGAGTATCCGTGCGTAGGCAAAGAGGTCCATGAAAGGGAGATAGTAGTGGTGGCCCTGTCGACAGAAGAAATCAAAGAGAAGGTCATTTCGATCGTCTGCGAACAGATGGGCGTGGAGAAGTCCGGCATTTCGCTGGAGACCTCGTTCGTCAACGACCTTGGCGCCGACTCGCTGGACACCGTCGAGCTGGTGATGGAGTTCGAGGACAAGTTCGAACTGAGCATCCCCGACGAGGAAGCGGAGAAGATCCAGACCATCGGCCAGGCCGTCGAGTACATCGCCAAGGCCCAGGCTGAGAAAAAGGACTGACCGGCGGGTCCGCTCCGCCTGGTCCGGCGGCGGCGGGTTCGGCGCAAGAGGCGCACAGGATGGCGGAAACACGACGCGTGGTCATCACCGGGATGGGGCTGGTCAGTCCCCTGGGCCAGGACGTGGACGCTTTCTGGGAGCGGCTGCTGGCCGGCGAGAGCGGCATCCGACGGCTGCATTCCTTCGACCTGACCGGGTTCGACGTCCTGATCGGCGGCGAATGCCTGGACTTCGACGCCAAGGGCCACGCCGACGTCAAAGCCCTCAAGCGCATGGACCGCTTCGCCCAGTTCGCCCTGGCCGCCGGCTGCGACGCCTTTCGCGATTCCGGCCTCCAGCGCGACACGCTCGACCCCTGGCGCTTCGGGGTCATGGTCGGTTCCGGCATCGGCGGTCTGAAGGAAATCGAGGAACAGCACAAGCGGCTCATCGACAAAGGTCCGGACAAGGTCTCCGCGTTCACCATTCCCAAGCTGATGGCCAATGCGGGCAGTGGGAATCTCTCGATTCATCTCGGCGCCCGCGGGCCCAGCACCGCCGTGGTCACGGCCTGCGCCTCCGCCACGAACGCCATGGGCGACGCCTACTACACCCTCACCCGGGGCGAAGCCGACGTGATGGTGACCGGCGGCGCCGAGGCCGCCTTGACGCCGCTCGGCCTCTCCGCCTTCGCCTCCATGAAGGCCCTCTCCACCCGCAATGACGAGCCCCATCGGGCGAGCCGGCCGTTCGATCGCGACCGCGACGGCTTCGTCATGGGCGAAGGGGCCGGCATGTTCGTCTTCGAAGAGTACGAACACGCCGTCCGCCGAGGCGCGAAAATCCACGCCGAGGTGCTCGGCTTCGGCACCAGTGCCGACGCCGGCCACCTGACCCAGCCCGACGACGAAGGCCGAGGCGCGGCCCGGGCCATGAGCAACGCCCTCCGCAGTGCCGGCCTCCGCCCCGAGCAGATCAACTACATCAACGCCCACGGCACCGGCACCCCCCTCGGTGACGTGGCCGAGACCGCCGCCATCAAGGCGGTCTTCGGCGATCATGCCCGCCGGCTGCTGGTCAGCAGCACCAAGAGTTCGATCGGACATCTCCTGGGGGCCAGCGGCGGAGTGGAGTTGATCGCCACCGTCCTGGCGATCAAGACCGGCGTCGTGCCGCCCACGATCAACCTGGAACATCCCGGTGAAGGCTGCGACCTGAATTATGTCCCGCTCAAACCCCAAGATGCCCGCGTCGAGTACGCGATGAGCAACTCCTTCGGCTTCGGCGGGCACAACGCCTGTATCGTGGTCGGCAAGGTCCGCTAACGGCGGAGCGATATCCGTTATCCGATACCCCGGTTTCCCGCTTTGTCGGCCGAGTCCGGTCCGCCGGCGTCCCGGTCGCCGCCTCTTCAGCTTTACTGCCCGCCGGTCGATACATGGACAGGCGGCGTTGCGCGCCGACCTGGCGGTTTGCCCGACGCGAACGGCCACCCAGGAACCAGCCACGCATGTTCTCACAGGAGGAAATCGACGCGGTCCTCAGTCAGGCGCAGGAAGCCGTCGAGACTTTGGCTCGGGACGTGGAAGCGGTCGCGGGGTCGCCCCCGGTCGGTCCTCCACCCAGGCCGGTCGCGTCCCCGATCCCCCAGCCGGCCGCCGCGGCGGCAGGCCCGGTCGCGGCCCCGGTGGTTTCCCGTCCCACAGGGGGGACGGCGGCGACCGGGCCGGCCCACGACCCGCGGCGGGTGAAGCAATTGCTGCGATTGAAGGTGCCGGTCGTGGTCCGCTTGGCGGAACGCCGCATGCCGGTCGGCGAGATCCTCAAGATCGTGCCCGGAACGATCCTCGAATTCGACCGGGATGTGGACCGCGAACTGGACCTGCTGGTCAACAACCACCAGATCGGCGGCGGCGTGGCGGTCAAGGTGGATGAGCATTTCGGGTTGCGGGTCACGCGGATCGGCCGGATGCAGGACCGCTTGCAGTCCATGACCGGCCAACGAAAATAATCCGGCCGATCGTTTCCTTCAGGAAAGAAACCGACCCTCCGACGGAAGCCGAGCGGTCGCCGGCGGCTCAGCCCGTCGCCATCGGGCGGGCCGTCCGCATAGGCTACGCCCGGCAAGGCCGGCTCGGCCCGCCGCAGGCAGCACCATGCCCGACAAACGGCGACATCGCGGTCCCCACCCCGAAGACCCGCAGTTGTTCGCGGCGAAGTACCATCCCGCCTTGCGGGCCGCGGTGGCCGACTACTCCTGGCTGCTGGGGAGGGGCTATGCCGAAGACTCGGCACTGGCGCTGGTCGGCAACCGCTACGAGTTGACCGAGCGGCAGCGGTTTGCGGTCCGCCGCGCCGCCTGCTCCAACGCGGCGGCGGACCGCCGGCGGAGCACCCGCGTCGAGCTGGCCGCCTGCCGCGATCGCCCGCTCTGGATCGACGGCTACAACGTGCTCATCACCATCGAAAGTGCCCTGTCCGGCGGGCTGGTGCTGATCGGGCGGGATGGCTGCTGCCGCGACCTGGCCAGCATCCACGGCACGTACCGCCGCATCGACGAGACCGAGCCGGCCATCCGATTGATCGCCGATCACCTTCAGGCGGTGGGCGTTCTCGCGGCGATTTGGTATCTCGATCGCCCGGTTTCCAACAGCGGGAAGCTGGCCAAAATGATCGCCGGGCTGGTCGCCGCTCGGCCGCTCCGCTGGAGGGTGGAACTCAGCGACCGGCCGGACAGCGTGCTGGCCCAGGCGGACGGACCGGTCGCCACCAGCGACTCCTGGATCCTTGATCGCTGTTCGAGCTGGGTGAATCTCGCGGCGGAGGTCATTGAGTGCCGCGTGCCACGGGCCTGGCGCTTGGATTTTCCGGAGAGCGGATGAAATCAGAGCCGCTCGGCGAGGAACCGAAACAGCTTGGCCCGATAGCTTTGGACGAACGGCCCCGCCCAGACCGCCCCCACCGTGTGCTCCATGCCGGGGATCTCGACGTAGTGGTGCTTCTGCCCGACGGCGGACATGGCTTCCACCAAGGCCCGGGCCTGCGCCACGGGCACGATCGTATCCGCCGTGCCGTGGACGATGAACACCGCGGGACCGTCGCGGCGAACATAGCGAATAGGGCTGGCCTCGCACCGCAGTTCGGTCGCCACGGCCAAAGGGCGGCCGAGGAAGTTTTCCACCAGACCCCGCAGCCACTCCGGTTTCGCCGGCGGATCCACTCGCAGATCGGTCGGGCCGAACAGATCCACAACGACCTTGACGCCCGCCGACTCGCCCGCCGGCAGCCGCGGGTCGAAGATGCTCACGTCATCGGGCAGAGCGGCCAGCAGGGCCAGGTGGGCGCCGGCGGAGGCGCCCAGCAGTGCGATTCGCGCGGGATCTATTGCCAACTCCTGGGCTTGTGCCCGGAAGTAGGCGACGGCTTCGAGAACGTCGACCACGGGCGCGGGGTACCAGGCGTGGTGGCCGGCCGGTCGGTAGTCTATTGCGGCGGCGGCGTAGCCGTTAGCGGCGAGATCGTAGGCGAACTCGAGCAGTTGACGCCGGGAACCGGCCTGCCAGCCGCCTCCGTGCACGAGTATCACCAACGGCCGAGGTTCGTCGGTCGCGGTGCCGTTCGCGGGTCGATAAAGGTCATACCGCAGCGGCCTTCCGTCCCGCTCCGCATACGCTTCGCCGGGGGTGATGACGACGCCCCGGCCGGTATTGCCCGCGACGGGCGGAAGCAGCCGTAGTGCGAAGACGGCCTCCTCCCCGCAGCCGGCCGGCGCGACCACAACCAGCAAGAACAGTATGCTTCTCCCCCAGCACATGACGCTACGTTTGATTGTATGACGGTGGCGGGGCCGCCGTGGTGGAATGTCCCCGCCGCAGCACCGCGGATCGGCACGTCCGAATTCGCTGCTTTTTCTAATGACCGCGAGGCCCCGGTTAGGCCGGGGAAAGGCAGGCCGCGGCGGAACGCTTTTGGGGGGTGGATCAGGCGCCGTCGTGCGTCAGGCGGCGATGACTCTCTATGATGCCGCGAAGGTCTCGACGGCCGGCGGCGTCGTGGAGATCGCTCAGCGCCGCTCGGCGGGCGGCGGCTTCGTCCCAGGAGCCGGTGAGGGCCTGCTCGCCGGCGGCGCCATCGCCGCGGGCCAGCAGGGCGGCGGTTTTCTCCGCCAGCAGCGCCATGGCCCGATCGCGGCGGTCGTAAGCCTTCTTGGACCACGGGTTGTGCGGCCGCTCGTTGACGACGACAACCAACCGGTCGATGTCCCGCAGCGCCGCGGCATCCGCCGAGTCCGTTGCGGCCGGCGGTGTGGTTTGCGAGCAGCCGAACCAGCCGGGCAACCCCAGCATCATGACCGGCACGAAACAGAAAACCAGACGCCGCTGCATGGCAGAATCCCTCGATCTGTCTCCAGGAACAGGCCGCCGCGCGGCCCCGCCCCCAGGCCCCTGATGAATTGTAGGTCTCATTGCGGCGAAATCCAGCGATGGCCGGGCCGCCCCGATAAGGATCGGATCGACCGTCACAGCCCGACGCCGGTGAAGACGGCGTTCCAATATCGGGCCAGCAATTCGGCCAGCGGCCAGGCGGAGGACAGCGTGGCGGTGATCGAGCCGGAGACGAAATCCATCGCCCCCGTCAACGCGGCGTCGCGAAAATCGGTCACGCAGGAGAAGGCCACGGTCCCCGGCACCAGCACGGCCAGCAACCGCATCCATTGGTGATAGTGCTTCATGGTGAACGCTCCAGAAACGAAGGCGGTTCGCGGCGGCGGCCCGCCAGGCGGCGGAACAGTCGATCAGAAATCCGCTCGCACCCGCAGCCCCGCGACGAAGGCGTCGGTCGTGGTCAGGACGCCGCCGGGGTCGAGAATCCACTGCACATCGGGCGAGATCGAGAGCCACGGCGTCAAGGCGATCCGGTAGTACAGCTCCAGCACCGTTTCGCGGTGGGGCGTCTCGCCCGTCAACCGTAGCGCATCGCTGAGAATGCCCTGCGCGACGCCGAAACCGAGCACATCGTCATCGCGGGTCGGGATCAAGCCCTGATATTGCCCGCCCACGCTCCAGAAGTGCTCGATCAGGTTGGCGTCGCCGTGAGCGTAGCCGTAGCGGAAAAAGAAACCCAGTCCCTGTTCATCAACGTCGTCGTCGGGGTGTTCCTTCAGCACGAGTTGGTCCATGTTGAAGTAAAAACCGACGTCGTCGCGTTTCCGCGGGATGGTGAGGCGTCGTCCGTCCAGATCGTCGAAGAACACCGGCCTGGAGCGGCCGTCATGCCAGAGGGCGAAGCGGTAGGCGCCCGGCAGCCGTCCCCACGGCGTCTTCCAGGTCGGCAGGAAACCGAACTCCGTGCCGCTGATGAAGGCGTCTTCTCCGTGAAAGGCGGTGCGAAAACCGGTCTCGCGAATATCGGCCTGGGCATCGCCGGCGCCGAAACCGATGTAGAACCAGTCGACGGGCTTGAGGATCAGCACGGCGGCGAGGCCCGGCGGCGGACCGGGAATATTCCCGGTGTTGACCAACGCCGTGTTCAGGAACTGGCTGGTCTCGTCGTTGGCGTAGGCGTTGGTGTCGATGTCATTGGTCAGGTCGATCTTGCCGGCCTTGAAGCGGATCCGGCCCTCCAGGAAGGAGTGTTCGTAGTACAGCTCGTGGACCCAGATGGAGCGGTCGCCGATCGCGTCGCCGTTCACGCCGAACAGGTCTCCCACGCGATCGTCGATGGCCTCGTTCCAACCGCTCTCCGCCCAGGTGTAGATCCGGCCGCCCTTCCAGAGACCGAGACCCTCCAGATCGAGGGTCAGCTCGTAGTCGGCGCTCCCGGTGAAACGGTGTCCACGGTGAGTCTGCACCCCCCCGCGGAAGTTCTGTTGGTAAATGGAGGTCAGCGACATGTTGAATTCGATGCCGCGGTCGCCGAGCCAGGGCCTGGCCCCGAACCAGTCGCCGGTGAGCCGGTCGGTGGTCAACAGGCAGTACGGCTCCGGGGAAGGTTCCGGCGGAGCATCCGCGGGCGGGGATGCCGCCTCGCGGGCTGCATCCCCGAGTGGCTCAGCCCACGCCGGGCCGCCACAGCAGGCGAGCAGAGCTACAAAGGCTGCGGTCCGCATCATCGTCCTGGCCAGGTCCGGCCGACAACGGTGAGGCTGGCGGAAAAATGACAACCGGAGGCGGGGACTCGCCTGGCCTCCGTGGTGATCACCCGAGTATCTCATCGGCCGAATTCCCGGTGTTCCGCAAGGGGAACATCCGCGGGAATTACAAACGACAAAGGTCGGATTTTGCCCCGTGCCGGGCGCTCGCTACAATACCGTCCCGCCCATCGAGGCCGTCCGGCGGGTGCGGATAGGGCGTACTGCCCCACGCCGGATGGAAGCATACCCCGCCCGGCGGGCATCGGCGGGGATTCAGGCCCGAAGGAGACGCCGTGCCGCGTGGAAAGCTGGACCTGACCAATACGGTTGAAACCCTGTCAATCCTCAGCCCCGAGGGCGTGGTGGACGAAGCCCTCGACCCCCGTTTGGATCCACGCGACTTGCAGCGGCTGTACCGCACCATGCTGCTGGCCCGCCGCTACGACGAGCGGATGTTGCGGCTCCAGCGGCAAGGGCGGATCGGCACGTTCGGCCCGTCGCTGGGGCAGGAGGCGGCTTCGCTCGGGCCGGCGTACGTTCTCGGCCCGAACGATTGGATGATCCCGGCCTTTCGCGAGGCCGCCGCCATGTTCCATCGCGGCTGGCCGATCGAAAAACTGATCCTCTGGTGGGGCGGCAACGAGTTCGGCTCGCAGGTTCCGGAGGGGATCAACGATTTGCCGAACTGCGTGCCCATCGCGGGACAGGTCATGCACGCCGCGGGAATCGCCTGGGGTTGCAAGCTGCGGAAGGAAGGGGCGGTCGCCCTCGGGTTCGTCGGCGACGGCGGGACCAGCGAAGGCGACTTCCATGAGGCGATGAACTGCGCGGGAGTATTTCGGGTGCCGCTAGTCATGGTGGTGCAGAACAACCAGTGGGCGATCTCGTTGCCCCGCGCCAAACAGACGGCGTCGCCGACGATCGCCCAGAAGGCCCTGGCCTACGGGATGGACGGCATCCAGGTCGACGGCAATGACATCCTGGCCATGATCGTCGCGGCCGGCGAGGCCGTGAAGAAGGCCCGTGAGGGAGGCGGCCCGACCCTGATCGAGGCCGTGACCTATCGCATGGCCATGCACACCACCGCGGACGATCCGAAGAAGTATCGCTCCGATGAGGAAGTTGAAGAATGGAAGCCGCGGGACCCGCTGGTGCGCTTCGAGAAGTACCTGGCAGCCAGGGGCCTGCTGGATGAGAGTGCCCGGGCGCGACTGGAGGAGGAGGTGACCGGGGAAATCTCCGCCGCCGTCGAGCGGGCGGAGGCCTTCGTGCCCGATCCCCAGGAGCCGTTCCGGCACGTTTTCGAACAGATGCCGGACTACCTCCACCGGCAATTGCAGGAGTTTCGAGCGTATCTGGAGGGAACCCGGCCAGCCGTCGGGCATCGTTAGGCGAGGCAGCACGACGCACCAGGCAACCCCGCGGCACGGCCAGCGGCGGCCGACGCCGGAACCTGCCGCCGGGCGGGGGTGAACCCCGGGTGCATCCGGGAGGGCCGATTGACCCCCGCGGGCCGGCCCGCGGCAAAGGGGTCTGCTGACAGGATCCATACATGGCGCAACTGAACATGGCCAAGGCGCTCAACCTCGCCCTGCGAGAGGCGCTGAAGGAAGACGACAAGGTCATCTTGATCGGGCAGGACATCGGTCAGGACGAAGGCGTGTTTCGCATCACGGAAGGGCTGCTTCGCGAGTTCGGCCCCGACCGCGTGGTGGATTTTCCGGTCGCGGAATCCGCCATCGTGGGCCTGGCGATCGGGCTGTGCTTCACCGGCTTCCGACCGGTCTGCGAGATGCAGTTCTCCGGCTTCGGCTATCACGCCTTCCATCAGATCGAGAATCACCTATCCCGTTTCCGCAACCGCACCCGCGGGCGTTTCACCTGCCCGGCCGTTGTGCGGATGCCCTACGGCGGCGGGATTCGCGCCATCGAGCACCACAGCGAGAGCCGCGAGGCCATCTGGGCCCACCTGCCGGGGTTGAAGGTGGTCATCCCCAGCGGCCCGCGGAACGCCCGGGCGTTGTTGCGGGCGTCGATTCTCGATCCCGACCCGGTGATCTTCTACGAACCGAAGGCCAGCTACCGCGCCTTCAAGGAGGAGGTGCCGGACGAGCCGGAGACGATGGACATCGGCAAGGCCCAGGTCGTGCGGGAGGGGTCGGACGTGACCATCATTTCCTACGGGGCGACGATGCGCCCGGTCCTGGAGGCGGTGGACGAACTTCGCGAGGAGCATCGGATCGACCCCGAAATCGTGGACCTGCTCAGCCTGGTGCCGCTCGACACGGAAACGATCATCCGCTCGATCCGCAAGACCGGCCGGTGCGTGATCGCCCACGAGGCCCCGAGGAACTGCGGGCCGGCCGCGGAGATCATCGCCCGCATCGTGGAAGACGCCCTGATGTACCTTGAAGCGCCGATCCGCCGCGTGACGGGTTACGACGTGGTGATGCCGTATTTCAACCTGGAACGGCCTTACCTGCCGGACGCCCGCAAGGTGGTCACCGCCGCCTGCGAGGTCGCCAGGTATTGAGACCGACATGCTCCCGCCGCTCCGCATGAATGGCGAGGAGACTTGAGCAAGCAGGATATTATGGCCAAGCAATTCATTCTGCCGGACCTGGGCGAGGGAATCCATGAGGCCCAGGTGGTCAACGTCATGATCCGGGAGGGCGACACCGTCACCCAGGACCAGATGGTCATGGAAGTCGAGACCGACAAGGCGTCGGTCGAGCTGCCCGTGCCCTACGCCGGTCGCGTGTCGAAGTTGAACGTCAAGGTCGGCGACACCATCTCCGTCGGGCAGGTGTTGCTGGAGGTGGAAGCCGCCGGAGAGATGGCGACCGCCGCCGCCGACCAGCCGCCCGGTCCAGACGCCGGAGTTCCCGCCACGGCTCCCGCCGCTGACACGACAGCGGCGGCCCCGGCCGAGCCTCCGCCCGACTACGGGCCGGGCCCGGTCCCGGCGGCCCCGGCGGTCCGGCGGCTCGCCCGCGAGTTGGGCGTCGACCTGCGGCAGGTTCGCGGTTCCGGTCCCGGCGGGCGGATCTTGCGGGAGGACGTCGAGCGATTCCAGGCCGCTTCGTCGAAACGGGAGCCTGCGCCGGCTATCCCGCCGGTCGCGGCCGCCGTCCGACCGACTCCGGCTACGGCTCCGGCGCCGGTTCCGGTTCCGGCCACGACGACGGTGCCCGTGACCAAGGCCGCGACGCCCCCGCCCCCGCCGGCGGCAGCGCTGGCCGCCGAAGCCCTGCCCGATTTCGCGCAATGGGGACCGATTCGTCGCGAGAAGGTTCCGCAGATCCGCAAGACCATTGCCCGCCAGATGGCCCGCGCCTGGTCAATCATCCCGCACGTCACCCATGGCGACGAGGCGGACGTGACCGACCTGGAAATCTTCCGCAAGGAGCAGGGCAAGGTCTTCGCCGAGCAGGGAGCCAAGCTGACGCTGACGGCGTTCATCCTGAAGGCCGTGGCCGGCGGCCTGCGGCAATTCCCCCAGTTCAACGCCTCCTACGACGACGCCGCCGGGGAACTGATCTACAAGGACTACATCCACCTCGGCGTCGCGGTGGACACGCCCCGCGGGCTGATGGTGCCCGTCCTGCGGGAGGTGGACCGCAAGGGCCTGGTGACGATCTCCCGCGAGTTGAAGGTGCTGGCCGACCGGGCCCGCGAGTTCAAGCTCGACGTGGCCGAGATGCGCGGGGGCACGTTCACCATCACCAACGTCGGGGCCTTGGGCGGACAGTTCGCCACGCCAATGATCAACTGGCCGGAGGTGGCCATCCTCGGCTTGGGCAAACTGGCCGAGAAACCGATGGTGCGGAACGGCGAGATCGTGGTCCGCAAGATGCTGCCGTTGTTCCTGTCCTTCGATCACCGGGTCATCGACGGCGCCGATGGGGCCAGGTTCGTCAACACCATTGCGACCTTTCTGGAGAACCCGTTAAATCTCCTGCTGGTCTCCTGATCGCCGGGAGGCCTCGACGGGACACGCCCGCCCGACGGCCATTCGTCATCCGACGGGCGGAGAGGGCAGCCCATGGCCATCCAGTTCCTATGCAAGAGTTGCGGGCAACCGATCGAAGTCGACGATGACCTCGCCGGTCGGGCGGTCAAGTGCCCTTATTGCCAGCAGACCACGGAGACCCCGCTGGCCAGCACCTGGCAGCCGGGGGCCGTGCCGCCGGCGGCCATGGGTTCCGGCCCGCCGCCGTTCGGTTCGGAGGCCCCGATGCCGCAGGCCCGATATGGAACGCCGCCGGGCTACGGCTTTCCCCCGCCGCCGCCCGTCGCGAAGCCGCCGATCGTCGGCTATGTGACGCTGGCCCTGGCCCTGGTCAATCTGTTGATTCTGCTGGCCACGGCGACCGGATTTCGCAGCCTGGTCGAGGGCCTGCCCTATCCGCCCCAGACGGAGGAAGAGACGCGGACTTTCCAAAAGGAGCTGCCGGAGCGGATCCAAGGCCGCCCGGCGATGGGGTTGGGGCTGACCGGCGGCTGCTGCGTGCTGCCCATTGTGGCGATCGTTTGTGGAATCGTGTCCCTGTCTCTGGGTCAGACGCCGAAGTGGCCGGCGATTCTGGGCCTGGTGTTGGTGTTGGTCGGCGGCATCGGCTTCTTTTGCATGCTCAGCGTGGTCATGGCCGCCACGGCCGCGGCCGGCGGGTGAGCGGCCGGACGCCCGGGTTGGTCCGGTGCGGTAAACGGTGAGCCGCCCCCGCCTTTTCGGACCGGGAATCCACGGCTCGCCCATGCCGCTCCCCCGGAATGGCCCCAGGGGAGATTCGCGGTTCAATTCCCGAATAGCGACAGCGGCAGGTTCACGCGATCGCCTGCGACCACCCCGTGCTGGGCGAACTGCCCGGCCTTCACCTCCAGGGCAAAACGGGCCGGTTCGATCGACGGATAGCCGGACTCGTCGAGCGGCTGCATGGTGTGCGTCTTGACGATGGTGCCGTCCGAGCGGATGAAGGCGATGTCCAGCGGGATGATCGTGTTCCGCATCCAGAAGGAAAGGTACTGGTCGTAGGGGAAGACGAAGATCATGCCGTGATCGTCGGCCAGTTCCTCGGCGGTGGTGTTCATCAGGCCGACCATGCGGGTGGCGTCCTGGTCGGCGACGTAGGCCGTGTAGCTCACGCGGCCGACGATCTCGATGGTGACGGTGCGCATCGCGGCGAGGTCGTTCTTGTCCATGGCGCCGCGGCTCGGCCCGCAGGTGCCGCCGGCAGCGACCAGCAATACCGCCATCGCCAGCACCGCCCGGGCTGGTCGGGCTGATCGGGATCCTGCGTCACCGGGGGCGGGCCTCATGATCACGGCTTCGCCGACGGCGGGGTCGGCGTCTCCAGCACCGGCAGCGGTTCCTCGGTATAAGTGAACTCCGGCGGCGTGGCCACCTGGAACCGCGAAAGGGCCGGCGCTTCCTTGGTATCGATATCGGCGAAATCGACCTCGATGCGGTTGCCGTCGGAGAGCCGCTCCGTGACGATCCGGACCGGCAGCTCCACATCGCGGTCGATGTACAACTCCACACGCCTGTACTTCGAGGCCAACTCGGTGTTCGGCCGCGGCACGCAGTGGAGATGCCGCGTGTTCCGCGGATCGCCCGGTTCGAAGTCCTTCAGGCTGACCGAGAAGTTCTGAAGGATCTCCTCGCGCTTCTGCCCGAACGGCAGCGGGAACGGGCCTTTGCCGATCCGGAATGGATCCACGCGTTCGCCGCGGCGGACGATCTCCCGCCGGGTCACGGTCCGGGCCTTGTCATTCCGCTCGGTCAGCCATTGGCCGTCGAAAAGGAAATACTCGCCCCGCTCGCTCTCGATTCCGCCGGCGATCAGGCGATTGAAGTGGATCAGGAAACGGGGATTCGGCTCGGCGCGGGCGAAAAGCAGGGTGCCGATCTTGGTCTGCACGTCCTCGACCGGCTCCACGGTGACGAAACGATAGGTGATCCGGCTGGACAGGCCGGTGATGGCGGCGCCTTTTTGCTCCAGACGATCGAGCAGCGTGTCCACCTCGGCGTTGCCGGAGGACGCCGCCGCGGCCACCGCGGCGGAGGCGGGCTGGGTCGTCGCCGGCGGGCACGGCGAATCCGCCACGGGCCGCGTGGTCGGCTGACTCGTGACCGATCGACCGCCAGCGGTCCCATCGTCCGCGGCCGGCTGGGTGGTCGGCTGCGACCGCACTCCCGAGCAGGCCGCGATCAGGAAAAGGCCCAGCGTCACTGCCGCGTTCGCCCTGCGCATCGGAGTCTCCCCGTCGCCGCCGGCCGATTGTACGCCTCTTCTCAGTCTCGGGCAACGAGCGAAGGAGGCTCCGGCCGTTCCGCCCGCGGCGAATCCTCGGCGACCGTCGCCGCGGCCGCATCGGCGGACCGGCGGCGGGCTCGGCGGACCAGCCCGCTGATGATTCTGGCCAGCAAACCGACCCCGAGCACGATCTGGATGAGCATGATCTGTCGGACGCTCAGGGCCAGGCCGGCGGAGAGGCTCGCCCAGATGGCGTAGCGGCCCCAGCGCCCGATGAAGGTCGCCGCGAAGAAGTGGCGTCGCGGGTAGTGGGCGGTGATGGCCAGCCACCGGACCACATCCACGGGGATCGGCAGGAAGCTGAACAGCACCATGATCCAGAAGGGATTGGTGTGAAACCAGCCGCTGGCCGTGCGGAACAGGTGCGTGTCCCGCACGCGGCCCACGCGTTTCCGCCGCAGCAGGTACACGAACAGGTGGTACTCATTGAGGTTGGCCATGCCGGTGCCGAGCGCGCCGACCGTCGCCACCAGCACCAGCCGCGCCACGGGCGAGCCGCCCAGGTCCATCTGGGCCACGATCAAATCGCTGGCCGCGAGCATCACCACCCAGGTCGTCGGCGCCGGGAAAAACGTGCAGCACAGCGACATGTAAAAGGCGTAGCCGCAGAAAACCCAGGTCGCCCAGCCGAACGCCGAGCCGCCGCCGTCGATCTCGCGCAGGCCCCACAATGCCCCCCCCGTCAGCGCGATCATCCACAGCACATAGCCGCCGAACCAGAGCCGCAGGTTGAGCCGCTCCCCCGAAGCGGCGCTCGGGACCCCGGCGGCCGAATCGTCCAGCGTCGCGCAGGCTTGGTCAGGCCGGTTCAAATCGCCCATCCCGCATGTGCAGCACGCGATCCGCCCGCTCGGCCAGATGCTCGTTGTGCGTGATCATCACGATGGTCAGGCCGTGGGAGCGATCCAGCTCGCCGAGCAGGTCCAGTACCTCGGCGGCGTTTTTCGAATCCAGATTGCCGGTCGGCTCATCGGCCAGCAGCAGCCGCGGCCGCCCGACCACCGCCCGGGCGATCGCCACCCGCTGCTGCTCGCCCATGGACAGGGCGGCGGGACGACGGCGGGCCTTGTCGGCCAAACCCACGCGCCGCAGCACCTCGTCCACCTGCCCATCGGCGGTCTCGCCGCGAAGCTGCAAGGCCAGGGCCACGTTCTGCGCGGCGGTCAGGACGGGCAGCAGGTTGAACCGCTGAAAGACGAAGCCGATCTGGCGGCGTCGGAGGGCGGTGCGGCCGGACTCGTCCAGCGTGGAGGTCTCCTGCCCGTCGATCTCCACGCGGCCGCCGGTGGGACGCATCATCAGGCCGAGGATATTGAGCAGAGTGGTCTTGCCGCAGCCGCTCGGCCCCATGATCATCACGAATTCACCGCGGTGAATCGTCAGATCGACGCCGTGCAGCACGGGCGTGACGCCGCCGTCGCTCCCATACGCGTGGCGGACGCCCTCGGCTCGAACGATGATATCCGCACCCGCCATGAGGAACGCTCCCGGACTCGCCGCGAAGCCTACTCCACCGCCAACGCCGCGACGGGGTCCAGCCGCGCCGCCCGAAAGCCGGGGTACAACGCGCTCAGCCCGCCGCCGGCCACGCCGATCGCCGTCGCCCAGCCGACGAAAGACGGCTCGATGCTGAGCGTCAGGAGCGGCCGCCAGGACTCGATCGCGAACTTCGCCCCCACCGCCAGGCCCAGCCCGACCGCCGTGCCGACCCCGCAGATCAGCACGGCCTCCAGCACGACCTGCCCGACCAACTGCCCACGGCCGGCGCCCAGGGACTTCAGGATGCCGATCTCGCGGGTTCGCTCCACGACCAGCGTGTACATGGTGAGCAAGATGATGATAAAGCAGACCGCCAGGGCCAGTCCGCTGGCGAGGTTGATGTACAGGTAGATCTGGGCGAAGCCCTCATACATGAGCCGACGGTACCCGCTCTTCGGTTCGACCTTGGCCTTCAGCGTCTGGCTCATGGCCTCGGCCACCGCCTCTTCGTACTCCGCTCCCCGGGTCGCCGCCGCCCAGGCCGAACCCGGCGGCGGAGGCCGCACCTTCACGAAGAACAGGCTGACCCAGGGCGCCCCGCCGTTCTTGATGTGCTGCAAGACCGGGAGCGGGCAAAACACCCGGCCGGCCACGCCGCTCTCGACGATGCCGACGATGCGGAAGGGCCGGCCCAGAAACGTCACCCATTCGCCGACCGTATATCCTCCGACGCGAGCCAGCCGCGTGTCGATCACCAGTTCGCAGGCGGGCAGCAACTCCTCCTCGGAGATGGAGGCGGGATCGTAGTAACCCTGGTCGTTCCGCAGTGCATCGACGCGGCGACCGAAGGCCCGACCCTCATCGAACAACCGCCCCTGGACGACCCTCCGGCCAGCCAGAAAGGCGGGCATGTCGTCGCGATCCACGGCAAAAAGCCGCTGCTGCTGGCCGCCCAGGTGGAGCGTGTCCAGCATGACCCCGATCGTCCGGCCGACGACCGGACGGCCCTCGAACGAAAACGCGTCGATGACCGGCTTGACCCGCCCGCTGAAGGCGGCGCCCGCCGTAAAGATGACGTTCTCGTTGTCGGGCAGGACGATCAGGTCGGCATCGACGCTCTGCACGCGGTCGGCGACCTCGTTCAACATGCCGTGGGAAATCGCCAGCATGACCACGAGCATGGCGATGCCGATGGCGACGGCCAGCACGCACAGGGCCGTTCGCAGCCGGCGGTGCAGCAGATGGGCCAGGGCCAGAGTCAGCACGGATCGCTCGCCTTTCCGGGCCGGTGGCGGGGTGGAGTGCCCGACGGAATCAGTTCCAGCAGCTCGCCCAGATGGTGGATCACATGGTCGGCCTCGTCGGCCCAGGCCGGCCGCTCGGCGTCGCGGTCCAGCAACAGGACGGTGACGGCGCCTGCCGCCGCGCCGCAGAGAATGTCGAAATGGAAGTCGCCCACGGTCCAGGTGGCGGCGGGCGGCACGCCCAAGGCGCGACAGATGGCCCAGACCGGCTCCGGCGACGGTTTCATGGCCCCGCTCTCGCGAGTCCAGACCAGGTCGAAGGAGAGGCCGTGCCGCTGCTGGAAGACCTCCACGGAGCGGCGGGAGTTGCGGGTCATCAGCGCCAAAGGCAGGCCGCGGCGGCGGAGGGCGGCCACGACTTCGGCCGCGCCTGGTTGAAGCTCGCTCCGCGCGGCGGCTTCGGCCTCGTGGCGGTGCAGAACGGCCTCCGCCCTGGCCCGCTCGGCCGCCGGCATGGTCTGGATGGTCTCGAGGATCAAGCCGTCGATGCCGATCTCCCGCTTGATGGCGTCGAAATCCAGCATCGGGCGGAGCAGTGT
>Ga0209101_1001517_pt1 | contig 16960 bp, 10 predicted proteins | sample ConPoolayeCmetaG_FD_185481 | JGI IMG/M metagenome (GOLD analysis project Ga0209101, IMG submission 185481) | Hot spring microbial mat communities from California, USA to study Microbial Dark Matter (Phase II) - Cone Pool mat layer C metaG... ...
GAACACACGGAAAACACGGAAATAACAGCGCCCTGTGATGATTCCTGCACTTCAGTGTATTCCGTGTATTCCGTGGTGTATGATTTTCAGAGACATATCTACGCAAAAAACGTATATATATCAGATACACAGTCTAAAATCAGCAGTTCACCGCAAAGGCGGTAGAGTAGGCGCGGTGGTTAACCGCGTCCCTCGTCAAACCATACGTGCGGATTTCCCGCAGACGGCTTTTCCATAGACGGATTATGAGAGGAGGCACGGGATTTTATCAATCGCGCCCCTGCGGACGGCAGTCTATTCGTGTTTCTGAACCGGCGGCACGACTGTGACCGGCATGATTTCGAATATACCCGCCACATCCTCGAAGAGATGCCGAAAAGAACAAGCGCAGCTCTTGATGACCTCGTGACCATGAACTGGAAATCCGCCCAAACCACGCTCCGTCCTTCACAAGGGGCTGACGGTTCACTGTTCTTTATGTATGACTCCAAATCCGGATGCCGTGCCTATTGTGCGTGTTTTACCCAGCAGATCGAATCGGGGTAAAGAAATTTCATGTCTCAGGCCGGAGCCATTCATATACATTGCCGTGCAACACATCACGTGTTTCTTGCGGCCATACGCCAACAGCAACGGTGGTGCGCTATTCGGCGGCGCGCCGACATACACATGCAGCGCCGGCCGTCCTTCTTCGTTCCACCCGTCATCGGCGGCGCCGACAAAATATTTGCCGCTGTGATAATCGCTGTCTGCGCTATAAAGTCCCACATACAGGGTGTCTTTACCTGACGCGAGTGTGCGGGCGATTGCATAGCTCACATCCCATGCATAACGCACACCGGGCCAGCCGGGAAAATTGATACACGGTTCAACCCATGTACCGCTGACATTTTCCAGCATCGCCGGCGAATTGTTCCATGTCGTAACCGAACTATCCCATGGTGACACAATAAGCGCTTGAATCCAGGACGGTGTCGCCTGTGACGGCTCGGATCCGCCAAATAGGTACATAACAAGTGTTGCCGAGACGACCTCTTTATCTTTGGGGAGAGAATCGAGCGGAAAGGAAAGAAAAATCTTTGCGAAGCACGGCCAATCCGCTATATCGGACTGGTTTTGCACCACCAACGTGGTATTGTTCGGGTCGTTCATATCTCCCCACTGCGTAAAGAAATCTCTTCCATGGCCGCACACGCTCGAGCCGCCAACTGAAATTTCCTTTACTTCCAGCCCCTGATGGCGGTCACGCACCAATGCCGAATCCGTCACGGCTGTGGATGAGGGCGTATAGCGCGGCAAGCCGAAACATATACGCGCCCATGTCTGCGGCGAGAGCTCATCAACAGAGGCGTCGGGCCAGTATGTCGGCTCAATGAAGGTCCCTGCCGCATCGTCGCGGTCGTGCAGTATCATCGCCATGCGCCATGTGGTGCCTCCCGCAGGCGCGGCTGAAAGGCCAAGCGCGGAGAACGGAATGCGATAGGTGAGCACCCACCCGCGATCATCGCCATCGTTGTTGAGCGCGTCACCCCGCCATCCGGGTATCGTTGCGACGCCGATGGCTGAATCATGCCATGCGCCCCCGCTGCCGATAAAAGTACGGCGATATTTTGACGCGGAATCGCCGCTCATCTGACCGATACATTTAAAGGTATGCGCAGAAAGAGCCGTTGAGTTTTCGTCGGTTGCAAAATATAGTGTTAACGCATCGGATTTGGTGAGGTTATCGCGATTGGGATTTTCATCGAACCAGATTCGCTTATCGAAAACCGCGGCATAAATATACAGCTCCCGATCGTTATACCCAATACGAACGTCGACGTAATTGTCCCTCTCGCGCACGGCACCGAACCAGAAAATAGCGCATTGGCCGAAGGCGATGTTGCTAGAGCCGAAGTAGGGGATGTTAACGCGTATCGCGCCGTCTGTGATCACGCTTGTGCTGCCGTTGGTCGGCACATCGGCATGGGCCAAAAACGGATTATTCATGCACGAACTGCCCGCAGAAATAATAAACCCCGCTATTGCGGTAATAATACGCATGAAGCCCTCGAATTTTAGCCTTTATTACTTGACGAAAGTTTTTTTGATCGCTTTCATACTCTTCGTAGGAATTTGTGCAATGAGAATTCCACGGTATGTTGTACCAATGCACCGTCTTCCCCTGGTATCAAAGTATTGCGTATTCGTAGCATCTGTTGCCTGGGTACCTCCCCGCCAACACGCCGGAATTCCGCGTGACTGTCGAGTGGATGTTACGTCGCCGCTGTGACGCAGCACAAATAGATCGCCGCCGTTTCCTTCCACCACCACCAGCCCGTCGGCAACATACGCGTAGCGCGGAAGCACTCCCTCCGAATATGCACCGCGCAAAGGCGTAGGAGGATCGATGACACCGTTATACACATACCAGTTGCTGCTTCCAATCCATCGGCCGGAACAGCCTTGGTTTTCGTGGTCATACACCACGCCACAGGAATTCGAAAAATGGGGCGATGTGGAAAAATCGGAACATCTGCAGGTATTGGCTCGTGCGATGCCGGGCCATGCAGAGGTACCTATGGGCTTCTGCTGGGTCGCCCCGAGAGAAGCATCACGGTTCTCTATTCGGTGGACGCCGGTGGCGGCCCAGTGCGAGTAGAAAAGTACGCTGCCCGCCATGGACAAGGGGCAGTTTTCATCGGTAATCTGCATCCATGCCGATGAAAAATCAATATAGCGCAGATCTCCCGCCTCGTATCCGGCTATCGTTTGGTTATCAAGGACCATCTCCCCCACATGCGAATCCCACCGCGGATCGTTTCCATCGATTTTTGCCCGAAATGTCTGGTAGGCCACTTCGCGGCCATCGACAGTGCGTATGACGGGAAAAGAATGTACCCGTTGAACGGGACCACCCCCGATCCAGTCTTCCACGCCTTGGGGTCCCACCGCTGCGACAAAGGCCTCGGAGCCGTCGTCAAGGTCGAGTGGAAAAAGATTCTTCCATTCGGGCGCGGCAGCAAGCTTCGCCTTGATTTCCGCTGACGTCACCGGCCATTCGCCGGGATTGAATATCTGCTCCACCCCTAGGTTGAGTCGCACGAAAACAATGCCGTGCTGGTCGGCCACCACTGGCCACCCCCCATCGAATTCATACGGATACCCCGCCTCACGGCTGGTCGGCTTCACCCGCCACTTCCGCGAGCCACTCTCATTATTTACGCAATGAACATACAGATCTGCCGTGCAATACACGATTACATCACGCGACACGGAATACGCCGGCGGTGTATGCGCTGCCGCTTGCCCCTCATATACCCATACTTTTTCCATGGTTGCAGCATTGATTTTATGTAGGCTCCCTGCATCGGTAACTACATATACGAACGGCGACACCACCATAACGGCTTTTCGGATTGCTGAGCCGGCATTATACTGCCCCTGCGGTACACCATCACCGTCGCCCGCAAACTTGTACACAATGCCTGAACGTGCTGCTGCGTAAACGTATCCGCTCTCCAAATCGTAGGCGGGAGCGCAGTCAAAGGTTCCACCGGCAAAATGCCACACTTCGGTTCCATCTGATTTTCTCAGCGCATACAGGCCTTGGGTCGACGCCGGGACGAAAATATTGCCGCCCCCTGTTACCGTACGCGCTTCCCACGGCACATGCGGCTGCGGTTGATGATAAAAATGCCCCCCCGTTCCTCCCGACGCATCTGGACCATTGAATGTCCATGCCAGAGCCCACGGCAGCGAAGGTTCCTCTGCAGTATAGCCGGTGCGCTGGGCGTTGCCCGCGTCCTGCGGCCATTCATTACAGTAGCCCCCTGATACTAATGCTACGGCGAAGATAACGACTCTGCTGATAGTCATGAGAAATATTCTCCCGCTGTGTATCCTGCCAATAATCATTTCACTTTGAACATCCGAGTCGTTTTGCTTATTGGGCCGGCATTCACCGTTACCAGATATGTTCCCTGAGAAAGACCGTTCGCACCGATGGCGATTGGTTCCCTGCCGGAAAGCATGGCACGCACATCCGCCAGCTTCCTGCCGTCGAGCGAATACAGAGCAACGTTCACCGGCAGCGGCGTTGCAGACATTGCCCACACCATGAGCACGCCATCGGGACGGAGGCGCACGACGGGGTCGTAAACCGCAACCGCGGGGGAACCCTTGGAATTCGTACTCATTGCAGGCGGTACGGCGCGCAGCGCGAAATCTGTACGAAGATCGGAGACGGTGATGGTAATCTTCCCGCTGCCGTCGGCACGCATCGTTTCGGTATTTTCAACCCTTCCCGTCCATGTATTCCACCTTTCAAGTTCGATTGCCGTATTCGGTGTAAAACCTCCAAGCGATACGGTGCCGCTTTGAGCCGCTATGCTCACACCGTCAACCACGTTTCGCCATGTATGATGTTTATTTTGAATCCAAAGATGAAAGACATTTTTGGCGATATTTTTCTGTCCCACAACACGAATATTGTTGTTGGAACACGTTCCTGCCCAGTCTTCATAGCCGCCGTTTTCAAGCTGCAGTTCCTCAAGAAAATCCCTCACCCGTTTGAATTCATTGCGAAAATCAACCCCCGGCCGCACAAAGTGCTCCGTCCACCAATATTGTTCGTAGAGCCCGCCGCTGTGAAGGCCGGCCCAGAGGAAATTGTGGAGCCATACGCCGGTGTTATCTCGCTGAATGCCGAGAATATTTTCGTCCTGTTGGGTGCGGCTATCCATGCCGCCTTCGCCGCGTACCCATGGTTTATTCAAACCGAGGTTTCGGGCATAGGTGCTGGCCCAGATGTGGTAATAGGCCGCGTCACGTTCCATTTGCATTTCTTCTTCATCAGTCGACATATCAACCGTGCTTATATAGGCATGAACATCGGCAAAATCGGCTGATGTTGTATCCCAAAACGACGGCGACCAGCAGCACCACCATGAATTTGACGCCATGTGATTACGATCCCATTGGTGTATGAAGTCGGCAAACGCGCTTGTCTGTTGTTCCCATGGCAGGTCATCCAGCTCTTCGTTGGGCCACGGCGATTCATTACTGAGTTCCCATGAGTGGATGGCCGTGCAATATCCCCACCGTGCTGCCAGATAGCGCCAGAAATACTCATGCAGGCGGCGCACTTTTTTACCTGGGGCAGAAAAGAAATCGTCATTCGGTACTGCACGGTAGATATCATCGTCTTTTTCAAGTATCACCGGCCGCAGATACACGCCGGCTTGTTTTGCCGCCTCAAATACACGATCCCACATATACGAGGGTATTTGATCTATATAATAGTGATAATTGACGTTTGCCTTGGGCAATACGCATGCGCCTATCTTTCCATCGCCCAAATCTTCGCCGATATATACTTCATCTATATATACGGTTCCGCCGCTCACGTTCTGCAGTCCCAGCGCCAGGAAGCGCCCCCACGGAAACACCGTTTTGCCCAGCGTATTGCGCCACGTTGCCTCATAAACCTGCCAATCGGCGGTGCCGGTGATATCCTGCGTGGTGAGGTTGACAACGGTGCTGCCGCTAAAATTAGCGGGATCATCGATGATTTTCAGGACCAACCCCCGCGGGCTCACTCCTCCCGCAGCGTTCACGCCTACAAGCTTTGCACGAATTTTGATTTTATAGGTTGTATTCGCCTTGAAGGCGCCATTCAGGTCTTGCGTACAGCAGGAGACTCGATAGATATACGAATTATTGCCCCATTCCAGCTTCACGGCAAAATCGTGATTTCCATACGGCACGCCCGTCACGCCATCGTTGTACCACACCCGCATCTCCGGATGAACCGAACTGCCGTCTGGTGCCCGCCACGGATCCCATGAGTGCGTACCCCGACCCACAATAAGACTGGCGCTCATCCACATGCGCACAAAATCGATGCCGTACTGACCCATTTCCCGTATATTTTCGAGGCCCTCTTTGAGATTATCGCTCGAACTCTGGTGCCCAAGCCCCGCGAAAAATGTACCGTCGGACATGCGGAAATAGCGCCTGTCGTGCGGACTCACCTCTACAAAACCGTGATTGCCGGGCCGGGCGCTTCCCACCCGAAACGTATAAACGTCCGATTCGAGCCAGGCGTTCATGTTTGCGCCGCCGGAGGTAATACCGTCATCTTGTACTCGAATTTTATACGACCATGTTCCCGTCTGACGCGGAGCAAACCGTACTTTCCACACGGCCTGGCCCTCGGGATGAATCCACGAGCCGTCAATAGAGGTATCGTCGATCATGGGCTGATAATAAAAGGCAGGCTGAATAATGGCACGACTCCAATCCGATTCTTGCGGCGGCAGAAAAAGACCGTCAACGGTAATGCCGATGCGTGCGGGGAGGTGAGAGGGGGTGGCGATATCGTACGGAAAGCCCGTGTTCGTAGCGGGAGACCCTGTAATGTCGAAGGTTACTTCGAACTTTTCATATAACGGTACCGTGCCGCCATAGTCGTTGCGGTTATCAGAAAAGGATGAAATGGCGGTCTCTGCATGTAAACACACAGGTACCCATAGCCATATCAGGAAATACACTCTGTGCATACCCACCCCCTCAACAATGATTAGCGTGAAATGTCCATTGTGCCGTTGGCAAGAACGTATCCGTCACGGCCACGGCTGATACTCCACACATATTTCCCCGCCGCAATGTCCTGCGCCCCGGCATCTTTCACGCCCCCTCCCGAAAGACTGCAACGAAAAGCTACACGGCCATCGATCGTACACAGGGTAAATTCCATTGTTCCCACTCGGCCAGTCTCCCCGCCGTAGAGGCGGATACGATTCATCGCTGCATCATAATACGCCGTCGGATTTCGTGGAACCATACCGGCCGCAACGGACTGCCCTATTGTAGAACCACCTAGAGTTACCGATTTTTCTTGCGGCACATAGCCATCGGCCTCGGCGCGAATCGTGTATGTGCCGTCGGCAAGACCGGTGATGGTGTAGGCGCCCGATGCATTGGTGGCCTGCGATATGTTTGTGCCGATAACGGTAATGGTCGCCCCGGCTATGGGATTATTGGTGATCGCATCCGCTACCGTACCGGTAAGGTCTTCGGCTCGCAGGGCCTTCGGTATACTCACCGCTACCCCAAGCATGACTGTCATTATCTTGAATTTCATTTGGTTTCCCCTTTCATTATTTGATAAAAGAGATGAGAGATGGGTCATCGATGTACACGGTTGGATCTCCCTGATACCACGCCATAATTCCCTTCACGCGAATTCGATCGCCTTCGCTGAAAAGTGCAGCACGGTTCCGGCCCATGGTGGTTCCAAGGCCAGTGAATGCCGGCCATGCGCGTTTCGGTATCTGTACTTTGCATACCCCTTGATGAGGATAGGCAAAGCCCAGAAGGATCGATTTGCCATTGTTGAATACATACGCAATACGCCCCTCAACCTCAACCGTTTTGCCGGCATATACCCGGGCATTCTCTGGTGAAATACGGACATACCGCGCTGTGTGGGGCAGCACGGCCGGCTGCGCACCGTTGCGTGTGCGTGTGGTTGTAACTTTGGCCATGCCGGTTTCAGGATTCCCGCTTCGCAAGCAGGCAACGGCTCCATCGTTGGTTCTGCACAGCACCATATCGTCGCTGACCACCCACACACCGTACTCGCCCCAGTATTCATCATGGATTGTTCCCTGGTTATAGCACACGTAAAACCCTCCTGCATAAGTGCGGCCGCAGGTAGGGTCTTCGGCCAGCCCATCTGCGCAGTAATGTGTTGAACTGAACTGGCACAGTCCGCATTGGCCCTGCGAACAAATAACCCACGGCAGATTCTCGGTTTCGATCATTCGCCCGTAGGTACCCCGTCCCGAGCTGCGGTCGGTAATACGCAGCGCGTATCCGATAAGCCAGTGCAAGCCAAAAAGATGATCGCCCGCCATCGAAACGAACGGCTGTTCATCGGTGAGCAGAAAAGCATTTTCGCCACCTTCATTACCGTGACGAATCCACCGCACTTCGCCGGCGGCGAAGCCGGGTACGGTGGTGTCATCGAGCATCATTTCGCCGAAATGTGAATCCCACCGCGTATCGTAGCGCAGTTCGCCGCGGATGATATTGTACACCACTTCCTTGCCGTCGGAGAACGTCTTTACTACTGGCATCGACCCTAATGGCAGGTAACCGCCGTCGCCGTATCCGCCCTGACCGTTGTTGCAAATAAAGGGAACGGTACCGTCGTCAAGGTCAAGCGCAAAATGACATTGCTGCTCAGGATGTGCAGTGAGCATTGCGCGAATTCTTGCGTTGGTAGTGTCGAATTCCTGACCCGGAATCCACAGGAGGTTCCAATCAAGGCGCATACGCACCAAGACCAGCCCGTGGTTTTCGGCAATGACCGGCCATCCGTACGAAAATTCATTTGGTTCTCCCGGCTCACTCACGCTTGGTTTCACCCGCCACTTTCGTGTACCGTTGCTTGCGTCAATCGCATGGACATGAAGATCTGCTGTGCATACAATAACCCTGTCGCGTGAGGCCGAATACGATGGCGGCGTTTGTACGGTACTGCCGGCGTTATAACTCCATTGTGAAGACATAGTTTCAGGGTTAACCGAAAATACGGAGGTACCGGAGCTCACAAAGACCCTACCCGAAATAACGCACGGCGGCAGCGGAAGGTCGCTCGATGTTCCCGTGTTAAATGAGCCTAACGTTGCTCCCGTGGCGGGGTTGAGTTTGTAGAGATAGCCGTTGCTTGAATAGGCAAACAGACTATTATTGACCGGATCGTATGCTACTGTTGAACGGATACTTCCGCCGGGATTCTTTCGCCATAGTTCACTGCCGTTTGCCGGGTTGATTGCAACAACACCCTCGGTACCGCATGCCACATAAATACGCCCCCCCCCCGTCACCGGCTGTACACAGCGGGGAAGACGCATCTTGTTGCTCACGACGGCACCGTTCGCGTCGCTGCCGTTCCAGCTCCACTGCCACCGCCATGGCGGCGCTACGGAATACGGCGTATAGCTTGTCCGCTGGGCATTGTATCCGTGCTGGTGCCATTCACGGGGCTGCGCCGACTGCGGCATGAGCCGAAAATCGAGCTGTGCGGCGTTGACCGCCGCGGCATGCAGCGTGGTTAAACTACCGACGAGTACCAAAACATTCCGGTTTCTCTTCATGGCATTCCCCCTTTCGTTACAAGCCTATTTTCTATTTTGCGATGCTACTGTTTGTTTTCACGTTTGGAACTATGCCGAAACATGCAGCACACGCCCCTGATTTTTGCTCCGGGCGAAATTTTCCGCCCGCGCAATGAGTATACGATGATGTTGTTGCCGATACGTCTCTGTGCGCTCCATGGCAGGACAAGCCGCTGGAGAGGTGTACCGCGCAATTCCGCTGTCGACGGCGCATTCCGTATTGAGGTAACATGCTGTTCCAAAGGAAGTAAAGGCTCGGGATACCATCCTGCTCCCCCGGGACGGTTGCTGCCTTCCCAGTCGGAACTCCCCCGCGCGAGCTGAATGAAATGTTCCCGGTAGAGGGTAATGTCGGAAGCGGGGATAACTGCGCCTGATGGGCCGTTGAGCGGCGAGGCCGTGACCGTGACATCGGTCAGCCCTTGCGCAGGCGCCCGGATCGCGATTTGAAACGGCTCGTATTCATTTTTGGCCGCGTGAAGTGTTATTGACACGCCGGCCCCTGGGGCTGTTGTCGGACTTATGCGTTGCATGCCATCCAGTACCCAGATAATCGGTTGTGCCTTTGCCGTAACAGCACACAGCACTATTGCGATGTAGGTTAGCCCTTTCATATACCCCCCTCTCCCGTTTTTATTTCCGTCGTCCGCACAATGTCAACACATGTCCATCCACCGTGTAGACCAGCGGCGACTTTCCCCCTTCTCTTTTCCAACACCATCTGATAGTGGCTTGCCCCCCTCGCAACGAAAAGGACGCAGCGCTATGGGGGAGTATCGAAAGAGTCGGCGGGATCGTATCCGAAATGCGGCAATACGCCGTCGACAAGCGCGGCGTCGTGCGTGGCGCCCATTACCTCCTCACGTATGCGGCGTACCGTCAGAAAGTCAACCGCAGGGGCGAATGTCCCCATCACAATCCGGCATGGATCTTTCAGAGTGTATATGTCAATAGGCCCCTCCATTGCGCCGAAAATGGAATCGACGATGCAGAGCTGTTGACGGGGAGGCGTTCCGCCGATAATTGCATCGCTTTTGTTAATCGCAATAATGTACTTGTAATCGCCATGGTTATCCGGCCATTCGCCCGGATACGGCATGCTGGTGAAGGTGCCGAAATGGTTTTTCATGCACAGAGTATAGGAGCCGTTCCACGGTTCGTGACCCTTGTTGACGGCTATATTCACCAGCACATCGATTTCACCGTCGGCAAGCGCCTTGACAACAGGGTAATCTCCCTCGGCAGGCGGAGGAACCGGAGCCGGCGCCAGGCTTCCCCCCATCGTTTCTTTGCGTGCGCTGTCGGCATGTACGCCCGCGGGTATTCCCGCACCGATATAGGGCGCATACACACTGCGGGGATTGGAACGGCTCTCTTCGCCGCCGGTTTCCCACTGCCAGATGTCGTACAGCACAATGTTTTCGTACGGAACTCCCAGCGCATGCAGTTCGCGGCACACCTTTCCGACAATCGCCACCGCCGGGTGAAGTTTAAACGAGGCGTTTACCTTTATGGCGACACGCGCCGTGCTCCATCCCCGTGAAGGTTGTTGAAAAATGGTCGCCCATGCAGCCGCAATATTGTCGCTGTCGGCAAGTGATAACGCCATAAGATCAAGCGCGCGTTCAACCCGCGACGCGTCCACGGCGTCAGTCTGCGCGCGCATGCGCGTCTCGTCATTGGAAGCCAATACATTGGGAATGTTTGCCGACGGTGATTTGAGCAACCCCGCATCGTAACAGCAGACCACGCGCCAGTTGTCGATATGCGGGTTAATCTGCATTCCCGGCGACCATGCGCCTTCGATTCTGGACGGATGTACCAGCCCGGCAGTCACTGCACCCGCCGTTCCCAACGATACGGTGCGAATAAAATCTCTGCGTGCATGGCAACATTCATGCATGGGTATCACTCTCTTTGTTTTACCGGACACATGTCAATGCGCGTTTGAACGCAAAACCGCAATGGGATATACCAACTATATATGAACCCGATGAAATTCCAGGCATAGACAGCGCCGTCTTTTTCCCCGCAGTCAGAACGCATTCCCGTTTCCACACCAGCGCGCCGCGAAGATCCGAAAGCGTGATGGACGCCGGACCGCCGGATTGGGATTGCACTATGAATACCGTCCTGCCGCTCCGCGCAGACATGATGCGCAGGTTGATACTGTTTGTGCCCTCAACCGTACGCACGCCGGACGTGCGCGTGGCGCTTTGGGGCGGTTCCATCGGGTCGGTGACAACCACCGTGGCGTTGAGCGTGTCAACGGCAACGCCGCCTGCGTGCATAACCGCCCGTATCGTTCCGGTTGCGTCGTCTGACGGCGCGGTGCCCGAAAGCCCGTCGCCGGATTCCGCAAGCCACAACGGTTTTGACGGATACGTAATGGACACGTTTGCGCCGCCGGGATTATCGACAAGCGGTACAAACTGCACCGCACTGTCGCGGCCTGCGACCACAATAGCCGGGCCGAGAAACCGCGGCGCACGTACGTCCTGCCACTTTTCTCTTCCATGCGCGTCAACCGTCATTACCGCGGCTTCCATGACATAGCAGTCGCCGATGCCCTGCTGGGCGGTGTGAATCATATATCCCCGCAGCGCATTATAATCCGATGAACTCATCCATCGCTCAACCGGGAACATCATGCCGATAATTTCCGAGGGAAGTCCGACACCCTCGTCGCCGGTCCATCGGCAGAACACCGGACAGCGGTACAGCCACCAGTGAGGAAACTTGCTTTTCCCCTCCTCGTGCCGCAGGCGCACGGCATTGGCAAGATTGGCCGTGCCGTCACGGATAAATCGTCCGATTTCAGGCGCCATATTACAGAACATGAACCCGTGGTACACGCCCCACGAGTGGCGTTCCTCATAATATCTTGACGGCAGGTATGTTGCCATGGCCGCGTCGACCACGGCAAAAGAACGGCCGGCGTTCAGGGCATTTTGCGCATTTGTCAACGCCTGGCTCGTCATGCCGTTGTCGCCGCGGCGCGCCGCCATGCGCGCCATGGCGATATGCCCCGACATGGAGCCGTACATATCGCCCCCGGATGCATTGCCGGAATAGACATCCTTTATGGCGCCCCAGTTGTCGGCAATAATGTCCCAGTCGCCGCTTGCGCAGGCATACCGCCACAAGCCATACAGGACCGCCATGCGCAGGGGACGCGGTTGTGCCTGACCTGCCATGCCCCAATAACGCTCCCACATCCATGGCTTCGACATCGTGTAATGCTGGCGCTGCGGTGCTCCTTCCACGGGCATGACGTCTGCGGACGACCAGGGAGCGAACCGTGTATCGGCGATCTCGTCGCGCACGTATTCACGCACCCGCGCCTGTTGCTGCGGCGTTAGATACGGGAACGCTGCGGCCATCGTGCTTATGATGCGTCCCGGTTCGAAATAAATCCACCAGCCGTCCGTGGTGATGTCCGCGAAATATTGCCGTGCCGGCCGCAGATGGTTTCCGGCGGCAAGTATCTCCTCGACGCGGGAGCGGATTTCAAGCACAATGGCGGCCGCATCGGCTGAGATAGCGTCGGGGCGATATGCCTGCCATATATACGCATCATACTGCGCATTAACGGCACCGATGCTTGCGCACATAATTACAAGCGCAGTCACCTGCACGGCGTATTTCATTGGGCGGACTCCTGATACGTCACGGTATTTTTTCCATGCATATACAACCCCAGCTTTCTCGAATGAAAAGATACGGACCGCTCACAACAGGCGCCGCCCGGCCGTCAATCGAATTGGTCGGCGTCTCGGGATAGTCGGGCGGCGGATTGGGCGGATTGTCGTCGTATCCTGTTGTGTAAATGGCGTCGATATTGTTCCACGACGTTGCGGTTTCGATTGCGTTGCTCCAGATGCGGTGGCCGCGGCTTTCGGCAAGGCTGATGCACACCGTACCGCGGTAGTCCTGGTGAAGGAACAGGTAATTGCCGGCAACGCTCATCGCGTACAAATTATCACTCTCCCATGTGTACCATTCGTCGTCGTGTCGTCCGTTGTCGATAATAATCCGCCTGCCGGTGGACTGGTTGATGGCGCTGATGTCAATCTGGGTGTTTCCCTGACATCCCCACCCGCAGTCACGGGCGAAATAATTCCATTTTGTGCGCCAATAGGTAAGTACGCGACCGCTATTATCGACCACCGGCGGTTCAGGCGGCGTGCCGCAGCCTTCATAGACGCCGTTGGGCACCTGAAACGCTTCGGTCATATCGGACGTCTTCAGCGCGAAGAAGAATTTCCAGTCCGGCGACGCGTCGGCGTATCCCCCCTGCCCCCGCATAAAATCCAGCCAGCGGTCCTGTTCATCGTCAACGGACGTCGCCGCCGCAATAAGATCCGGCGCCACCCCCTCACCCGTTCCTTCACTGCCGATGGCAGGTATCGGATTAGTGACGATATATACTTTGCCGTTGAAAACAACCGGATGCTGAAGATAATGCGACTGGCCGTTGATTTTCAGCGAGGCGGCAAGGCTGCCGTCTCTGAGGTTGATTTTACAAGCACGCATCGATTCGGTGACGCAGTATACAGCCTCTCCATCGCTTGCAATCCCGCCTGCGATCTGTCCACCAAGGTCCACCGAGCGCCACAGCCGTGCCCCTGTGGCAAGAGTGTGGCAATACACATGGCGGTCGTGGCTTGCGGCAACAACCTTCCCCTGGGCAATGAGCGGCGCGGCGGTAATGGGACCGCCTGTCCTTGCTTCCCAAACCGCCGCCCCTGTCGCGGCATTGAACGCGCGGATATCGCCGCGAAGCGACACGAATACGACAATACCATCTGCGAATGCGCCGGAAGCCATGGTGCCGCCGGAATTCTCTGCTGTCCATACCTCGCCGCCGTCGTCGGCGCGTATGGCATAGACCTTTCCTTCCTGATCGCCAATAAAAACGGTCCCGCCCGCGACTATCGGCTGCATGGGTGCAGCAAGGGTGAAATCAGTGGCGGAAGGAACATCGGGAGCCTTTACGGTAATGATATCGTGCTGATTGAAATCCGGACCCGACCATGAAGTGTTTGATAAACGATTGCGCACGACATGAGAAAACCCCTGCCAGAACCAGCGCAGCCGGTACGGCGGCGCCAGTTCATCAGTCGTACGCCCGGTCCGCGCCGCATCATGCTGCAACTGCGGCCAGTCTGACGCCGAGGCATGGCCAATCATGCAGATAATGGTTAAAATTACCGGCGTATGAACTTTCATATCAAACCTTTTCGGTTGTGTGAATATTTTTCCGCTCCATTCATTTACTCGTGGATGGTTATCTCACCGCCAGTCGTCCTCCGGCTCTATATTCCGACGTTTGATTTGACACACATATACGATAGATATATACGCCATGTGCCGGTGGAGGACATTCCAATACGCACCTGTCACCTTCCACCTTCGCAGAACGGCTTAAAATTGTTGTCCCATTTAAACCGAACAGGCTGAATGTAACCATTTGGGCATGTTCGGTACGAACCGAAATCCTTCCGCTCCGTGTGAATGAGACGGAAAAAGAGCGCAGACATGGCCTTGGCCGAGACTGCCCCGCGACTCCTGTCGGCTCGCCAAACCATACCTGCCAGTCGATCGCTGTGTCCGACGGCGTAAACGTAACCGTCCGATAGGTGTCGCCCGCCTTTTCGATTGCCGCCGGTTTGCCGGCCGCATTCGCGTCGAAAACGCTGTCATTCGAAGCGGTGTATATATGAATCAGATACGGTTCATGAGGAACAAGGTTGATTGAACGGCCGGAGAGCAGACGAGCGCCTTCATTCCATGACACATTTTCAAGATCCACGCCGCCCTGAGTGATATGACGCGATGTGGAAACAACAAACGGATGGCTTTCAAAGGGCACAAGGCTGAACACGACACAGTCGTGAGCCGGCACGTCGAGTCGCACGCTCGAGCTGAACATGCCCAGAAAACGCTTGCCCCAGAAGTCATACGCCGCATACCTCGCGGCAGCACTGCCTGCTTGGGGAAGATCGTCATCGCTGAGGGTGATTCGCTTCGGTGAGGCGTCCCAGTTCATAAACGCCACAACATAATAGAGTGTCCACGGCTTTTTCACGGGGCATACAAATACGTTGGGATAGTCGTTGTCGCGCACATTATCATGCGCAAACAGATCGACCGGCCGTGCGGCAACGCCGTATGCCGGTGCGATGCGGCGCAGAAGTTCGAGGCGCTCGGGTGGAACTGCATGCTCGCCCTCATGCTCCCAAAACCGATCACCGGTGAGCACCACACCGCCCGACAATCCCACAAGAGACGCCCACACTTTTGCTTCGCCGAAACTGAGGGGCTTGCGTACATGCACCTGGTCGGCGTCGCCAATCCAGAATTTCCCGTTGGCATACCACTGGTTCGCGGCGCCGCGAAGCGCCGAGGTAATCGAACCATCAGGCCGCGAAAGGTCAAAGGAAACACCCACATCCTCACCCAGCCGCATGCCGTCGCCCGCGCCGATCACTTTCCACGGATACGAATTGCAATTCAGAAGGTACGTGCCTTCGCGCATGCTGTTTTTCATGGTTTGAACGGCATTGCGGAACACCATGCTGTTGCCGTTGTCGTTGCCGCCGTAGAGGAAATCGGTTTTTATGTAGTCGAACCCCCATTCTCTGGTGATTTTTGACGTCAAGTTTCCGACCCACGCCAGAAACTCCGGCAGCCAGAGGTGGTAGTTTTCGCCGCCGCCGTCGGGATCGAATTCCGGATGCTGGATTCCCCAGTAGCTGGGCCGCCAATCCGGATTGTCTTCATCGTTGAACGGGCCAATCCATATGCCGGCGTGCAGACCGCGCGATTTGATAGTATCGGCCGTCGCTTTCATTGCATCATTATCCGATGCGCCACCGCCGAATTTGTCGTTCGCCCACCAGCTTCCGCTGCAGCGCCACCCGTACTGCCAGCCGTCGTCGATTTGCAGGAGCGTATATCCATAATCGCGCAGTCGCATTGAAACCAAAGAGTCGGCAATCTGGACAACATCGGCGAAACTCACGCCGTCGCCGTACATATCCCATGTACATACCCCTGCGGGAATCCAGTCGACTAACCGCACATTGCCCAGCGCTGCCACCATCGACGCATAGTCTTCCATGAACTGGAGCAGTCCGCTGCCATTGCCGCAATACACGAAAAAGGGCTGGCCGCTGCCGTCATTATCAAGCCGCGATTTCGCGTCAAATGTCATGCCGTTGGCAAACGAGCCGATGGTCACTTCCTGGTCATACGCCAGCACAGATGCCGAGCCGACAAACAGTGCGGGCCGATCCTTTCCATCGTATCCGGCGGCAGAGAAGACGCTTCGAAGCGTTTGCGTACCGAGCGCGGTCACCAGCGGACGGTGTTTCATTTCCCAGTATGATTCGTTCTGCCACCATGCCATGATATGGCCGGGAACGCCGCTGTGAAGCCGGCCGGTTATGCCGCTCGTTTCACCCGAAGCGCCGTCGCGATCCATGCGTATCCAGAACCACTCCCGATTGTCATACATTCGGATGGAGAGGCGTTGGCCGGCGGCCGCATCGAGCGAAACGGTAATAAACTCCCCCAGGGTATCGCCGCCGTTGTGGTGAGACCATGCTAAGAAACCGGCCGAGGTGTTCCATGAGCCTGCGCTTCCTACGATCTGGTCGTACAAGAGGTTGGTGCCGCGGTAAATTCTGCATGATCCTGTCTGAAGCGTGAGGCGGGCTTCGATGACGCCATTATTCATTACCACTACGCCATCGGATTCATGAACAGTAATAGCATAGGATCAATCC
>Ga0209101_1001518_pt1 | contig 16955 bp, 13 predicted proteins | sample ConPoolayeCmetaG_FD_185481 | JGI IMG/M metagenome (GOLD analysis project Ga0209101, IMG submission 185481) | Hot spring microbial mat communities from California, USA to study Microbial Dark Matter (Phase II) - Cone Pool mat layer C metaG... ...
ACCCACATGCCCGCCGCGACCACTCCGCCGACCGCCGCCCCCACCTGGGCGGGTGTGACCGAGGTGCAGATATTCCTGATCGCGGTGGGGGATAACGGGGTCTCCGGCCCGCTGATCGGCTGCGGGGATAGCGTCGTGGGCGTGACGCGGCAGATTCCCCAGACGCGCGGCCCGCTGCGCGCCGCCATCACTGAGCTGCTGTCGATCCGCAACCAGTTCTACGGCGAGTCGGGGTTGTACAACGCGCTATACTTGTCGAACCTGGCCCTCGCCGACGTGACCATTGACTCCAGCGGCACAGCCATCATCCAGCTTTCCGGCACGTTGATGCTGGGCGGCGAGTGCGACGATCCCCGCGTCGAGGCACAGATCGAGCACACCGCGCTCCAATTTTCGACCGTCCGCGCTGTGAGGGTCACGGTCAACGGCACGCCGCTCGAAGACCTGCTCGGCGGCGAGGGATAGCCGCCGACAGAACCTCCGCGTTTGCGATACAATCACACGTGCGCTGCACTAGAGGTGCAGCCAGGCGGCGAAGCTCGCGCTGCGTTCTATGCACCCCAACGATCATTTGCAAGGAGTCTGGCGGTACATGTCTGAGCAAGGATTCGAACAGCCGGCGGATAGGATGGAGCTCCCACCGCTGGCCCCTAACCGCCTCGAAGCTGCGCAGGATGCCATGCGCCGCGCCGCTGCCGAGGTGATTGAGATTCACGATGTGACGCTCGGCCCGCCGCAGAACCCGCTCCGGCTGCGGGGCCGTCTGCTGATGCCCGCCGACCAGGCGTTTGCACGGCTGCGCCCCCAGTTCGAGGCGGTGGGACATACCCCCCTGTTGCGCCGTGAGGAGGGCATGGATGAGATTCGTGCCCTGCCGACGGTGTTCGGCACACAGCCTCGCCGCCCGCCCACACTGGCACTGACCCTGCTGGCGCTGACGGTGATCAGCGTATTCTTAGTGGGCGTACAACAGGATGACGGGCTGTTCAACCCGCCCTGGGCGGTTATCATCGCCCAGATCACCGGCAATACCAGCGCCCTGCCCTTCCCCGATCTAATGCCCACGCCGGAGGTCTGGCGGCACGCGCTGACGACGGGGGCGCTGTATACCCTGTCGTTGCTGGGGATACTCGGCGCGCATGAGATGGGACATTACATCGTGGCACGGATTCATAAGGTGCACACGAGCGTGCCGTTTTTCATCCCTATGCCATTCAATATCCTGGGCACGCTGGGCGCGGTGATCGCTATGCGCGAGCCTGCCCCCAACCGCCGCATCCAGTTCGACATTGGCATCGCTGGGCCGCTGGCTGGGTTGATCGTAGCTGTGCCAGTGATGCTCTATGGGTTGACCCTCTCCGAAGTCGGCGATGTCCAGAGCTTCATGGCCCGGCTGCCGGAGGCGGTTCAGCAGAACACTGCCATTCTGCACGAAGGGCAGTCGCTGGCCTATCTGGCGTTGAAGTATCTCGTCTTCGGACGCATCCTGCCGCAGGGTGGGGTGGATGTGTGGATTCACCCGGTGGCCTTTGCCGCCTGGGCCGGATTCCTGGTCACGGCGCTGAACCTGCTGCCCATCGGCCAGCTCGACGGCGGGCACGTGATGTTCGGTCTGTTCGGGCGCAAGGCGCGGGCCGCACGCACGCCGGTGATCGCCGCCCTGTTGATCATGGCGACCATCGGTTCACTGCGCGATATGGCCGCTGGGCTGCCGCCGGGCGCGGCGGCGGGGGCGTTGGGTCTGTTGCGCCCTCTGGCGGATCTGCCTCTGCCTGGCTGGAGCGGCTGGTGGATCTGGATCTTCTTCGCCCTGTTCCTGCTGCGCTCCCACGCCCCGGTGCTCGACGAGATCACCGAGCTGGATGGCCCTCGCAAGGCGCTGGGGGTTGTGATGTTGGTGGTGTTCATCCTGGTCTTCAGCCCGACGCCGCTGGTCATCGAAGCCAACCCGGTCGCGGCACTGCTGCGCCTATTCACCTGAGGCGCATCACGAGGTGGCCCGACCGATGCCGGAGGAAAAACGATGGGGGAAGTGATCGCCATCCACATCAAAAGCGAGAAGCGCGCGCCGATGATCCCGCTCCAGACCGCCCGCCTGGTCGAGGGGCTGGGGATCGAGGGTAATCGCGGGGTGCGCCCAGGGAGCCACCGGCAGGTGCTGGTCATGCCTGCCGAGGTGCTGGATGCGTTCGGCCTGAAACCGGGTGATGTGCGTGAGAACCTCACCACGCGCGGCCTTGACGTGATGGCCCTGCGCCCCGGTGATAGGCTGTGCATTGGCAAGGTCGTGCTGGAAGCGACGGGGGATTGCACACCCTGCGAGATGCTGGACAGTTTGCAGCCCGGCCTGAAGGACGCGCTTGAGGGCCAGCGCGGGATGCTGTTCCAGGTGTTGGCGGGCGGTGAGATTGGGGTTGGCAACCCGATAGAGGTCGCCCCGCGCGAGGAGTAAGAAGGCGAATTTCCGCTTTCTACTTTCCGCTCACCGCACCAACCCCTCGATGGGCAGATACACAGTGAACGCCGACCCCTCACCGAGGGTGCTCTCGGCCCTGACCGTGCCCCCGTGCATCTCAACGATCTCCCTGACGATGCTCAGTCCCAGGCCCGTGCCGGGGATGCCCTCCACCTTGGCTGTCTCGGCTCGGAAGAAACGGTTGAATACGAATGGCAGGTCTTCCGGCGCGATGCCCATGCCGCTATCCCACACGGTCAGAGTCGCTGCCGATGTGCCCTCCTGGCGGGTCAGCCCAGTCCGCACGCCGATCCGATCACCGGGCGACGTGAAGTTGATGGCGTTGGTCAGCAGGTTGACCAGCACCTGAGTCATCCGTTCGCGATCTACGAAGAGAGGCGGCAGATCGGGATACAGGTCAAGTTCCAGATGCAGGCCACGCTCCTCCGCTCGCAGTAGATGCGCCCGCATGACTCCTTGCACCAGCTCGTTCAGGTCAAGCGGCTCAGGCCGGATGGTCAGGACTCCCCGATCAATGCGCGAGATGTCCAGCAGGTCTTCAATCAACCGCTCGAGCCGTTGCAGTTCGGCGTCCATTGTATCCAGATACTCATCGCGGCGCTCTGGCGGGCCGCTGCGTAGCAGGGTATGAAACAACTTCAGGCTGGTGACCGGCGTACGCAGTTCGTGGGAGACATTCGCCAGGAATTTCTTACGCATCCGATCCACTTCCTTCTGCGCTGTGATATCGCGAAACACGCCCACAAGGTGCACCACCTTGCCGTTCCCCTCGACCACTGGCGCGAAGGTGATCGACATGTCGTACTCCGACCCATCTGCCCGCCGCGCGCGCGCCTCTCTCTCCCATACCTGACCAGCCTGAAGCTGCTTGAGTCCTTCAGCCAATGGCACTGAAGAGGCATCATAGAGGGCACTGAAGTGCTGCCCTATAACGTCAGCGGCGCGGTAGCCACTGAGCCGCTCCCAGGCAGCGTTGGCGAATTCGATCACCCCCTCGGCGCTGGTGAAGATGATCCCCTCACCTGCGCTTTCCACAATGGCCCTGAGGCGCTCGCGCTCACGGACGACCTCGGTAGTGCGCTCCGCCACCAAGTCTTCCAAGTGGCTGGCCTGCTGCTCGAGCGCCTGGTACAGGCGCGCGTTCTCAATCGCCACCGCCGCGTGAGCAGCCAGGCCCTGGGCAATCGCCAGGTGTTCCTGGGTGTACGCACCGACTTCCTGACTATCCAACATGAGCACGCCGATCATCTGACCACGGCTGATCAGCGGAACGCCCATCCAGCCCCGGATGTGGCCGGTGGCATCAAAGCTGATCCACTCCGGATTCTCCCGCACATCGGCCAGGATCACCGGTTGGAGATCGCGCATCATCCGTTTCAGGATCGGGCTGTGCACAAGCTGCTCTTTGGACTCCTCGATGATCCGCGCGGTGTGGTCGCCGTACCCGCTGGTAGCCGCCATAATGGGAGTATGGCCTTCGTAGATCAAGATCGAGCCTGTCTTGAACGATAGCACCTTCGCGCACTCATCCAGAATCTTGTGCAGCAAGGTCTCTAACCCCAGCGTCGAAGAGAGAGCGCGGGCCACTTCCAGCAGCACTTCGCTGCGGGAGCGGGCGGCCCGCTCGGCCTCGTAGAGCAAAGCGTTCTCAATGGCAATCGAGGCATGGACGGCCAGGCTTTCCAGCGTCCGCACCTCTGCGGAGGTGAAGCGTCCCACCTCTGCGGCCTGCATATCGAGCACTCCCAGCAGGCGGTTGCCACGGCACAGCGGGAATGCTGCCTCTGAACGGGTCTCCGGCAGAAGGATGTTGGGGAGATAGTCTGGGTCACGACGGGTATTGTTGGAGATCACCGGCTGGAAGGTGCGCGCCGCACGGGCGATCAGACTGGGCCGTGCCCGTAGCGGAATGCAGAACTCGCTCTCTTTGAGCCGACGCCCCGCCTCGCCTGTCCCAGACTGCATACGCAGGTTGCGAGCCTGCCCATCATAGAGGAACAAGTGAACGTGGTAGAAATCAAAGGCTTCCTGCACCTGATGGACGATCATTTCGGTCAGTTCGTCCAACGACAACAAAGCCGTCATCCGCTGACCGATCTCGTAAGCCATCCGCTCACGCTGCTCCGCCTGATGTTGTGCAGTAATATCCTTGGTTACCCCGCGAAATCCGATCAGCCCACGCTGTGGATCACGAATTGGCACACCCGAGGTCGAAAGGAACACCCGATGGCCATCTTTATGCAGGCCCCAATACTGAAGCCCGTCAATGCGCCTGCTTTCCCTAGCGTGGGAGTCAAAGACCTGCCGCACCCGCTCCGCCTCCTCTGGGGGCAGCAGGGTCTCAAACAGAGATCGGCCTATCAGCTCCGAGGGGGCATATCCCAGAAATTCCACGATCCGCTCCGAGCAATAGGTCAGTGTCCCAACGGCATCAACCTCCCACAGCCAGTCGGATGTGCTGAGGGCAATATCATGAAAACGTTCCTGGGCACGCCGGGCCTTCTCCAATAGGCGTTGGCTTTCCAAGATAGCAGCCAACTGACCGCTGACCACGCTCAAGAACTGATGCTCCCGCGAGGTAAAGTGATGCGGCTCCGGCCAGTGGATCGTAACGGCTCCCACCCAACGACCCTGCAGCACCAGCGGAATGGCCGCCAGCGCCCGCACATGCCCCTCGGCCAGAAGTTGGAGGGCTGGTTCATTAAGCTCTGTGCGCCCCTGCAGATCGCTGATCAGGTGGACTTCGTGCGGCGACGCGGTTAACAGCCGGCCCAGCGCAAAGTCGGCCACCCGGAAGCGCGCGTGGGCGGCCCAGCCCTGGGCTCGGGTGTGCTGACCGACCCGGGCCACCACCTCAGCGAACTCCGGCTGGTCACCCCTGCCCAGATCGAAATACAGCAGAGCAGCGCTACTTGCGCCAGCTTCCAGGAAAGGAGCAACCATTGCGGCCAGCGCCTGTTCCGGTTCGCCAGCAGCGATCAGTGCCTGTCCGGCTCTAAAGAACGTCTCAAGTTGGGCCAGCGCTTCCTGGGTCCGATCGAACAACCGGGCATTTTCGACGGCGGCAGCGGCATGGGCCGCCAGCCCACGCGCAATTTCGACATGCTCGCGCGTATAGATTGCAGGCTGGTCGCTCTCCAGCGACAGAATGCCGATCACCTCATCCCGCGCCAGCAGCGGCACGCCCAGCCAGCAGCGGATGTGTTGCGTCTCTGGGTAGACCACCCACTCGGGGGCATCCCTCACATCTGGGACGAGGACAGGTTGCTGGGTGAGGATTATCTGCTTGAGAAGGGGGCTATCCCTGACTACATCGCGCGTGATGGGCACGACGGCGTCTTCGCGCCCTTCGTAGCCTGCCAGGGCTAGCAGCGCAGGCGTTCCATCTTCCAGGATCATGATCGAGCCAGATGTGAAGGGCAGCACCTGAGCGCACTCTCGTAGCACCTCCTCCAGCACTTCTGGGGTGGTCAGCTTGGAGGACAGAATCAGGGCTGCCTCAAGCATGGCCTGCGCGCGAGCGGTAGCAGCACGTTCGGCCTCATACAGGCGCACGCTCTGAAACGCAACCGCCGCCTGCGCCGCCAACAGATCGAGGAACTGGAGCATATCGTGGTCGAGGGCGCCTTCCCGATCAAAGGCAAGGTTCAACACCCCTATCACCTCGTCACCGGAGCGCAGTGGCACGCTGGCATACGTTTTGATCTGTGCCCAGGCTCCAGTTTGAATGACATCGGTTAGCAGAGGGTCGCTGCCGGGATCGGTGATAACGATGCGCTTTCCGCTGCGCGCAGCGGTATAGGTGGTTCCATTGGGCCTGGGCTGGCTGACCTCCTGATCGGCTGTTCCATCCGACCACAGGCTGGCTCCAAAGGTCAGACGGTCGCTGGCCTGATCATACAGGTACAGATGGACATTCGCAGCGCGGGTGTGCTCTAGCGCGGCGCGGACGATCAGTCGCAGCAGGTTGCTGGTATCGTACTGCGCCCCCACTTCCAGGCTAAAGGCGTGCAGCGCCGATATTGTCTCCATGAGGCGCTGTGTGCTGATCAGATTCTCGTCCACCGCCATCCCAACCTCACTGCCTGCCTTACAGAAACCATGCCTGTCTGGCAGGGTCATTATCGGCCCAAGTCCAATCAAACGCCAATGCCGAGACCGGGGTAGAAAGCCCTCCTTGTCCTGCTGAAGATGTCGGGGCCTGCCGGGATTACGGACGGAGCATCCGCTCTGGGGAAAAGGCGCTCATCGAGCCATCCGGCCCAATGGCCGCCACGCTGGCCACATCCCAGCCCGCCAGCAGGGCGCGGTTGATCCAGGGCTGGATCGTATAGAACGTGTCCTGATATTCGAGGCTATCGCCCGCCCGCACAGCAACGGCGTAGGCCACCGCCCCCTCGACAGGTGACCATTCCAGCCGATCTCCAACGATCACCGGTGCGTTCGGTGCGTCTGGCCCCCAGGCTATACTGGCCAGAATCGCCAGCGCAAGCTGTGCCGCGTGCTGGACATAAGTCGCCGAGACATGCTCGGGGGTATCTAATGGTGAGTGCTGGCGCGAGGGGTCTTCCAGAGGCTCGATCAGCCGCACCGCGGCGACTCCATCCTCGCTGAAAGACAGATGGTCGGAATAGCGGCCAGGGCGGTCGAGGACCGCCTGAACTTGCGCGTCGAACCCTGGCACATACTGCTCGCCCACCAGCGCCGCGAAGCGTGCCAGTTGCCGGGAAGGGGAATCGGGAGGATCGGCGGAGAAAACCCGGATCGCCCCCTCACCTGCCGGGCCTGCCGCGTTGCCCACAATGTCCAGTGCCAGCATAGCACGCCAGCCATCCTCACCGAGCGCCCGCCCTGTCTCGATGTAGTGAAGGCTGCCCTGCCTGCCGACTTCCTCTGCCGAGAATGCGACGAAGATCACCGTCGCGCGCGGGGTCTGGTGGGCCAGGACACGGGCGATCTCCAGCACCGCAGCGACCCCCGTCGCGTTATCGTTCGCCCCTGGCGCAGGTGAGGTGGCATCAGCCAGGTCGATAGTTCGTGAGTCGTAATGCGCGCCGATCACCACCATTCCAGCATCCGGGTCGGAGCCGGGCAGGGTAGCGACCACGTTGACCTGCGCTGTGGGGATGCTATCCCAGACCAGCGGGAACTCATCGCGGGAGACAATCAGACGCCCACCTGCTACCTCAAATTGGTGGTGAATGTATTCCGCTGCCTGACCGATGGTAGCGCTGTTGACGTGCCGCGAGGGGATCGCAGCCAGCGTCTGTATATGCTCAAACAGCCGCTGAGCGGAGACCTGGCCCACCCATCCAGCGATGCGCTCGCTGCGTTGCGGGGGCCAATCTGGGGTCGGTGGTGCGGCGGTCCGAGCTGGTGGCGCGCCACCGGACGTTGAGGAGCCTTCCCCTACCCCGGTCACGGGGACGGAGTTAGGAGATGGGATTGCCTGAGGGGGGAGAGAGGCTGTAGGTCCGCAGGCCAGGAGCGCGCCAGCCAGGGCCAGCATGATGAGAGTCGGGCGTCGCATGGGCCGCCATTCTAGGCCGAATCGCCCATCCCATCAAGTGGAGAGGCGTGGCTGGCCTGCTGGCTGACCAACAGGTTGGACTTTGTGACTGACAGCCCTGGCCCTATAATGGGAGCACGCGATGGGAGGAGGAGGAAGCACGGTGCGAGTCTTCATCTGCTACAGTCATCATGATGACAACATCGCCAGGCGTCTGGCCGCTGACTTGCGAGAAAGCGGCATAGACACCTGGCGCGATAAGGAGGACATCCCCCGCGACGTGGCCGCCAACACGACCACCTGGCGCGTGGCGGTGGAGCGTGCGTTGCGCGATTGCACTCACCTGGCGGTGGTGCTCACACCCGATTCTACAGATAGCGCGGAGGTTGCCTCGGAGTGGAATTACTTCCTGCGGCGTGGCAAGCCCGTGTTGCCCGTTCTGGCACGCCCATGCGACATCCCCTACCGGCTAGAAGCGCTTCAGTACTATGACCTGACTCGTGATTACAAGGGCGGGCTGGCGAGATTGGTCGCCGCACTGGGCGGCACTCACAGCGAACGTCCCCGGCGTGCGCCTGCCATCCATCCCTGGATGCTTGTTCTGCTGGTGGGAGCGCTCATCCTGGGGATTGGAGGGCTGGTGCTGAGCGGTACACTTGGGGGGGCGGTCGCCGAGGAGCCGACCCTCCCCGCCTCGGCCCAACCCGACCCGACGGTTCGCCCTACAGATAGCCCATCGCCAGCGCCATGCATGGCCGCCGCTGAGAGCGCCGTCAACATCCGGTCCGGGCCGGACATCGCTTACCCAGTCGAGAATGTCCTGGGCCAGGGGGAACAAGCCCCCATCATCGGTCGGAATGCCGACGGCTCCTGGTGGCGGATCGAGGGAGGGGGCTGGGTATCCACCGCCCTGGTCACAGCCAGCGGCAACTGTTCCGCTGTGCCGGTTGTGCCCGATGGGCTAGTGGCCACGCCATCACCCGACTCGCTAACTGCCACTATCAGCGCCGACCCTGCGCAGGCGGCTGTTGCCGCTGCTGTCGTCGCCTTCGATCAGGGAATGCAGTACGCTCTAACCACCCGCGATACCACCCGGCTGGCGAGCGTAGCCCAGGGCCAGGCCCTTCAGGATCGGTTGGATGCGGTGGACATTCTGACGGCGGGCGGTAACTGCCAGTGGTACTATACCCGCCGTAACGAGTACCCGGCGATGGTCAACATCACCCGGATTGTCTTTGACAGCGAGTCGGTGGCCGAGGTGGACGCGATCCTCGACCGGGATGGCACAGTAGTATGTGGCGGAGTGGAGCGCCCCGAATACGCCTTCACCGGCCCGCTGGATGCCAGCTATGTGCTCAGGTTCAGCGATGGCCAATGGTACGTAACGGAATTCCGGGCTACTAACATCGAGTGAGCACTGTCACGTTTGCCCCCGCAGGGGCGTAGGGCGATCATCGCCGCCAAATGGCGCAAGACAGCCAATAGGCCGCGCAAGGAGGAGTGTCTCCATGCCAACCCGATTCTCTGAGGACGAAGACGCCATCGAGCACGCCGGTGGCCACGACGACGAGATCAACCTCTCGGTAAGCGGAGACGTGGGAGGCCAGATCAACGTAGCAGGCGACGACATCATCACCTATCAGACAGTCATCCAACAGACGCCTCTTCCACTGCTGGTCGCCGTTATCCTGGGGCTGGCAGCTCTGGCGGTAGGGCTGGTGGTCAGTGTGGGGATGGTCAGGCGTGCCACGGAAGGGACGCCCACCGGCCCGGTTGGGCCGTCGGGCGGGGTAACCCTCTCCCCAACGGAGATCGCGCTAACGGCCACCGCCCAATTCGAGCAGACCGTCGCCGATGTGCGCGCAGCGGTGATCGCCTTCGACCGCCAGATGCGGATTGCACTGGAGACCGGCAACATCACCGGCCTGAGTGCGGTCGCGCGCCAGGATGCGTTGGAGGATCGGCTGAACGCCGTCAATATCCTGCGGGCGGCGGGAAACTGCCACTGGGTATACAACCAGCGTGGCCTTACGGTCATCGAGGTCACATTCACCTCGCCTGACCGGGCTGAGGCGACCGCCAGCGTGGATCGCGATGGGCGCGTGTTCTGCGACGACGGTGAGCGATCCCAGTATGCGTTCAATGGCCCCTACACAGCCACCTACGTGGTTGAGGTTATCCAGGACCAGTGGCTCGTCACTGATTACCATCCCGCCACTGAGGAGTAGAGATCATACCGTGACGCAGACTTCTGAAACAGGCCATATCTTCTTGAGCTACCGGCGCACTGAGCCAGACAGCGCCTTTGCGCTGCGTCTGGCTAACGACTTACGAGTGGCAGGCCATCGGGTTTGGATGGACGTGGCGGGGATCGAGGGCGGTGAGGCATGGAACCAGGAGATCCAGCGGGCGCTGGATGACTGCTATGCCTATATCATCCTGCTTTCCCCGGAGGCGCTCGAATCGCGCTGGGTACGCAACGAATTGCTGTACGCCCTGCAGAACAAACCGGGCCGCGTCTACCCGGTCACGCTACACGAGGTCAAGCTGCCCGTCGAACTGATCGCTGTCCAGTACGTGGACTTCCAGCCGGACTACCGCGCCGGGCTGGCGAAGCTGCTCGCCAGCCTGCCCCCACCCGGCTGGGATCCCCTGCAAACCGCCCCCGCGATGAAGACGCCGGCGCACGCTCCGCCTCCGCCCAGCACCCCTCGCTCATTGCGTTCCGCATCGAAGAAGCCTGGCCTGATCCGGCGCTGGTGGCGCTTTCTGGTGCTGGCGGTGATGATAGCTGCGCTCATCGCCGTGAAGGGAACCGCCGAGGCGATGCTGGTCGGTGGGCTGCCATCAATGGTGATCGCACTCAGCCACGCAGCCAATATGCGCTGGGGGCGCAGCGCCTACTTCGTGATCGTGGCGGGCCTGTTCGGGACGATCTTCGTCTGCGACCAGCTTGATCTGCTGGAGGTCGCTGGGGGCATCCTCTCGATCTCGCTGCTGGTTCTGTTGCCCGCCGGCACCCTATGGTCGTTCATCGACGCCGTGCGGGGCAAGGGGATGTGACTCTCTTGCCAGGATGGGGACTACTGGTAATGGGGTAGCACGTCCCGCGCCAGCGCCTCCAACCCGTCCAGATCATCCAGGTCGAGCCACTGGAGCATCACCCGCTGGCAGCCCGCCGCCGCCAGCTCGCCCAGTTGATCCACGGCGGCGCCTGCCGTGCCAACGATCACCCCCCGCGCGCGCTGCTCGTCAGCGGTGCGCCCACGCTCGATGAGCCTGCGCTTCACCCCAGCGTCGTCGCGCGCGAATACGATCCCGGTCATCAGCGAGCGGTGCACCTCACCCGGCTGGCGACCCGCTTCGATCAGGTATTGGTCGAGTAGCTGATTCAGCCGCCGATACTCCGTGGGAGTCGCAAAGACGCCGTTCCACATGCTGGCGTACTGGGCGGCGAGGCGCAGGGTGCGGCGCTCGCCGTTGCCGCCGACCAGGATCGGCGGGCCGCCGGGCCGCGCAGGTCGCGGCAGCAGGATCGCCTCGCGCAGGGTGAAATACGTCCCCTCAAAGCTGACTGGGACGTCGCTTCGCAGTAGCCGGATCATCACTTCCAGCCCTTCCTCAAAGCGATCCATCCGGGCCTTCACGCCCAGCAGGGGGTGACCGAAGTGACTATGCTCGCGCTCCTGCCAGCCTGCACCGACCCCCAGGTGCAACCGCCCGCCGGAGAGGTCGTCCACATCGCGGGCCATACGCGCGGTCAGCGTCGGATGGCGAAACGAGACTGGCGTCGCCAGCGGCCCGAATTCGATGCGTGTGGTATGGGTTGCCAGCCAAGCCAGCGAGACCCACAGTTCCAGCGAATCCAGGTCAGGAGGGTTCATGTTGGTGAAGTGATCCGAGCGGTACAGCCCGACAAAGCCTAGGTCTTCCACCGCCCGCGCGATGCGCTGCCAGCGCGGCCAGTTCAGCCCATTCTGCCCTTCAACCATGATGGCGAGGTCCATGTTGCATCCTCTCAACGCAAGGATTGTTATCCTAGGAGGTTGCTTCCGGCTTGCTTGCCCGCCGCGGTGCAGCGTCAGCAGGGGCCACTTGGACTGCGTGAACATCCGCCCCTAATGCATCCGGGAAGGGCGGCAGGTCGAACAGCTTGGCGTGCAGGTAACGCCCGATCACCCGCAGGCTGGCAATGGTGGGCGCAGCCAGCGCAATGCCCAGCACCCCCCCAATGCTCGCGCCGACGATGATCCCCAGGATGACAACCATCGGGTGAAGATTGACCCGTTCACCAACTATGCGCGGGATCAGGTAGTTGAGGTCGAACTTCGTGAAGATCAGGTTCGTGCCCAGCACGATCAGTGCGAAGACGAGGTTGGAGACAGGCAAGTAGGTGGAGCCTTCCACCAGCGCCAAGATCAGAGCGATGATCAGCCAGATGGTGTGCCCTACGCTGACTAGGAACTCCAACAGGCCGCCCAGGATGCCCATCAGCAGCGGCTGCGGCAGCCCGATCGCAGCGCTGATCGCGGTCAGGATGACCGTCACGACCAGAGCCAGCACCACCTGCCCCCGGAAAAAGTCCGCCCAGATCGGATTGATCTCGGCCAGTAATCGTTCCAGATCGCGTCGGTAAGCGGGCGGAGCCAGCCGGGTGAGCCAGGCAATGAACTTGCGAGCATCGGCGGTCAGGTAGAAGGCGATGAACAGGGTGAAGATCGCCAGCAGCAGCGTTTTGCTGGCCCCAAACAGCAACTCAATCGACTCCGAAGCGGCAGCACGCACTGCTGTGCTCAGAGCGGCTGTCACCTCGTTGATCACGTCCTGCACCTGGACCTCAAAGCCTGGCACGATCTCAACCGTCTCTGCGCTGGCCGCGCGGAGCTGGCTGATCACGCGCAGCAGCTCATTTCGCAGACCGGTGACCTGATCCGCCAGCAGCGGCACGGTCACGATCCCGATGGGGATGAGCAACGCGATCAGTGCCAGGTACGTCAGGGCGGCAGCAAGCTCGTGCGATAGACGGGTGACCTGCGAGAGCCACCGGGCTACCGGGTACAGCAGGTAGGCCAAAATCGCGCCGACGACCAGCGGCACGAAGACGATCCGAGCGACATAAACCACCAGGGCCGCCAGCACAAACAAGATGACACTGACCACCAGCTTGAGGCTCAGACTCCAGGACGGGCTGGAGTCGCTAGGCGTCATAGGATATTCTGGCTCCATATCGAGGGGCTGTCCCTTTCCCATGTTGCTGTGAGACGGATTGTAGGCCAATCGTCAGTGGCGAGTCGCCGCCACGTCTGGCAGCAGGTCATACCGCCTGCTACACTCTCAATCGCAGGGACCAAGAGGCTGCGCTCGAAGCAACCGTCCTGTCCCGATAACCTTGTATTGGAGCTTACCTCGATCTGATGCGGAAGAAAACCCGGCGCGTGTTATCCGTCGTAGTGCGTCTTGCCCTGATTACCCTGATCCTCGCCACCCTCGCACCGCTGGCACTACGGGCACTGGCTGCATTGATATACCGGGGCCGCACCTACACGCCAGAGACCGTTCCCCATCGCCGTGTGGCGATCATCTTCGGCGCGCGGGTGTATCCCGGCGGGCGGCTCAGCGCTATGTTGGCCGACCGCGTCGCCACGGGAGCTGATCTGTACCATGCAGGCAAGGTGGACATGCTGCTGATGACCGGCGACAACAGCACCCTTGACTACAACGAGCCAGGCGCGATGCGCCATCATGCCCTGGAACTAGGCGTGCCTGACGAGGCCATTGTGCTGGACTACGCCGGTCGACGCACGTATGATAGTTGCTACCGCGCACGGGACATCTTTGGCGTGCAGGAGGCGGTGCTGGTTACCCAGAACTTTCACCTCGACCGCGCGCTGATGATCTGCAACGCGCTTGGCATCGACGCTGTAGGCGTCTTCGCTGATTACCAGCGCCCTTGGGGCTATTCCCGTACCTCGCTGACCTACAGCCGTATCCGCGAACTTCCGGCGATGGTTGTAGCTTTGCTGGATATCATCACCCGCCCCACTCCGATCCTCGGCGAGCCGCTGCCCATTGACATGGAGCAAGAGGGTTACGATTGAAACGACTCCACCTTACAACCTTGTGATGGTAGGTCATTCCCCGATCCACAAACGAGCTAGGCAAGCACTATCATTCGGGAAGAGTATTGAACCATCCTCCGTAGATAGTCGCTTTGCGGGGGGCGCTTCCCAGAAGCGCTAACTTTCCAAGCAGGCTGCTGATGACCATGACTTACCATATCGAACGCCTTCCTGGGGAACCTATTATCGTATCAACCATCCTGCCGGGATATTCTGTGGTGCGGGATCAGCCTAACTCGGATGCGGACACAAGGGCGATACTAGATCAATCTGATGAACCGCTCTATCTCGTCGTAGACATCACCCGGTTCAAGTTTAACCTGGATGATGTTGTCAGAGGCGCGAATCAGGGCGGTAGGGGCGCAGAATCGCTATGGCATCACCCGAAGATCAAAAAGCTGATCTGGGTCTCTCCAAGCCCTGTGGTCAGACTTGCCGCTAGGGGTTTGAACAGCCCAACCTTCGGCGGAATCGCAGCCGAGGTCTTCGACACGATAGACGAAGCTCTGGCATACGCGCGCGCCCAGGAGGCAGGGGGTTCGTGAAACGGGATAGTTTGTCGCGCCGGAGGTGAGAGGCCACCCATCTGGGGACAATAATCGCCGCCTCCGTACACTCTACCGAGATTCTGGTTTGCGTTGCACTTGGGAGACTGTGCCAGGAGTAGTTGCTATGCCAATCCACGTCAGTTGGGACGACGATGCGCGCACCATTATTCGGATGGATGTCACCCCCTACACCTGGGACGAGTTTCACTCGGCCTTCGAAGCTGCCTTCATGCTGGCGGCGAGCGTCCCGGGCCAAGTGGACTTCATCGCAGTCACATCACCGGACATCAGGACACCGGACCCAAACTTCCTGCCGCAGCTACAGAAAGTGGTAGCAGCCATGCCCCCCAATGTCGGCATGATCGTCCTGGCAGGCGGAAGCGAATTTGGCCGGACAATGATATCCATTGTCGCCAGGGTCACCGGCTGGGCCAAGCGATTCGCCATTGTAGACACACTCGACGAGGCACGCGCCCTGATCGCTGAGCGGCGCAGCGCTACCGAGCCGCACCGGATGTAGGGGCCATCACCGGCGGCGAGCCAGCCCCCACAGCCTGCCCAGCACTTGCTCCAGCCGCGCGCCCAGCGGCCCCGGCGGTCCGGAGGTCACATCGTCCTCGTTCTCAAAGATGGCGTAGGGCACGCGCACCTCGCACACAGTGAGCCATTCTGGGTCGTCTGCAGTCAGCGTGACGAAATCATCGTCCCGATACGACGCCTCCATCTTGGCCAGGGGCAGGCTGTGCTGGAGGATACTGTCTGGCGCGTCCGGGTTGAAGCGCAGCCGGTTTTTTCGCAACGACTCGATATAGCTCACATTGATGTACAGCAGCGCCGCCCGCCTTAGCAGGTCATCGGAGAGATGCTGGAACGCCTCACGATAGCCGCCGATGGAAGCACCCCGCGAAAACTCGACCAGCACCGTGTGTCGCTTATGCAGGTCCGGGTCGCGGGCCAGCTTGGCATATTCCAGGCTGATGCGCTCGATCAGCACATGCCACAGGGCCAGGTTATGTAGATCGTAGTCCGGCGTAGAATGCAGGCGTGCCAGGCCCAGCCTTTCGAGAATGTCGTCCTCCTCGAACCACGCCCACAGCATCGGGAAGTCGTCGATCTCCACTACCTCAGCGACGTGGAAGCGCCGCACACGCTCATCGAGCGGCACACTCTTGAGGTAATGGATTAGCTCACTCTTGCCCGCCGCCGGGCGGGCGATCAGGATCAGCGCGTCGAAGGCATTGTCAGGCATGGTTAGGCCTATGCGAAAGGATGTTAGCCTATTCTACACCTCTTTTCCCTTTCCCTCCGTGTTCTTTGCGCCCCCTGGTCCCCTCTTGTCTTGCTCCCTGTGTATAAAGCGGTTAAGCTAAGGGGCAAGTAGATAACTCAAAGTCAAAAGCCAATAGTCAACTTGCCTTCTGCTTGCCCTCACTTTCTACTTGGCACTCGCTAACCTGCCCTGCATGAGCACCGCTAGAGCACCACACGACCACTCGACAGTAACCGCTGCTCGGCGGGTTGTCCTTGCCGCGACACTGGGGGCAGCGATCCTGCGCCTGTTCCGGTTGAGCACGCTGCCGCCCCCTGCCTGGTTCGACGAGGTGTGGTTCGCGCTCCGTGCGCGGGAGCTGCTGGCGACCGGTCAACTCCGCCCCTTCTACGAGACTTCCTTCGGCGGAGCCAACGCGGGCCTTGTCGTCCTGACCGCTCTTGTCCAACAGCTCGGCCTGGATACGATTGTCAGCGCCCGCTACGTGGCCGCTATGGCCGGGGTGATCAGCGTGCCGCTGGCTTACGCCTGCACCTACGCCCTGCTGCGCGCCGACTCGATCCCCCAGCCCCTTTCACAGCGCCGCTGGATCGCGGCCCTGGCGGCGGTCGTCGTGGCCTATACCATGTTCTGCGTGACGATTGGCCGGGTCGGCATGGAGATCGGCCTCGCCCCCGCAACGGCCCTATTCGTAGTGTGGCAGATCGCGCAGGGAAGCAGGGCTGGGGGCGGGTCCGCGCAGCGGTGGGGTCCCTGGATTCTGGCCGGGCTGGCCGCCGGGCTGGCGCAATACAACGGCCTGCACGCCCGGTTTATCCTGCCGCTGGTGGCCTTTGTGCTGGTCCAGGAATTCCTGCGGGCGGATCGGGCGGGCCGGGTACGGGTTGCCCTCGGCGCGTTGACCCTCGCGGGAGCCGCCATCGCCGTCTCGCTGCCGCTGATCGGGTACTTTGCCCGCCACCCGGAGTGGTTCGCCGAGCGGGCGGGGATCGTTAGCGTGCCGATGGTGAACGGCCAGCCCACCACCTACCCG